>OHJG01000660.1_pt1 | contig 15284 bp, 19 predicted proteins | sample 1568481 | NCBI WGS metagenome assembly OHJG01 (sample SAMEA3879505, study PRJEB24766) | human gut metagenome | biome: human-associated habitat; feature: feces | place: USA | collected 1985/1987
AGGCCCTATTCCTCATACCCTTTTTATTCAATTGTCCAAGATGTATTGTAGTCCTGCAGTGTTGTGATAGCAATTCTTTGTCTTTTCCTGCAGGGCTGCGCGTTTTTGCTCGTCATCGATCCGGCTGTCGCCCAAGATGCCTCGCTTTGTCAGACGTGTGATAAAAGCGTCTGACTGCGCCTGTATTCGTTTTTCCTGCTGCTCATATTGCAGCTCATCCTGTTTGCTCATGATAAAACATCTCCTTTGCGATTTTGGTGATATCCGTCGGCCTGCACGGCCCGCGGATTTTATTCGTTTCCTGTACCTTGAACCTGGAATACTCTTTACTTCGGCAGACATTCTCACAATTCTTACAGTTCCAACACGGAGAAAAATACGCGCGTATTATACTGCCTGAAAGTGCAACGCGATTTTCTTCCACATTGCCAATCGACTTTTCCACGGCATTTCTGCTGTACCATGCGACCAGCCGGTTAATATGTTCATTGTCACTGCCTACCTTGTGCGTATTTGCACCCCAAATACGTATTTCGTCAAGAATACGCAGGAATTCTGCCTGCTCAGGCAAGGAAACCTCAGTATCCATCGGATACGATTTATTGAAAACGAGGCAGCCGTAAGAGCCGGGAAGACGGTACAGTGCAAAGACATCCCCGTGCTTTTTGAAAAATCTCCATACCTTTGTCTTTTCCCAGCCCCAGCGCTGACCCAGTTTTTCCATCGTTAATATGGCGCCGTAATTGCCGTATTGAACAGCCGGCGCTATAAAAGAAAACGCATTGCCCGGTTCTTCTGATACTGTGTGGCACCAGAGATCCAGCCATGCGTCTGCTTCATCGAATATATATCGCTCCTCGGCAAGTCGCTGCGTAATATTGCGGGGGAGGCAGAGAAACCCAAAACCGTCTGTGGCATACACGGTTCCGTTCATGCACTCATCACCGGAGCATTTTACGACCCAATCCGTTAATTGGTAGGTCAGCTTTTTGGTTTTGCTGTCCAGTGTGTATTTCAGATAACCGAGGTCTGACAGCTTATCCAGTATCTCTAAAGCCTGTACGCGGCTTTTGATGCCGAGAATACTCTTCAGCCCGACAATACCTCCGGACCACATTCCGGGGCTCACAGCGTTCTTATGGCCACAGTAGGAGGCATGTCCTTTGCGAAATGCAGCTCGGGCGGCGAGCCTTGCCCACGCACCCATAATGCCTTTGCCGGCCGGCAGGGTATCTCTTCGGAGCTTTACCCATTCATACTTCATCAAGCATTTCAACATCAGCGCCTCCTTCCTTGGAATAATAAAAAAGACGACCTTTCCGTCGTCACATAGTATCAGTCTTCGATTCTTACGGTCAGTCCGTTCAGCTTGATCAGTTTTACGCCCTTGAGATACCAGAACTCACCGAGTTCGATTCTCGTCGGGATCCACTCTCCGTCAAGCAGCACCTCCAGCCGTTCTCCGCAGTGCAGACCGCCGTAGTAATCCAGCGGCCCAAAGCGAATATCCATTCGACCGATTACATCATCATAAATCAGTACACCTTGTTTTTTCATCTTTATCCTCCTCGTGAAATAGGAAAAGCCGAATGAGTTTCAGTGCTCATTCGGCTTTTCTGTGTGACAGGTTATTAAATATGTTTTGCTCGGCTGCCTATAAATTGGCTCCTCCTTTCGGGCATACTATAGTCGAATTATGCCCGGGCCTCGAATCTAATTCTTGGACAAAATCAGCAAAACCCCAGTGTTTATGCGGCATAATCCTCTTTGTGTTATTATACCGCAATCGTCGATACGGCGCACGATTCCGGTTGCTTTCATATGATAACTCCCTTTGTAACTGAATATTGGCAAAGGTAGTATCTGCACTCCCAGGCAGATTATGCGAAAGCACCGGGCGCGGACGGCTGTGCGCAGACGAAATGTATCCGGATACGGCTTGATCTCTATCCGGCATTTTTAACGGATAAATGCCAACGACAGTTGCGATACACATACAATTATGGCATACTATACAGGCGGCAGGTTCGGAGAAATTGATAACAACAGGGAGGGGCTGCATCATGAAAAAGAAAACCACGCGCAGGCAGGTATTGTTGAGCTTTTTAGGGACCACCGATCCCATTCGCGGTGAGCGCGACGGCGCTATGCTGCACATCCTGCGCCACTACCGCCCCGAGGTGGTCTGCCTGCTGTTTACGCCCGAGGTGCGAAAGCTGGCGGAGGCGGACGAACGCTATGAAAAGGTGTTTTTCCACCTCAAGTCCCATTGGGACGGCTACGCTCCGGCGGTGTTGGAGCAGGATCTTTCCGTCAGTGATGTTTCCGATATGGACGAGCTGGATCAGCCGCTCCACGACGTGATGAACCGGCTGAGCCGCGAGTATGCGGATGCGGAGATCCTGGTGAACATCACCTCCGGCACGCCCCAGATGCAGATGCTGCTGTCGCAGATGGTGCTGGAGCTGCGCTATCACGCCCGGGGCATACAGGTGAAAACGCCGGAGAAGAAGGCCGGCACCACCGTTCGCACCAACGACAGCGAAAACTACGACATCGACCTGGAGATCGAGTGCAATGAGGACGAGCAGGAGGGCGCGCCCAACCGCTGCGTTGAGCCGGAATTGTTCTCCGTGCGCCGCAAGAATCAATGGCAGCAGGTGGAGGCGCTGCTGAATCAGCGGTGCTTCCGGGGCGTTGCGGAAATGCGTCCGGCGCCTCTGTCGGAGGAGCTGATGGCCCTGGTGAAGCACATGGCCTATCGCAATGACCTGCTGCCGGAGGAGGCCCGGAAAGCCGTGCGGGGATACGGGCTGAGCCTGAAGCTGTATCTGCCGGAGGCTGCCCCCGCGCATCAGGACATCTGCGAGTATGCGCTGCTGATGAAAAATCTGCTCTGCTCCCACAGCTACACGGAATTTGTGCTGCACATGGAGCCGCTGACCCTGCGCCTGCAGGAAACGCTGCTGAATCAGCTTCTGCCCAGGCGTTATGGGTATGATCTGACCCATGTGCAATCGAGGTACGGAGGACGCATGAAAATCGAGCCCGGCCTGATGCAGGCAAAGATGCCGGAGCTGTACGACCGGCTTTATGTGACGGGGACGTGGGAATGCCGCCCGTCCGATCTGAGCACGTGGTTCTGCGACGATATACTGGACATCCTGTCCACACAGCCGGAGGAAACCAAAACCTATTTCCGCTGCTATGCCGATCTGAAGGAGGTGCGCAACGGTCTGGCCCACCGCCTGTGCGCGGTGACGGCGGACGAGATCCGGGCGGCATGCGGCAAAACGCCGGAGCAGATCATTTCGCTGATCGAGCGGTGCATTCTCCTGCTGTTCCCCGCCTGCGACCCGGAGGTTTTCCACATCTATGAGCGCATCATCCGCTATATTCAGAAGCAGTATTGATACGGGTTCTTGATAAAAAATGAAATCCGGTGGGATGGCCTATTGAAATCAAACAAATGCGGTTGACCATTCCATGGAGATGCTGTATACTATTGCTGAAACAACTCCCACCCCATAAGGGGACGGTAACTCTCCAGAGGCAGCGGCGTTGCCCCTCCCGCCAGAAACAACCCCTACCCCGCAAGGGGACGACCCTTTGGAAAGGAGGGATCCTCATGAACCCGCAAACCGTACAAGCTACCTTCGGCTGTCTGCTCCATGATGTGGGCAAGGCGGTCTACCGCGCCGGTATTTCCGACGGGCGGCACGGCGAGGCCGGATATCGCTTTGTCCGGGACATCGACGGCTACGGACAGGCCAAGGCCGTGCTGGACTGCATCCGCTATCACCACGCCGCCCAGCTTCGTCAGGCAAAGGACTGCGACCCCCTTGCCGCCATCGCCTGCATTGCCGACAACATCGCCGCGGCCGCCGACCGGCGGCAGACCGGCGACGAAACGCAGTTTGACCGCTATCTGCCCCTGTCGCCGGTGTTCACCCATCTCAACGGGGAGCATCCGGGGCACACCCTGCCGCCCCACGCACTGGACGGCTGCCTTCGTCTGCCGCTGGACGGGTCCTTCCGCCTCTCCGCCGGCGACTATGAGCAGATCCTGCTGACCCTGCGCCGGGAGCTTTCCGCCCTGCCGCCGCAGGAGGAGTGGCTCAACTCCCTGCTGTCCGTTTGGGAGAGCTGTATGAGCACCGTGCCCTCCAGCACCAACACCGGGGAAAGTCCCGACATTTCCCTGTATGACCACAGCAAGGTCACTGCCGCCGTGGGGGCGTGCATCAGCGAGTATCTGCTGGATCGGGGCGAAACGGACTATTTCACCGCCCTGGTGCAGCAGGAGCAGAGCTTCCGCCTGCAGCAGGCGTTTTTGCTCTATTCCGCCGATTTTTCCGGCATCCAGAAGTTCATCTACAGCGTGTCCACCAGGAATGCGCTGAAGTCCCTGCGAAGCCGCTCCTTCTTTCTGGAGCTGTGCATGGAGCACTACATAGACGAGCTGCTGCAGCTGTGCGGCCTCAGCCGGGCCAATCTGCTCTACAGCGGCGGCGGGCACTGCTATGTGCTGCTGCCCAACACGGAAAAGACCGTCCGGGCCATCCAGGCGTGGAACACCCGCTTCAACGACTTCCTCATTGAGCAGTTTGGCGTGCGGCTGTATCTGGCAGACGGCTATACCCCCTGCAGCGCCAACGATCTGACCAACACCCCGGCGGAGGAGGCCCCCTATCAGGCGATGTTCCGCCGGGTGAGCCGTCAGGTGGCAAAAAAGAAGCTGCACCGCTATTCGGTGCAGCAGCTTCGCCGGATGAATCAGAGCCATCAGGACCCCGGCCAGCGGGAATGCCGGATCTGCGGCAGGACAGACGCCCTGCACGACGGGGAGGAGGATACCTGCATCTGCCTCTGGTGCGCCCTGTTCGAGAGTCTGTCCCGGAAAATCCAGGGACAGGATGTGTATGTGGTCAGCCGCGATGCGGCCGGTGCAGACTTCACACTGCCCGCCGCCCAGGGTGAGCTGTCCTTTATCCTTACCAATGAGGCCCGGGCAAGACAGCTTCTCACAGGCGAGGGCGTGGCGCGCGTCTATACGAAGAATCGCTTCTGCGCGGGCCGGCGCTGCAGCACCCGCATCTATGTGGGCGATTACGCCGCCGACAACAGCATGGCGGCGCTGGCCGGCGCCTCGGAGGGTGTGCCCCGCCTGGGCGTGTGCCGCATGGATGTGGATAATCTGGGGCAGTCCTTTGTCTCCGGCTACGAATGCGCCGCGGAGAGCGATCCGGTGAAGCGCCAGCACTTTGTCACGCTGTCCCGCACGGCGGCGTTTTCCCGGCAGATGTCGCTGTTTTTCAAGGGCTATATCAATCCCATCCTCAGCGGGGAATTTGAGCACTGCCGGGCCTTGCAGGTGGCCGTGGTCTATTCCGGCGGCGACGATGTGTTCCTGGTGGGCGCATGGACGGATGTGCTGGAGGGGGCGCGGCGGATCCGGGAGGCTCTGCGCCGCTATACCTGCGGCGCGCTGACCATCAGCGCCGGGATCGGCATCTATGGGGATCATTTCCCCATCCGTCAGGCCGCTTCTCTCACCGCCGGGCTGGAGGATGAGGCAAAGAGCCTGCCGCATAAGGACGGCATCGCCCTCTTTGCCGCAGGAGACGGACACTGCTACCCATGGGATACCTATCTGGAACGGATCTGCGGCGAAAAGCTGGTCACTCTGGAGCGATATTTTTCCTCCGGCGACAGCGAACACGGCACGGCCTTTCTTTATCGCCTGATGGAGCTTCTGCGTCAGGCGCAGGCTGGGGGCGGAATCGCTCTGGCGCGCTATGCCTACTTGCTTGCAAGACTGGAGCCGAAAAGAAACGCGCCCAATTACCCCGGCTATAAGCGCTTTTCAGAGGATATGTACCGTTGGGCATTGAACAGCGCCGACCGGGGAGAGCTTCTCACGGCCATCTGCATCTATGTGTATCGAAACAGAAAGAGGGGGTAGAAGGATGGGCTACAATGACAGAAACAGCCAGGGCAGGCAGTCAAACCGCAATGCAGCGCGCCCGCCCCGCGAGATCACTGCCAGGCCGCTGCCTGCAAATTATGTGGACGAGGCGGAGCGGGTCATCCGCTCGCTGTATGATGAACGGAACAAGATCAGCACCAACAAGATCCGCAACCTGCTGAGCCTGGTGTCGGAGATCTATAATCGGGAAAACCTGCGCACGGCGGATACCATTTCCGAGGAAAGTGCCTCGGGGCTGATCGCACTGCGGATCCGCATGGTCTATGAGGCGGGGCGCGACGATGCGGTAAAGCTGTTTTGGAGCGCGCGCAGCTTCTGGAGTATATAAAGGGATTGGGTGATTCCCGGGCTAAGCTGATGGACTTCGCCCATTATATGGAAGCCTTGGTGGCATACCATCGCTTCATTCTGCACATGAAGGAGGGTTAAGGCTTATGTACGGAAAAATGATCATCCGTTGCTGCCTGGTGGTGCGCACCGGTCTGCATATCGGCGCAGGCAATGCCTTCAGCGCCATCGGCGCAGTAGACAGCCAGGTGGTGCGCGATCCGCTGACCGGACTGCCTATGATCCCCGGCAGCAGCCTGAAGGGCAAGCTGCGTTCCCTTCTGGCCAGAAGTCTCAGCAAGGATATCCAGCGTATGCCCGACTTTGATCAGGATGACGGACGCATCAAGCGCCTTTTCGGCAGCGCCAATCCGGTGCACCGCGCCCGCCTGCAGTTCGCCGACTGCTTTGTGGCCAATGCAGAGGAGATGGAGCGTGTTCATATCACCGAGGTCAAGGCGGAAAACGCCATCAATCGGGCCACCTCCGTTGCAAACCCCCGCTTTATTGAGCGCGTGGTGGCAGGCACCCGTTTTGCCGTCAGCATTGTGTACGATGTGGAGGATGCGGGGCAGACCGCCGAGGATTTTGCCCTGTTGGCCAAGGGGATGAAGCTGCTGCAGATGGACTATCTGGGCGGCCACGGCTCCCGCGGAAGCGGCCGGGTGAGCCTGTGTGATTTCCAGCTGGAGCCTTTTGAAACCTCTGTGGAGCTTGAACCTCTGTGTGCCCTTTTCAAGGAGGTAGAGGCGTATGAATTACTTCCTGTTTAAGCTGAGCTTTCACACGCCCTGCCATTTTGGCTCTTCGGACAGTGCGCTTTCGCTCTACACCTCGGAGGATCACTTCTGCGCGGATACGCTGTTTTCAGCCCTCTGCCATACGGCGCGGACGCTGTATGGCAACAGCGGCGTGGAAGCGCTGATTGAAAAAGCCCAAAAGGATCAGCTGTTTCTCTCCGATGCCATGCCCTGGTGCGGCGAGCGGTACTATCTGCCCCGCCCGTTTCTGACTGCCCGGACGGACGGTCATACTGCGGGGGCAGAACGCAAGGCTATGAAAAACCTGGCGTATATTGCCGTGGAGGACATGGCGGACTATCTCGCCTGTATGCGCGGCCAGGGGCTGTTCGATGCCGGCCGGAAAAAACAGTGCTTCGGTGTTCCCATGGACAGCACCCGCGTCGCCGTTTTTGAGGGGCAGGACACGCTCCCCTATCATGTGGGCGCCTTTCGCTTTGCGGAGGACTGCGGCCTGTATGTGCTGGCAGGGCTTGAAAGTGATGATGCCGCATGGCTGCGCACGCTGATGCGTGCGTTGGGATTGAGCGGCATCGGCGGAAAGGTCAGCTCCGGCTACGGAAAGTTTACGGTAGATGATGAGATTTATCTGAATGAACCCTTCGATGAGCAGACTGCGTGGCTGTTCCGGGCGCTTTGCCGGGATGCCCCCGCCTATCTGCTGCTTACCACGGCGCTTCCTGATGAGGAGGAGCTGGAGCGCACCATGGAAGATGCGTCCTACACGCTGACCAGACGGGGCGGATTTGTCAGCTCCGACTCCTTTGCGCCATCGGGGCAGAAAAAGAGAGAGCAATTCTTCCTGACGGCAGGCTCTGTGGTGCGGCGGCGCTTCGGCGGAGCTCTCTATCTGGCGGCCAGGCAGGACCATCCGGTGTATCGCTTCAGCAAGCCGCTTCTTTTGGGGGTGTCCGTATGAGAGAGCTGGAACAGCTTCAGCAGTATGAGCTGATCCTGACCGTGCGGTCTCCGCTGTTTGTCGGCAGCGGTCAGAGCTATCAGCGCACGGAGTATATCTATAACCGCAGGAGCAATCGGGTCTCTGTGCTGCACCGCAATCGGTTTATTCACTTTCTGGCGGAAAACGATCTGGCCGACAGCTATGAGCGGTTTATTCTGGGCGGGAGCACCAACCTCCACAGCTTCCTCCGGCAGGAGTGCGGACTGGACGAGGCAGGAATCCGGGCGCTTTGCGTTTACGACCTGCCGGCAGGCGATGCGCTGGACGCGGAACACAGCCTGAAGAATATTCAGGCATTTATGCGCGACAATGCCTTCCGTCCCTATGTTCCCGGCAGCAGTGTCAAGGGCGCCCTGCGCACGGTCCTGCTGTATCAGGCCATGCAGGAGCAGGGGATACTGGGCACCCGGAATTGGCGGGACTACAGCAAAAAGGACGGTATTCCGGAGCGGGAATATCTGAACACCCTGCGTTTTGTCCGCGACAGCAAAGGAAAAACGCGCCTGGACGCCGTGAGCAGCCTTCTGCGGGGTGTGCTTGTTTCCGACAGCGAACCCATCTCCAACAACGCCATGACGCTGACCGGAAAGAGAGACGCGGCATTCGGCGGGGAGGTCAATGCCATCAATCTGTGCCGCGAGGCAGTGGCTCCGGGAACAAGGATCCGCTTTTCTCTGACGCTGGATCAATCCGTCCTGCATGGACAGCTGACGGCCGAGTCCATTGTGGACGCCATCGAGGCGTTTGACCGATACTATGAGGAAACCTACGCCTGCGGCTTTGCACTGCCGGAAGGGGCGGCTCCGGGCAGAATGAATCACTGCCTGATCCTCGGCGGCGGCGCAGGCTTCTTTTCCAAATCGCTGGCCTATCCCTACTATGGAGAGGAGCAGGCGCTGCATGAGGTCTCTGCATATATGCACCGCACCTTCCGGGGACATTACCATCAATATGACGAGGGGTGGGGGATGTCGCCCCATATGATGAAATACACCCAGTGGAACGGGAAAATGTATCCCTACGGAATCTGCGAGGTGTCTGTGCGGTGATCGGACAATATTGCTTCGCTCTGCGCTCTGCCGATGGGGCCCCCATTCCGTCTATGATGGCTTACCGCTTATATGGCTGGCTTCTGGAGCAGCTTCCGGAGGATATCGGCCGGCAGCTGCATGAGCAGGGAGAAAAACCCCTCTCGCAGTATATCCGCTATGATAAGGCGGAAAACCGGACCCTATGGGTCGTCAGTGTATTTCAAGGGGAGCTGTATGAGCTGCTGGAGCCCGTGCTGGAGAGCATTTCCTGCATTGCGCTGCGCCAAACAACGCTGCAGGACGCTCTGCTGGACAAGCGGTGCTTTGCATCGGCGCAGGAGTTTGTTCTGTACGCCAGGGAGCTGCGGCTGCCCTCGCGGGTCACCATACGCTTTCACACCACCAGCTCCTTCAAGCAGGACGGCAGCTATGTGATCTTTCCCCAGGAGCGGCTGCTGCTGAGGAGTCTGCTGGCCAAATGGAGCGCATGGTTTCCGGAGTATTCGTTGGATGATGAGGATGCGGCAGCCGCATTGGAGCGCGGCGTCCGCATCACAGACTATCAGCTTCGCTCGGGGCGCTATACGCTGAAATCCGCAAGAATCCCCGGATTTTCGGGACACCTGACACTCTCCTCCTCCCTCAGCGCGCCTATGCAGGAGGTGCGGAATCTGCTGCTGGTGTTTTCCACTCTCTGCGGCATCGGGATCAAAACCACCCTTGGTATGGGCGGCGTAACACTTGAGATATCGCCCAATTCCCTGCTGAAAGAACAGGAAAAATGAAACCCCTCCGGCTGAGCCAGACTGACGTGATAGAGAAAAACAAAAGAGCCGATCATCCGCGCTGCCTATTGGCTTGCGGATGATCGGCCCTGCAATTTTCAGCTATCTTTTCCTGTCTGATTTATTGATTTTGGATATCTCCTTGAATTTTGCCCGTTTTGCTTCCGAATACCGGCTGCTGTCAGCGGCATAGGCGTTCTCAGTTTTCAGCTTTCGATAGGACTCCAGACGGGCGACATCCAGTGTGCCGTCGGCCAGGGCGGCGAGAATGGCACAGCCCGGCTCTGAGGTGTGGGTGCAGTCGGCGTATCGGCACCCCCGGGACAGCGCTTCCATGTCCGAAAACGCGGCGTCCGCCCGTCGTCGCAGTCGATTTCCGAGCGGACGTAGATGACCTGGCCCATCAGCCGACCGTCCAGCTCCATTACAAGGTCCAGTTCCGGCACAAAGGCCGGGTCGTCCCGATAGCAGTGCAGCACATAGTGCTCCATGCAGCCGGGGCGATAGACGTTCCAGAATGCCTCCCGGGTCAGGTTTTCAACGGCCCTGTAATCGTCCTTGGTTTCGGGACGAATGGTAATTTTCTTTTCTGTCATTGCAGTTTCTCCTTATTTTTTATCCTTAATTCTGTCAATGCGTCCGAGGCCCCAGGGAGCCGCCGCATGCTTCGTCCGCTGCGATCCAATCGTCCAGGAACCGCATCTGCTCCGGCGTATGGAACCAGTGCTCGCCGCCGGGCATGACGGTGAGCTTTGACTTATGCCTCCGTGCGAACGCAGTTACGGCCTCTATGGATGTCAGGTTATCACATTCGCCGTACAGAATTTGTGTCGGAACATTCCACGAAATCGGGTGCTGGCGCACATAGCAGAGATACTCCCATGACAGCGTTTCCTCGAAATCAGTCGGTATTTCACGCTTTTGGGCCAGCTCCTGATCCGTTACATGCGCCCACTGCATCATATTGCCGATGAGGTTTTCCATATCCACCATCGGGGAGACGAAGTAAGCCCGGTCCACCAGCGTTTCATCCAGGGCGGACATGGCGAAGAACGCGCCAATGCTGTTGGCAATCAGCGTAAGGCGGTCACAGCCCTGCCGATGCTGCACAAAAAGACTGGGAATTCTTCCCGGGCCTCCCAGGACGTCCGGGAACGGTAATCGAAGCCAATGACTTCGCAATTCGGAAAGAGGGGCTTATAATGGTCGGCTTCCTCCGCCGCGCCGCCCTTTCCGTGAATGTAGAGAATGGTTTCCTTCATTTTTCTTGTCTCTCTTTCTCAGAACAGTGGAAGCTCACCGTCAAAATGCTTTGCCCTTTCCCAGAGCGGCCCTTTTGCGCCCATGGTGAAGGCAATATCGCTGCTGCGGGTGGAGAGGAGCTGCATTTGCGGCATGGCATAACGCTCACTCCCCGGATGTTATTCCTGCGCTCTGTACCAATCCAGCGCAGAACGCAGGTTCTCCACGCGCACCCGCTGGCCGCCGTGGAGCATCATGTCCAGCATATCGTCCTCCTCCGGTGTGCGGTCGTCCTTTTCCGACAGCCCTTTTCCCGCGGTTCGGACCATAAGCTCCATCATGGGGCGGTAAATGCCGTGCAGCTTTTTGACATCAAAATTGCCCTGCAGCGTAAAGAGCGGGATGCTTGCGGGAATGCGGTTCTTTTTCCGCACCTCATCTGTCTGCGTCCCGGTTTGTCCCATGCCGACTGCGCAGACGGCCCGCACCTGATAGCGCTTGGCCGCATCGGCATAGCCCTTGACGGAGCCTGCCATGATCCAGCCCAGATAGATGATCTCCGCGCCGGAGGGGACCTTCTTTTTCGCCTTTGCCAGAGAGCAGGCGGGAAGCCCCGTTTTCTGCGACAGCAGTCGGGCATAGCGCTCTGCGCTGCCGGTATTGGTGGTGTAAATGATTGTTTTCATAAAATCCTCTTTATAACGCCAGCTTGTCAGATTCAATTTTGACAAGCTCTGTAGTCTGATTCGATTTTGGCAATAAAGCGGTCAATGTGTGCGCTGAGCATGGGTGCAACGCTGTCCTTGTCGCTTGCGCCATCGTAAACGCTGTAAAGCAGGAACATGGGGCCGTAGAATTCCAGTGCCAGCTGCATGGCGGCCTCATCGGAATCCACCAGCTTTCGGAAAATGGCCGCCATATACTCGGTGGGGCCGGTGGCCAGGTAATCGTGATACAGCTGCCTGAGCTTCGGGTCGCGGTATTGCTCCAGGGTCAGCATTTTGCGGAAATTGGAGGAAAACGGTTCCTTGGTCCAATGGTCGAACTGGGCCATGCTGTATGTGCGGATCCTTTCGATGGGCGTGTGCAGATAGGCTTCCGCGAAGCCGTCCGGCTGTGTCTCCGGCATTTCGCATTCCTGGGCACGTTCGTAGTCCATTTGGTTCATCCGCTCCACAATGCTGTCCAGAATCTCCTGCTTGCCGGTATAGTGCTTATACAAAGCTCCCTTGGTAATCCCCAGTCTGTTTGCAATGTCGCTCATGGAAGCGCCCAGATATCCCTTCTCCGCAAATAGCTCCAGCGCCGCTTCCAGAATGCGCTCCTTGGTACCTCCGGCCATCCTGTCACCCCTTTATCAGTCGTAACCGTTCGGTTACTGCTATTATAGCAACCGAGCGATTACCTGTCAAGAGGCTTTTAGGGGAAATTCTGAGCTCCCTTATTTTCTGCCCAGATACCGGAATACCTGGCGGCAATACGCCTGATACGGCGCGTCAAAGGCTTCCACAAGGTATCGCTCCTCCTGCAAAATCTGCAGGTGCAGCATGACCATGGCAAACACGGAAAAGCCCAGGGTCAGCAGGTTTCCGTACAGCAGCAGCACGCCGACATACATGAAGTCAAAGCCCAGAAACGCCGGGTTGCGGCTATAGCGATAAATGCCGGTGGTGACCAGCTCCGTCTTGTCCTTGTCCGGGATGCCCGCCCGCCAGCTGTCCTTCATGCAGAGGACAGAAAGCAAGAAAATGCCATCGCCCAGCAGTCCCATGAGAAAGCCGGTAAAGCGGACGCCCGCAGGCAGGCGGCTCCAGCCAAAGGCAATGGACATCAGCTGGGCCATGGGCGCGCCCAGGGTTGCAGCGCTCATCAGCACTTCCACCGTGTGAATGGATTTTTCCTTTCTGCGCCCGATCTGCCGGGTTCGGATGCCCCGGCGCTTCTGCGCCAAAACCTTCTCAAAGTAAATGCCGCAAAACACCGCCAGCACGATAAGCGCCAGCAGCGCATAGGGCAGGTGTTCTTCCAGCAAAAATTTCATAAGCTGTCCCCTCCTCTGAAAAGCTTCAACAGCCATGAACAAAACTCGAAAAATTGAGTAATTGCAATGGTTCCCGGCCATGGCTGAAACCGGAAATCACTCCATTGATATAGAAAGCGGAGCCCCTTTTTGGTAAAATTGATTTGAGAGAAAACCAACGGGAAAGGGGCTGGCCGCTATCTACCGACAGGAAATCATCCAGGATGTCACGCTGTTCACATCCCAAAGCGCCGCTGCGTTCTACGACAAGCTTTTCAGCAGCTTGGACTTCACGCTGCCCAGAGCGGCAACCGGGCGGCGGGGCTTCCCCAAAGAAGCCATGGTCTGTGCTTTTATCGTTATGAAATGCGAGGGTTTCGCGCAGATTACAGATTTGATGGATTATTTGGACAATAATCGCCTCATTGCCCACTACTGCGGGTTCAACATCATGGATTCCACAGTTGCCGTTGACATCCTCGCCGCAGCCAACCAGATCCTCCCTTTGCAGGGATGTTCCTTTCTCGCGGATAAGGGCTACGACGCGAAAAGCATCTACAACACCGTGAAATCGGTCTATGATGGGGAAGCTTTTATCCCCCTCAAAAAACGCAATTCCAAGAGCAAAGCTCTTCCGGCAGGTAACTTGATCTGTGATGCTGGACTGGCTATGCACAAAGATGGCAAAACCACCGACAATAATCGTACCCGGCAGAAATTCTGCTGCCCATTCCGTCAGTCCAAAACCGGTGTTTGCCCTTGTAACCACAAAAACTGGAATAACGGGAAGAAAAACAGGGGTTGCGTTAAATACAGGATCGTCCCCACGGATTACAGGCTTTCCATTGACCGTAGCTGCCTCTGTTTCAAGAGAACATACGCCTTGCGTACAGAGTGCGAAAGATACAACTCCCGCTTTAAGGCGTCTGGACAGGAACGATTATGGGTGCGTAACGGCACCAGCGCGGCAAACCTCAACACACTGGCCCACATCTCCGCTTTAGCGGTCGCACTGGCCGCCGTTCTGCACGGCTCTCACTCCTACCGTTCTGCCAAACAGCTTCGGCGTTCCGCCTGATCTGTCTTTTCCATACCTTTTGCAGGCGCGGGGTTCACCGTGCTATGGTTTTTGCGCCCTTGAAATGCCCTAAACTCTTTTGATTTCCATTTGCCTGTTTGTGGGCTGCTCTTTCCAACTGTTTTGCTCATCGCTTAAGCTTCAAAGAACTGACGGATGTGCCGCCGGATCATCCGCCTTGCGTCTGCCTCCCGCTCCGGACGAATATGGAAACGCACAAGCCCGGTGAAGTAATGCATGACGTCCATTGCATTATACCTACCGAACGATAGGTTGTCAATCGGTGATGCTTTCGTCCGGATGCAAAAGGATGCAAAAAACATCTATTTTTCCGGTTCTGTAGGTTTGTCAAACATATTGGACAGCGAACTCATTAGGCGAGCGCCAGCGGAGGGGTCTCATGGGCAAGTTGTTGGAGCGGCGGTTATGGACGGCAAGCTGCTTGGCAAAGTCGTCGAGTGAATAGAACGAATGGCAGGAATAGAAGCGTTTCTGATCCTCACGGTGGCTGCGCTCCACCTTGCCGTTGTGGCGCGGCGTGTAGGGCCGGATCAGCTTGTGCCGGATGCCCAGCTCGGCGGCAGTTTTCTCGAACAGCGTGGGCAGATCGCGCTTGCTGTTGGAGAAACGGTTGGTAAACTCGAAACCGTTGTCCGTCTGGACACACTCCACTTCTATGCCCCTGCGGGCGTACCACGCCCGCAGCCTGCGCAGGAAGTCCGCCGAGGAATAGGTGGACTGCTCCGGGTAGGCCGCCAGGAAACGCAGCCTCGTGAACTCGTCGATGGCGGTGTACTGGAACAGGCGAAGCTCCGGATCCGCGATACAGCGGCGGGGAACGACCTTGACATCCACCTGCACGCGCTGTCCGGGATAGGTCATCTGCTCGTAAGGCTTCGGTTTGTACGGATTTTTGGGCTTTTCGGCCGGAAACAGCCCCATTTTGCGCATAACGCGGAACAAACTCTCTGGACAACGGGTGTAGCCGCGCTTTCTCAGACGGTGCCACAGCTCGATCATGCCCAGCGACGGATTGCGGCGGCGCATATCG
>OHJG01000674.1_pt1 | contig 14676 bp, 9 predicted proteins | sample 1568481 | NCBI WGS metagenome assembly OHJG01 (sample SAMEA3879505, study PRJEB24766) | human gut metagenome | biome: human-associated habitat; feature: feces | place: USA | collected 1985/1987
CCGCCGTATCCAGTTTGAGCTGAACGGCATGCCCCGTGAAATTAAAATTCATGACAGGCATGTGGCGGAATCTGCAGTGACCGCAAGGAAAGCGGATAAGGATATTCCCGGCGAGGTAGGGGCGACCCTGTCAGGATCCGTCGTGAAAGTGCTTGCGGAAAAAGGCGGGCATGTGAAGAAGGGCGAGCCGGTGATTGTCACAGAAGCTATGAAGATGGAAACGACGATCACCTCACCGGTGGACGGCATTGTGAGTGAGATTCATGTGAAGGCAGGGAGCCGTATCGAATCAGGCGATCTTCTCATGGTGATTGAATAAGAGGTGAAGCGGAGATAGAAATACAAAAGGGTTCTTTCCTGACGGAGAGAACTCTTTTTGTATGGGATTCAGGAAAAATGGAAAAAGGTAGGGAAGTTTCCTGAAAGCGGTGATATAATACGGATGGAGTATTTCAGGAAGAATCCTGAAAAAGAAAGTTTAACAGGCGGATGCCTGGGAGAGGAGCGGATGATGAAATTTTATCGCTGTAAAAAGTGCGGCAAAGCAGTCGCTGTTCTTGGAGAGAGCGGGGAAGACATGTTCTGCAGGAATGCGGAGATTGAAGAATTGATTCCCAATACCACAGATGCTGCTGGTGAGAAGCATGTTCCCGTTATCACGAAAGACGGATCGAAAGTGCATGTGGCAGTCGGCGCTGTAGAGCATCCCATGCTGGAAAGCCACTATATCACCTGGATTGTTCTGGAAACGAAGAACGGAAGCCAGCAGGTGGATTTGAAACCGGGCATGAAACCGGTGGCTGATTTTGTTCTTGCCGAAGGGGATGAAGTTGTAGCGGCGTATGAGTATTGCAATTTGCACGGACTGTGGAGAGGAGAATAAGGATGAAGAAGTATGTATGCAAAGTTTGCGGATGGATTTATGATGAGGCTTTAGGCGATCCGGATAATGGAATTGCCCCGGGAACCAAGTGGGAAGATCTGCCCGATGATTTCAAGTGCCCGCTCTGCGGTGTCGGGAAAGACGACTTTGAGATCATGGAAGACTGATCGGTGACGGACAAACTGCAGGAAATGAAAACTCCTTCTCTGGCAGAGGGAGTTTTTTTATGGATCATTTCTTAAGCGTTCATAGAGGAACGGGTTTTGTTGCAATAGAGAGAATTAAATGATAGAATAAATCGGTAACATATTTTACAGGGAAAAGCAAGAGGAAAATATTAACATAAAATATTTCGATAGCAAATAAGTTTTTATCTATAACTAAAATATTTTTATAGAAAGATATAGAGAAAACATTTTAGGTGAAAATGAATTTATATTGCGGAATGTTTTTCGCTCGTGTAAAATTATGTTTTACAGTCTCTATTTATATATAGTGAGAAGGCTCGCGGAGAAAAGAGGAGCCCGGCTCAAATCGGGAACACTGATGAAGTACAGGATATTTTGTGGCTTAATCGGTGTTTCCTTGGCCTTGTCCTCTTTTCATCCCTGTTCCCATGTGTTGGAAATTCAGATTTTATATGGAAGGAAAGGGTGAGGCGTGGAATGCCTAACAGCAAAATGTTCAGACCCGTCCAGGTAGGTACTAAGAAAAGATATACCTACGCCAGATCTCAGGAAGTTCTGGGGATGCCCCATCTGCTCGATTTGCAGACCAAATCTTACGAATGGTTCTGTAAAGAAGGGCTGAGGGATGTATTTGCGGATATTTCTCCTATCGAGGATAGTGCTCATAAATGGGCGCTGCATTTCGGCGAATACTATTTCAAGAAAGAAAAGTACAGCATCGATGAATGCAAGACGAGAGATGCTACTTATTCCGCTCCGCTGCAGGTCAAAGTCCAGCTCGTCAATAAGGAAACCGGCGAAATCAAGGAGCATGATCTTTTCATGGGCGATTTCCCGATTATGACGGACACGGGCACATTTATTATCAATGGCGCCGAACGTGTTATTGTTTCCCAGCTTGTCCGCTCTCCCGGCGTATACTACAAAAAGGAAATGGACACTTTCGGGAAGGAAATCTATTCCGCCCAGCTCATTCCGAACCGCGGCGCGTGGATCGAACTGGAAACCGATGCCAACGGCGTTGTTTCCGTCCGTATCGACCGTAACCGCAAGATGCCCGTGACGTACCTCATCCGTGCGCTGGGGTTTTCTTCCAATGAAGAAATCATGGAGCTTTTCAATAATGATATCCATATCGAAGAGACGCTCAAGAAGGATGAAACGCAGAATACAAAAGAAGCACTCATCGCTATTTATAAAAAGCTCCGTCCCGGCGAACCTGCGACAGAAGAAAGCGGCACGACCCTGCTCCGCAACTTCTTTTATGATCCCCGCCGTTATGATCTGGCGAAGGTCGGACGTTACAAGCTGAATAAGAAACTCTCCTGGGAAAACCGCCTCAAGGGCCACCGTACGGAAGGGCCTATCGTGGATACGGAAACCGGTGAAATTATTATCCAGGGGAATGCCCTTATCGACGAGGAAGCCATCGCGATCCTGAAGAAGAGCGGCGTGTTCAGCAAGGTAGAAATGGTGGAAGTCATGACCCAGAAAGAGGACGGAACACCTGTCAAGGTGATCTGCTCCAATGGAATGCGTGATGACAGCTATCGGATTCTTGACCGCGCGGATATTATCGCGGCGGTAGACTATCTTTTGAATATGATCCAGGGCTATGGACGCCAGGATGATATCGATCATCTCGGCAACCGCCGTGTCCGCTGCGTCGGCGAACTGCTCCAGAACCAGTTCCGCATCGGCTTGTCCCGTATGGAACGTGTGGTTCGCGAAAGAATGACTACCCAGGATCAGGACAAGATGACCGCCCAGGCGCTCGTCAATATCCGTCCTGTTGTGGCAGCCATCAAGGAATTCTTTGGCAGTTCCCAGCTGTCCCAGTTTATGGATCAGACGAACCCATTGGCGGAGCTGACGCATAAGCGCCGTCTGTCCGCTTTGGGACCGGGAGGGTTGTCTCGTGAACGTGCAGGGTTTGAAGTCCGCGACGTGCATTATTCCCATTATGGGCGTATGTGCCCCGTAGAAACACCGGAAGGCCCGAATATCGGACTTATTTCCTCACTGTCCAATTACGGAATTGTCAACAAGTACGGCCTGATTGAAACGCCGTACCGCCGAATTAACCCGAAGACCCACGAAGTGACCAATGAATGTCTCTATGTGACGGCTGACATTGAAGAAAATAAAGTTATTGCCCAGGCCAGCGAGCCGCTGTCAGATACCGGCGCGTTCCTGAACCGGTATGTGGCCTGCCGCCGTGGCCCTGATGTTCTGGAAGCTTCTCCTGAAGAAGTGGATCTCATGGACGTTTCTCCGAAGCAGGTCGTTTCTATCGGTACGTCTCTCATTCCGTTTCTTGAACATGATGATACGAACCGTGCGCTCATGGGCGCCAATATGCAGAGGCAGGCGGTACCGCTCCTACGCCCGGAAGCGCCTCTTGTAGGCACGGGTATGGAATGGGTAGCCGGCCAGGACTCCGGTGTCTGCGTTCTTGCAAAACGGTCAGGCGTGGTTACCTCTGTCAACGGGAAACAGATTATCGTCCGCGCGGATAACGGCGAATATGATACTTATGACCTGATTAAGTTCCTCCGGTCCAACCAGAGCACCTGCATCAACCAGCATCCCATCGTATACAAAGGGGACAAGGTCGAAGCCGGGCAGACACTGGCAGATGGCATGTCCACCGACGGAGGCGAGCTGGCTCTCGGACACAACGTGCTTGTGGCGTTCGTATCCTGGGAAGGATATAACCATGAAGACGCCGTGCTCATTTCTGAACGTCTCTGCAAAGATGACCTGTACACCTCTATCCATATTGAAGAATACGAGTGTGATGCCCGTGATACGAAGCTGGGCGAAGAAGAGATTACAAGAGAGCTGGCATCCGTCAGCGACGACGCTTTGAAGAATCTTGATGAAAACGGTATTATCCGTATCGGCGCCGATGTACGCCCCGGCGATATCCTTGTCGGCAAAGTAACGCCGAAAGGGGAAACGGAACTGACTCCGGAAGAACGTCTTCTCCGTGCCATTTTCGGCGATAAGGAAAGAGAAGTCCGTGATACATCTCTCCGTGTGCCGCATGGAGAATTCGGGAAAGTGGTCGACGTCAAGGAATTTACCCGTGAAAACGGCGATGAACTGGCGCCGGGCGTAAATAAGCTCGTCCGCGTTTACGTTGCGCAGAAACGGAAACTCCGCGAAGGCGACAAAATGGCGGGGCGCCACGGTAACAAGTGCGTATGCTCCCGCATCCTGCCTGTTGAAGATATGCCCTTTACTCCGGACGGACGTCCTGTCGATTTGGTGCTGAACCCCCTTGGCGTTCCTTCGCGAATGAATATCGGGCAGATCCTGGAAATTCATTTGTCCTGGGCCTGCCATATGCTCGGCGAAGAAATCAAAGAAGCCAAGACAGATCCCGTAAAGGCGAAAGCGCTTGAAAAGCGGCTCCGTGAAGCAGGCTATGATTTTGATACCTACGGCATGCCCGAATCGACAGAATCCGGTGTCCACATCGCGACCCCTGTATTTGACGGCTGCCGCGATGAAGACCTGGCTGCCACCCTTGCCGCCGCGGGACTTCCGGTCAATGCGAAATCCGATCTTTATGACGGACGTACCGGCGAGAAGCTGGACGGACAGGTGACGATCGGCTGGAAATACATGCTGAAACTCCATCATCTTGTTGATGATAAGATCCATGCCCGTTCTACCGGCCCGTACTCCCTTGTGACCCAGCAGCCGCTCGGCGGCAAGGCGCAGTTCGGCGGCCAGCGTTTCGGTGAAATGGAAGTCTGGGCACTGGAAGCATATGGCGCCGCGTACACCTTACAGGAAATCCTGACGGTAAAATCCGATGATGTCATCGGCCGTGTCAAAGCCTATGAAAAAATCGTCAAAGGCGAAAACATTCCGAGCCCCGGTGTTCCCGAATCCTTTAAGGTTCTTATGAAAGAACTCCAATCCATCGGGTTGGATGTCCGCGTCCTGAATGAAGACAAAGAGGAAGTTGTCATGAAAGAGCTGGACGAAAGCGATCTGGAACCATCCAATGGCGGCGAACGCTGGCATAAAGACGAAGTGAAAGCGGCTATGGAAGGTGAGGATTCCGTTTCCGCAGCCAGAAATGCCATGGAATCCAGCATGGCCGGAGAAGGGAAAGAAGTGCCGGCAGATGATACGGCTTCTTTCAATGATACGCTGGAAGCGGAAGCGGCGGCTCCTGCAAATGAAGAAGCGGCTTTTACTGAAACTGATATAGAAACTGAAGCGGGTCTTGTCGATGACCCGGATGCCTGATTTCCGGAAAGGAGCACTGAGCAATTGTTAGACGTAAATGAATTTGACTCCATGAAAATCGGTATTGCGTCTCCGGAAACGATCAGATTATGGTCTCACGGAGAAGTAACGAAGCCGGAAACAATCAACTACCGTACACTGAAAGCAGAACCGGACGGTCTTTTCTGTGAAAAGATTTTCGGACCGACGTAAGATTGGGAATGTAAGTGCGGCAAGTATAAAAAAATGCGTTATAAGGGCACGGTCTGCGATAAGTGCGGCGTGGAAGTGACAAGCTCCAAAGTACGCCGTGAACGCATGGGTCATATTGATCTGGCCTGCCCGGTATCTCACATCTGGTATTTCAAGGGGACGCCGAGCCGTATCGGCCTCATTCTCGATGTGTCCCCCCGCCAGCTGGAAAGAGTCCTTTATTTTGCCGCCTACATCGTAATAGATAAAGGCGAAACAAAGCTTCTGGACAAGCAGGTTTTAAATGAACAGGAATACCAGCAGGCCGTCCAGGAATACGGCGCCGGTTCTTTTGAGGCGCAGATGGGGGCGGAAGCTATTCAGAAGCTTCTCCGCCAGCTGGATCTGGAAGCCTTGGAAAAACAGCTTCGCGAAGATGTGGACAGCAGCAGCAACCAGCGCAAAGTCCGCAGCATCCGCCGGCTGGAAGAAGTGGAAGCTTTCCGTAAATCGGGCAATAAGCCGGAATGGATGATCCTCACCGTGCTGCCCGTTATACCGCCGGACCTCCGCCCGATGGTGCAGCTTGACGGCGGGCGTTTTGCCACAAGCGACCTGAACGACCTTTACCGCCGTGTCATCAACAGAAATAACCGTCTGAAAAGACTGATGGACATGGGCGCGCCTGAAATCATCGTCAGAAATGAAAAACGTATGCTGCAGGAAGCTGTCGATGCCCTCATAGATAACGGCCGCCGCGGCAGAGCGGTCAGCGGCCCGGGAAACCGTCCCCTGAAATCCCTTTCCGATATGCTGAAAGGCAAGCAGGGCCGTTTCCGCCAGAACCTTTTGGGGAAACGTGTCGACTATTCCGGCCGTTCTGTTATCGTAGTCGGTCCTGAACTGAAAATGTACCAGTGCGGCCTGCCGAAAGAAATGGCAATCGAACTTTTCAAACCGTTCATCATGCATGAACTGATTGCCCGCGGTTTGGCGAGCAATCTGAAATCGGCACGGAAAAAAGTGGACAAGCTGTCCCCTGAAGTCTGGGACGTCCTTGGCGATGTTATTAAAGAACATCCCGTACTTCTGAACCGCGCTCCGACACTCCACCGCCTCGGCATCCAGGCGTTTGAACCGATCCTGTGGGAAGGCAGGGCGATCAAACTGCATCCCCTTGTCTGCCCGGGTTACAATGCGGACTTTGACGGCGATCAGATGGCGTGCCATCTGCCTCTGTCCGTGGAAGCGCAGGCGGAAGCGAGAACGCTCATGCTTTCCATCAACAATATCCTGTCTACGAAAGACGGCAAACCTGTCGCCATTCCTTCCCAGGATATGATTCTGGGATCATACTATCTGACCATTGTAAAAGAAAGCAAGGAAGAGGAAGACGCGCTTGATCCCTCGAAATTCCACGCCTTTACCAATTACGATGAAGTCATGCTGGCCTATGCACTGAACCAGGTACAGATCCATGATTTCATTAAAGTGGACATACCGGGACACGGTCTTGTCATCACGACCCCGGGGCGCCTGATTTTCAACTATGCCATTCCCGAACCTCTCCGCTTCTTCTATAAACGTCCTGATGGAAAAGAAGGTCTCGGTATCACCATCGGCAAGAAGCAGATGGGCAAACTTGTCAATGACTGCTTCAAGAAGCTGGGCTTCAAAGAAACAGGAGATCTCCTGGACTCCATTAAAGCCCTCGGATTCCATTATGCCCTTGTTTCCGGCATTTCTATCGGCATTTATGACGTGGCCGTACCGGAAGCCAAAAATGATATCCTGTCCGCAAGTGAAGCGCAGATTGAAAAAATCAAGGAATATTTCCGCCGCGGCCTGATGACGGATGACGAAAGATACAGGAAAGTCGTTAAAATTTGGGAAAAAGCGACCAATGATGTCGGTGAAGCGATGAAAGCGTCCATGACGAAAATGAATCCGCTCACCATGATGGCCCAGTCCGGCGCCCGCGGTAACGATAACCAGATCCGCCAGCTGGCGGGGATGCGCGGCCTGATTGCCGATACATCCGGTAAAACGGTAGAATTGCCTGTTAAGGCAAACTTCCGTGAAGGGCTGACCGTCCTTGACTACTTTACGTCTTCCCACGGCGCCCGCAAAGGTCTTGCCGATACGGCTCTCCGTACAGCAGACTCCGGTCACACGCCGCCTTGTCGATGTTTCCCAGGATGTCATCATTCGGGAAGAAGACTGCGATGTGCAGACACTCAATTTCGATCGTGAATGGAATAAACTGGTTTCCAAGGCGGCTGTCCGCAGCCGTTACAATGTCCACCGCGCTGAATTGGACGGTTCCATTCTCGAAGAAGACGTCATGAACCGGCGCAGCGGGGAAATTCTCCTTGTGAAGGGGAAAACACTGGATGCGTCCGATGTGGCCCTTATGAACCGTTTCCTCGTTGATTCCGTTGTTGTTACCGTTCCCACAGCGGAAGGAGAAGCGGGCGAACCGAAAACCGTTACCTTCGGCGTGGAGGATGTCGCAGCGGAATACAAGAGTATCGTGAAACATCATGTGACAGTCCGCTTCTTTGAAAAGAAATTGGAAACGCCGGCTCTGAACCGCAAAGGAGAAGAAGTGCTGGCGCAGGGAACCGTCCTTACGGCGGAAGCGGCTGAAAAACTTTTGGCTGCGGATATTCCGGTGATTTCCGTACGCATGGAAGGCACGGAAGGCGTAGAAGTCCGCAAAATTACGGAAGCCGGGGGTCTCATTGAGTCTCTGGCTGACCGTATCGCCGGCCGCTGCCCGCTGGAAGATGTGGTGAATCCGGAAACGGGAGAAATCATTGCCGCGAAGAATGAAGAAATCACTGACGACCAGGCTGCTGAAATTGAAAAGCATTATGACCGTCTGAAAGTCCGTTCCATTCTGACCTGCCATTCCGAACACGGCGTATGCGCGAAGTGCTATGGCAGGAACCTGGCAACAGGCCGCCATGTGGAAATCGGCGAATCAGTAGGCATCATCGCCGCACAGTCCATCGGCGAACCGGGCACACAGCTGACCATGCGTACGTTCCATACGGGCGGTGTCGCAACGGCAGAGGATATCACCCAGGGTCTGCCCCGTGTCGAAGAATTGTTTGAGGCGCGCAAGCCGAAAGGCAACGCGATCATCTCCAATATCGCCGGCAAAGTCACAATTGAAGACTCTCCGGAAAATGCGAATATCAAGATTGTTACCGTGACCAATGAAGAGACATCCGATACCTACAAGATTCCGTTCGGAAAGAGGATTTCCGTCAATGAAGGCGATGAGATCGAAGCAGGTACTCGCCTCATTGAAGGGAATATCAATCCCCACGATATTCTCCGTGTCCTCGGCGTACAGGCGACCCAGAACTATATCGTCAAGGAAGTGCAGAAAGTTTACCGCTCACAGGGTGTTGAAATCAATGACAAGCACATTGAAATCATCGTCCATCAGATGCTCCGCAAGATCAAAATCGATGACCCCGGAGATTCCGAATGGCTTCCGGGACAGACGGTGGACATCGTGGCTTACCGCGTCATGAACGAACATCTGGAAGATGAAGGAAAGAAACCGGCGGTGGGTGAGAACCTGCTTCTCGGTACGACGAAAGCCGCGCTGGCGACAGACTCCTTCCTCTCGGCGGCTTCTTTCCAGGAAACCACCAGAGTTCTTACGGAAGCGGCAATCAAAGGGAAAGTGGATCCGCTTCTTGGCCTCAAAGAAAACGTCATTATCGGCAAGCTGATTCCGGCAGGTACGGGGCTTGCCCGCTACCGCAGGCTCTCCGTACAGCATAACGCGGAACCCCGGACGGCGGAAACCGCTGATGGGCAAGCTGACGTGCAATAAGTATTTAAATAAAATATCCCGCTGTGTAATCCATGGCGGGATATTTTTTGTGGGAGACAGAAATGCCTGACTTGAGAAAATATCTCTGATTCCTTACAATAAAAAGATAAATGATATATTACAGGAGAATTCCATGTTCAAAAAAATCATGGCGGTTCTGTCCGCTTTCATTCTGGCAGGCTGTCTTTACGCGGAGGCGGAGGATCTCGTCATCGACGGACTGGGGAAACTGTCTTTCGGGGAAGATGTGCAGATTACTGACGGAGGGGGCAGCCGCGCGGAAACCATATTTAAGAAATCGGGACACCGGAAAGATTACGGAAAAACAGATTGGGCGGCAGTGATGTACTTCCTCACCACGCCTCCGGGAATGGACATGTACCCTGACCGGGCGCCGTACCCTTACGACTCCCTTCATCTGTACCAGATCAGGAAATCCGATATCCGCGGCACCTATTCCGCTTCCGTCTCTGTTGTGAAAGGAACGGAAGAAGCCTTCTTCCATGGGAAACGGGGAAAGGCTGCCCGGTTTTGGGAGCGCGCATTCCATGAAGATGCGACACGGCCGCACTCCCTCTTCGGCCTGCCGAAAATCAGCATAGAAGAATATCAGCGGATGCTGAATGGCCGTTTGGATGAAATCAAAGGGCAGAAGCTGCAGGCGGAACTGGTTTCTTTTTCACCGTGGCATGCCTATAAAAATCGTGACGGCACCTATCGCTGGACCCAGGAAGCGCGGGTGATTATTTCCGACGAAAGACACTTGTCCTATCCGATGTGGGTCTATACGAATCTGTACAGGCAGGGCGGCATGTATTATCTCATTATCGTACAGGGAAGCCATACGGCGGCGGAAAAAATCGGGAAAAATTTACTTTATGCCTTTTACGGACTGGAAAGGAGCAGCACATGAGTTGGAAGAAAACGGCGGCAGTCTTTATGACGGCTCTCTGTATTTCCGGCGGCGCGTCTGCTTATAACTTGCAGTCCATTGCGAAAGCACATCTGCCGCCTGCGTTTACCTATCAGGATATCCCTGAACAGCAGGAATTGAAGTTCCACAATTTCACCTATCCCTATCACATGGGGCAGCTTTCCGTCATGCTTCAAAAAAGCCGAAAATTCGCTTACGGCTACATTGTCACCGCCAAGCTGCCTCCTGCGGGAGCGGATACATTGAAACCGTTCTTCCGGGAATACCTGACGGTAAAAGAATGGAGAAGCCTTTCCCGCATGAACCGCGCCTTTCTGGATGAGGACTCGCCTCTGCGCAAAGGGGCGGAAGAGGTAATGAAGAACTGGGCAAAGAACGTGGTGGGAGAATTAGGAGAAGGCGTGAAAATCACCCTGTCCGATTTCGAGCCGTATCGCAAACTTACAGCCGACGAAGCCTATCTCTATACGATGGGCGCGAAAATTACCTTTGATTCCGATGGACTCATCCTGCCCTTTTACGGCAGAGCGTATTTCTTCCGTGAAAATGACCATATAGATGTGATGATGCTCCTTACTCCCGATGAAGGAAAAGAACCCCTCGTTTACGCCATTGATGATCTGGCGAAAGCGGCGGCAAAGGAGACGGATATGCAGGAAGAAAAAGAAGATCTCTCCGTCATGCTGGCAAAAGGCGCAGCAGGAAATTGAAGCGGAGAGGGGCAGCAAAGAAAACATTTACAATGCCTTCTGTGTAAACTATAATTGGAAATAAGAAAAACATTTGAAATATTACTTTGGGAGAACGATCATGCAGGGGAAAATCGTAACAGCCTTTATTTTTTAACCATGATGACGGGAGCGGTATCAGCTGCTCCCGTTTTAAATTACACAGGAGAGGAGCGGCTGGAAGAAGCGCGGCAGAGAGAAGAAGATCGGCAGGAACGGCTGTGCATGCCCCGTGTAGAAAATATAGGAAGCAGCCTGAATGAAAAAGAAGAGACGCAAGGTGCTGCCCTTGAGCCAGTATTTAGAATAAACGAAATTATTTTATCGGGGCAGGGAGAAAAGTTCGGCAGGCTGCATAAAATCATCTACGGGAAAGACAGCGCCGTCATCCTATGGAAAAACGCATTTCCCATCAAAGAAGGAGACATCCTGAACATCCGCCACCTGGAGCAGGGGTGGAACAGATGAAACGCGTCAGCTCCCTGGACGTATCCATGAAACTCCTCCCTGCCGAAGAAGCGGACATGACAGACGTGGAACTCTCCATAACCAAGGGGAAACAAATAAAGGGAAGCCTTTCCGTGGACGACTCCGGACTGGAAGACACAGGAAGCATCCAGTGGAACGCCGCCCTGGGAATAGACCGGCTCTTCAATGCCAATGACCTCTTCCGCATCAGCGGAAATACAGACGGCTCCCGGGACGGATACGAAAAAGGAACCAGAGGACAGGGCATTTCCTACTCCATCCCCAGAGGATGGGACACCTTCACACTGCGTCACAACCGCTACCGATACCACCGGACCGTAAAATCCAATCCCTATGACTTCATCAGCAGCGGGAAAACCCGCATCACCGAATTCACCTTCAGCCATGTCATGGGACGCACCAAAAACGAAAAATACGGCTGGGACATAAGCCTCACCAAAAGAAACGCCCACTACTTCATCAACGATATGGAAATCCCCGTACAGGCCATGGACACCACCGCCATGGAAATAGGCCTCTTTGACCGCGTCTATACAGGAAGCGGCACACTGTACACCCGCCTCGGATATAAAATGGGGACAGGATGGTTCGGCGCGAAACCTGATACAGACAATCCGGCGAGTCCCAAAACCCATTATAAAATGTGGCTCCTGGACATAGACTGGCAGAAACCCCTTACCCTGGGACACCGGCCGGCATCCTTCACCACATCCCTTCACGGGCAGTGGACGACAGGCGGCATGCGCCTCTACAGCACAGACATGGTGAGCATCGGGAACAGGTACACCGTCAGGGGCTTCGATGGAGAATACACCCTCATGGGAGAAAACGGATGGTACCTCCGAAACGAACTGTCATCCTCTCTTCCGCGCCTCCACAGCAGCGTATATGCAGGACTCGACGCAGGCGCCGTATACGGCGTATCCACAGAGATCCTGACAGGAAGAACCATCGCGGGCATGGCGCTGGGAATGAGAGGAACCTTTCCCTCAGGACTCTTCTACGACACCTTTATCAGCAGAGCCTTATACAAGCCTGACGGCTTCCATACGAAAACATGGGCCGGCGGATTCACGCTGGGCTGTCAATTTTAAATGAAATAGGCAAAATTTTAATTAGAACGACAAGAGGTTATGACAAATGAAAACAAGCACAAGCAAACGACTCAGATGGAATGTAGCCATATGGCTGGCAGCGGGACTGTTTATGACAAGCACCGCCGGCATGGCGTCGGGCCCCATCATGCCCGATCCGAAAGCGGAAGCCCGCCATCAGCCGCAAGTAGAAGAAACAGCAAACGGCATACCCCTTGTCAATATAACAGCCCCATCCTCCGGCGGCGTATCCCGGAACGAATACGAAACCTTCAACGTGCCGGACAAAGGCGCCATCCTGAACAACTCCTACACCCTCTCCAAAACCGAACTGGCAGGATACGTACCGGGAAACAATAACATGGCGGAAAGACCGGCCAAAATCATCGTAAACGAAGTCACCGGCACAGGTTCCACATCCATGGACGGATTTCTGGAAGTGGCGGGAAACAGGGCAGACGTCGTCATTGCCAACCCGAACGGCATCACCGTAAACGGAGGCGGATTCATCAATACAGGCAAAGCCTTCCTCACCACAGGGAAACCCGTCTATGACGGAGAAGACCATTTGCAGCGCTTCGACATCACAGAAGGGGACATCCTCATCGAAGGGAAAGGCCTTGCCATCCTCTCCCGCGCCGTGAAAATCAACGCAGGCATCTGGGCCAAAGACCTCCATATCACCACCGGGGCCAATACCGTAGACGCAAAGACCCTCGAAGCCTCTGCCATAGAAGGGAAAGGAGGACGCCCCGCCTTCGCCCTCGACACCGCCGCCATAGGAGGCATGTACGCCGGACGGATCACCTTAGTGGGGACAGAAAAAGGACTGGGCGTCAATAACAGCGGCACATGGAGCGCCGAAGACAACCTCACCCTTGACTGGAACGGCGACCTGAAAAACAGCGGCACCATCTACAGCAAAGGAAATACAGACCTCCGCGCAAGCCGCCTGGAAAACGATAAAACCATCGCCGCGGGGAAAGACATCACCATTTCGGTAGACGGACATGTAACCAATACAGGAACCGTAGGAGCCGGTATCAAGGAAGCCGGAGGACTGATAGAGACCGGTACATTGGAAATCCAATCGGGGAGGGTAGACAACAGGCAGGGAACCCTGCTGGCAGGAAACCATTTGGGTATTTCTTCCGGCAGCCTTTCCAATGAAAAAGGACAGATTTCCGGATATGGAACTTTTCATGCATCAGCAGAGGAAATAAATAATACAGACGGAAAGATATCTTTCATCGGCGACATATCCGTAAAAGCAAAAGATATAGCCAATGACAGAGGGCGCCTCACGACTGAAAGCAGTTTGTTCCTCAGGGGAAATACCGTCACCAATGAAAAAAGGAACCATCATAGCCGGCGGGGATGCGTCTTTGTATGGAACGTCCTTCAATAATACAGAGGGGAACGTCATCACCGGAAAAGATATGGAGCTGGTCCTGCCTTGGATAAGAAACAGGGGAGGAACTTTTTCTGCCAAAGGCAGCATGAAGATGACAGCAGAGAAGGAACTGGACAATGAAACAGGCAGACTCCTTTCTGACGGGGATATGGATATCTCCGCGTCTGTTTTAAGTAATAAGAACGGTACGGCATCATCAGGAAAGAATATCACAATCAAAGGAACCCGTCTGGATAATGCGGGAGGAACCCTGTCCGCCCGGGATGGAATCACACTTCATGCCGACCGATCCGTCAACAATGCAAAAGGGAAGATACAGAGCAGCGGAGACATTTCCCTTTCGGCTGGGGTGCTGGATAATCGGGAAGGAAAAATCGTAAGCGGACAGAATCTTGCGGTAAAGACAAAAGAAGACCTGCTCCTTCAGGGGAAAGCGGCAGGCGGAAATAATGTCACCTTTGTGACAGAGGGAAACTTACAAAACCGGACCGATGTGACCGCCGGGAACGTACTGCACCTTTCGGGGAAAACGGTTGCCAATGCCAAAGATACATCCCTTTCGGGAAAACATATTTCCATCGAAGCCGGGCAGGTAGAAAACCGGGGGCTGGTGCAGGCGTCGGATACCGTATCCATAGGGGCCGGAACCC
>OHJG01000710.1_pt1 | contig 14058 bp, 8 predicted proteins | sample 1568481 | NCBI WGS metagenome assembly OHJG01 (sample SAMEA3879505, study PRJEB24766) | human gut metagenome | biome: human-associated habitat; feature: feces | place: USA | collected 1985/1987
GCATCAAATATACCGGCAAATCATATGTCGTACTGATAGGAGTAGAAAATCAGTCGGATATACACTATGCCATTCCGGTAAAAAACATGTTTTATGATGTGATGGCATACGGCAACCAGGTAAAGGAAACAGCAAAAAAGCACCGAAAAGAAAAGGATACGGCAACATCGGATGAATTTCTCTCGGGATTTACAAAAACTGATAAGCTGATTCCGGTGATTACGATTACAGTATATCTCGGAACAAAGGAATGGGATGGTCCAAGAAAGCTGTCAGATATGTTTGGTGATGTGGATGAAGAGCTTCTGCCATTCATACCGGATTACAGAATTAATCTGCTGGCACCGAGGGAGATAACAGACTTTACCGGATTCAGGACATCAATCAGGCAGCTTTTCGAGGTACTGAAGAATGCATATGATAAAGAAAAGATGCAGGAAGTGCTGCAGAATGATGAAAAGTTTAGCAAGGTGGACAGAGAGACGGTTGAGGCAATCAACCTGTTTGCAGGAACGGATATAGACATAGATGAGAAAGAAGAGGTGATTGATATGTGTAAGGCGTGGGAAGATCAGAAAAATGAAGGCAGAGAATTAGGCAGAAAATTAGGCCGAAAATTAGGCCGAGAAGAAGGCAGAATTCGTCAGGCAAAAGTAACGGCTTTAAAACTTCAGAAAAAAGGACACTCAATAGAAGATATAGCTGAATGTGTGGATTTTGATGAGGAAACTGTAAAAAAATGGCTTGTGAGCTAATATTGTAGTGAAATGTAAATTAGAGGAAGCAATCTTTTGGCGAGAACTCGGAGGTTGCTTCCTCTTTTGCTGACAGTAGGATGGGGCTTCATTCTCTACGAACGGCTGACGAATATACTCTCGGGTGAGCGAATAGCGAAGCTGCTTAGATACTGTTGAATTATGCGCATGAAACACAGAAATGAACTGCCACTGGGATGTAATATATCGTTGCTGTTCAAACGCAAGCTTGACACCACGCTGTCAAGCTATGCGCCAATAAATCAACTATTGTCAGATTACAGCCCCCTGCCTCGTAGAGGCACTTTTAATGGGCTGTAATCGTTACTGGTCACACTGATGTTGTGAGCAGTAATGGGCAAGGAGAACCGCGCCACGGACGGCGCGGTTCGACGGTTTCGTCAAGCATAGAAAATCTAAAAGCATAATTCCTACAGTATCTTGGCAGTGTAGCGTAGCTCTCACGAGAGTGTATGCGTTAGCCGGTCACATGGGATGAAGCCCCTTATGCTGTGGCGGAGTATAGCTCTGGAAAAAATTTTTATTGAAAAATATGATATAAATGCAATAAAACGGATGAAATTTGGTTAAAATTGCTAAAAAAGGCGAAAAAAATTATACAGCAATGATACTATTGTACTAGAAAATAACTTGCATTATGCTTTGATTTATGGTACAATGAGCGCATACAAACCAAAGAGATGCTGATAGGGCACAGCTCTTTGCACAAAAACCATGTTATAATGAAAAGGAGAAAAGAACTATGGTAAAGAATGTATTTAAAAAGTTAGGAAAGAAACAGAAGAACAACAAAGGTTTCTCTCTTGTAGAGCTTATTGTTGTAATCGCTATCATGGCAGTGCTTGTAGGTGTACTTGCTCCACAGCTTATCAAGTATGTTGAGAAGTCAAGAGAAGCAACAGATATTCAGAACTGTGATAGTATTGCAACAACATTAAAGACATATTATTCAGATAAAGAAGGTGCTCCAGCTACCATTAAAGTTACAGTTTCAAAAGATGCTGATCCTGTGATTGATCCTACTGCACAAACTCCGTTAACGGATACTGGTTTGGAAACTACAAGGTTAAAGGGAACTAAGTGGACTGGTAATATTGTTATTACTTATACTAGTGCAACAGGAAAAATTACATATTCAGCATCATCTGATTATTATACTGCAACTGGAACAGACGATCAGATTAAACCGAAAAATTAATTTTTGAAGGGATAATTATTAAATGATACCAGAACTGATACCTATCTACATCTTAATATTTGCATTCGGTATAGTTATAGGCAGCTTCCTAAATGTCTGTATCTACCGCATACCGCAGCATGAGACAGTGGTGACCGAAAGGTCCCACTGCATGAGATGCGGGTATCAGCTCGCGTGGTACGATATGGTGCCGGTTTTCAGCTGGCTGTTTCTTCGCGGCAGATGCCGCAGGTGCAAAGAACCGATATCACCTCAATACCCTATTATTGAGGCGTTAAACGGTATATTATACATAGTAGTTTTTGCAGTAAATGGACTTGAGCTTACGAGTATCATCTACTGCTTTCTTACATCTGCACTCATAGTTTTGAGTGTGATAGACTGGAGAACATATGAAATTCCATTCGGAATCAATATATTTATACTGGTGCTTGGAATCCTGCATGTGTTTATAGACCATGATAACTGGTCTGAATATGTGATAGGATTTTTTTGTGTCAGTTTATTCCTTGAAATCCTTCTTCTTGTAAGTGGAGGAAGAGCCATAGGTGGCGGAGACGTCAAGCTCATGGCATGTGCTGGCCTTGCGATAGGCTGGCAGAATATTACATTAGCATTTTTCTTAGGATGCATCATCGGTTCCGTGATACATCTGATTCGTATGAAAGTGACAAACGCAGGCAACAGACTTGCGATGGGACCGTACTTGGCAGCCGGAATATTTATTTCGATGCTATGGGGTGAGAAAATGATATCGGCATATTTGATACTCGCAGGCTTTTGAAAAGTGTGTTATAATATAGCGTACTTAATATAAAACAAGTAGTACGACAAGCAGTGAGATAAAAGCAGAGAAAACACAGATATGCCGAAATATATATAGAATGTTTGCAACTGAACAGTTACGAATGCTTTACAGACGCATGCAGTGTAAAACAAAGATAAACACGGAGGACTAGGTTATGGCAAATAGGGTACTCGGTATTGAAATAGGGGAGAACCTTACCAGAGTAGTTGAGATTGATTACAAAGCAAAAAATCCCAAGATTTACAATATGTTCGGCTTTCCGACACCACCGGGGATGATTAATGATGGAGTGGTACAGCCGGATGGAATGTTTCGTTCTATCTTATACAGTAAGCTGAAGGAAAAGAAGATTTCCACCAAAAAAGCTGTTTTTGTTTTAAATTCAGCGCGTATAGCAAGCAGAGATATTGAGCTTCCGCTTGTTAAGGAAAAACAGCTTAAGGAAATGATTGCAATGAATGCATCGGATTATTTTCCGGTGGATTTGAGCCAGTACAAGCTGGTACATCAGATTATAGAGAAGATTGACAGACCGGAAGAAAAGAAATTACGTCTTTCGGTTATTGCTGTGCCTAATGATCTTATTTTGTCGTATGGTGCTCTTGCAGCTGATTGCAGGCTGCAGCTTGTAGCACTTGACTATAGTGGAAATGCCATCAAGCAGCTCATGAGAAGAGAGATTCCCGGAGATGTGAAGGTGACTGTCAAGGTGGATGAGGTTTCTACCACACTGACTGTAATGGATGGAAGCATGGTAAAGCTGCAGCGCAATGTCAACCATGGACTTGCTGATGCTATTGAGGCGATTCAGGATAGTGAGCTTTTTGGAGAGTATCTGTCATTTACCGATGCAGTTGATGTGGCACGCAGAAAGACCTGCCTTGCAATAAGGCCTGATGGCACAGTACCTGATGAGCCGGCGGGCGGCGGCATGGATCCTATGGGGCATGAGATTGATTCTGAGCGCTTTAAGAAGCTTCGTCTGAATGTTTCATATGCACTTTCCAATCTGATAAGCAGTCTTGGACGAGTAATAGACTACTATCAGTCGAGAAACTCAGATACACCTATTGAGAGAATTTTCCTCATAGGCTTAGGTGCTGATTTCAGCGGACTTTCAAAGCTTTTGACCAATGAGCTCAATGTCAAGGTGGTTCCGCTCCAGCAGTTTGACGGCATACATGTGGCAAAGAGCATAAACCTCGCAGAGGCAAAGCTTGCAGAGTATTTCAATTGTGTCGGATGTTCATTGAGCCCGCTTGATATACTTGACAGTAAGAAAAACAAGGGAATCGGTGCTCCGATTATGGCAGGAACAGCTGCAGGTGCTATGCCACCCGGCGGTGCACAGGCAGGTATGCAGGGAAAACCACCTGTCGGTCCTGATGGGAAGCCTCTTCCCGTACCGGCAGGGGAGGAAGCAGAAAAGCCTGTTTCTTTTGCGGTGCAGCTTCTCATTTTTGGATTGTGTGTGGTAGTTGCAGTTGGTATCACAGCATACAGCATTTTTTCAAATCTTGTTTTAACTTCAGACAATATGACGCTTAAAGCACGTGTTTCTGATTTGTCATATGCACAGAATATATATGATGTGTACAACCAGACCAAGAAGGACTATGACTGGACCAAGCTTCTTGAGAGCGCCTCATCCAACAAGAATGATGAGATAACGGGCTTCGTGGATGAGCTGGAGCAGAAGCTTCCGTCAGAGGCCAAGCTTGTGAATATGTCTGTTACGACTGATGGTGTTTCGATGACCATAAAGACAGGCAGCAAGGATATAGCGGCTGATGTGATTGCACAGCTTCGTACATTTGAGAGTATCATGGTATCCAATGTGTCAACCATTACAGAGGAGGTTGATGAGACCGGTGCTTCAAAGGTTCAGTTCACAGTAGATTGCACATATGTAAAGGCTGATGACAGTGCTGCTTCTGAATCGGCAGATGGCACAGGCAGTGAGCCAGATGATACATCAAAAGATGCGTCATCACAGGCACAGACGGATAGTAATTCATCATCAGATACAGACAGTACAAATCAGTAGGGGGTGTTAGGATGTCAACGAGAGATAAAAAGTTACTTATTATATTAGCGGGTGTTGCCATTTTAGCACTGACATATTTTTTGATTTTTATTCCACAGTCCAATAAGAGGGATTCACTCAAGAACGAAAATATGAACCTGAAATCACAGTACAATCAGCTTTCAGCACTTGCGGCAAAGGCGGATGACTACACAGAGAAGACAAAGGATATGTCTGATGCCATGCAGCAGGTATATGACAATTTCCCTTCATATTTACAGATAGAAAACGGCATCATGGATGCGGTTGCTATCGAGAAATCTACCAATACAAATATTACAGAGCTTACAGTCGGCTCACCGACAGCTATTGATGTGAATAATCCGACCGGTGAAGCCGGTACAGATTCTTCGTCAGGAAGCAGTTCAGACAGCAGTACCACGGATAGCAGTAATGCAGACAGTTCGCAGAGCTCTCAGACCGCTGATGGCAACAGCTCTCAGTCACAGACAGGCGACGGCAGTGCAGCTGATGGCAGTACATCAACAGGCTCTGCAAAGTCTACGGTTACAGGCTATCAGCTTTATGATGTCAGCACAGTTATGGCATTCAAGACAGAGTATCATGGGCTTAAGGCTATGCTTGGAGAGGTGATTGGTTCATCACAGAAGAAAACTATCAGCACGCTCAACGTGAGCTTTGATGATTCGACAGGCAAGCTGACAGGTGAGATGCTTGTGGATTCATATTTCCTGTATGGACTTGATAAGCCATATGAGGCACCATACATACCTGCAGTACCACATGGTACAAATAATCTGTTTGGTACAACAAACTAACTGATTATTATAATATTAGGTTATTAGATTAGCGGGTTATTGAGACCGTAAGTGATAAATATCAAATGTTAGATTATTGAGTTATGAGATAACAAAATACAAGAGGGGAGGAAGCAGATTTGAGAAAGCTAAAAAACGATGATCGAGGAGTAACACTTGTGGAGATTATTGTGTCGATTGCTATTCTCGCAATAATCGTGCTTCCTTTTTTGAATGCATTTGTCACAGCTACAAAGACCAATGTAAAGGCTAAAAACGAGATGAATGCTACACATCTGGCGACAAACATTATGGAGGGTATTGAAAAGAACTCCATGAAGACACTGGCATATCAGTTTAACTATCCGTCGGAGGGCTTTGATGTGGCGGACGGTTTTAATATATCAGATGGAAGCAGTGCATGTGAGCTTCTTAAGAAGTCGGGTAAGTTTGATAATGTAAAGAGGCTTGAGGATATCAGTGCTGAGATTGTAAACAAGGACGATGTCATCACTAGCTGTATCCACAAGACTGATGCATCAGCCAAAATAAGCGATACATCGCTTTGGAATTTCAGGGAGTCGGATGCGCACAAGTATTATTTCTATATGTCTGGTGTGCAGTCAGGCACAAAGAAATACAATGCTCTTGTGACAGTGGATGCAAAATCGGACGCAGAGTCGGACAATAAGGTTAAAAAGTACAACATGGACGAGGTAGCGGATATGTCGGCCATGGATGCAAATTTTGACTGCATGAGTGCAGACAAGTATTCTGCTACAAATATTATATATGCATTTAATAATATGCCTGGTGTAGGCGGCATCACTCAGCAGGATATCAAAAGAACTATCACCATAGATATAGAAAAGTATGGAGCTTCGAGTAATAAGGCTACCAAGGTTACGGTGTCGTATTCATATTCTATCAATAAGAATGGAGTAAGAAAGACTTTTCCGGATCCGAATAGTGCACTGAAGGATGATTATACCATGGTGATTTATGATAATTCTTCAGATACTGTGAACCATAATCTAAGGAATGTCTATCTGTTTTACAATCCATGGTACACATCTACAGGAACACTTTACAATACCTGCAACGATGTCATTATAATCAATAATAAGGACAAGCTGGACTGCACGGTAAACATTGTAAAGCAAAAGACTATATCGGATCAGTCAGAGTTGAGCACGAAGGAGAGTACATATAAGGCATATGTGAAGGTAAGTGAGCCGGGAAATCGTACAGGTCATGCTTATACTCATATAGCCACCAATCTGAATGTAAATATGGGAGCACCGGATAATCCACTACAGCCCGATCAAGCTATATATGGCTTTAATAACAATGTAATTCAGAATGATGTAAAGGCAATTGTCGATATAAAGAATCTGACAAAAAGCAATGCATCTGAAAGGCTGTATGATGTGAAGGTGGCTGTATACGAGAGCAAGGCTTCACTGGATGATATATTTAAGGATAAAGACCCGGTTGTCACGATGACCGGAAGCATGGGGTATTAATTATGAAGCGTAATGATAACCGTGGTGCTTCCTTTGTGATGGTTGTAGTTGCAATGGCTATAGTGGCTGTTTTAGCTGTGACTGTGCTGTGGATAGCACTTATGAACCTCCAGATGAAGGTGACGGACGAAAAAAATACAGACAACTTTTACTCGGCAGAGGGTGTGCTGGATCAGATATGTACCGGTCTGCAGGGAGATATTTCCAAGGCTTACTCAGCAGGATATACAAAGGTTATGGAGAATTACTCTGACAGCAGCATAAATGAGGCCGGCAGACAGAGTATATTTGCGCAGGAGTATTTAAAGAGCTTAAAGGGAAGTCTTGAGTCTGACAATACCGGTATGCACTATAAAACTGAAAAGCTTAAAGACTATGTGGATAGTAAGCTCACAGACGAAAACTCAAAGCCACACGCTGTGGTCAAGGCGGTAAATGCCGATGAAAATGGAAATGGACTGCTCAAGGTATACAACAGCCGCGCAGTCATTAATGGCATCAGGGTAGAGTATACCGATGAAAAGGGATTTAAATCAATAATAGAAACAGATATTTCTCTGGGAGTTCCATCCATGAGCTTTACAGCATCGGGAGGAGTTCCGGAGCTTTTTACATATTCTCTTGTCGGAAATGAAGGACTGGATATTATATCAGGACTTAATAAAGTGAATCTATCCGGTAATCTCTACGCCGGCTGTGAAAATGCGGCAGGCACAGGGACTTCTACTACGAGTGTTACCATTCCAAACAATGCCACACTTGATGTAAAGGATACCAGCTATATGATTGCAGAGGGCGATATAGAGGTGGGAGACTTTGCCGGAAAAGATACTGGTACAATAAAAAAGAATATGGCGGGGGTACACAATAACAGTACACTTTCTGTTGATTCACAGTGCCAGCTGTGGACAAGCAACATAAATGTAAATGGTGCAACAGTCAATTTAGATGGCATGACATATGTGGCAGATGACATGACCTTAAAGGGTACAGGCTCAAAGGTTACACTTGGCAAGAATAATAAGAATAACAATGCGAAGTACGTCGGCTTTGGCAACGGAGGTGCTGACAAGGAAAATCCTGTCGCAGGCGATAGCTCTGCTATTATCATAAACGGCAGGGAGGCATCTCTTGATATGTCAAATATCAGGGAGCTTATGTTAGCAGGAACCGCATATATCAATACCCAGGCTATTGTAAACTCAAGTAGTGTGGGTACACAAAACAGCAATGTGGGCATGGGTGAGTCAATCTCTGTAAAGGGTGACCAGATAGCATACCTTGTGCCGCCTGAGTGCATAGGCACAAGTGGAGATGGTGCGGATGCCAAATCGCTTTACAACAAGAATCCACTCTCCTATAAGGAGTACAAGGATATCACGGCAACCGGACAGGATCAGCCAAAGTATACTGAGATAAATGCCAATGTGGTCAGCATAAAGACAGGTAAGGCTCTTTCGGCATATCTGCCGGAGTCAAAGACAATCGATAACTATATAAAGAAGGTCTTTGTTCCTTCTACTGATGATAATGGTGGACTTGTATACTATTATGTCAATCTGCCAACTAACAAGGCTGCAGAGTATTACAGAGACTATTTTGGTGCAGACAGGGACAAGCTCAATAGATACACTAAGTTCTATACTGACAGCATACAGGTAAATGAGGCTGCAAGCATCTATACTGCCGGCAATTACAGCATCTACGATGGCAGCAATTTAAGCCTTTTGAAGGGCATAGCTGATGGTGTGGACATGGATGCACAGTCGGATGCCTTACAGCGCACGTATACCGCACTAAACTCAAAGCTTTTGACAAATTATGCGGATTTACCGACAAATGCAGCAAGTGTTTCGCTTTTTACAAATATAGTTAACAATACCAATTTGTTGAAAATAGTGCCAAATTCCGGTAATAAACATATATTTGAGACTGAGTATCAGGGGAAAAAATACCAGGCAATTGTCAAAAACGGTAACTACACCTATGATGCAAATGACAAATCACATAATGTGGATATAATTGTTGCTACGGGAGATGTGACACTGAATGCTGACTTTACAGGTACCATAGTTGCAAAGGGCAGGATAATTGTAAACAAAGACCAATGCGAGATTGATAATGGTACTCAGGAGCTATTTAAGGCATTGCTTCTTGAAAAGGTAAGTGATGCAGACGATGCACTGCACCTGTATGATGTGTTCATGGACGGTGCCAACTATCTGGGTAATGTTTCTTCTTTTTCAAATAAGAAAGAGGCGGACACAAAAATAGATTATGCTACGCTCATTACATACCAGAACTGGACCAAGGAGTAGAAAACAAGCGGCTTTTAAGGCGCAAAACAGCTGCGAAATATTTATATTTGGCAAATTTTGACGATATATACAAGGGAGGAATCCAATATGTCTGTAACAGAAAAAAAGAATAATGGCGGTTTCTCTCTGGTAGAGCTTATAGTAGTGATAGCGATATCTGTTGTACTCATAGGTGCGGCAACCATATCCATTCGCTCGGTCATGGGTGTTGAGGTGAAGCAGTGTGCCAGAAATATTGAATCGATAATTAATAAAACAAGAGTCACCACGATGGGAAAGGACAGCGCAGTTCTTGAAATATACAAGGATGCATCAGATGGTGCCTACTATTATAAGACGACTATAAATGGTACAGTATCTGCTCCAAGCAAAATCGGAAAGAGCAGGATTGATGTATATTATTCCATGAAGGATGATTATAGTGATAAGACACAATTGAACGGCTCAGACAGTATAGTGCTTCAGTTTGACAGAAGCTCAGGTGCACAAAAGCCTGATGCCAATGGTAAGTGCTGCAGCCGTATCTGGATTCAAAAAAACAGCACCGAGAAGGTTATCACGATATACAAGGAGACCGGCAAGGTGGTATGTGAGTAATTTACATAGTTTAATGATGAATATTTTATTCTGACGCAAGGCTGTTATAAGGTTGTATGATGAAATCGGAGAGGAAGATGAACCATGAAACTTTTAAAGCGCATGAATAAATCAAATAGTAGGAAAAACAGTGGCTTTACACTTGTTGAGCTTGTCATTGTCATGGCGATAATGGGAATACTGGGTCTGGCCGTTGCGGGCTTTATCGGTACGAGCACGAAGCAGTATAAGTACGCTTCAAAGGATGTAGATTTACAGTATGAGGCACAGCTTACGATGAATCAGATAGGAGACCTGATAATTGATGCGCAAAAGGGGGTTAAGTATGAGCCTGCTACAGTGGCAGCGCCGGTGGAGGTGGCATCAGCAGACCCTGAGGCTGGTTATATTGCAACTGCATCAGCGGAAGAAGAGTCATCCGAAGAAGCATCATCTGAGGAAACATCATCCGACAGCAAGCTGATTATCTACAACAAGGATTGTACATACAATATCATATACAGACCGTCAGAGCACAAAATTTATCTGCGAAAGGATACACTTGATCCTGCAACAGGTGCGGTGAAGGCAGATGGTCAGGGCAAGGAATCTCTTATGGCAGAAAATGTCACAGGATTTACCACTGATTTAAGCGAGGCAGAAAGCAAGAACTCTGTCGGAATTGTCGTGGACTTTAAGGCAGGAGACAAGAAGTATACATCAAAGCAGAACTTCACTATGCGCAATAAGGTGCCGACAGGAGCAGATGTGGAGTATGTGGCACCGGCAGAGCCTGAAGGAATAAGGATATATTACAAAGGCAAGGATGTAACCAACGGAACAGTATACTATGAGATGAAGAAAACGAATAATAATTTAAAGTTTACTGATAAGATACTTGGTGGAAAGTATGATTCAAAAAATGTAACGTGGAATCATTCAGGAACAAAAAATGGTGGAAACTTTAATGCTAATGGTGATGTATATAATGTAGAACTTATGGATAATGAAACTACAGATCAATTTGTTATCACAGTAACATCCAAAGACGATACGTCATTGACGGCAAAGGTAACTGTAAACGTAGCACATCCAATCAATATTCTGCATTGTGATGCAGATAAGCATTTCAATTTAGGACAGACGCATCAATTGTTTATTGATGAAGGGGAGTTGAAAAATTCTTCATTAAATGGCAAATATCAGATTAAGGATTTTGTATGGCATATGGAGGTAGAAAGTGTCAGCTCAACAGGTGCAACCGAGCACAAGGGAGATATATCCTTTAGAATGGGCGATGATGGCAAGCTGATTTATGGCCCGGAGGGCAATGGTGAGCCTGATGGAATATTTAAGTTTAGTTCAAATGAAATTGCAGGAGAAACAGGAGCACAAGGTAAGCTAGATGATCCTAAATATAAGAACTATCTTAATTATTATATTTTAGGTTATAATAAAGAAATGCATATCACTCTCGGAAATGATTTTCTTACCGGAGAGAAATTAAATATCAGCGTCTGGCTTGGACTTGAGGATATGCCGGAGTTTAAGTCAAATACAATTACGTTTTACACATATCGTGAAACAGAGTAGTTTTTTACAAAAGGAGCAATCGCAATGAGCAAATTAAGAAAAAAAATAGTGGTTCCAATATCACTCACACTTACAGGATGTCTCGTTGTGGCAGCTTTTGTGCTGAATGACAGCCTAACAAAGGTCGATGCAAATGTAGCATTCAATGGAATATCTGATATAGTCAGCTCACATGGCAAGGACAAGCCCTTCAATATAGTGGAGGTGGTGCCTGACAAGAAAATGGCATCCATTGGCTATCTGATCGACGGTCAGGAGCCTGACGATTGGTTTGGTACACTGTCAAAGATGTCTGACAAAGATGGTGCCGGTGTAAAAATCAGGTCTGCCTATATGGAAGGTCTGAAAACAAAGCTTGCACCTATTACTACCGAGAAAAAGGATAACACAAAGCCTCTTTACTATGAGCCGTATGAGGAGAGCTATGTCAGTCAGGGCGATGACTGGACAGAGCTTGCCCTTGTAGATATGGACAGAATAAACAAGGGTACCACCGGTTATAAGATGACAGAGCAGGCGGAGGGAGATTATAAGTTCAATACCGATTACCAGCTTGCTGTAAATGGAGAGGGACTGCCTACAGGTCATTACAGACAGAATGTTGACCATTATGTTTTCATGCAGGGCGATGATGAGACAGAAGATGGCTCTGAATCTGTGGATACAGGAAAAAGAGGTTACTACAGTGTTGCGTTTACTGCAGTCAAATTGCCAGATGGCATGACAAATACCCAGTATCTGGTAGAGACTGATAATTCACAGAAAGCTGATGGAAATACAGACAGCGGTACAGATGGAAACATCGATAGCAGCACAGACAATACGACAGATACAGGCACAGGTGACGATACCGTTGAGAAGCATGTGGTTTATTCTATAAAGAGCGCATATGCCATTGTTTCTGCTGAGGGCATGCAAAACATAGCAAAATATGACCCGAAGGCATATATTTACAGAAAAGACAATTCAGATATCACATCACCATATGAATTTGTTGCAAGAGCTGACCGGATGGCAAGTCTGCCTGATGGCAGTAAGCCGGATTATGAGAAGTATACATACTGTACGGTTGAGATGGAGTATGTGCCTGCAGATAAAATCACTGATGACGAGACCTACTACGAGGTGGACACTGAGGTACCTATTGAGTTTAATTACGATGAGACCGGCGAGTATGGAGCAGTGCTTGACTCACAGAATCCATACGAGAAGATAGATGATGGCACACAGGACAATCAGCCGGCAGGTAAGACCGGCGCAGATGATATTTCAGATGACGCTTCAATAGCTGATTCTGCTACAGAGAATAATGATGGTAACACAGGCAGGGTAATCCTCACTGATACAGACGGATATTTTGATATAGTTAAGGACAGCCAGACATACACCTATGTGGGTAAGGGAAAAGGTGACTATATCATGGAGGCTGATAAAAACAGCTCGCTTGATTATCCTGTAAATACCACACGCATATATTATAAGGGTGGTTTCAAGAACAATAACTGGTTTAGAAACGGTGTATTTAACCAGGAGGGCAAGACAGGCGATGATGATAAGACTGCCAATATGACCTTCAAGGTAAAAACAGTCACACCCAAGGAGCTTGAGCAGATAGATGTATCAACAATTGATTTACTCTATCTTTCCGGCTCAAAGTCCGTCCTTTCAAATGATTTAGTAAACGATGCTGCAACATATAAACCTGATAATGACATTTCATGGGACAAGGTAAAGCAGATAGTCCAGCGTGTGCACCAGAGTGGTATAATGATGCCTGTTATAGTGGATAATGGTATTGTGTGGCCTGCTTCAAGTGCAGACTACTCAAGTAATATTAAAAAGCTTGCAGGTCTTTTGAGCTGTAACAATTTCAGCTCGCTGAATTTTACTAAGGACTCAGCTGATAATTTTATTAATTGGAATAATGACATAAAGTATTATAAAGTTGACAGTAAAACCCATACAAAAGGTTTTGTAATTGGCAACGAATATGTCATTCCACGAAACTATAATCCTAGTACGGATGTGCCATTTGTTTTAAGAGATGATTTTGCTTCTGCATTTATTGCAAATGAAGATGAAACTCAATTTGTCGAAGCAGCTAAAAATGAAAATTTTGACGAGATAGCAGAGTATATCAACTCAGAGAATACAAGCAGGAAAAAAGAAAATGATACTCTTGGAAAGGACGAGTATGCATACTATGACAAGGAGATTTCAAAGGCGATAGTTTTAAGCTATATCATATCGTATGCCGATAAAAGAGACATTATAAATCCGACAGATAGTCTGAACATACTGGATATAGAGCCCGGAACTGTAAAAAATGAGTCTGACGCTTTAAATTATGATAAGCTAAAAAATTGGCTTGGATCAAGATGCCCGGAGAAAAAAAAGGTTACAATAACAAGGGTTACGA
>OHJG01000742.1_pt1 | contig 13633 bp, 13 predicted proteins | sample 1568481 | NCBI WGS metagenome assembly OHJG01 (sample SAMEA3879505, study PRJEB24766) | human gut metagenome | biome: human-associated habitat; feature: feces | place: USA | collected 1985/1987
CTGGGCTTCCTGTAATTTTGCCTTTTTTAGTGTCTACTTTTTCTTGACAAGTGCAGCTGCTGTGCAGCGCCGCTCTCGTTATGTAAGGCGTAGATTTACTTGTTGCTCAGGTACTCGTCGATGGACTGGGCGCCCAGCTTGCCTGCGCCCATGGCCAGGATCACGGTGGCCGCACCGGTAACGGCGTCGCCGCCGGCGTACACGCCCTGGCGGGAGGTGAGGCCGTCCTCGTTGACGATGATGCCGCCCTTCTTGTTGACCTCCAGGCCCTTGGTGGTGGACTTGATGAGGGGGTTGGGGGTGGTGCCCAGGGACATGATCACAGCGTCCACGGGAAGCTCAAACTCGCTGCCCTTCTTCTCCACGGGGCGGCGGCGGCCGGAAGCGTCAGGCTCGCCCAGCTCCATCTCGATGCAGGTCATGCTCTTGACGCAGTCCTGCTCGTCGCCGTTGATCTGGACGGGGTTGTTCAGGGTCTTGAACACCACGCCCTCCTCGATGGCGTGCTCCACTTCCTCATGACGGGCAGGCAGCTCCTCCATGCCCCGGCGATAGACCACGTACACGTCGGCGCCCAGGCGCTTGGAGCAGCGGGCGGCGTCCATGGCCACGTTGCCGCCGCCCACAACGGCCACCTTCTTGCCCTTCAGGTCCATGATGGGGGTGTCGGAATCCGGGCGATAGGCCTTCATCAGGTTGATGCGGGTCAGGAACTCGTTGGCGGAGTAAACGCCCTTCAGGTTCTCGCCGGGGATGTGCATGAACATGGGCAGGCCCGCGCCGGAGCCCACGAACACGGCCTCGAAGCCGTTCTCCTCCATCAGCTCGTCGATGGTGATGGTGCGGCCCACCACGGTGTTGGTCTCCACCTTCACGCCCATGGCCTTCAGGCCGTCCACTTCCTTCTGGACGATGCTCTTGGGCAGACGGAACTCGGGGATGCCGTAAACCAGCACGCCGCCGGCCAGGTGCAGAGCCTCGAACACAGTGACCTCATACCCCTTCTTGGCCAGGTCGCCGGCGCAGGTCAGGCCCGCAGGGCCGGAACCCACCACCGCCACCTTGTGGCCGTTGGGCTGGGGCTTTTCGGGGGCCTCGGTGCTGTGAGCGTTGTGCCAGTCGGCCACAAAGCGCTCCAGACGGCCGATGCCCACGGGGTCGCCCTTCTTGCCCCGGACGCAGTGCATCTCGCACTGGCTCTCCTGGGGGCAGACGCGGCCGCACACGGCGGGCAGGGAGCTGGTCTGGTGGATGACCTGATAAGCGCCCTCGTAATCCCGCTCCACGATTTTGGCGATGAACTCGGGAATGCGGACGTTCACGGGACAGCCGTCCACGCAGGGATGATTCTTGCAGTGGAGGCAGCGGGCGGCCTCGTCCAGGGCCTGTTCCTCGGTATAGCCCAGGGCCACCTCCAGGAAGTTCTTATTCCGGACGTTAGGGTCCTGAGAGGGCATCTCGTTCTTATCCAGACGCATATTGATCTTGGCAGCCATGTTACTTTACCTCCTGCTTGAACAGATTGCAGACTTCCTCGTGCTTGCGCACCTCGAAATCGTGATACATCTGGTTGCGCTTGACAGCCAGATCCCAGTCCACCTGCTGGCCGTCGAAGTCGGGGCCGTCCACGCAGGCAAACTTGGTCTCGCCGCCAACGGTCAGGCGGCAGCCGCCGCACATGCCGGTGCCGTCGATCATGATGGGGCTCATGGACACGGTGGTGGGCACGCCATAGGGGGCGGTGGTCTTACAGACGAACTTCATCATCACCATGGGGCCGATGGCGAAGATCTCGTCATACTGGTTGCCCGCGTCGATGAGCGCCTTGAGCGCATCGGTGACAAGACCCTTCTCGCCGTAAGAGCCGTCGTCCGTCATCAGCTTCAAAACGCTGGACGCCGCGCGGAACTTGTCCTCAAGAATGACGAGGTCCTTATTCTTGAAGCCGACGACCGCGTGGACTTCCGCGCCGCAGTCGTGGAACTTCTTCAAAACGGGGTAAGCGATGGCGCAGCCGACGCCGCCGCCCACGACGCAGACCTTCTTCTTGCCTTCGGTCTCGGTCGGGCGGCCCAGCGGGCCGACAAAGTCCTGAATGTACTCGCCCTCGGCTTTATGTCTGAGCTTTTCGGTGGTGGCACCGATCGTCTGCACGATGATGGTGACGGTGCCCTTCTCACGGTCGAAGTCGTGGATGGTGATGGGGATGCGTTCACCGTTTTCATCGACGCGCAGGATGATGAACTGGCCGGGCTCGGCCTTCTTTGCCACCATCGGCGCCTCGATCTCGTAGAGGGTCACGGTGGGCTTGAGCGCTTCTTTCTTCACGATGCGATACATGAATGATTCTCCTTTTTGTTGAGATTCAGCGCCGTGCCGTCCGGGGAGAACGGCAGGCGGGATTCCTGGACGCAGCGCCGGGAATATGGAATGATGCTATATTTATATCATGAAAGTTTTCTTGCGTCAATGAATATCAAAATTCTGACGATGCAGGAAAACTTGCATTTACGAAAAATACTTGCAAAAGACTAAAGCAGCGTCACGCTGCGGCCCTCGGTGCTGATGAGGTCCTCCTCGCGCATCTTGCGCATCTCGCGCATCATGGCGCTGCGGTCGGCGCTGATGTAGTCGGCAAGCATGCTGAGGGAAAACGGCAGGGGGAACGTCCGGCTGCCGTGCTCGTCGGCGAGCTGCTCGAAAAAGCACAGCAGCTTTTCGCGGATGGAGCGGCAGGCGAGCACCTCGACCCGGCGGCTCAGATGCAGGGACTTTTTTGAGAGCAGTTGGAAGAGGTTCGTTACGACCTGACTGTGGCAGGCACAGGCGTTTTCGCAGCGCTTTGTGATCTGGTCATAGCGCATGAAGATGACGCGGCAGTCCTCGCGGCACTCGATGAGCGCGCTGCCGTCGCGAAAGCCGGTGAACGCCAGCTCCTCGCCAAAGACGCTGCCCTCGTCCATGCTTTCAAGCACGGTGCGGTTGCCGTCGGCGTGCAGGCGCAGAAGCGCCGCGCTGCCCGAGAGCAGCACGCCGATCATGTCCTGCTGCTGCCCGCAGGTGAGGATGGTCTGTCCTGCGCTGAAGCGCTGCTCATACGCGCTGAAGCAGCGCAGCATATTTTCGCACGATACTTCGTCCACACCTGTAAACAGTGCGGAATCGCGGCAGTCCATCGCTCTCCCCCCCGTAAGGCCTGCTGCTTTACCGGTGCAGCGCAGCCGTTGACCTATTGCATTATCATATACCAGAGAGGAAAAAAAGTAAATGACAATTTCGCGAAAAAATCGGACAAAAAAGCGTGCGATCCCTGTAAAAAAGCATCCGCCTTATTTGGCGGATGCTTTGTCCTTGGTTTTGCGCGCATAGTCGTAAAACACCTGCGCAATGGGCGATAAAATGCTGTTTTTGTGCTTGACGATATAGAGCTGGCGGCGGAAGCGCGAGTCGGGGAAGGGGAAGGCGAGAAGCTTTCCGAACTGAACATAGTCCTGCGCGGCGCTCTGCGCGATGAGACCAACGCCGAGCCCCTCGCTGACCATCTGCTTGACGCTCTCGGTCGAGCGGATCTCGACCGCGGTGCGCAGCTGGGCGATGTCGATGCCGAGTTCATTTAAGAGTTCCTTGCCCGCCTGATACGTGCCGCTGCCCTTTTCGCGGCTGATGAACGTCTCTTCCTTGAGCTGCTTGATGGGGAAGGGCTTGCCCGCAAAGGCCTGATACTTTTCGGTGTTCGGCGTGATGAGCACCATCGGGTCGTTGGCAAAATCCTGATAGACGCATTTGTGGCTCGCCACCATCGTGCCGCAGAAGCCGATCTCTACGCTGCGCGTGGCGACGAGCTCCACGACCTTGGGACTGTCCTCCATCTGGATATTGAAGGTGATGTCCGGATAGCGGGCGCGGAAGTCCTGCAAAAGGTGCGGCAGATAATACTGGCTGGGCACCGTGGAGGCCGCGATGGAGATCGTACCCTTCATCTCCTGCGAGAAGTTGCGCAGCGCGATGGCTGCATTCTCGCGCACCTGCAGGATCTCCTTGGCGTATTTGTAGAGGAGCTTGCCCGCGTCGGAGGGGTAGGTCTCCTTCGTGGTGCGGACGATGAGCTTGATATTCAGTTTTCTCTCCAGTGCGGAGACGTGCGAGCTGATGGTCGGCTGCGTCAGGTGCAGCAGCTCCGCGGCGCGGGAAAAGCTGCAGTTTTCCACCACGTAGACGAACGCTTCGAGCTCTTTGATATCCATATCAATGTCCATGAAGTTCCCCCGTCAGACCGGCAAAAGCAAAATGTTTTGCGTTGATAGTGCGTTGAATGCTTATTTTTTAACAGTATACACAGTTTAGCGCCGTTTGTCCAGAGAGGGAAACGGCATTTTGCAGGATTTTATGCATTTTTTGCCCGTGCGATGCACCGCGCGGGCAAAAAATGACGACTTACTGCTTGTCCTGCGCCAGCGCCTCGCCCAGCGCGATGGCGAGCTGATCGGGGCAGGAGGTATTCTTGAAGCCGCAGCGGATGCCGCGCATGCGCGCGATGGCATCCTCGGCCTTCATGCCTTCGACCAGGCGCGAAATGCCCTGAAGGTTGCCGTTGCAGCCGCCGATGACCTCTACGCTCTTGATGGTGTGGTCGTCGTTCAGCTCAATGTGCATTTCCTTGGAGCAAACGCCCTTGGTGCGGTAGTTATAAGTCATTTCTATCTCTCCTTTTCTGATAGTCCGCGTCAATCATAGCACATTCGCCCTGCGTTCGCAAGGGATGCACCGAAAAAGGAAAGAAAAAGAAGATGCGGCAATTCGGGGTGGTATTCCGCGAACAAGCGTGCTATAATTATCCTGTTAGAATATTGCCATTACAGAACAAAACGCAAAAGGAGTTGTTTTTTATGTCAGTTTTGACCGCCGTTGTTCTCGGCCTTGTGCAGGGGATCGCGGAATTTTTACCGATCTCGTCCTCCGGCCATCTCGCCATCGCGGAGCATTTACTAAGCATCCAGGGCGCGAGCAACGTGCCCGACTTTTTCGACGTGCTGCTCCACCTCGGCACGCTCGTGGCGGTGTTTGCTGCTTACTGGGATGATATCCGCGATATGATCGTGGAGTTTTTCACCGGCATCGGCGACCTTGCCCATCATCGCACGCCGAACCCCGTGCCGCCTGCGCGCCGCCTTATTCTGCTCATCATTGTGGGCACGCTGCCGCTTTTCGTCATGGTGCCGTTTCGCCGTTTTTTCACGGAGCTGAGTGATAATATGTACTTTATCGGCGGCGCGCTGATCGTCACGGGCATCCTGCTCTTCGCGAGCGACCGCGTGCGCCATGGCCGCAAGACGGAAAAGACCGCCACGCTGCTCGACGCGCTGCTTGTCGGCATCGGTCAGGCCATCGCGCTGTGCCCGGGCATCTCCCGCTCCGGCATGACGATCACGGCGGGCTGCTTCACGGGCTTTGAGCGCAAGTTTGCCGTGCGCTTTGCATTCCTGCTCTCCATCCCCGCGGTGCTGGGGGCGAACATCCTGACACTCAAAGACGCGATCGACGCGGGCATCGACTTCTCCAGCGTGCCCGTGTACCTCGTCGGTGTCGTCGTCGCGGCGGTGTCGGGCTATGCGAGTATCCGCCTGCTGCGCTATGTTGCCGACAAGGGCCGTTTCGGCGCGTTTGCCTATTACTGCTGGGCCGCCGGCGTGCTGACGCTGGTGCTCACGATCCTGCACTAATTTTTGATTCTGAGGTGAATCATGGCACAACAGAAGAAAAAAACCACCACAACGAAAAAGAAAACGACGGGTTCCTCCCGCTCCTCGTCTTCCGGCAAGCGCACGGCGAAGAAGAATCAAAAGCGCCCCATCCGCCGCGAGGTCGCGGGCGCAATCCTGCTGGTGCTGGCGCTGTGCCTGGGCTTTAGCTATTTCCAGTCGGGCGCGTGGCTGCTCGATCAGCCGGCGAAGCTGTGCCGGTCGCTCTTTGGCTGGGGCTATTACCTCGTCGCGCCCGCACTGCTGCTGGGGAGCTACATTCTGCTCTTCCACCGTGGGCGGAACGTCGCGTCCTGCCTTGTCGGCACGGCGCTGCTGCCGGTTGTGTTCGGTGCGATCATGCACATCGCCCTCTGCAAAGAGAAGTATGTCAACATGGATGGCATCTTGAAGCTTCTGTGGATGAGCGGCAACGCGCTCGAGTCCGGCGGCGCGGTGTCTGCATCGCTTGCGATCATGCTGGTGCTGCTGGTGAAAAAGGTGCTGGCGATGATCCTGCTCGTTGTGCTGTTCGTCGCGTTTTTGATGATGGCGTTCCGCTTGACGCCTGCCGCCGTGATCGAGGCCGTGCGCTCGCACGAGCGCGTGCCCTATGAGCCAGTGGAGGAAGAGGACCTTCCGCCGCAGCGCACCCATGTGCCGCGCCGCAGTGCGCCGATCCATACGCCGGACGCCGCCATCGACATTCCGCTCGACGGCGAGGAGCGCGTCATCAGGAAAAATCCCACGGGCGGCTTCTTCCGCAAGAAGTCCGATAATATCAAGAGTCCCGACGAGCTGTTAGCGGGCGGAAGTGCCGCGGAGACAAAGATCGCTGCACCCGTTTCGCCTGCCGCCGCGCCGTCCGCACCCGTTAATCCTGTGACGGTGGAGGCCGACGACTTCGACCTGCCGCCGTTTGATACAGCGCCGAGCGCGCCCGCGCCGGTCGTCCCGGCACCCGTACCTGTGATGTACACGCCGTTTGCCGCGCCCACGCCGAGCGTGCAGAGCGCACCCGTCGCCGCAGCCGCAGCAGCAACGACGGTTCCCGCCGTGCTGACCGACAAGCAGGAGGACAAGCTCCGCCGCGCCGAGGTCGATGCCGCGCGCGAGGAGGTCACGCGCGAGATCGAGGGCAGCGACGCGCAGCCCCAGCCGCCTGCATATCAGTATCCGCCCATCACGCTCTTAAAAGAGGGCAGCGTGACGAACGCCGCTGAGGCGGGCGCGGAGCTGCGCAACAACTCCCGCCGCTTGGCGCAGACGCTCACGAGCTTCGGCGTGGACGCCCAGCCGGGCGATGTGGTGCGCGGCCCGTCGGTCACGCGCTATGAGTTCACGCTCAGTCAGGGCGTGAAGCTCTCGAAGATCACAAATTTGCAGGACGATATCGCCCTTGCGCTGGGCGCGAGCGGCGTGCGCATCGCGCCCATCCCCGACAAGATCTCCGTCGTGGGTGTCGAGGTGCCGAACAAGCTTGTTTCGCCCGTCAGCATCCGCACGGTGCTCGAATCCACGGAGTTCACCACCCATCCTTCCACCACGGCCTTCGCCGTCGGCAAGGACATCAGCGGCAAGAACATCGTCGGGAATATCTCGAAGCTTCCGCACGTGCTCATCGCCGGTACGACAGGCTCCGGTAAGTCCGTGTGCACGAACTCGCTGATCGTCTCGATGCTCTATAAGTCGACGCCCGAAGAGGTGCGCTTTATCATGGTCGACCCGAAGATGGTCGAGCTTGCGCCCTACAACGGCATCCCGCACCTGCTCATCCCCGTCGTCACCGACCCGAAAAAGGCTGCGGGCGCGCTGCAATGGGCCGTGTACGAGATGATGAAGCGCTACAAGATGTTCTCCGAGCACAACGTCAAGGACCTTGCCTCCTACAATAAGGTGGCGGAGACGGACGAAACGCTCAAAAAGCTGCCGAGCGTCGTTGTCGTCATCGACGAGCTGGCCGACTTGATGCTCGTCGCGGCGAAGGAGGTCGAAGAGTCGATCTGCCGCGTGGCACAGATGGGCCGCGCCGCGGGCATGCATCTCGTCATTGCGACGCAGCGTCCGTCCGCGGACGTCATCACGGGCCTGATGAAGGCCAACATCCCGAGCCGCATCGCGTTCGCGGTCGCCTCCGCGATGGAATCGCGCATCATCCTCGACACCGCGGGCGCCGAAAAGCTGGTGGGCAAGGGCGATATGCTCTATGCCCCGCTGGGCGAAGGCAAGCCCAAGCGCGTGCAGGGCTGCTTCATCTCGAGCGAGGAGATCGAGCGCGTGGTCAACTTCGTCAAGGAAAACGGCGAGACGGACTACGACGAATCCGTCATCGACAAGATCAACGCCGCCGTCGCCGAAAAGGAGAAGGGCAACGCCAAGGGAGGCGGCAATGCCGCGCCCGAGCAGAACGCCGCCGACGAGGCGGACGAGCTGCTCCCCGCCGCGATCGACGTGGTGATGGAGACCGGGCAGGCCTCCGTCTCGATGCTCCAGCGCAGACTGAAGCTCGGCTATTCGCGCGCGGCGCGCATCGTCGACGAGATGGAGACGCGCGGCATCGTGGGCCCGTTCGAAGGCTCAAAGCCCCGCCAGCTGCTTATCACGAAAGAGCAGTGGCAGGAGCTCAAGATGAAGGGCGCCTACGGCGCGACGCCGCCGGAAGCGGAAGAGCTTCCGCCGCCGGACGAGGAAAACTGAACAAAGCGAAAGCACCGCAGATGAAATTCATCTGCGGTGCTTTTTTGCGCGTGTTTGGTTCCCCGCGCACAGGAGTCGCATAGACTGTCGGGGAAGAAGAAATGGGGGAGGAGATCGACATGGCCTATTCCGACAGGGAACTGCTCGCCCGCCTCATCGAGTGCGAAGCGGGCGGCGAGGGCGAGAATGGGATGAAAGCCGTGGCGAGCGTCGTGATGAACCGCGTGCGCGCGACCGGCGGCGAATACGCGCGCGTGGGGCAGGGCAGCATCCGCAATATCATCTTTCAGCCGGGGCAGTTCGTCTGCGCGAGCGAGACCGAGCGCGGCAGCTACAACCCGCAGAACATCTACAACATGCGCCCGACCGATATCCATTACGAGATCGCGGACTGGGCCATCGCGGGCAACCGATTGAACGGCCTTGGAACGGCGCTGTGGTTCTTTAACCCGTTTTCGCCGTCCTGCCGCGCGAATTTTCCTTCAAATGTGGGGACGTTCGTCATGCGTATCGGCGACCACTGTTTTTATAACCCCACCGCCGCGTATTACGACACCTGAGAAAAGCAAATCAGCAGCAACGGGAAAGGGAGAGGACGTTTTTATGATCCAGATGGGAAAAAGCATGCCGTGCCTTTATGAGCAGATGGTTGCCGTGCCCGCCATGGCGAGCGCGCAGCAGAGCGGCAACAGCAATAATAGCAGCAATAATAGCAGCAATAATAGCAGTAATAACAACAGTAACAACAACGCGAGCCAGAGCTATGAGGAAATGCTTGGAGGATCGTCGGGGGCGGGGGGCATGTCGCTCGTGCTGCAGGGCGGCGCGAGCGGGCAGTTCCAGCCCACGCCCGACAAGATCGAAGAGTCGCAGACCGTCGACAAGATGGCCTACAATTCGTGGAAGGGGATGCTCGCGCGCAACATCGGCCGCGCAGTCATCGTGAGCTTTCTTGTCGGTTCGCAGAACACGGTCGTGGCGGTCGGCACGCTACAGGAGGTCGGAAACGACTATATCACGCTGTTCCACCCCGGCCGCAGCGCCTACATCACCGCCGACATCTACTCCATCCGCTTTGTGGAGTTCCCGCAGGGGAACAACGTGATCACACTCAACTAAAAAGGGACGCTTTCGCGTCCCTTCATTTTTGCTTTTGCGTTCGCAGACGCAAAGAATTTTGATCGTCGATCGCCGCGACCAGCGCGTGGCGATCGACACCTCTCGCTCCGCGCGTGTCGCAGCCGCCAGCGGCGGCAAGGCACAAAGCGGAGTGTGGCCTTCCTCAAAAAAGCGGCTTTACCGCTTTTTTGAAGTACTTAGAATCTTCTTCTCCGCCCGTGGTAGCCGCCGTGTGCCGTGCCGCGGCGGCGGTGGCCGTAGCGACGGCGGCGGGAGAACATCGTCACATAGACGACGAGCGCGACGATCAGCAGTACGACCACGATCAACAGAATGCGGACGAGCGGCTTTGCGAAAAAGTCAGACACCCTGCGCTGCGCTGTCAGGAACCACGAGGCCGATACATCGTTCAGCGCTAAGAGGTCCGTCTCGGCGTAGACCTTACCATTGTAGGAGAGCGTCAGCTTGCCGAGCGCCCGCGGAAACGGGCGCGTCGACCGTGTCGTTCGTGAGCGTCACGGTGCGCTCAAGCATGTCGGGCTCGACATTGTCGGGCAGCAGGCAGGCGATATCCTCCGCCGCGTGGGTCGAAACGTAGCTCGCTTCGCTCGAAAGCACGACGGGCACCTCCTGCACAAGGTCGGAGGAGGAGAGAATGTCGCGGAGGACAAAGTTGTCAAAGCCCCAGTCGAACATGCGCGACGTTTCGGAGAAGCTGCGCGTCTGGATGGTCACACCGTCCTCGAGCGTCACGCGCTCTGCGCCCAGCACCACGCTGATCATGTGGCGGCTGCCGCGCAGGGCGGACGAAATGAGGCAGTAGCCCGCCTCGGGTGTCGAGCCGGTCTTGATGCCCTGCGCGTCGCGGTACACATAACCGCGGGCGCGCCAGTTGGAAATGAGAAAGTTCGTCGAATGCAGCTCACGCGGCTTGTCGGTCATGTTCGTGGCGGGCACGGTGTAGCTCTTGGAGTTGCAGATCTCCATGAATTTGTCATGCTTCAGCGCCTCGCGCGTGATGAGGTAGAGGTCCCACGCGGTCGTGTAGTGCTGGGAATTGTGAAGACCCGTGGCGTTGGCGAAGTGCGTGTGCTCGCAGCCAAGCTCCGCCGCGCGCTCGTTCATGCGCGCGACAAAGGCGTCGACCGAGCCGTAGAGCGTTTCGCCCAAAATGTTGCACGCCTCGTTCGCCGAGACGATGAGCATGCAGTTGAGCAGCTGCTCGACCGTCATCGTTTCGCCGGGGACGATGTTCGCCGTGCTGCCGTCGCTGGACAGCCCCTCGAATGCCGATTCCGTCGCGGTGACGGAGTCGGTCAGCGCGATCTTGCCCTCGTCGATGGCTTCAAACACCAGCAGCGCGACCATCACCTTTGTGAGCGACGCGGGGAAGTTCTCCTGATGGGCGTTTTTCTCATAGAGAATTTCGCCCGTGTCGGCCTCGATGAGAAGGCCGGCCTTCGCGTCGAGTGTGAAGTCCTCATAGGCGTCAGCGCTCGTGAGCGAAAAGAGCGGGAGCAGGAGCGCAAAAGATAAAAAAAGTGAAAACAAGCGGCGTTTTTTCATGGAAATATACCTCGTTGTATGATACAATCAAATATAGAATACAGTGAAGAGGAGCGCGCCGTTCGGCACGCTTCGACATCAGTATAGCAAAAAAGGCAGGCGAGCGCAACCGTGGAAAAGCAAGAAAAGAAAACCAAAGTCAGCGGCGTCTACCTTGTGCTCGCCGCGCTGACGGTGCTGTTCGCCGTTTCGCTCGTTTTTCTGCACAAAACGGCCTACGAGGGTGCCTCGCACGGGAATTACACCGTGACGACGCAGGACAAGACCGACGAGATCACCGCGCCCACGCGCGTTGTGACGCTTGTGAACGTCAATACCGCGACGGCGGAGGAGCTTGAAACGCTGACGGGCATCGGCCCGTCGCTCGCGCAGGCGATCATCGGCTACCGCGCAGAGCACGGCGATTTTACGGCGGCGGAGGACCTTTTGAACGTCAAGGGCATCGGAGAGGCGAAGCTCGAGGGATTCCGCGCGGAGATCACATTCACGGAGGAGGATGGCGATGAAAATTCTGGTGGTTGACGACGAGCAGCTTCTCGTCAAGGGCATGAAATTCAATCTGGAAAACGAGGGCTACACGGTCGAGACCGCCTACGACGGCGCGACCGCCATCGACATGGCGAAAAGCGGCGGGTTCGACCTCATCATCCTCGATCTGATGATGCCGCAGGTGGACGGGCTGACGGCCTGCATGCGCATCCGCGAATTTTCCAATGTGCCCATCATCATGCTGACCGCCCGCAGCGAGGACGCCGACAAGATCATCGGCCTTGAGTCCGGCGCGGACGACTATATCACAAAGCCGTTCAACATCTTAGAGCTCAAAGCGCGCATCCGCGCGCTGCTGCGCCGCGCGAACGCCGCACCGCAGCAAAAGCAGCCTGAAACGCTCCTGTTGACCGCGGGCGGCATCACGCTCGACCCCGAGCAGCGCGTCGCCGTCAAAAACGGCGAGATCGTCGAGCTCACGGCCAAGGAATACGACCTCATCGAGCTTCTTGTCAAGAATCCGCGCCGCGTTTACTCGCGCGAAAATCTGATGGACCTCGTCTGGGGCTACACCTACGCAGGCGACTACCGCACGGTGGATGTGCACATCCGGCGGCTTCGCGAAAAGCTCGAGGAAAACCCCGCCGCGCCGCAGCACATCCTGACCAAATGGGGCGTGGGGTACTACTTGAAGGACTGATTTCCCACTAAAAGAAAGAGAAGGGGGCAGCGCCGTGCAGATGCATGCGAGCTTGCAGCGAAAATTCAGCTTCAGCTATATCGCCATCATTCTGGCGGTGCTGATCCTGCTGAACACGTATCCGCTCATCACGTCGGAAAACCTGACGTTCCGCTCTAAGCAGAGCTCGCTGCAGGGCAGCGTCTCGGTGATGGTGACGGCGCTCTCCGGCCTTGAGGAGCTGAGCGAGGAAAACGTCGCGGGCGCGATGACGCTCGTGGAGGAGACGGGCATCTCCCGCGTGCTTGTGACGGACGCCTCGGGCCGCGTGCTATATGACACGCGCGAAACCGACGGCGCGATCGGCCGCTACGCCTTTTATACGGAGCTTGTGCAGGCGCTTCGCGGAGAAGACGTCTTTTACACCGAATTTTCGGACAAGGCGTTCAAAAGCCGCGCGGCCTCGCCGGTCATCTACCACAGCCAGACCATCGGCGCGGTGTATGCCTACGAATACGATACCGAGCAAGCGGAGCTGCTGCTGTCCCTGCAGCGCAATCTCCTGACGATTTCGGCGGTCGTGCTGGTGTTCGCCGGCGGGATCAGCGTACTTTTATCCCGTGTGCTGACGCGGCGCTTCGGTGTACTGACCGACGCCATCCGCAAGATGCGCGAGGGCTCGTACAGCCACCGCGAGCCACGAGCTCAAAACGCCGCTGGCGGGCATCAGGCTTCTGTCCGACTCCATTTTGCAGACGGAGAACATGGACGCGCAGACCGTGCGCGAATTCGTCGGCGATATCGAGCAGGAGTCCGAGCGCCTGGCGCGCATCACGGAAAATCTGCTGCGATTGACGCGCCTGGACAGCGGCATGCTGCCCGAGGCGCAGCGCGTCGACCTCTCGTCCGTGATGGCGCGCGTGGTGCGTATGCTGCGCCTTGTGGCCGAGGAAAAGCAGGTCGACCTCTCCTATGAAATTCGCCGCGAGGGACAGACCCTTGCGAGCGAGGATGAAATTCACGAAATCATCTACAACCTGACGGAAAACGCCATCAAGTATAACCGCCCCGGCGGCTTTGTGAAGCTGCTGCTCGCGGGGGATGAAAAGGACTGCCTTCTCACTGTCAGCGACAATGGCATCGGCATTCCGGAGGGGGACATGCCCCGCATTTTCGACCGCTTCTACCGCGTGGACAAGATGCGCTCGCGCGCCGCGGGCGGTACAGGCCTTGGCCTTTCCATCGCCGCCGACACGGCGCGCCGCCGCGGCGGCAGCATCGAGGTCCGCGCCCGCGAGGGCGGCGGCACGGTGTTTACCGTGCGCCTGCCGCGCTGCGAAGAGGG
>OHJG01000749.1_pt1 | contig 13507 bp, 15 predicted proteins | sample 1568481 | NCBI WGS metagenome assembly OHJG01 (sample SAMEA3879505, study PRJEB24766) | human gut metagenome | biome: human-associated habitat; feature: feces | place: USA | collected 1985/1987
TATGAGATCCTCGCTGTCGGCAACGTGCAGAGCGAAATCCACGAGAGGCTTATCAGTTCTGATCCGTTCATTCAATTTGCTGATAAACGTCATCTGCAGACGGAAAAGATTTTTGTACGGTTCGTCGAGGAAGGGCAGGTAGTTTTCAATAAACATTTCTTCGTTTGAAACATAGCCGCCTGTTCTGCGGATAGTTGGGAGGATATCATCAAATATCCAACTTTCAAATTTTTCAGCAGAGGGAAGTCTGGAGTGGGATATAAGGCGGTACACATCACCTTCGGATATCATTTTCATTTCCTGTACACCGCCGTTTGTAAGGAGGCGGCGTTTTACAGCCCCCTTACAATGAGCATTTATCGCATCTTTTGGCCTTCTGTACCCTAATGCCTTTGCAACATCAGAGCCGCAGAAAAGTATTTTCCCGTTTTCCTCGATAGTTCTCACCGAGCCAAACTCCTCATTCACAAATGTTTTCACCATATTATCCATTCGCATTCTCCTTATCAATGTCTAAAATATACTTTGCCAGAGCCTCAATAACATTAGTTGTCACCGCATTTCCTGCTTGCTTGTACAGCTGTGCGTCTGACATTCCGGTTGCCGCCACCTTGTTGAACTGCTCGTCTGTAAACCCCTGCAAACGCCAGCATTCCAAAGGCATGAGCCTGCGGATATATCCGCAGTAGATCACCCCGTGTTTATCGGTGACAGTTATCGTAAACATCGGCTCGTTTGGAAGTTTAAATCTTCGCCCTTGCTGACGAACTTTCTCCTTTTCGGGAGTAAGCACCGCAATCGGATCGCTAATCACGATCACCCCCGACTTTTCTCCTTTATGGTGACCTATACCGCTGTCCTGCCTTGACGTTATGCACCTCGCAAGCTCTGTAACTTTCGGTTCGGGATTCATATCGATACACATAGCGTAATATCCCTGATTACAGCTTGTTGTCAGCGTGTGTGCTACATCGTGACCTACACGTCCTCGTCTTGAATTAATGTTAGGGTAGGCGAGATCAATACTGTCGCCGGGCAATGCTAACTGATAGCCCGACTTGGTTTTGACCTTGATCGGAAGTCCTATGATCTCGTAAAGTCCTGTCTTTCCTCCGAAGCCTCCTGCCGTTCCCGTAAGCGTTATGCTCAGTCCGTCGGCTGAGTACACTCTGCAGCCCTCTCGTCCGGGTATGCGTTGTACAAGAGTTTTTGGATTTGCGTCCGTGAAAGACAATACTTTTCCGGCGCATTTTTCTCTAAGAAATCCGATAATGAACACTCTTTTTCGGGATTGGGCGACTCTAAAATTTGCGCTGTTAAGCACCTGCCATGCGACATCGTACCCCAATTCGTCCAGCGAACCAAGGATGGTCGCAAACGTCCTGCCTGAGTCATGCGATAACAATCCGGGTACGTTCTCAAGCAGCAGATATTTAGGTTTTTTAACGGCAGCGATTCTGGCAATTTCAAAGAACAGAGTTCCTCTTGCGTCGTCAAATCCGCCCCTTTTTCCAGCGATTGAAAAGCTTTGGCAAGGGAAGCCTCCGCATATAAGGTCGAAATCGGGTAACTCGTTTGGGTTGATTTTTCTTGCGTCATCGTAATACACCTCGCCTTCCGTATCGTACATTGTTTCGTATGCTTTTTTAGCATATCGGTCAATCTCGCAGTACCCGACGCACTCAAAGCCTCCTGCTTTTTCAAGTCCTGAGCGGAATCCGCCGATGCCTGCAAAGATATCGAAATATTTTATCATTTATCACTGATCCTTTCCTTTTTGCAATAAAAAAACGGCTAAGTCTTTTCAAAACTTAACCGTTACATTGACATATTCATTTCTTCATCTTCTGTTTGCTCACTATCTTCACTTACGATATGGAAATCGTCCACACCCGGGATAACTCCGAGCGTTCTTCCGTTATCAAAAACACAATGCACAGTGCCGATGTCATCAACGTGATCGACCCTGCCAAGAGTACCAGACTCAACAGGGAATGGATCATCATTCATTCTGTCAAGGCAGATGCGAGTCCCTTCGGGATACCGTTCTTTCAGCCATTCTACTTTCTTGTGATCGTAATACATTATATATTCCTCCTTTTTCTACAAATGAAAAAAAGGCTGTTCTATCATCGTCACTTAAATTCGTGACAATAGACAAAACAGCCTTTAAAACTTTGTGATTTTTTTTCATAACAAAACGGCAGGCTCAGAGCAAAATCTGCTCAAAGTCTGCCGTTTTGTTTGACGATGTTTAATTGTTGAGGGTTCAGATCCTTTTTTTACGAAAAAGCATCCACGGTTTTACACCTGAAATTTTTACCCTCAAAACGCAAAAAAAGCTCGTAAATACGAGCTTTTCGAGGTGTGCATCTATTTTATTGCACAAGTATGGCAGGGGCAGAAGGATTCGAACCCTCGGCACGCGGTTTTGGAGATATTTACCAATCCCGCATTTTAATCGCACTTGACAAATCGTCAAAATATGTTATGATATAGTAAAAAATACAAGGAGGAAGAATTATGAGACTTATTGAAAACAAAAAGGAAGCAACTACACTTGCAGGTGGCTGCAATGAACTGATCAAGCCCGAAAAGCTGACTAAAATGCTCAAACATGATGAGGCTATCAAGTATTGCCATGATTTCTTTGAGTATACCCCTACAAGGTTTGGTTTCAACGGCAGCAAGATCTACAAGATCGATGAGGGAAAAGCTACTGCCGAGTTTGACGATCTTGAGGACCTTGAAGAAACATTCATCCGAAAGAACAGAGAAATGGACACAGAGCTTCATGAAGCACAGATTGAGGAACGAACAGAAGCTATCATGAGAGTAGCTGCTGAAGCTGACCTTGATGAGCTTAAAAGATACAAGATGTTCATAGACTATGAGATTGAAAAGAAAAAGGGTAACAATCCTCCTAATCCTTTTACAATGGAAAATCTCTGGTACAGATAGAAAACAAAAAGCTGATGAGACAATACTCATTGGCTTTTTCTTTTTCGGGAAGCTAAGCTATGAAAATTGCTGCTGAGAATATCGGCAGCTTTTTTGATAGCTTGACTATCAGGCATAGACAGGGTAGCTCCCTGAGCAGCAGGACGGTGTTCTCCCCTGCCGCTTTTTCTATGTCATCATTCGGAGAACACAAAATGATATCAAGAAAGGATGTTCATTATGGAGAACACAAAAATTATTTCGATCATTACAGAAAAAGGCGGTACAGGAAAGACGACTACAACATTCAACCTTGGTTGTTCATTAGGAAAGCTGGGAAAAAGAGTGCTGCTTATCGACCTTGACAAGCAAGGCAACCTCACTTCTTACTGCTCAGAGTCCGCAGTAAGAAAGACCATAGCAGATCTTATATACAGTTCAGCGTCTGGTGATACTTCTATAGACTATGCAGAGTATATCAAGAAGTCTGAGAAAAATCCAAACGTTGACTATATATCCGCAGGACGTATGCTCGGTTCGGCTAACAGCGTGATCGCCTCATCCGCCAACTGTAACTATATACTCAAGCTCATGCTCCGTGATAAGGCTTTGACGAATACCTATGACTACATACTCATAGACAATCGTCCTGACCTTGATCTTCTTGCGCAGAATGCTCTTAACGCTTCAGACTTCGTTATTATACCAATAGACGCTGGTATATTCGCCTTTGACGCCATTGACCTCATTACAGAAAAGGTCAATGCTATAAGGGCAACAACGAATCCACGTCTTAAAATACTTGGCATTCTTGAGAATAGAAGCAATATAACCACAACGTCTAAAGAAATAGACATTGCCTGCCGAAAGATATATGGAGATACAGTTTTTGATACTGTTATTCCAGCTCGTCCTGAGCAGGTCAACAAAACAGTGAAAAGCTATGCTGGATGTGTTAATCTGACAGGCAATACGCTTGCTGAAAAGTACACAGAGTTTGCAGAAGAAGTAATGGAAAGGGTGAATAGATAATGTGCAGCTTGCTTGAAAGACGCAGCCAACATCAGGAGAATATGCAATCTGAGGCTGAAAACATCAACCATGAGCTTGCCGCTGAGTATCTTGATCAGTGGCAAGGTACAGCTCAGAGGATCGTTGAGCTGGATATAAACAGTATCAAACCATACAGAACGCCTGAGGGTAAAGAACAGCCATACAAGATAAGGCAATCCAAGGTCGAGCGGCTGGCTATCTCTATAAGGGACCTGGGTGTCCTGCAGCCAGTTATAGTTCGCAGAAAAGAAAATGAATATGAGATACTTGCAGGTCATCATAGATACTATGCGGCTAGGCTGTGCGGTCTGACGACTATTCCATGCCAGATTAAGGACAACATAGACGACTTTACGGCATATATGATCGTTGCAGAGTCTAATACAAGAACAGATGATGTTCTTCCCTCAGAAAATGCTGAGATTTTCAAAACGTACATGGATAAACGTGGTATGGACAATGAAACCGCTACACTGAATGAGATATCCGAGAAATTCGGAGTTTCCAACACGACAGTATACAGATATGTACATCTGCTGAAGCTATCCGCAAGGCTTATTCCAATGGTTGATAATAAGGTTATTCCTTTCGGAAGATATGAAATGCTTTTAGCGCACCTTTCTGAAGAACAACAGAATATCATAGCGGACTACATTGAGATGTATGACCTCAGAACGTTTCCAGGCAAATACATCAATGCAGTCTGTGCATACTGTGATGAAAACGCAGACGAAGAACTGACCGTTGACAAGGTATACGATATCTGTCATCAGCCTAAAGCTAAAAAAACTGAGCAGGTATCAACAAGTATATACACGAAGATATCAACCATGTTTCCGTCCCTTGAAAGTTCTTCACAGGACGATATGGATGATCTTATAGTCAAGCTGCTTGCAGAACATTTTGCAGCAGAAAATACTTTGGACACTTGAGTTTCAGGTGTCCTTTTTTGTTGACAAAAGTCACTTTAAATGATAAAATGGGAGAATGAGGAATGATTGGTTGTATTATATTCATAATAATATTCTTAGTTGGAATTTTATACACAGTGAAAAATAAGAACAAAAAGAATGAGTTAATGGTATCGTTATATGATATACTCTGCTTATTGACGGTGTATATAATGTCAACAGAATCGACACGTTTACTTTTTCCACGATTGATAGTTATTTGGCTAATGGCAATATATATTATAATTCGTGAAAAATATTACAGTCCATTGTCGCAAAAATGGAAAGTAATTTTTGTATGTGCAACAATCATTCTTCTAATAATTCTATGTTGGAAGTGGACACGTGAGTTTATTTAAATTCTTGTTTAATTGCAGGCTAAAGTTTCGACGTTTTTTATACCAAAACAGATACTTGATTGAACGAATGTATAGCACAGCATGGTTTTTGATGTTTTTTAACATTATATTAACTTTAATTATTCGGAATGGATTTTCTGAAGCAATGCTAGTAATAATATCAATATGTTTTTTTCTGATTGATTTTATAAGGTCACTAAATAAAATGACGACATCATTACGTTCATTTTTATTAGATAGTGTCTTTTTAGAGCTTATATCGGTAGCCGTACTTTTTGATGTCTTTAACAAAATTGCACATTTAGGAAATAATTCATATGATTTCATCATACAATATGTATTGATAGTATTAGCAATAACCATTTCATGGTCAATTGTCAGTTGCATGGCTAACAACAAAGTTGCTACATTAGCAAATATTATATTATCTACTGCGATTGGATTGATGATATACATTAAGGACGCTATTTTTGATGTTCTACCTGATAGCCTGTTTCAAAAATATGATTCTTCCGATTTTTTGATATCGATTGGCTACACACCAAAAGGAATAGTGCAGGCAGCATTAAATTACGCATTCTTACCATTCCTAATAAGCAATATAATTGCCGCTCTTATTTGTGAAATAAAAGGATATTGGATTGATAAATACAATGACGGCAAAGATATTACGATGGAGATGATAAAAAGCAATATAAATGAGGAAAAAGAACATAGTACGAATGTATCTGTAGAAAATTCAGAGAAATTGGAACAAAATCAAGCTAATATTGAAATGCAGGTTAAAATAATCGACAATCTTTTAGCAAAAGGTTTTAAGCTATCAGAAGCTTTAGAGCTTGCAGAACTTAACGAGGAAGCATATAACAAGTTCAAAGCTGCAAAGTAATTTTGTCCGTGGACAAAAATCGAATACAAACGTAAGGACACTTGAAATCTCAGGTGTCCTTTTTTTACAAAAAGGAGTGATTGGACAATGGAAAAAATATTTTATGGATCACTGGGAATAGCTCTTTGTATAACAGGAATTTGGACTATTATAAGCGCATTTATTCCTGAGAAATACAGACTTTTCAAGAAAGGCAGAAAAGAAAAATGATATTCTATGATGAAGAACATGAGGAACTGTTTAATAAGTTGTGCAAGAAAATGCCCTATCTTGACGGCTATCACTTGTCGCTTGCTTATCTTTTGACAATGGACAGTGTTTTACGTTACCATATTGGCGCACTATACGATGTTAAAAAAGATGTAATTATTTTCGAGGGGTTGAACAAGCCTTTTCAGACGCATACGAGCTTGAAAACAACACGCCTTGCATTTAATCTTTGGAACGGCACGGTTTATGACTCAGATCCACCCGAAACGTATATCGACAAAAATGGAGAAAAAGCATATATTCCGAGCAAATACTATGCTCCTGACAATATTTTTAACTGCAACTATGCACCATACTACTTCGAATCAATCAAAATCAGGTTCGAGATTTTCATGTGAATAATGAAATGGAGGTAATGGTATGAAAGTAAAGCACTATCACAGAGAATATGACAGCTACAAGACCGAACGTCAGTGGGCGCTTGAGGGCTTTCTTGTAGCAGAAAATGTAGAGGGCATAGAGCTTTTGCCAAGCAAACAAAGCAAACAGCCATGCAAGTATTATAAACCTGATGAAGTCAGACCTGCAACAGAGAGTGAGTTGCAGGCTTTTTTTCAGCCCGAAAAAGAAAGACGCAGAGAACAGGCAAGGGCATATCGTAAGGCTAGGCTAGAACGTGAGCAGGAAGAACGTGAAAGAGAACTTGAAGAGGCTAAGTGGTGTGCTGTTGAGCCTTACAAGAAAAAAATTGAAGAATTGAGCATGATCATAAGATTACTTGACGAAGATCCATCCGAGATCATTGTTATGAACTATGAAGCAACAGGATATAAAACTGGAGATGAATTATTGCAACTATCCGTCATCAACTTCAAAGGGGATATTCTTTTTAACAGCTATTTTAAACCAAAAAAACACAAAGAGTGGACAGAAACTGAAAAGGAAAACGGAATAACGCCAGAAATGGTTGCTAATGCGCCACAAACGTCGGATATGGCTAACCAGATTGTTACGATATTTAATAAAGCAAATTTAGTTTTGCATAATAATCAAAACTACTTTGATTACCTTTTCTATGATAACAACATCATTTTTCAACAAAAATACCGAGAAAAAATAAATGTCAATAAAATTTTAAGTAAATGTGATAACTTTGAACTTCCAAAGGATAGCCTTGAAAAATGTCAAGCTATTTTGAAACTCTACAAGGAGAAATTGCATTGGGTGGAGGAGAATAAATAATCATGAAAAACAAATATATAGTTTTGGACACTGAAACAACAGGTTTGAACGCAACAGAGGACGAGCTTCTTCAGGTGTCTATCATTGATAATGAGGGTACAGTTCTATTCGACAGTTACATAAGACCAACACAGCACACGGAGTGGGCAGAGGCGGAACGTGTTAATCATATCACGCCTGAAATGGTAGCTGACGCACCGACTATAGCGGAGGTCATGCCAGAGATAAATGATATCTTAAAAAGATATGATAAAATCGTTGGGTACAATGTCAGGTTTGACGCAGATTTTCTCAAAAACAACGGGGCGGAATTTGCTGATAACACAAATTTTGTTGACTCAATGAAGATATTTTCGCTGTATTTCAGTGCCGATAATAAAAGATGTAAGCTTACTGAAGCAGCTGATTACTTCTGCTATGATTGGTCGGAACATAAAGAAGCTCATAACAGCTTGGGCGATTGCTTTGCAACGCTATATGTGTATAAGAAGCTCACTACCGACACAATGACTATCGAGCGTGTTATTGACGGCAAGAGAGTCGGTATCGAGCTAACGCCTGCGGAGATATCTCAGGCATATTGTATTAAAGAATATTATGATAGAAAGCAGGACGTGCTTAATGTCTTAGACGAAATGGATAGCTTGAAGATAGGTGATATTGACCTGTCAAAGGATTTTTTGAAAAACAGTAACACTTTTATTGATGATGTTATTTATCGCTATGAAAAAATGGACGATCACCTTGAAGATTACAACATGGCTATAAAAGATGTTTTGGATAATGCTGATAAAAACTATGCAAACAAACTTGTATCTCATTACGCTCAAAATATGAGTGCAGCCGATAAAGAGCAGTATATTGAAAGCGCTGAAATGGCTATGGATTGGAATGATACAAATGAGCCTGCAATTTCAAAGATAGAACATATGGTATATGAAAAACTTATTGAAACACGTTCTTCTGAAAACACAGCTAAAGCTAAAGCATATATAGATAACATTTCAAAAAAGTGCCATAATGCTAACGACAAGTGTTTTGAGCAGTCACAAAATGATATTTTTCTTTCGGACAGACAGGCTGTACAGGCAGTAAAAATGGGCATACCAGTGGGCTATGTAACAAAATATGCAGGATATCACGGATCATCAGCAGCACTACACACATTCTATATGCTTTCCGAGCAAAACTTCTCAACGCTGAAAAATGACAAAAGCATGGACAAGGGTCCTGTTTTTCACTACACTCTTAATGATGATCAAAAGAAGCAACTGCTTAACATAGTTGACACTGCCCTTAAAAATCCAGAGTATGCTAAATGTCTTGAGCTGCCGAAAAAAACAACTCCGATGAAGAAAAAGAGTATGGGAAGAAAGTAGTAGCTATAAATGAAAAAAAGCAAATGAGCTGTTCACGACTATAGGATACCAATTATCCAAAACGACTTCAGCTATTTGCTTTGATAGTAATATATCATATACAGCCGTAAATGTCAAGTACACCTGAAAAAGCAGACACAAGGAGAAATCAAACAAACATTCTATATCACACTACCCTACCACACGTGGTAGGGTGTAAGGAGGTCCAAAGTTGAATAATGCAATTTATGAAGTCATAAACAACGGTGAGAACAGTTATTATTATACTCACCACGGCGGCAATTGCGTAACAGGTCCGCTAAGACTTGATCAGGCGATCGAATATGCACGGCATAATGATATCGCTCTTAATAAGGCGTTTGAAGCGATAACCTATTCAAATGAGTTTATGACAGCAAAAAAAAGCGAGAATGTATTTGAGAAAATAAATGCTGATGAATTACCGCTTTACAAAAGAGTTTTTGACCAAAGCAATGAGATCAGTACGTATGTCACATTGGATCTCGATAAGAATATCTACAGATATTCTGAAAACGTAAACAGATACGGAAGTTTTGCCAAGGACTACAAGCTGGATCTCAGTAAAGTAATTGAAGTTGCCAAACAGACCGTTGAGGAATGTAACGTTGCTTATAAGAATAAACCGTATGAGTTTACTGAGCTTATCAAAAGAACAGATAAAAAGCTTGACGCACTCAATAAACAGCGTGACGATATTTTGAGAGTCGTCGTCGTTGAGCCGAACAAGCCTGCATACGAAAAGCTTCTTGATTGCTCTGAGAGTAAGCTTAGAGCAATGCAAAAGGTGGTTGACGGCTATATAGAGCCGTTATACGATTATCTTGATGACAGCAAAGCGCTTGCATGGGGAAATGAAGAAGCTCGCATATGTGAAATGCAGCCGAACAGAAAGTTTGACGGCAAGCAAGCGATATGCGGAACATTCTTTATAACTGGCGATAATGGTGAAGATAGCTTATCTTTGACAGAAAGCCAAGTCAAAAAGTATCTTGAGATGTTTAAAAAGCCAGACAGATTTACAGAGCGTGAGATCGGTGAGGCATTCAGATGTGAGGTACATTTCATCTCATTCGAGGAGCTGACACCGATTCAGGCGCCAGAAAGAGCCGCCTCCAAGCCTAAGCCTAAAGGAAGTCCTAAAAGATGAAAATGCAATTTGATCCTTATTCGGAAAGATATTATCAATCCGAAAAAGAAAATATGCTGTACAGGATATCTGCTATGAAAACTGAGCCTGATGGACACACAACGGCGGTCCTCGAAAACATATTTGGCGGCAATTATTACATTGCTTACGGCTGTAAGCTCAATGGACACTGCATAGACTGGGCACACAAGAGCCAATACACTTCAAAAGAACAGGCACTTGAAACGCTTGTGCGGTCAGAAAGTAATGATAATATTATTAAGAAGAACAGAGGTCACAGTCAATCAAGAGGACGATAAAATTATCTTGACGAATCACAAGTAATATGTTAGAATGGAGAAGTTAAATGAAGAATTATCCAATATATGCGATCGCTTTTATCACTAATGTAGCAAATGCGGTGTATATAATAAATGATGACAAGGAGTGTACAACACTAATGGAATATTTTATGGAGAAAATCCTTCCAATACTGATTTCTGTTATCTTTACAGGCATTGTAACTTATGTACTTTCGGCAAGACAGTCAAGAAAATCGCAGATAGTAAAAAACACAGAAGAGATCAAGAAGCTTGCTCGTCAGCTGGGCGTTAATGATGAAAAGACATTTCACGCTGAATTTTCAGAACAGTACAATAAAATAATGGACAATATCGGCAAGACGCCAAATGACAAAGCCCTCACAGGACAGCACCAAGATATGCTCAACACGCTGCAAAAGGATTTTCAGGTAATAAACGGGCGCTATGAAAAAGAAGATGACTGCTATCGCAAATTTACTGCACAGCAGCTTGACCTCAAGGAAACACTCGACAACTTCTCACGGGATTATGCAAAGGTCATCGGGCTGAATGCAAAGCTTTTTAATGAAACTATCGCTTTGAAAAACGAAATTGACAAGTTGAAGGCGGCAAATAAGGAGCTTAGATCTGAATTATCAAAAGGTAAAGATATGGGACACGGAAATTCACTTCATATGTGAGTTTCATATTTTAATATTTTTCGGCTGATTTTGGTAAACATGACCAAAAAAGATTAGTTACCATTAGCATTTACACCGAAAAGAATATATGATATAATGATAGCAAGAAAAGCAAAAGGAGGACTCCACAATGAAAAGAACAGATATAACAAGAACGATAGCTTCCCTGCTGATAACAGCCGCAATGCTCGGCGTGACAGGCTGCGGAAATGTTAATACAGACACATCATCAGCCCCTCCAAAGGCAACTACAACGGCTTCAAGCACAGAAGCTTCGGCAACTACCACAACGGAAGCCACACTGACCTCTCAGAGTGAGGAAACAACGTCCCTTTCGGCTACCACAACTACATCTGGAACGAGCAACACTTCTACAAGCAGTGGTAAATCTTCGACAACTACCAAGGGTGGCTCGACCGCAAAGGCGAACAGCTCTAAGGCTAGTAATGGTGGAACAGTAAATAATCAGAGCTACAGCCACAGCACCGCAAACAACGGCTCAGGCAACAACAGCTACAGCAATGACAATAACAATGGTGGCAACAGCTATCAGCCACAGCAGACCGAACGTCAGACAGAAAGACAGACAGAGCGTCAGACAACGACTAAAAGGCAGACCACAACAACGGCAAAGAAAACGCAAGCTCCGAAGCCAAAGCCGACTACAACTACAACTTCTAAGCCAAAGTTTAAGCTTACACAGAATGATATAGACAGAGTGGTTAAGGAACTTCAACAATATAGTAATGAAACTTGTGACTTTGACGCTATCTTCTATACAGAGCAGGAAATGTGGGACAACATAGCCACAAGAAATCTTGACAACAGCTCATGGGGAACACCTGACACTGTTTCGCCTGATACTTATTCGTCTTATGATGAACTTTATCGCAAAGTAAAAGGTCATATAGATGATTTGTATAGGATCATTGGCAAAGACCAAGCACATATAGTTGTGTATCAGCAATGGCATGGTGACGGCTCAGCTATCAACAGTGACGGCAAGCCTGCATGGGAAATATACCTCCTTTACTGATATAAATAAAACTGAATAGAGTTTAAAAGCAATTCGATTTTCTTTCGGATTGCTTTTTTTTATTGAGGAAATTCAAGTCCTATGGGCTTTTTAGATAGATAAAAAAATTTTAGGAGGAAAACAAATGAAAAAGAAAAGTCTTTTCAAACGTCTGAGCAGTGTTGCAATGGCTCTCCTGCTCAGCTTGTCGGCATTAACACAGGGCATAACAGCCTCAGCTTTTTCCGACACCAACAAAGCCACACAGCAGTGGCTCAATGAATGGAGCTATGATTTCAGAGGCTCGGGACTTCCAAACGGCTATGACATTGAAACTGGTAAGTCCAATGACACCCACTTCACGGGTTACTGGGCAAGCTCAGTGCCATATTTCTCAACATCTGACGGAGATTACGCATACTGTATCAACTTTGATAAGTTGCATAATAGCGGAACAGTTTCAAAGCAGCAGACACTAGCTGAATATGCTAAAAGTGGACACGTTCCTGAGAGTATGCAAAGGCAGATAAGGACATTCAGCATTTACAGTTACAAAGGCAAAACGCAGTACGGCTATTCTAAGGATACAGAGATATGTGCTTCAAGCATAATGGCTCAGGCTGTTTCGGCAAGATACTATGATGAGTCTACAACTGGTCTTTCAAATAACGAAACAAAGCTTATCAACAGCTATTACTACAATGGCAATAATGCTTCTGCTCATCACCAAGAGTTGGTCGAGTGCTACAAAAAGATGAAGTCTGAAATGCTTTCGCACTACAATATTCCTAGTGGTACATCAAAGGTGTCTTACGGCAAGCCACTTGACAAAGCTTCATATCCTGCAAAATATGATGTCAAGACAGGCAAGTGGACAGCCACAGTTAAGCTTGACAGCTCTCTATCACAGTTCAGCGTTTCAAAGCCGAACGCAGTTACTTCTCAGAAGTCAGGCTCACAGGTAATTCTTACGGCAGACAATGAGAAAGATCTGAAAAACGTTGTTTTCACGCTCACAAAGACAAAGGGCAAGTATGTTGACCACATAGATGAGTGTTCACCTCTTATCCTTTCGGGCGGCTCTGACGTTCAGGAAATGGTGGTTTCCTGTTATGAGGATAAAGACCCAGTTAAGGCTTATCTGAAAATAACAACACCAATAGGTTCAGCTCACCTTGACAAGAGCTTCACAGATTACTTTGGCAACAAGCAGACCGCCACAGCGGATATGTACAAAGCCGTTAAGTTCCAACTTGTCTGCAAAATCGGTGACAGCTACAAGTTTGTAAAGGCAACTGGAAAGGACGGAAGCTACAGCTT
>OHJG01000775.1_pt1 | contig 13010 bp, 9 predicted proteins | sample 1568481 | NCBI WGS metagenome assembly OHJG01 (sample SAMEA3879505, study PRJEB24766) | human gut metagenome | biome: human-associated habitat; feature: feces | place: USA | collected 1985/1987
CAAAACGCAACGGCGCGTTTCGCCCAAAATCCCGCCCCGAAAACCGGCAAATTTGCCGGAGGGGAAAATGCAAAAAGGCCTTTTCTCCCCGGGCCCGGTCGTGTATAATAGTTAGGTTGAAGCAATTACCGGAAAGAGGGAGCACATATGAAAATCGGTTTTGATAACGACAAATACCTGGCCCTCCAGGCCCAGCACATCCGGGCCCGGCGGGAGCAATTCGGCGACAAGCTGTATATCGAGTTCGGCGGCAAGCTGTTCGACGATTACCACGCCTCCCGGGTGCTGCCGGGGTTCCAGCCGGACAGCAAGATCCGGATGCTGGCCTCCATCCGGGACGAGGTGGAGATCGTGGTGGCCATCTGCGCCGGAGACATCGAAAAGAAGAAGATCCGCGGCGACCTGGGCATCGGCTATGACGAGGACGTGCTGCGGCTGATGGACGTGTTCCGGGGCCTGGGGTTCTATGTGGGCTCCGTGGTCATCACCCAGTACGCCGGGCAGCCGGCGGCGGACGCCTTCATCAAGCGGCTGACGGCCCTGGGCGTCCGGAGCTATCGCCACTATCCCATTGCCGGATACCCCTCGGACGTGGCCCACATCGTGTCCGACGACGGCCTGGGCAAAAACGACTATATCGAAACCACTCGCCCCATCGTGGTGGTGACGGCTCCCGGCCCCGGCAGCGGCAAAATGGCCACCTGCCTGAGCCAGCTCTACCACGAGCACAAGCGCGGCGTGCGCGCGGGCTACGCCAAGTTTGAGACGTTCCCGATCTGGAATCTGCCGCTGCGCCACCCCGTGAACCTGGCCTATGAGGCGGCCACGGCGGACCTGAACGACGTGAACATGATCGACCCATTCCACCTGGAGGCCTACGGCAAGACCACCGTGAACTACAACCGGGATGTGGAGATTTTCCCGGTGCTCAACGCCATGTTCCAGCGGATCCAGGGCGCGTCCCCCTATCAGTCCCCCACGGACATGGGCGTGAACATGGCGGGCTTCGCCATTGTGGACGATGCGGTATGCCAGGAGGCCTCCCGGATGGAGATCCTCCGCCGGTACTATGCCGGTATGGTGGACCGGGTCCGGGGCAAGTGCGACGACGATGTGGTGCGCAAGCTGGAGATCATCATGCAGCAGGCCGGTGTCACGCCGGATATTTGTCCCGCCGTGGCGGCCTGCCTGAAAAAGGCGGAGGAGACCGCCGCCCCCGCCGGGGCCATGGTCCTGCCGGACGGCCGGGTGGTCACCGGAAAGAACAGCTCCCTGCTGGGACCCTCGGCGGCGCTGCTGCTGAACGCCATCAAGGCCCTGGCGGGCATCGACAAGGAACTGGACCTGCTGCCGTCGTCCATCATCGCCCCCATCAGCGACATGAAGATTTCCCACCTGGGCCACCGGAACCCCCGGCTGCACTCCGACGAGGTGCTCATCGCCCTGTCCATCTCCGCCGTCACCAACCCCCTGGCGGAGCGGGTGCTGAAGAAGCTGGACGACCTCCGGGGCTGCGACGCCCACTTCTCCGTCATCATCTCCGAGGAGGACGAGAAGCTCTATAAGCGCCTGGGCATCCACGTCAGCTGCCAGCCCCGGTACGAGATCAAGCGCCTGTATCACAAGTGAAAAAACCGGGACGGACAGGCTCCGTCCCGGTTTTTCCCCGGAAGAAAGGAGTATTTTATGCCCACCATTGCCGAAATCCTGGCCCGGGAGCTGGACAAGCCCCTGGCCCATGTGCAGAACGTCATCGACCTGTTGGACCAGGGCAATACCATCCCCTTCATCGCCCGCTACCGCAAGGAGCTGCACGGCAGCATGGACGACACCGCCCTGCGGACCCTGGAGGACCGGCTGAGCTATCTGCGGAACCTGGACCAGCGCCGCCAGGAGGTGAAAAACGCCATCGACGGCCAGGGGAAGCTCACCGACGAGCTGTCCGCCGCCATCGACAGCGCCGCCACCCTGGCGGAGGTGGAGGACCTGTACCGCCCCTATAAACAGAAGCGCCGCACCCGGGCCACGGTGGCCCGGGAGAAGGGCCTGGAGCCCCTGGCCCTTCTGCTGCTGGACCAGGGCCGGGACTGCCCGGCTCCGGAGGAGGCCGCCCGGGACTATGTGGACCCAGAGAAGGGGGTGGAGACTCTGGCCGACGCCCTCCAGGGGGCCAACGACATCGTGGCGGAGCTGCTGTCGGACGATGCCGCCATCCGCAAGACCCTGCGGGAGCTGCTGCGCCGGCAGGGACATCTGCGGAGTCTGGCCGCCACGGAGGAGGACACCGTCTACCGGCTGTATTACGACTTTGACCAGCCCATCGCCAAGCTGGCCGGGCACCAGGTCCTGGCCATCAACCGGGGCGAAAAGGAGGGCGTCCTCTCCGTCACCGTGCTGCTGGACCGGGAGCTGGGTCTGATGACTCTGCGCCGGGCGGTGGTGCGACCCGGGGCCCGGGCTATGGAGTTTATCAAGGCCGCCTGCGAGGACGCCTATGACCGGCTGATCTACCCCTCCCTGGAGCGGGAGGCCCGGTCCGACCTGACTGACGCCGCCTGCGAGGGGGCCATTGCCAACTTCGGCCTGAACCTGAAGCCCCTGCTGATGCAGCCCCCGGTAAAGGGCCACGTCACCATGGGCCTGGACCCCGGCTATGCCCACGGCTGCAAGGTGGCGGTCATCGACGGCACCGGCCGGGTGCTGGACACCGCCGTGGTGTACCCCACCTACGGCCCCCGCCAGAAGCAGGAGGCCATCGACCGGCTGTCCCGTCTGGTCCGCCGCCACGGCGTCACCCACATCGCCATCGGCAACGGCACCGCCAGCCGGGAGACCGAGCAGATGGCGGTGGAGATGATCCGGGCCCTGGGAGGCGGCGTCAGCTATATGATGGTCAACGAGGCCGGGGCCTCCGTATACTCCGCCAGCAAGCTGGCGGCGGAGGAGTTCCCGGAGTATGACGTGAACCTGCGCAGCGCCGTGTCCATCGCCCGGCGGATGCAGGACCCCCTGGCCGAGCTGGTGAAGATCGACCCCAAGGCCATCGGCGTGGGCCAGTATCAGCACGATATGCCCCAGAAACGGCTGGACGAGACTCTGTCCGGGGTGGTGGAGGACTGCGTCAACGCCGTGGGCGTGGACGTGAACACCGCCTCCGCCAGCCTGCTGGGCCGGGTGTCCGGCCTGAACGCCGCCACCGCCAAAAATATTGTGAAATACCGGGAGGAAAACGGCGCCTTCACCGGCCGCCGTCAGCTTCTGAAGGTGCCCAAGCTGGGGCCCAAGGCCTTCCAGCAGTCGGCGGGCTTCCTGCGGGTGCCGGAAAGCAAGTCCGTGCTGGACAACACCGGCGTCCATCCGGAGAGCTACGCCGCCGCGGAGGGACTGCTGGCCCTGTGCGGCTATACCCTGGCGGACGTGTCCGCCGGGAGCCTGGCGGCCCTGCCCCAGAAGGTGAAGGCCCTGGGCTGGGAGGAGACTGCCGCCCGGCTGAACGTAGGCGTGCCCACCCTGCAGGACGTGGCGGCGGAGCTGGCCAAGCCCGGCCGGGACGTCCGGGACGACCTGCCTGCCCCCATTCTGCGAACGGACGTGCTGGACATTAAGGACCTGGCCCCCGGCATGGTGCTGACGGGCACCGTCCGCAATGTGGTGGATTTCGGCGTGTTCGTGGACATCGGTGTCCACCAGGACGGCCTGGTCCACATCTCCCAGGTCTGCAATAAGTTCATCCGCCACCCGTCGGAGGTGGTGTCCGTGGGAGACGTGGTAAAGGTGACGGTCCTGGAGGTGGACGAAAAGAAGCGCCGCATCAGCCTGTCCATGAAGCAGGCGCCAAAGCAGTAATATAAAGCAGCAGGGCCGCCCTTCCGGGCGGCCCTGCTCAGCTTGCAAGCCTTTTTGGACAAGCTTTTAATAGCCCCGCTTCCGGTCCACCCGGTGCTCCAGGGGACGGCCGGCGGCGTAGTTTTCCAGATCCCGGCAGAACATGTCCACGTTGATGTCGCAGGTGTAGCCCAGGGACATATTCCCCGAAATGTGGGGCGTCAGCAGCAGGTTCCGGGTACTCCACAGGGGGTGCTCCCTGGGCAGCGGCTCCGGCACCACCACGTCCAGGGCCGCCCCGGCGATGCGCCCGGCGTTCAGGGCCTCCATCAGGGCCTCCTGGTCGATGGCGGTGCCCCGGCCCACGTTCACCACAATGGCGTCCAGGGGCAGCAGGGCAATGCGCTCCCGGCTGAGGATGCCTACGGTGTCCGCCACCGACGGCAGAGCCATCACCAGGATCTCCGTCTCCGGCAGCACCTGGTCCAGCTGCTCCTGGGGCAGCATCCGGTCATAGGCGGGGTCCGGGTTCCGGCCGCTGCGGGACACGCCGCAGATGTGTCCCGCTCCCAGGGCCTTGGCCCGCCGGGCGAAGTTGGTGCCGATGTCCCCGGCCCCCAGCACCGTGATGCGGCTGCCGTAAATGGACCGCATAGGCAGCTCCGACACCCATTCCCGCCGCCGGACGATGTCCTGGAACTCCGGCATCCGCCGCAGCAGCATCAGCGTCACCATGAGGATGTGCTCGCTGATGGTAAGACCGTAGGCTCCGGAGGAGTTGGACAGCACCACGTCGGGGCTGGCGTACAGGCTGTCGTCGGACAGCTGGTCCACCCCGGCGAAGCCGCAGCAGTACCACTTCAGCCCCGTGGCCCGCTTCAGGTCCTGGGGATTGCACCAGCCGTAAATGATCTCATACTGCTCCAGACCCTGGGCCGGGGCCGCGCCCCGCCCGTAAAAATCCACCGCAAAGCCGCACTTTTCCGCCGTATCCAGCACCTTTTTCCGGCGCTCCGGCGTCAGGAAGTCCTCCATCACCGCGATTTTTCTCATTTGCCGTATACCTCCCATATTTTTTCCGCGCAGCGCATGCCGTCTGCGGCGGCGGACAGGATGCCTCCGGCATAGCCCGCCCCCTCGCCGCAGGGGTACAGCCCCCGGACATTGCACTGACCGCTGTTGTCTCTTATAATCCGCACCGGCGACGACGACCGGGTCTCCACCGCCGTCAGCACGGCGTCCCCCTGGGCATAGCCCCGGACCTTTCCGTCCAGCATCGGCAGCGCCAGGGCCATAGTCTGCCACACGAACTCCGGCAGACACTGCCGCAGGTCCGTCCACCGGACCCCGGGCCGATAGCTGGGGATCACCCGTCCCGGTCCCGTGGAGGGCCGCCCGGCCAGAAAATCCTCCACCCGCTGGCAGGGAGCCGCATAGCCTCCGCCGCCCAGGCGGAAGGCCGCCTCCTCCAGCCGCCGCTGGAAGGCGATGCCCGCCAGGGGATGGCTGCTGCCGAAGTCCGCCGGGGTCACGTTCACCAGCAGGCCGCCGTTGATGTTCTCCCGGTCCCGGGCATATTCGCTCATGCCGTTGGTGACCACCCGGCCCTCCTCCGACGCGGCGGCCACCACCTGCCCTCCGGGGCAGACACAGAAGGAGAAGGCGCTGCGCCCGTTTTCCAGGTGGCATGACAGCTTATAGCCGGCGGCGGGCAGGCATGGGTGCCCGGCAAACCTCCGGTACTGGGCCGCGTCCATATCCGCCTGCCGGTGCTCGATGCGCACCCCCACAGCAAAGGGCTTCTGCTCCATCCGCACCCCGGCGGTGTGGAGCATCTCAAAGGTATCCCGGGCGCTGTGGCCCAGGGCCAGCACCGCCTGCCGGGCCGGCAGCACATAGCTCCCCTCCGGCGACGACACCTCCAGCCCCTCCAAGGCCCCGTCCCGGACCCGCAGTCCGGTGACCCGGTGGCCGAACCGCACCTGGGCCCCCAGGTCCAGCAGCTGCCGCCGCAGGTTCACCAGGGTCACATGGAGCATATCCGTGCCCACATGGGGCTTGGCGTCCGTGAGGATGCTCTCCGGCGCGCCGCAGGCCGCCAGCTGCTCCAGAATCCACCGGTGCCGGATGTCCCGGGTGCCGGTGTTCAGCTTCCCGTCGGAAAAGGCCCCGGCGCCGCCCTCGCCGAACTGTACGTTGGACTCCGGATCCAGCACCCCGGTGCGCCAGAAGGACGTCACGTCCCGCTGCCGGGTCACGGCGTCCTGTCCCCGCTCCAGCACGATGGGCCGCAGGCCGCACCGGGCCAGAACAAGGGCCGCGAACAGGCCCCCCGGACCGGCCCCGATGACCACCGGCGGCGTCTCGGGGGCCGCCAGGGTCTCCGGCAGCCGGTATAGCTCCGGCGTATACGGCGTTACCCGCCGGTCCCGGATCCGCCGCAGTGCGGCCTTCTCCTGCCGCAGGGTCACCGCCGCCGTATAGACAAAGTGCAGCTCCTCCCGGGCGTCGATGGCCCGGCGCAGCACCTGAAGGGACAGAATGTCCCCCTCCGGCACCCGCAGCAGCCGGGCGGCCTTGCCCCGCAGCAGCCGCTCATCCTGCCCCGGAGCCAGCTTCAGCCCCTCGATCCTGACCATGGGCTTCCGCCCCCTTTCTTCATAGAATGTTCAAATTTTTCCGCCGTTTCTTAAAGCTTCGCTTAAGGTTTCCGCGTATACTATAAACCATCGGAAGGAAAACCACAGCGGCGGCGGAGCATGATACCACATCATACCACATTCCGCCCCGCCCGACAATAGGAGGTTCGCAGTTATGTATAACGGTGTCAACGATGAGAACAATCAGGGCGCTTTCAACGATGAAAACAGCCTGTATCATTACAGCTATTCCAGGGACCGGGAGCCCCAGCCCGGACAGCCCGACCCCAGCCAGACCAGCTGGCAGCCGGCATCCCGGCCGGAGGATCCGGTCTCCCCGGAGGAGCCTGCGGCCTACACCACCGGCACCTGCCAGGATGACCCCCAGCCCCCCAAGCCGGAAAAGGGCTCCTTCTGGAAAAAGACCGGTACCAAGGTCACGGCTCTGGTTCTGTGCTGCGCCCTGATCGGCGGCCTGTGCGGCTTCGGCGGCGCGTCTCTGGCCCGCCGGGGCGGCAAGGCCACCATTCAGGAGTCCGGCCGCACGGCTTCCGCCGTCAGCGTCAAATCCGTGGACGGCCAGACCCTGATGACCCCCGCCGAGGTGTACGCCTCCACGGTGAACAGCGTGGTATCCATCAACTGCTCCGCCGTGTCCACCAACATCTTCGGCCAGAAGGTGGAGTCCGCCTCCTCCGGCAGCGGCTTCGTCATCACCCAGGACGGCTATATCGTCACCAACCAGCACGTGGTGTCCGGCGCCAGCAGCGTCAACGTCACCCTGTATAACGGCGATACCTATCCCGCCACTGTAGTGGGCGGCGACAGCGACTATGATGTGGCCGTGCTGAAGATCGAGGCCACCGGCCTCCAGGCCGTGACCCTGGGCAAGAGCGCCGACGTCAACGTGGGCGACACGGTGATGGCCATCGGCAATCCCCTGGGCGAGCTGACCTTCTCCATGAGCCAGGGCATCGTGTCCTGCTGCGACCGGGCTATCAACGTGGACGGCACCCCCTTCAACATGATCCAGGTGGACGCCTCCATCAATCCCGGCAACTCCGGCGGCCCCCTGATGAACCTGTACGGTGAAGTGGTGGGCATTGTGTCCGCCAAGTATTCCAGCTATTCCAATACCACGGTGGAGGGCATCGGCTTTGCCATCCCCATCAGCGATGTCCAGACCATCATCACCGACATCATGGAAAACGGCCAGGTCACCGATAAGGCCTACATGGCCATCAAGGCCGGCAGTATGACCGAGCAGATGGCTGCCCAGTACAACATCAACGTGACCCAGGGCGTGTTCGTCTACGCCGTGGAAAAGGGCGGCGCCGGTGAAAAGGCGGGCCTGCAGCTGGGCGACGTCATCACCAAGCTCAACGACACGGACATCACCTCCATGAGCGACCTGTCCATGGCCAAGAAGGGCTTCAAGGCCGGCGATACCGTCACCCTGACGGTGTGGCGCGGCGGCCAGGAGATCACCCTGAGCCTGACCTTCGACGAGCAGCCTCAGACCACCGGCACCGAGGACGATTCCCCCAACCAGAACCAGGGTCAGCAGGATTCCTACGGCGACCTGTATGACTACTTCTTCGGCCGGGGCAACGGCGGCCGGGGTAATTAAGGCAGCGTGACGGCTTCTTCGGAAGCATCACTGGATATATTTCGCATTTCCCTTTTACTCTCTCTTTCTTCTTTCATCTTTCTTCCTTTAAGCACCTCAGGGGTCCCGGATATCCGGGACCCCTGAGGTGCGATTTTTATTGGATTGTCGGGGATGGATCTCAGCGGCGTCCGCCGCCGAAGCCGCCCTTGCCGCCGAAGCCGCCGCCCCGGCTGCCGCCGGAGGAGCGTCCGCCGCCGCCAAAGCCGCCGCGATTGCCGAAGCCCCCGGACCTGGACCCGCCGCCGAAGCTGCCGCCGGGCCGGGGCCCGTTAGACCGGGGCGGACGGGGCGGTGTGGGCCGGGGCGGACGGGGACCGCCGCCCATGGGTCCACCCATGGGACCGCCGGGACCCCGAGGGGGACGGGGCGGCCGGGGCGCCCGGGGCCTGCGGCCCCAGAAAATGGGATAGTACACCGGCCCGCCCATCATAGCCGGACGCCGGCGATAGCGGTTGTAGCGCATACGGTCCAGCAGCGCCCATACCACGAATATGCACACGATCAGCAGCACCACACCGGCGATGCTGACGCCGGAGGCGCCGGCAGGCTCCTGCCAGGTCCGGCCCGGAGCCGGGGACTGACCGCCGGTACTTGAGCGGCCCAGGGTCTGGGCCAGGACCACGTCGGACTGGCGGAAGAAATCCACCGCTGCCTGGGAATAATCCCCGGCATAGTAGGGGGTGTCCAGGGCGGTTTTCAGCCGGGTCTGCTGGGTGTCGGTCATCAGGTCCGCCAGGTTGTCGCCGCAGGCCACATACCAGTCGCCGCCTTTGACCAGGAGCAGCAGCATATCGTTGGCTCCCAGGCCCCACTTGGCCCCCAGCTCCCGGGCGTAGTCCTCGCTGGACCAGCCCCGGATATCGTCCACGGCGGCCACCGCCACCACGGCGTAATATTGCTTGTTCCAGGCGGTGTTATAGTCCTGGATGGTCTGCCGGGTCTCCTGGTCCAGCAGGCCCGCCTCGTCGCAGATCCAGTTGTAATAGGACACCTCCGGCGGGGCGGCGGGCTTTTTGCTGATGCCGTAAACGCCGGAGCCGATGATGGCCAGGATCAGCACCACCAGCGCAAAGCCCCGTTTTTGATAGAATTTCATGGTGACGCCACCGGTCCTTTCGGGGAAAGTCTGTGTGCGGGCATCAGCCCCGGAGCTCCAGCAGCTTCTGCTTCAGCTCGCCCTCGATGCGGCCCAGCTCCACCTCGGCGGCCTTGCGCTTCTCGGCCCCCTCCTTCTGGATGTTCATGACCTCGTCCAGGGTGGAGATCAGCTGCTGGTTGGTGTGCTGCAGGGTCTCGATATCCACGATGGAGCGCTCGGCCTCCTTGGCGGTGGCGATGGTGCCCATCTTCAGGGTGTCGGCGTTCTTGCGCAGGAGCTGGTTGGTCATCTCGGTGACGGCGTTTTGGGCGGCGGTGGCCTGACGGCTGTGCTCCATGCCCAGGGCCAGCACCATCTGGCTCTTCCACAGGGGAATGGTGTTCACCAGGGAGGACTGGATCTTCTCGATCATCTGGGTGTCATTGTTTTGCAGCAGGCGGGTCTGGGGACCCATCTGCACGGACACCATCCGGGTCAGCTCCAGGTCGTGGAGCTTCTTTTCAAACCGGTTGCACAGGTTCACCAGGTCGTTATAGGCCTGGGCGTCCTCGGCAAGACCCGTCTGCTCCGCCTTCTTGCGCAGCTCCTCCAGCTCCGTGGACCGCACCTCCGCCAGCCGCTTCTTCCCGGCCAGGATATACATGGTCAGTTCCTTGTAATACTTCAGGTTCAGCTCATACATCTGGTCAAACATGGCCACATCCTTCAGCAGGGTGATCTGGTGCTGCTCCAGGCTCTGGGCGATTTTGTCCACGTTGGCCTCCACCTTGCCGTACTGGGCCTTCATGGTCTCCAGCCGGTTGCCGGTCCTTCTGAACAGGCCCGCCAGGCCCTTCTTTTCCTCCTCCTCGCCGAAGCCCTTCAGCTCCACCACCAGCTGGCTCAGGTCCTTGCCGATCTCGCCCAGGTCCTTGTTGCGGACGCTGTTCAGGGCGTTTTCGGAGAAGCCCGCCACGCTCTTCTGGGCCGCCGCGCCATACTGCAAAATCATGTTGGTGTCCCGGATGTCGATCTTGTGGGAGAAATCCTCCACCGCCTTCTTTTCCGCGTCAGTCAGCAGCTTTTCGTCCATCTCCACGGGCTCGATTTTCTTTTCTTCCTCCACCTGGGGGGCCTCCGGGGCTTCCGGAGTCAGGGTCAGAGTGGGCACTGCCTCGGCGGCAGCGGCGGTGGGGTCCAGGGTCAGCTGGGGGGTCATGTTATCGGTCATGGTAATCGTCCTTCCTTTATGAGTAATGGTATCTTAAAGCTCCAATTGGATCCCGTCGTCCTGGGGGCCGTCGTCAGGCTTTGCCTGGGTGCGGTGGATGGGATCGTCGCTGAGGCCCTCCCGGGCCATCATGTTGTCCAGCACCGTGATATCCGTGGAGATATCCAGGGCCTGGTCGCCGAACAGGCTGTCCAGCTGCCGCTCGAAGGCGGTGACGATGGTGCTCATCATGCCCCGCACCCGCTCCATGGTGCCGGTGATGTGCTCCCCCTGGACGCCCTGGCGGCTCATGTCGTCATAGGCCCGCAGCAGCTTCAGGGTGGTGGGCAGATAGTAGTTCATGAACTTGCGGATCTGGGGCAGCTGGGAGGGATTCTTCTGCACCTGCTGAAAAATCTTGTCGGACACCTGGGAAAGCCTCTCAATCTGGGCGCTGATGGCCGCGTCCTGGATGCTGTCGTTCAGGCGGCGCATCTCCTCCAGAGCGCCCTTGCCCTGGGCGATCATCTGGTCCAGCTCCGGATTGCCGGTGGTTTCCGGCTCCTGGGGCACCTCCTCCACGATGTCCTTGCAGAACAGCCGGGCGATGCCGTATACCACGGCGGAGGCCGCCAGGGCTATGACAAAGTGCCCCGGCCGGTACAGGGGGAACAGCAGGGCATACAGCACCCATGCAGCCGCCGCCGCATACAGCGGCGCAGCCGGTTTGTGAACGATTTTTTTCATCCCATCGCCTCCGAATTTGCGTTAAGACTATTATACCCCACAGGCCATTTTCGGTCAAGAAAAAAGCCTGTGGGGCGGGGAAAATCAGATGGCCACGGGGATCTTTTCGTCAAAGGGCAGGGGGTCGTACCCCTCCAGCCGGAAGCTGTCCCGGGTGAAGCGATAGAAATCCGTCACCTCCGGGTCCATGACGAAGGCCGGGGCCGGGCGGCCCTGCCGCTCCAGCAGCTGCCGCACCAGGGGGACGTGCCGGTCATAGATGTGGGCGTCGGCGATGACGTGGACCAGCTCCCCGGCCTCCAGGCCGGAGGCCTGGGCCATCATATGCACCAGCACGGCGTACTGGGCCACGTTCCAGTTGTTGGCCGTCAGCATATCCTGGGACCGCTGGTTCAGAATGGCGTTCAGGGTCCGGCCCGACACGTTGAAGGTCACGGAATAGGCGCAGGGGTACAGGGCCATCTCGTGCAGGTCCTGGAAGTTATACAGATTGGTCATGATCCGCCGGGAGGCGGGGTTGTGCCGCAGGTCATACAGCACCCGGTCCACCTGGTCAAACGCCCCCTCCGGGTACTGGTGCTTCACCCCCAGCTGATAGCCGTAGGCTTTGCCGATGGAGCCGTTTTCGTCGGCCCAGCTGTCCCAGATGTGGCCCCGCAGGTCGTGGATGTTGTTGGACTTCTTCTGCCAGATCCACAGAAGCTCGTCGATGCAGGTTTTGAAATAGGTGCGGCGGATGGTGAGAATGGGAAACTCCTGCCGCAGGTCATAGCGGTTGACGATGCCGAATTTCTTCACCGTGTGGGCCGGAGTACCGTCCTCCCAGTGGGGGCGGACGTTCTGGTCTGTGTCCCACACCCCGTTTTCCAGGATGTCCCGGCAGTTCTGCTGAAATATTTCATCGGCGCGGCTCATAGGCGGCCCCTCCTTATACGTTTTGGGGTTATTGTACCATAACGGGGGGTAAGATACAAGGAAATGGCAGACATAAGGAAAAGTTGTTTGTTTCACCGGGCGGCTGGTGGTATACTATATACGTATGACTATGTGAATCAGGAGGAAATGACTATGCAGTATGATGTGCTGATCGTGGGCGGAGGCCCCGGCGGGATCTACTCCGCCTATGAGCTGCTGGAGAAGCGGCCGGACCTGAAGATCGCCCTGTTTGAGGCGGGCCACGCCCTGGCCCGGCGGCACTGTCCCATTGACGGCGTGAAGGTGAAGTCCTGCGTCAAGTGCCCCACCTGCGCCATTATGAACGGCTTCGGCGGGGCCGGGGCCTTTTCCGACGGCAAATACAACATCACCAACCAGTTCGGCGGCACCCTGCACGAATACATCGGCAAAAAGCAGGCCCTGGAGCTGATGGAATATGTGGACGAAATCAACGTGGCAAACGGCGGCCAGGGGACCCACCTGTACTCCACCGGCGCAACTCCCATCAAGAAGCTGTGCCTGGAGAATGACCTGCACCTGCTGGACGCCTCTGTCCGCCACCTGGGCACGGATAAGAACCTGGTGGTGCTGGAGCACCTGTATAACCGGCTGAAGGACAGGATGGATATCTACTTCGACACGCCGGTGCAGTCCGTGGAGCGCACCGACGGCGGCTACCGGGTGGTGACGGACAAGGGCAGCTACGACGGCCGCTACTGCGTCATCTCCGTGGGCCGCAGCGGCAGCAAGTGGATGGAGCAGGTGTGCCGGGAGCTGGACATCGCCACCAGGTCCAACCGGGTGGACATCGGTGTCCGGGTGGAGCTGCCCTATGAGGTGTTCGCCCACCTGACCGACGAGCTGTATGAAAGCAAGATCGTCTACCGCACCGAGAAGTTCCAG
>OHJG01000776.1_pt1 | contig 13008 bp, 10 predicted proteins | sample 1568481 | NCBI WGS metagenome assembly OHJG01 (sample SAMEA3879505, study PRJEB24766) | human gut metagenome | biome: human-associated habitat; feature: feces | place: USA | collected 1985/1987
CAGCCCCGCCCGGGAGGCCACGAACCGGGCCCCGTCCCGCTGATCCACCGCGGGCTTGACCAGCAGGGCGTCCTGGCCCCGCTCCTCGTAGTTGTAGCGCACCATCAGCGCGTTGGCCGTCTTGCTCGAGCCCATCGCGCCGTATTTGAAGTAAAGCTGTGCCATGGTCGTTGTTCTCCCTCTCTTATTGCAGCCGCGCGCGAACGAGCGCGGCAAATTTCTTGAATGCGGTGGGGATGGCGGCGGCGTCGAACGCCGCGGCGTCCGCCCAGAATAGATCGTCGTTTTCGCCCGTCACGTCGGCGAAATATCCCTTCATGTCCCATTCGATATGGGTGAAGATGTGCTTCGCACTGCCCGCGGGTTCGACAGTTTGCGCCGAAAGCCCCATCTGCGCAAGCACAAGCGAAACGCCCGCCTCGTCGAGGTTCCCCAAAATGCTCGGGAATTCCCAGAGCGAGGCGAGAAGTCCCGTGTCCGCGCGCTTTCGCAGCGCGGCCTTGCCGTTTTGAAAGAGCAGCAGCACCGTGCGCTCTTCGATCTTGCGCGCCTTTTTCTTTGCGCGCACGGGTAAAATTTCCGTGAGACCGTTTTTATACGCCTCGCACATCATTCGCGCGGGGCAGATCTCGCACTTCGGTGCGCCGTTCGGCAGGCACACCGTCGCGCCGAGGTCCATCATCGCCTGATTGTACGCGCCGGGGCGGGCTAAGTCGATGGCGTCGTTGAGATGCGCGGTGAATTGCTTTCGTACCCTCGCGTCCATGATGTCGTCGGCGCAGCCGCTGACGCGCGCGGCGACGCGCAGGAGGTTGCCGTCCACCGCGGCGACCGGCTCGCCGAAGTTGATCGAGGCGATGGCGGCGGCGGTGTAGTCGCCGATGCCGGGGAGCGTTTTGAGACTTGCACAAGTGCGCGGCAACTCGCCGCCAAAGTCCGAGACGATGACCTTTGCCGCCTTTTGCAGATTCCGCGCCCGCGAGTAGTAGCCGAGCCCCTCCCAGAGCTTCAAGAGCCGTTCCTCCGGCACGGTGGCTAACGCCGCGGCGTCGGGCAGCTCTGCCATGAAGCGCTCGAAGTACGGAATGACGGCGCTCACGCGCGTCTGCTGGAGCATGATCTCCGAGACCCACGTGCGGTACGGCGTGACGACGCTGCGCCATGGCAGCGTGCGGCCGTTTAGGTCATACCACGTGAGCAGCGGCGCGGTCAGGACATTTAAGTTTTCCCAATGTTCTGTCATCATATCATTTGTTGAAGCGCGCGGCGAAGCCGCAGCGGCGGCAGAGCTCTTCGGCGGGCTTCCGCCGGGAGAAACCCTCGCGCAGAGTGCACGCGCGCGGGGAGGTCAGAATTTCGGTAAGCGGCTGAGTGAAGAGGTTCCCCAGCGGGATATCGCCCTCATGATCGAGGCAGCAGGGCACGACCGTGCCGTCGACAAGCACGCCGAGCTGGTCGCGCAGGCCGTAGCAGAACTGTGCGCCGGATTCGCCGGCGCTCAGATCGGGCCAGTCGAATTTGCCCGCGCGCTCCAAATACAGGTGGTCGCGCAGAAGAAAGCTGCCGTTTCGCATCTCGGGCCAGTTATCGCCTGTGTGGGAGCGCAGAAAGTCGAGAATTTCGCCGTTGCGCGCGTCCGCGCCGCCGTCGTTCCAGAGGCGCAGCGCGACGATGACGCCTTTTTTCGCGGCCTTTTCAGCAAAGTTCCAGACCTGTGTCAGGTAAGAAAGCTCCTGCTCGTCCGCGCCGTCGTTGCCCTCAAAACTGTGGAGCGAGACGCTGATCTTGTGCAGGCTCTCGGCGGCAAGCAGCTCATCGGAACGCTTTTGGAGCAGCGTGCCGTTCGTCGTGATGCAGATCTTCATGTCCCGCGCCTTGGCGAGGGCGAAGAGCGTCGTAAGCTCAGGGTGCAGCAGCGGCTCGCCCATCACATGCAGGTAGACGTACTGCACATACCCCTCGAGCCGCGAGAGGACGAGGCCGAATTCCTGCGCGCTCATCGTGCGCGGCGCGCGCTTCGTCTTGGGGCAGAAGGAGCAGGCGAGGTTGCAGCGGTTTGTGATCTCGACATAGGCTTTTTTCAGCATCGCGCGGCTCCTTTCGTGAAGTCAGGGGATAGATTCAAATATTTTACCATATCCGCGCGATTTTGCAAAGCCTTTTCCCTTGCGCCGCGCCGCGGCGTCTGCTATGATACTACAAGCAAACTTCCATCCTCCAGAGCGAAAGGAGAAACCGCATGACCGTCACGTTTATCGCCCACAGCGCGTATCTTGTCGAGTGGGACAAGTTCTACACGCTCTTTGACTACACCTACGAGCCCGACTACACGGGCGCGCTGCCGGAATTAAACCCCGAAAAGCCCTTGCTCGTCTTTGCGAGCCACAGCCACGAGGACCACTTCGACGCCAAGGTGTTCACACTTTTGGAAAAGTACCCCGACACGCGCTTTTTCGTCTCGCGCGATACGCGCCTCACCGAGCGCAAGCGGCAATGGCTGAACATCTCCGACGAGGCCTTTGCCCGCACGACCGTCCTGCGGCCCGACAGTATCCTGCTCACCGACGTCGCGGGCGAGGATTTGAGCATCCGCGCCATCAAGTCGACGGACATCGGCAATGCCTATCTTCTGCGCGCTGAGGGGAAGATGGTCTACCACGGGGGCGACCTCAACTGGTGGAACTGGGAGAGCGAGGGCAAGGCTTACTGCAACAACATGACCGTCCACTACCATGCGGCCATTGAAAAGCTCGCCTCCGCCGTGCGCAACGAGGCGACGGACAACAACATCGCGCCCGAGATCACGGCGGCGATGGCGCCGCTTGACCCGCGCCTTGGTGAAGGCAGCGAGGGCCTCGGCATCGAGTATCTGCTGAAAAACGTGACAGTGCGGCACGTCTTCCCGATGCACATGTGGAAAAAGTATGAGGTCATCGACCGCTACATCGCCGCGCACCCGGACGAAAAGGGCATCATCGCGCGCATCACGCGCGACGGTCAGCAATTCGAGATTTGAAAATAAAAAGGAAAGCGCCTTCCGCATCGCGGAAGGCGCTTTCCCGTTCGAAGGGGATTTGTGGAGAAAAAACACTGACGTATTTTTTACTGGCTCACTGCCGTGAGAGGCATTTTGAGGATCTGACCGACGAAAATGACCGAGGGGGACTTGACGGTGTCCTTATTCAGGTCATAGATCTCAGTCCAGCGGCTGCCATTGCCGAGCTGCTTGCTGGCGATCTTCCACAGACTGTCGCCGGAGACGACGGTGTAGGTATCGCTGCTCGCGGGCTGGGAGGGCTTCTCAGGCTGCGTGGGCTGCGAGGGCTCAGCGGCGGTGCCACTGCTCACAAGCGTGGTGCGCGGGTCGTTGCCGGTGTAGCGGTACATGGGGAAGTTCTTGCTGTCCTTATCGTAGTCGATCTGCTTGTACTGATAGAGCGTGCCGTCGTAGCCGTTGGAGTCGGTGACGTCGGGCTCGCAAAGCATGGCGATGACGTTGCTGGCGACCTGATCCATCGGGAAGACATAAGCGCCGCTGGCGAAGGTCACGTCGGCGGTGTCGCGCAGGCCGGCCTCAATGCCCTTGGCCTTGCCGTTCACCATGTAGTCGCCGACATAGTAGTACTGCTGGAGGCTTGCGGTGGTACCGGCGTTGAGCTTGTAGTACTCAGCGCCCTGATTGTCCATGATGTAGAGGATCTTCTCAATGTTGGCGGTGTCCGCGGGAATGACATAGGCGGTCGGGCGGACGCGGCTGCGGGTCAGAGTGTCGTTCAGGGAAAGGGGATACGCCTTGCTGACCTTCTCACTACCGTCGGCGACGCTGTACTGCACGGTCGCGGCGGTGTAGTCGGTCAGAGTCTTGCCGGACTTGGTCTGATAGAGGGCGAGAACGTCGCTTTCCTCATAGGTCTTGCCCTTGGCGACAACATCGGCACGGGCGGCGGCGACCGCCTTCATGATCTCGTCGGCGTGCTCGGCGGCATAGGTGATGTAAGAGGTGGCGGCAACTTCCTGAGAGAAGACGCGGCGCTCAAAGTTCTGGCGGCCGGCGCCGATGCCGCGCGTCTCAATGAGGAAGGAAACCGCATTGAACAGGCCGAAGTAGGCGCGGCCGATGGGGTTATTGACGGTGGTGCCGTAGTGATTGACGCGCAGGCCGGCGTTCGTAGCGTCGGAGAAGGCGCGCTTGGCCATGTCGAGACCGATCTTCGTCACGGCGGGGTTGTTGTTCAGGCTGGTGGCGGGGGTGGTCTCAAGATCGTCCGCATTCTCCATGTATTCACCGGCGCTCGTCCAGTCGTCGTTGTAAGCGCCGTAGAAGGTGAACTCATGCGTGTCGAGGACAACCTCGCTCATGAACAGGCGGTAGGCGGTGTGCAGCTGGGCAAGCTCGGCTGCCTTGAGGGACATATGGTCGCGGTTCATATCAAAGCCGTCGTAGGTGGCGCGGCTGAAGAGATAGGAGCCGTCGGGATTGATGCGGGGGACGATGACAATGTTGATCTTGTCGAGCAGGGCCTTGTAGGCGGGATCGTTGACAAAGTTGTCGATCATCACGAGCGCGCCTTCACCGGCGGCAGGCTCGTTGGGGTGGATCTGCGCCTGATACCAGACGTTCAGCTTGCCGTTGCCCTTGACGATCTTGGCGGCCTCGGCGAGCGTGGCGTTCGCGGGGATCTCGGAGGTGGTGAAGAGTGCCAGGGGGAGGTCATACTTGTAGTTCGGGGTCGTACCGGCAGAGTAGAGATGCATGGTGCCGGAAGCGGCGTCCATCTTCTTGAGGAAGGCCATCAGCTCTTCCTGAGAGGTGAACTCGTTGGCGGCGTGCTTGCCGTCGAAGGCGGGGGTGGTGTAGTTCTGCGGCTCGAGGGCGAAGTGCTTGTTGATCTCCTCAGGCCAGAAGATAAGCATACTGTCGCGGAGGTCTACCTTATAGGAGGCGGGGGCCTTCTCCGGCTTGATGGTCGGCTCGAAGCCGTTGCCGCCGAGCTTGCCGCCGATGACGGAAAGCTTCTTCACGCCGGCGGTGAGGTCGGCCTCGGTCACGTTGAAGAGCTGGAGAATGTTGTAGTAGCCGGTGCCGTGCACATGGTAGGCATAGGTGCCGGGAGCGGTGACGACGTAGCTGCCGTCAGCCTGCGGGGTGATCGCTTCGAGCTGGGAGAAGATCTCTTCTTCCTTGGCATAGCTGTCTGCGGGGTAGCCCTTGTAGACTTCGAGACTGACGACCTTGGAGGATTCGTAGTTGGCGGAATAGTCAAATTCCAGTTTTGCGCTTTTCTCTGCTGCGAGCGTGCTGGTCATCAGCATCGTGACGACCATCGCGAGAGTCAGCAGACAGCTCAGGGATCGCTGCATCATTTTTCTCATAGCTTCTTTTCTCCTTCTTAAAAACTGTCGGTACCGGAACATCATGCACAAACGGAAGAGAATTTACCCGTTGATTCCTGTTGACAATACCGATTTGGATAAGTAAACTGTAACTATTAAAGTCGCCTTTAAGTCAATAGGTTTTCGCGCGGTTATCTTAACAGTTTTTTAAGGAGATTTTCGTATGCCTTATACAATCGGAGAAGTGGCACGCATGATGAATATTGCCCCATCGACCCTGCGCTACTATGAAAAGGAGGGGCTGCTGTCTCTCGGTGCGCGCGCCAGCAATGGGCAGCGAACGTACACAGACGACGATATTGCAACGCTTTCGATCATCGAGTACCTGAAATTCTGCGGTCTTCCGCTCAAGGAGATTCGCTCGTTCCTGCCGCTCATCCGGCCCGGCGGAGAGACACTCAGCGCCCGCCGCGACATCCTTGCCAAGGAGCGCGACAACGTCCGCGCGCAGATCGCGGCGCTGCAAACGAAGCTCGAACGTCTGGAATTCAGCTGCTGGTTCTACGAGACCGCGCAGCAGTACGGTTCGGTTCTGCCGCTGTATGAATTTTCAGAGGAGCACTTTCCTCCGGAACATCGCAACGTCCTGCGGGAGAGCTTTCACCTGCCGTTGACGCACGTGCGCACAAAGCTCGAATGGTGATAAAAAAGGGAGCCCTGAGACATACCGTCTCAGGGCTCCCTATATGTCGATCCCTATTTCTTTTTGTCCGCTGTGCCCCACGGGTGGCACTGGTAGGACTGCTCCTCGCTCATGCCGAAGTAGCGCAGGTTCGTGCGCCCGTACTGGTCGCCCCAGGTGACATCGATGTGGTACTGCGTGCCATCCAGCGTCGCGAGCGTCCAGATGTGGCTGTCGTTAAAAAGCGAGGTGCACTCGATGCCCTCGAGCTTCAAGAGCAGGTTGTAAGCGCCCGTGTAGCCGTCGCACACGGCAAGGCCGCTGACAAGCGCGCCGTAGGCAAGATGGCTCGCGGAATCGTCTGCGGCGGCGTTATCGTAGCGGCAGTGGTCGCACAGCCATTGAAAATACGTGCGCGCGATCTCATACTGGCTCATGTCGTAGCTCAGCGTGCCGCTCTCCCAAAGGGAGTCGTGGACCTTGATCGCGGCGGCGAGCGCCTTGGCGCGGTACGATTCGAGCGTTTTGTCCGTACAGGCGGTGGACGAAAACGTGAGTACGACCTTGCCCGTCGAATACGAGCGGCAGGAGACGGCGTTATACATCTGCTCGCAGTATGTTTTGACGCAGGAGGTGAACGCCTGCGTCAGCGCGCTGGCGGTGGCGGTGGTGAGGGCCTTGGAGTAGTTCAGCGTGATCGTGTGCTCGCCGCGCGCGAGCATATTGCGAACCAAACCGTCGATGGCGGCGGTGTCCTTGGCAGACGTCGGGAGCGACGTGCTTGCCGGCGCTTTGACAAGGCTTGCGAGCGTCGCATTTTTCACGGAGTGATACGGCGCGACCGTCCACGTGAGCGTCAGGCGCGTTTCAGGTTTGACAACGCGCGTCAAAAGCGCCGCGATCTCCGCACGGCTGACGCTGCGGTCGGGATAAAAGCTGCCCTTTGCGTCCATGCCGGAGAGCAGCCCGCGGCGGTACATCAGCAGAATTTCGCTGCGGTAGGGCGTTTTGTCCGTCACGTCGGCGATGTAGTCGCGGCTCGAGTAGGCCGAGGTGACGAGCGAGGCGTTGGGCTCGGTGTACCATTCCTCCGGCACGGCGAAGGCAAAGATGCCCGCCATCTGCGCGCGCGACGCGGGCAGGAGGTAGAAGCCCTCAAAGCTGTTGTCGAGCAAATTCTGGCTCTTCAAATACGAGACATACGGCGCATACCACGCCTCATTCTCCTTCGCTGTGGGGATGACCGCGTCGCTGCCGGTCGTGTAGATGGCGCGCAGCCGCGCGGCGATGGTCAAAAGCTCGGCGATCGTCACGTTGCCGCTTGGCGCAAAGGAACTCTCGCCGCGGCCGTTGAGTACGCCGTATTCATAGGCCGAGACGACCGAGGGGGCGAACCAGTCGCCGTCTTTCACGTCGGCAAACTGGCCCTCGTAGACGCGAAGAAGCACGAACGGGGCGCTGTCTTCGCTCGTCGTTTCCTCCTGTGCGGGAGCGGCAGTGTCCTGCGCGGGCTCCTCGCTGTAAGCAAAGGCGCTGATGCTCAGCGCAAGTGCGAGCGCCGCGACAAGCAGCGCAAAGCGGAACTTCATGGCGTTTGCTCTCTCTTTCTCACATTCTCAGAATTTTGCGGAATTACGGGACTAAAATGTTCTGTTCATCTGCGGTGATGTCGGCGACATAGGGGTTGAGCATCGAATTCGTCATCTCGAGTACCTGCTCGGGATAGAGCGTGTAGAAGGACTTGCCCTTGTACCAGCCCGCGCCGTCGCCGGGGAGCGTGGCAAAGCTGATGGCGTCCGTCCCGCCCATGGAGAGCGTCTGGTTGGCGAGCCACACGAGGTTGCCGAGCGTCAGGTCGGTCTTGACATATTTTAAGAACGTTTCCGCCATCGCGGGAACGTTTTCAATCTTCATGAGCTTCTGCGCCACGGTCTTCAAAAACGCCTGCTGCGTGCCGATGCGGCCGATATCCTGCCGCCCGCCGTAGCCGGGGTTATCCTTGTCGGAGTTGTGGCGGAAGCGCACGACCTCCATAGACTGCTGGCCGCTCAGGTGCTGGAGACCGGCCTTGAAGTGAATGTGCAGATCTTGGTAGGGGTCGTCGTAGTCCATATCCTCGGGCACGTCGAAGTCGACGCCGCCGATCTGGTCGATGAGCGCGATGAACCCCTTCAGGTCGACGGAGACGTAGAAGTCCACGGGGATGCCGAGCATATCTTCAATGTTGCTGCGCAGCTTTTCCGTGCCGCCGTTATTGTAGGAGGAATTGAGCTTGTGGCCGTTGCTCATCAGCGTGTCGCGCGGCAGACTGACGACGTCGATCTTCTTGTTCTCCGCGTCAAAGCGCACGAGCATGTTCGTGTCGCTGCCGCCGGCGTCGTTGTCCACACCGTAGGCGAGGATCGTATAGCAGTATTTTTTGCGCTCTTTGCCGTTAGAAATGGTTTGAATGGCGTCGCTGTCCTCCACCGTGCCGTCCTGCTGCGTCTGCTGGTCCTCGTTGTCCGTGACGGGCTCGGGCGCGCGCACGACGTACTTGACCGTCGCCACAATGGCCACGGTCAGGAAAAGAAGCGACAGAAGCGTGACGACGACGCGCTCACCGCGATTTGCGCGTTTCTTCTTTTTCTTCGGCCTGCGGCGCGGCTCGCTTTCGCGGCCGATGATTGGCTCGTAATAGTCCTGCTTTCTCATCTTGTTGCTCCGATCATTTTTCTTTTGGTTTACAATAATGCATTCTACCCTGCGCGGCGGAATTGTGCAAGAGTAATTTTGCCGCGCAGGAGTCACACTTTTATGTTAGACGCAAAAAGTCGAAAAAAGTTTCAAAATCCCTTGTATTTTTTTCGCGTGGCCATGCCGCCGCGGATGTGGCGCTGGGCCTTGTTGACCTCCAGCACCTCCTTGACCTGCAAGTATAGGCTGCGGTTGAACTGCGGCAGGCGGTCCTGTAAGTCCTTGTGCACGGTGGACTTGCTCACGCCGAATTTTTTTGCCGCGGCGCGCACGGTGGCGCGGTTTTCGATGATGTAGGCGGCCAGCGCGCAGGCGCGCTCTTCCATGTTACCCTTCATGCAGCACACTCCTGACTCATGTTGCTCCATCTATATGCGTGCAGAAGGGGAATATGCGCATCGGGAATGAATACGCGGCAAAAACGTTGTGCAAAGCGGTTCAGGCATGTTATAATTTCTCTGTCTACACCGAAGACGGCACAAACGAAACGACAGGGAGGTCCTGCATGGAAAATAAACTCATCCGCAGCAAATACTTTTTATACCTGACCGAATTTTTTGCCGGTATGTCCGTCATGGCGGTCGAGCTCGGCGCGAGCAGGCTCATGGCCCCGTACTTCAGCTCGTCGCAGATCGTGTGGACCGTTATCATCGGCGTCATTATGATCGCGATGGCCATCGGCAACGTCTGGGGCGGCAAGCTCGCCGACAAGAGCGCGACGCCCGATAAGCTCTACCGCCGCCTCATCATCGCGGCCATCTGGATCGCGCTCATCCCGTTTGTGGGACGGTACCTGATCGCGGGCATCTCGCTGCTGCTGGCGCTTTTTGTGACGAAAAACTTCCTCGTCTGGGCGGCGCTCGCGGCGTGCCTTGTGATCTTCGCGTTCCCGTGCGTGCTGCTCGGCACCGTCACGCCGTCGCTCACGCGCTTCACGGTCGACAATCTCGACGACACGGGCAAGACCGTGGGCAGGCTCAACGCGCTCAACACCATCGGCAGCATCATCGGAACCTTCGTGCCGACGTTTGTGACGATCCCCGCCGTCGGCACGGCGGCAACGTTTTTGATCTTCTCCGGTGTGCTCGCGGCCATCGGCATCGCGTACTTCGTGTTCGAGAAGAAAAAGAGCGTGCCGGGGATCGTCTCCGTCCTTTTGATCGCTGGACTGTGCTTTGCCCTGCCGTCTTACAGCTTCGCCTTCTGGCAGAGCGACATCACGCTTGAGGACGAGTCCATCTACAACTATTTGCAGGTGCAGGACGACGCGAAGCGCACGACGCTCTCGACGAACGTGCTCTTCGGTGTGCAGAGCGTGCAGGTCAAGGGCGACGCGCTGACGGGCATGTACTATGACTACGCGCTCGCCGCGCCCTGCATGGCGGGCATGGACGGCACGGACAACGAAAACCGCAGCGTGATGATCCTCGGCATGGGCTCTGGCACGTACGCGAGCTACTGCACGCGCTATTTCCCCGGCGCGAGTGTGCAGGGCGCGGAGATCGACAAAAAAATTGCCGACATCGCGACGGACTACTTCGGACTTCCAGGCAGCGTGACCGTCGCGGTCGAGGACGGGCGCGCGTACCTTGTCGCGTCGAAGGAGAAGTTTGACGTCATCATGGTGGACGCCTATCAGGATATCACCATCCCGTTCCAGCTCTCGAGCGTCGAGTTTTTCAATGAAGTGCAGGCACATTTGAAGCCGAACGGCGTGATGGTCGTGAACCTCAACATGACGTCCGCGGAGAACGGCTCCATCAACGAATACCTCTGCGACACGATGGCGAGTGTCTTCCAGCACACCGTCACCGCGCCGGTGAGGGGCAACACGAATACCGAGGTCTTCTGCACGAACGCGGATGACTGGGAGGAGACGTTCCTGCGCAGCATCGCAAAGCTCAAGGACAGCGACTATGCCGATATGATGCGCACGGTCTACTCGAAGCTCACGCCCTATGAGGGCGGAAGCTGCATCCTGACGGACGACAAGGCCCCTGTCGAGGTGCTGGGCGTGCGCGTGCTCGACGAGCTCATCGGCGATGAGCTCAACTACTACAAAGACGAACTGAGAACCGGCGGCCTGTCCGCGCTGATCGGTAATTGAAAACAAAAAGAATCCCGCGCCCACGGCGCGGAATTCTTTTCAGGGTAGAGAGCCTCGCGGAGTTTTTACCCGCAAGGGGTACGCCGCATCCGTAAGGCAGCAAAGCTGCCAACGGCTGCCCAGGTGCCGCGCACGGCACGAAATCAATTCAAATCGGTTTTCCGCCGCGACATGTGCGCCCTCCAGAGGGGCTTCTCTTGCCCGCTGCGGGGCAATTCACCTTCTGGCAGAAAACTCTTTGCGCGAAGTGGAAACCGGCGAAGTGCCGCCAGCGGCGGAAACAGCAAGTCGGTTTCGAGGAAGCGGCACGATTGGCGCGCCTGCAAGGGCGCGGGAATCGTAGTGCCGCAACGGTGTAAGGTCGAATTGTCCGCTTTTAGCGGACAACCGAGGCACAGAACGCAGCGAAACCTTCTCAAAAAGTGGCTTTGCCACTTTTTTGATTACAAAATCAGCATCAGCACAGGAATCACGACGAAGCACGCGATCGTAGAGAGCGCCGCGCCCTGCGCGGCAAACTCCTCGTCCGCGCCGTATTCCGCGGCGGCGACGACCGTCTGCGTCACGACCGGCATCGCCGTTTCGACGATGAGCACGTCGTGAGCAAGGCCCGTCACGCCGAACGCCCTGCACAGCGCGACTGAGAGGGCGGGCGCGAGCAGGAAGCGGAAGACCATCGCGATGCCTAAGTCGCGGTCGAGCCGGACATTTTTGAGCCCGATGTCGTGGATGATATAGCCCGTGAGCAGCAGCGCCAGCGGCGTGACGAGGTTGTTCATATAGCGGCAGTAGCTCATCACGAGCGAGGGGAGCCTCACTTCAAACCACACGAGCGCGAGGCCGACGAAAACGGCGATGACGGCGGGCGTGGTCAGGAATTTCTGGAGCATCTTGAGGTCAAAGCCGCGGCTCTCGCCCGACCAGCGCACAAGCGAGAGAAACAGCAGCTGGACAAAGCTGGTGTTGATGAGGTAGTAGAGCATGACGTAGGGCGTGCAGGTGTCGCCAAAGAGCTCGGTGCACATCGCAAGGCCGACGAAGATGGCGTTCGACACCGAGCACATCATCATAAAAACGCCGAGCTTTTTGCGCGGCAGCTTCAAGAGCCTGCCGACGAGCAGTGACAGGATCGTGATGACCACGGTGCCGAGCAGCGGCACGAGCAGAAAGCTGCCCGACTGAACCAGAAGATCACGGGTCAGGTTATTCGTCAGCCCGTAGACCGACATGCAGGGGATGGCGACAGAGAGCGTGAACTTGCCGATAAAGGCCTTGGCCTGCGGGCCCATCCAGCCCCGCTCCGCGCAGAAATAGCCCGTCGCCGTGAGCAGCAGGATGATGGTGACGGAAGAGACCGCGTGCAGAAATCCTTCCATGGTGTGACCTCGGTGTTAAGAAATAGTTACACCAGTATAACACGCCTGCGGCAAAAGACAAGAGACGAAAAAGACGGTTGCAATGCCGGTTCGGATACGCTATGATGGGCGGAGACGAGCGCGCAGTGCGCGCCCGGAGAAAAAGAGATCGAGAACTTTGAGAGGAGTTTTGTTTTTATGAAAGCAGCGCTGGTCATTATGGCGGCGGGCATGGGCTCGCGCTACGGCGGCAACAAGCAGGTGGACGGCATCGGTCCGAACGGTGAAATTTTGATGGAATACTCCATTTTCGACGCGCTGCGCGCGGGCTTTACGAAGGTGGTCTTCATCATCAAGCCCGACATGCGCGACTTGATGGAGAACATGGTCGGACATCACCTTGCCGCGCGCAAAACGGCGGACGGGGACAATGTCGAGGTCTGCTATGCGTATCAGGATTTTTCGAGCGTGCCCGATTTTTACACGGTGCCGTCTGATCGCGTCAAGCCGTTCGGCACGGTGCACGCGCTTTTATGCGCGCGCGAATTTGTGCACGAGCCGTTCGTCGTTATCAACGCCGACGACTATTACGGCGTGGACGCGTTCAAGACGATCTACGCAGAGCTCTCAAAGCTCGCCGAAAGCGGCGAGGGCACGATGGTCGGATACGACCTCTGCAACACCGTGAGCGAGCACGGCACGGTCACGCGCGGCGTGTGCCATGTGAACGAACAGGGGATGCTCGACCGCGTGGTCGAAACGTTCCACCTAAAGCCCTGCGCCGACGGCAAGAT
>OHJG01000783.1_pt1 | contig 12934 bp, 10 predicted proteins | sample 1568481 | NCBI WGS metagenome assembly OHJG01 (sample SAMEA3879505, study PRJEB24766) | human gut metagenome | biome: human-associated habitat; feature: feces | place: USA | collected 1985/1987
TATCTCTCTTTTCTTTTTTCTTAATTTTGTCCAATATCTATTGTAGCACTACAAAGGCGTAACCTGTGAATGATACTTTTTTCTTGACAAATCGGCAAAAATGTGCTATAATTCTCAATTAGGAAAGTTACCTTGCGGAAAATTTCGCAAGGTGCTTTTGTGTTTTATAGGCTTTTTGTGAAAAATTACGATTTTCTTTCCTTTGATGGGAGAAAATATATTTATAATTTTTATTGTTTATAATTTTTGCGAAATATATTAAGCAAATCGTTACAGAAAGCATTCGCTTTGCTGTGTCTTGATAAATCGGAGGAGTATGTATGATTAGAGAAGATTTAAGAAATGTTGCTATTATTGCCCACGTTGACCACGGTAAGACTACCCTTGTAGACCAGATGCTCAAGCAGAGCGGTACTTTCAGAGAAAATCAGGCTGTAGAAGAAAGAGTCATGGACTCAAACGATATCGAGCGTGAGAGAGGAATCACTATCCTTGCAAAGAATACTTCTATCAAGTATAAGGACGTTAAGATAAACGTTATCGACACCCCAGGCCATGCTGATTTCGGCGGTGAGGTAGAGCGTGTTCTTAAAATGGTAAACGGTGTTATACTGCTTGTGGACGCAGCCGAGGGTCCAATGCCACAGACAAGATTTGTGCTTCAGAAAGCACTTGAGCTTGGTCATAAAATAATCATCGTTATTAATAAGATAGACAGACCTGACGCTCGTCTTAACGAGGTAGGCGACGAAGTTCTCGAGCTTCTCATGGATCTTGACGCTACTGACGAGCAGCTTGACAGCCCTATCCTTTATTGCTCAGGCAGAGCAGGTACAGCTACTCACTCACCTGATGAAGAGGGCAAGGATATGATACCTCTCTTTGACGAGATACTCAGCTATATCCCTGCACCTGAGGTAGATACTGAGGGTCCAATGCAGTATCTTGTTTCCGCTATCGACTACAACGAGTATGTAGGAAGAATAGCTATCGGCCGTATCGAGCGTGGCGAAATGAAAGTTAATCAGGACGTTACGATCGGCGACTATCATCAGACTAAGAAGGAATATCGTGGCAAGATAGTTACAATGTATCAGATAGAGGGACTTAACAGAGTTCCATGCCAGAGTGCAAAGGCTGGCGATATCGTTTGTATAAGCGGTATCGAGAACATCACTATCGGTGACACTATCTGCGACTTCGGCAACTTTGAGGCTGTTCCTTTTGTTAAGATATCCGAGCCTACAGTTGAAATGACATTCTCCGTAAATAATTCGCCATTCGCAGGCAGAGAGGGCAAGTTCGTAACGAGCCGTCACCTGAGAGACAGACTTTTCAAGGAGCTTCTTAAGGACGTTTCACTGAGAGTTTCTGAAACAGACAGTACAGACGCTTTCAAGGTAGCAGGCCGTGGCGAAATGCACCTTTCTATCCTTATCGAGAATATGCGTCGTGAGGGCTATGAGCTTAGCGTTTCAACACCGCACGTTCTGTTTAAGGAGATAGAGGGCAAGCTTTGCGAACCTATCGAAAGTCTTGTTATTGACGTTCCTGAGAACTGCGTAGGTTCTGTTATGGAGAAGATAGGTGCAAGAAAGGGCGAGCTTCAGGAAATGGCACCTGTTGGAAGCAGAATGAGACTTGAATTTCTTATCCCTGCAAGAGGACTTTTCGGATACAAGAGCGAGTTCCTTACAGACACAAAGGGCGAGGGTATCATGAGTTCTGTATTCCATGACTACGAGCCATATAAGGGCGAGATACCAAAGAGAGCAACAGGCTCACTTGTTGCGTTTGAAACAGGCGAGGCTGTAACATACGGTCTTTACAACGCACAGGAGAGAGGCGAGCTGTTCATCACAGCAGGCACACCTGTATATGAGGGAATGATAGTTGGCGCTTCACCAAAGCAGGAAGACCTTGTTGTAAATGTCTGCAAGAAGAAGCACCTTACAAATACTCGTGCAAGCGGTTCTGATGACGCGCTCAGACTTGTTCCGCCAAGAAATCTCAGCCTTGAGGATTCACTTGAGTTTCTCGCTGATGATGAGCTTCTTGAAGTAACACCAAAGAGCATAAGAATAAGAAAGCGTATTCTGAGCAACTCACAGAGAGCTAAGGAAAGAGCTAAAATGTAATAATAACAAAAAGAGGAGCGGTCATGCCGTCTCCTCTTTACTTTTTTATGAAATTGTAGTGCTATTGTATGTTGGTGTAGTAGAAAATAGCAAGCTGTGTGCGGTCACGGAGGGAGAGCTTTTCTAGGATAGTGCTGATGTAATTTCGCACTGTGCCCTCACTGAGATAAAGCAGTGAGGCTATCTCCTTGTTGCTAAGCCCTTTTGCCACCTGTTCGATTATCTCCTGCTCTTTTTCGACTATGCCGTAGTGGTCAAAATCAAAACTGCTGTGATTGGTAAGAAGCTCAGGAAGTTTGCTTGCAACATCTGAGCCGAAAACTGTCTGCCCATTCATGACGGTTTCAAGGGCAGGGCATATGCTTTCAAAATCCTGCTTTAAAATATATCCCTTCGCTCCCATAAGCACAGCCTTTATAATGTATTCATCATCAGAAAATGTGGTAAGATACAGTATCCTTGCGTCAGGGTACCCAGCAAGGATCTTTTCGCCGGCTTCAATACCGCTCATGCCGTTCATGCGGATATCCATAAGCAGAACATCAGGCTTGAGAAGAGAATAAAGCTCTATGGCTTCCTCACCGCAGCTTCCCATGGCAAGAACTTTCACACTGCCTGTGCTTTCCAAAATGGTTTTCAGCGACACCGCCACAAGCTTGTCATCATCTATTATAACAATGTTCATGTCAAGACCTCCGTTCAGTCAGGTTTTGTTTCGGCACAGACAGAAAAATGTGGAATCCCTTGCTGCCCGATGTGATGTTTATGTTTCCATTTAAAGAAGCCGCACGCTCACGCATATTGGCAAGCCCCATGCCGCTTTCGTCTATCTTTTCGGGACAGCTTCCGTTGTCTGCGATACTAAGCTGATAAAGAGCAGGGTGTTCACGAATGATTATTTTTATGCTGTCACCGTCGCTGTGCTTTGCAGTATTGGAAAGTGCTTCTTTTATAACGCCAATAAAGCAAAACTTCACATCTCGTGACATTCTTTCGGAAAAGTCATAATCACAGCTTACTGCAAATCTGTCTTTCAGAGGTCTTATGCAGTCTTCAACAGCAGGCTTTAGTGCGATAGAATCGTCATGAAGATCATGAACGCTGCTTCGTATGCTCGTCATGGCGGTGTTCAGCGTGCCGCTCAGGTCGTTGATGGCTTCACCGACAGTTTCATCTTTGTTTATGACCGAAAGCGCACCAAGCTGTAAAATAGACCTTGTGAGCATATGTCCCACGTTATCGTGTATCTCCCTTGCAATGCGGTTACGCTCTTTCAGCGTTGCAAGATATATCTCGTAGTCTTGATTTCTCTGCATGGCTTTGTTTTTTTCTACAAGCTGGGTGGTAAGTTCTTTTGAATTGTCACGAGTATTTATGAGCATCTTTGTCAGCTTTTCGTTCAGAACGCTGCGGCTTGAAATTGTGAAGCTTACCAAAAAAAGAGCGACAAGCGGGAAGATGTCTTTTCCCAGAGTGAATATATTTGCAAGTACGCCTATGAATGTTAAGACCATAGCAGGGTAAAATTTTGTACAGAAAGCATCATAAAGCACCAAAGGGGCGAGTATCAAAGCTTCTTTGCTGAAAATGCAAAGTGAGCTGTACGCAATAACTGAAAGGTATGCAACGGCAGAGCTTGGTTTTATTTGAAAGATAGCGGAGCATATGACAGCCAATAGCAATGTGGTGATGTTTGACGGATCTGTTCCCTCTGCAAGCATGAATGCACAGCAGCTAAGGCCTAAAAGAAACTTATCCCACAGCTTGTTCATATGGCGTTCCCCCTTTGATGTGATATCTCAATTTTAACACATTAGTGGCCGATTGTCTAGTATCGTTCTAAAATAGTTTTGCTATACTGTAAAAATCATTGACTTATACCTATAAAAAATGGTATAATGATAACAATGATAATTTCTTGTAAGGAGCTTATTTTTATGAAAGACGGTTTTATAAAGGTCGCCGCCTGCACCCCTGAGATACAGGTGGCAGACGTTGACTTCAATGTGGATAAAATAATCAGTCAACTTGAAAAGTGCAGGGAAGAGGGCGTAAAGGTCGCTGTGTTCCCTGAGCTTTGCATAACAGGTTATACCTGTCAGGACTTGTTCTTTCAGAACGCTTTGCTTGATAGGGCGATGTACGGTGCTGTGAAAATAGCGAAGAAAACTGTCAACAGCGATATGCTTGTGGCTGTTGGTATGCCTGTGAGGGCAAAGGGCAAGCTTTATAACTGTGCGGCAGTTATACAAAACGGTGAGATACTGAAATTTATACCGAAAACGCATTTACCGAATTATAACGAGTTTTATGAGGCAAGGCATTTTGCACCATATATGGGCGGCAATATCCAGCTTGAGCTTACACAGTATTTTGCCGATGACGATATGCATTCTGCACAAATGGGACAGTATGTCTTTGAGCTTGACAACTGGGAAAACAACGGCGAGCAGCCAAGCGACTGCGTGAAGATAGGCTTTGAGCTTTGCGAGGATCTGTGGGTGGCTGACCCTGTTTCAAATTATCTTGCTAAATCGGGTGCAACGCTTATTTGCAATCTGTCCGCAAGCGATGAGGTCATCGGCAAGGATTCTTACCGCAGACAGCTTGTGTCAAATCAGTCTGCAAGACTGGTGGCAGGATATATCTACTGCTCCGCCGGTGACGGTGAGTCAACGCAGGATATGGTCTTTTCGGGTCACAATATCATTGCGGAAAACGGCTCTATACTTGCAGAGAGCAGACTTTTTGAAAACGGCATAACTATATCTGAGATAGACTTCAAAAAGCTTGCGTTCGAGAGAAGAAAGATCTCCACCTATCCTGAGAGCAATTCGGTTTGGGATCAGCTAAATGAAATTTATAAGCCGTATTTTCTTGACGTTCTGCCTGTAGATTATATCACCTTTGATATGTGTGATACCAAGCTTACAAGGAAATTTTCTAAAACGCCTTTTATCCCTGCAAATCAGGCGGAGAGAAATGAGCGTTGTCACCTCATTTTGCAAATGCAATCCCATGGACTTATGAAGCGTATCGCACACACACATTCCAAAACTGTGGTCATTGGCATTTCAGGGGGACTTGATTCTACGCTTGCACTGCTTGTGTGTGTAATGGCAATGGACTTGCTGAAACGTCCTCATACTGATATCGTTGCGGTGACGATGCCATGCTTTGGCACAACAAAGCGCACACGCTCCAATGCGGAGATACTTTGCGACGCTTTGGAGGTAACGTTCAGAGAGGTGGATATCTCAAAAGCAGTTTTACAGCATTTTGAAGATATCGGTCACGATTATAACGATCACAGCGTTGTGTTCGAGAATGGTCAAGCGAGAGAGCGCACAAAGGTGCTTATGAATATCGCAAATCAGGTGAGCGGAATGGTGGTCGGCACAGGCGACTTGAGCGAGCTTGCTCTCGGCTGGGCGACCTACAACGGCGACCATATGTCCATGTACGGTGTGAACGCTTCTATCCCTAAAACGCTGGTAAGGCATATCGTTCAGTATTACGGCGACACCTGCACATCTGATACTCTGAGAAATGTACTGTACGATATTTTGGACACTCCTGTTTCTCCTGAGCTTCTTCCTACTGATGAGAGTGGCACTGAGATGACACAGAAAACAGAAGACCTTGTCGGTCCATATGAGCTTCATGACTTCTTCCTTTACTATGGCATACGCTGGGGCTTTGAGCCGTCAAAGGTGAAAAGGCTTGCGAAATATGCCTTTGAGGGGGATTATCCTGACGAGGTCATAGACAAGTGGCTCAAAACATTCTATCGCAGATTTTTCTCACAGCAGTTCAAACGCTCCTGCCTGCCTGACGGCGCAAAGATCGGTTCTGTTACCCTGTCACCGAGAGGGGATTGGAGAATGCCGTCTGACGCTGTGGCTAAGCTTTGGCTGGAGGATATCGACAAATAACGCAAGGTAAAAATAAAGTAACAAAATCTTTATAACTGCTCGGTTTTACAGAATTGGCTGTTCAGATATAATTATAAGTAAGGAACGGAAAACTTTTCTGAACAGTATCATTACGGAGGATTTATTATGAAATACACAGAGAAAGAGGTTTTGCAGTTCGTTGAAGAAAACGACGTAAAGTTCGTAAAGCTCATGTTCTGCGATATATTCGGTTCGCTAAAGACTATCTCTGTTATAGCAGGCGAGCTGCCGAAAATATTCAGAGAGGGACTTATCTTTGACGCTTCAAAGCTCGGTGGCTTTTTGAATGTGACTGCTTCAGACCTTAGACTTTTCCCTGACCCTGATACGCTGGCGCTTCTTCCATGGCGACCGCAGCACGGCAGGGTAGTAAGATTTTTCTGCCACCTGAAATATCCTGGCGGAACGGCTTTCGAGGGAGATGGCAGGTTTTTCCTCAAAACTGCTATCGCATATGCGAAGGGCAAGGGATATAACTTCCAGATAGGTACTTCATGCGAGTTTTACTGTTTTGAAAAGGACGATACTGATATGCCTACAAAGCGTCCTCACGATTATGCAGGCTATTGTGACGCTGCGCCTGTTGACAGGGGAGAAAACCTTAGACGTGACATATGCCTGACACTTGAGCAAATGGATATTTTCCCAGAAAGCTCAAGACATGAAACCGGTCCGGGTCAGAACGAGATAGATTTTCAGTATTCAAACGCACTGAAAGCTGCCGATAATCTTGTGACGTTCAAGAACGTTGTAAAATCTGTGGCTGACAGAAACGGGCTTTACGCAACGTTCATGCCAAAGCCTATCGTCGACAACTGCGGATCTGGTCTGCATATAATGCTCATGTGCATGAAAGGCACAGAAAATGTTTTCAGACCTCAGCTTGGCGGACTTTCCAAAGAGGCTGAGCGCATGATAGCAGGAATACTGAAAAACGTTGGCGATATGACGCTGTTTCTAAACACCACTACAAATTCATACAAACGTTTTGGCAGTCTGCTTGCACCTAAGTACATTTCATGGTCACATGAAAATTATGCACAGCTTCTTCGTGCACCGCTTGCTGATACAGATGAGAATGGTATAATACTCCGTTCAGCAGACAACACCTGTAATCCTTACTTTGCTATGGGTCTGCTTATTTATGCCTGCATAGACGGTGTTATAAATAAGGAAGAACTTCCAAAACCTTTTAATTTCAATATAGGCTCGGCAGATGAAAGCGAGCTTGCAAAGCTTGAAACACTTCCGCAGTCTTTGAAAGAGGCAGTGGAACGTGCTGAAAAGAGCGAGTTTCTTGCGGATAGGCTTCCTGAGCATATGTTGGAGCGTTTTATCGCAATAGAAAAGGAGCTTATCATAGAATATGAGAGAGCTGCCGATAAGGAGCAGTTTGAAACAGCCAGATATTTTTATCATCTGTAATGTCAGAGAAAGCTAAAAAAAGGAGGTGGGGAAATGGACAGGATACTTGTGGCTTCAAGCAATGACAAGGCAACAGCTATGCTTGTGAGTCTGTTAAAAGAAACCTTTCCCACCTGCAAGACTTCTATAGCCGCAACGGGTCTTGAAACAAGGCGTGCGGTAGGGTCAGGCAGTTATGACTGTGTCGTGATAAACTGTCCATTGTCAGACGAATATGGCAACGAGCTTGCGGAGATAGTCTGCACCTCAACTGACGCAAGCTGTGTGGCTATCGCAAAGTCGGAAAATGCGGATATTCTTGCTGATAAACTGGAAGATTTCGGCGTAATGGTGATACCAAAGCCACTAGGCAGACAGTATTTTTACCGTTCAATGAAATTTGTCAGTGCCGCAAGAAAAAGAATGCTGGGCATAAGGTCTGAGAACCTGAAACTGCACAAAAAGCTTGAAGAGATAAGAACGATAAACAGAGCAAAGTGCTCACTTATGCAGTATCTTGGCTTTACAGAACAGCAGGCTCATAAATATCTTGAAAAGCAGGCTATGGATAAGAGATGCACAAAGATCGAGGTGGCTCAGAAGGTCATCGAGATGTACGAGGTTTAAATGTTACATAATTGTTAAATTAATGTCACGCTATTGCATTTGGCGGAGTAATGTTGTATAATAATAAAGGAAAATTTAAAATAACGGAGGTCGTTAAAAAATGTTAGTTTCAGCTAAGGAAATGATGACAAAGGCACTTGCAGGCAAGTATGCTGTAGGTCAGTTCAATATTAACAACCTTGAGTGGACAAAGGCTATCCTTCTCACTGCTCAGGAACTGAAGTCACCTGTAATTCTTGGTGTATCTGAGGGCGCAGGCAAGTACATGACAGGCTTTAAGACAGTTGCCGCTATGGTTAAGGCAATGGACGAAGAGCTTGGTATCACAGTACCTGTTGCACTTCATCTTGACCACGGAACATATGAGGGCTGCTACAAGTGCGTAAAGGCTGGCTTCTCATCTATCATGTTCGACGGTTCACATTATCCATTTGATGAGAACCTTGCTAAGTCAACTGAACTCGTTCACGTTGCAGATCAGCTTGGTCTTTCAATTGAGTGTGAAGTTGGTTCTATCGGTGGCGAAGAGGACGGCGTTGTAGGTATGGGCGAGTGCGCAGATCCAGACGAGTGCAAGACAATCGCTGATCTCGGTGTTACAATGCTCGCAGCTGGTATCGGTAACATTCACGGTAAGTATCCAGCAAACTGGCCAGGTCTTTCATTCGAGACACTTGCTGCTATCAAGGAAAAGGTTGGCGATATGCCACTGGTACTTCACGGCGGTACAGGTATTCCTGATGACATGATCAAGAAGGCAATCTCACTTGGCGTTGCAAAGATCAACGTAAACACAGAGTGCCAGCTTTCATTCCAGGAGGCTACAAGAAAGTACATTGAAGAGGGCAAGGATCTTCAGGGCAAGGGCTTTGACCCAAGAAAACTTCTCAACCCTGGCTTCGAGGCTATCAAGGCTAAGGTTAAGGAGAAGATGGAACTCTTCGGTTCTGTTGGCAAGGCTTAATCAATAGCTAAATTAACGTAAATAAACGGGCTGTCGTTTCGGCGGCAGCCTTTTTATGTTATTTTATTTTCCAATTAAATAGAGTGTAACCTAGATCAACCACTCACAAATAAAAACAAGGAGATTTTTTTATGGAAATTTTCAGTGCACGTCGTTTAACAAACATGGGACTTATTGCAGCGATATACGTTGTGGCTACGATGCTTTGCAGCTCGCTTGCATACGGACAGGTACAGTTCCGCATATCTGAGGTTTTGATGCTACTTTGTTATTTCAACAAAGATTACATCATTTCGCTTTCTATAGGTTGTTTGATAGTCAATCTATTCAGTACGCTCGGAATGGTGGACGTAGTATTTGGAACGCTTGCTACAGTTGTGGCAGCGGTTCTTATATATCTGCTGAGAAACAAGGTAAATCTTGTAGTTGCGTCGCTTTTCCCGGTGATATCAAATGCGGTGATAGTTGGCTTTGAACTGACGTATGTCTTCAAGACGCCGCTTCTTGTGAACATGGGCTGGGTAGCCTTAGGCGAATTTGTATGTGTAACGATAGTTGGTGTAATACTTATCAAGGCGCTTATGAAGAACAAGTATTTCAGCAAGCTTGTGACTTTCGGCATGAGTGATCAGGCTCTAAGTGAGCAGTTTAAAAACGGGTGATGATTCCGATATAAAAATCAGCCTGACTTTTTAGTCAGGCTTTATTTTTTTGCGTTTTTATCGAAAAAGCTGCAAAAAAGTATTGACAAAGTACGTGTAATATGATATAATATATACGTTGCATTTAGCAGCGTTAAATATGCGGATGTGGCGGAATTGGCAGACGCGCTAGCTTCAGGCAGCGTAACGACAGTGAATTTATTTGCTTGGCTGCTTTCTGGTTCATCATAAATGTGGATTAGTGTGATAAGCACCCACCTCGGTTTTGGATTTGAGCCGAGTAAAAGTTTCAAATTTTTATATGCGGATGTGGCGGAATTGGCAGACGCGCTAGCTTCAGGCAGCGTAACGACAGTGGATTTATCTGCTTGCCGATTTCCTGTTCATATATCATGTGGAGCTGTTTGTGAAAAGCCCACCTCGGTTTTAGATTTGAGCCGAGTAAGAAGTTTCAAATTTTTATATGCGGATATGGCGGAATAGGCAGACGCGCTGGCTTCAGGCAGCGTAACGATAGTGAATTTATTTGCTTGGCTGCTTTTCGGTTCATCATAAATGTGGATTAGTGTGATTAGCACCCACCTCGGCTTTTGAATTTGAGCCGAGCAAAAGTTTCAAATTTTTATATGCGGATGTGGCGGAATTGGCAGACGCGCTAGCTTCAGGCAGCGTAACGACAGTGAATTTATTTGCTTGGCTGCTTTCTGGTTCATCATAAATGTGGATTAGTGTGATAAGCACCCACCTCGGTTTTGGATTTGAGCCGAGTAAAAGTTTCAAATTTTTATATGCGGATGTGGCGGAATTGGCAGACGCGCTAGCTTCAGGTGCTAGTGATCGCAAGGTCATGTGGGTTCAAGTCCCGTCATCCGCACCATGAAAAGCTCGATTATATCGGGCTTTTTTCTTTTTATATAATAAATTCGATAGCAAGACCTGATGAATAAAAATTGATTTTTAACAGATCTTATCCCAAAGTTCATTGCTAGGTACAGCTCGTCTGCTGTTTAATATGTTCATATAAGCAAGGAAGATCCGCAGGCAGTTCTGCGGATCTTCCTTGCATCTCTATGCACTTTCTAATTCGTCCATCGGATCTATAAATACGCTGACCGTGTCATTGAACTCTCCGTTCATCTCAAATTTGATGTCGAGGCTTTTATCTTCATTTTGATGAATAAGAATTCGTTTGACAAGCATTCGCAAATTAACATCGGATATTGAACCTTCGGACAAGATCTCATCAATAATCTGAGTTGTATTATTAAGGTGTTCTTTTCTCTGCTTGCAGATTTTGTCATATTCCCTCAAGTCGGTTATCCGTTTTTCAATAGCGGATATTTCTTCTTCACGCTTAGTAATCATATTGTTGTAAACTTGTGCGTGTTCTCTGTCGCCGATTCGCTCTATAATCAAATCTTCGATCTGCTGTCGGAGTGATAATATCTTATCGTTGAGCTGCTGTATCTGACGTTCATACAGCGGCTTTTTCTTTACCCAATCCTTGACAATCTTGTTGTAGCGTTCGCTTTCGGCAAGTATCGTTTCACGAAGTCCTCGGACTTCATCTTCGATCAAAGCGTCAAGCTGATTTTCACGGACTGTGTGCGGAGTACAGTATTGCTTGCCGTAGCGGTGTGCGCTGTTGCAAGTGTATTCAACGTACTCTTTGCCTTTCCATTTTCTTGTGCGAGCTACAAAGCAAGCCCCGCAGTCGGAGCATTTTATTAATCCGGAATAGCGATGAAGATTCCTGCCATTTTGCGAACGTGGATTAATCTGTGAACGCTGTTCCAGTAAAAACTGTGCCTGTTTCCAAGTTGTTTCATCAATTATTGGTTCGCAGAAATTCTCATGGCGATACTGTTCTTCGGGCGGAATGAAAGTTTTGGTTTTGTATATTTTTGAAGTTACTGTCTTATGATTAACCATTGTGCCAATGTATAATTCATTTGTGAGAATGCGTTTGACTGCTGTTTGTACCCACAAGTATTTTTTAGAGATGTCGGGTTTCCAATCTGCTAGCTTTCTGCGCTGATAGTATTCTGGTGATTTTATTCCACGTTCGTTCATCTTCTTTGCGATTGTGGTCAAGCCGTAGCCGTCAACGTATAGCTTGAATACTTCCTGCACTATCCAAGCTGTTTCATCGTCTACCAAAACAGTATTTGTGTTTCGGTCACGCTTGTAACCGAGGGGTAAGGACTCTATCAGACCTTTTCCTTTCTGCTTTTGACGTACACCTGCTTTTACTTTTTTGCTGATGTCCTTAGCATAAAAATCGTTGAAGATCTGCTTGAACCCAATCAGCAAATCGTCGTTTTCATTGAATGAATCTATTCCCTCAGTCACAGAAATTACCTTAATGTTATTCTGTCGCAAGTGATCAATAAACAGTTCAGTTTGCGTTCTGTGTCGTCCTAATCTTGATAGATCCTTGACTAGAACAACATCGATCTTACCCTCATCAACAGCAATTTCAAGTTTGCCTAAGCCTTTTCTGTTGAACGTCATTCCCGAAACGTTGTCATCAAAACTTTCACCAACTATTTCGTAACCATTCTGCTCAGCGTAATCAACTAAAATCTGCCGCTGATTTTGTAAGCTGTTCATTTCCTCATCTTCGTCACGAGATAATCTGTAGTATAGCCACGCTCTCATTTTATCGACCTCCTTTAAATTCGGCAGGCACGCTGTGGTGTGTCTGCGTTACAACAGACACTACCACAAGCCTCCCTTAAAGTCCAGCGATCACGCCGATTCTTCAATAATTTCTATCTTACCAACAAAATCAGCGTCGGAGCATTTGGGCATACTATCTGAATTTAAATAGTCGTTGATCATAGCTTCCATAAACGTATCAAAGGATTTTTTATCGCCGTTGTATATGATCGTGACGGAATTGATTCTGGGGATTTCTCTTTGTCTTGGCATTGGGTTACCGCCCTCCTTGCTGTCTTTTCAGTTTCTTTTTCTCTGATTTTTAAACTGATCATTTTTGATCATTCCTTTCCTGATATTTTGTCTGACATCATCAGCAACGCCCGCAATTATGCCGATTTCACGCAGTTTTTTGCACTTACGACCCCTCAATCATTCAAAGCTCAAATTTATGACCCCATAAAAATTATGCACAAAGGCTTTTCTAAAACTGCGTATTTACGGCACTTTAGCGGTCAGCTT
>OHJG01000785.1_pt1 | contig 12893 bp, 8 predicted proteins | sample 1568481 | NCBI WGS metagenome assembly OHJG01 (sample SAMEA3879505, study PRJEB24766) | human gut metagenome | biome: human-associated habitat; feature: feces | place: USA | collected 1985/1987
CCAGCGGGTCAGCACGGTCTCCGCCGGCTCCAGATCGAACTCCACGGTCTGGTAGCCCTCACCGGCCGGCTCAAAGCTGGTATTGCGGGCACGCTCGGCTTCCATGCGCTGGCAGTCGATTTCGGTCTCGGCACAGCCGCCGTCAAAGGGGGCGTTCTCAGAGAGGACGGTGCCGTTCTCGGCAATAAGGTCATGTCCGGCAAACACCATGTCCTGCGTGCTCTCACCGTGCCCGGCGGAAGCATAAAGGTAGCCGCACAGCAGGCGGGCAGACTGGTTGGACACCAGCGCCCGGCGGTACTCGGCCTTGCCAACGGTCTCATCGCTGGCGGAAAGATTTGCGATCACGGTCGCACCGGCCAGCGCATGGAAGGTGGAGGGCGGCAGGGCACTCCACAGATCTTCGCAGATCTCCACACCCAGCACGAAGCTGGGCATCTGGCGGCAGCGGAAGAGCAGCGAGGTGCCGAAGGGAACCTCCTGCCCGCAGACTGTCACGGTCTCCACCTCGGTGCTGCCCGGGGTGAACTGGCGCTTTTCGTAGAACTCGCCGTAGTTGGGGAGGTAGGTCTTGGGCACGAGGCCCAGAAGACGCCCGCCGCAGAGGACGGCGGCGCAGTTGTACAGCTTGCCCCGCACCAGCAGCGGCAGGCCCACGAGGGCCACGACGTCCAGCTCCCGGCTGGCGTCCAGCAGGGTCTGCAAGCCATCCAGTGCGCCCTGCTGCAGCGTGCGCTGTAAGAACAGGTCGCCGCAGGTGTAGCCGGTGAGGCAGAATTCGGGAAAAACTGCCAGTCTGACGCCCCGGGCGGCGGCATCCTTCAGCTGGGATAAGATCTGGGAAGTGTTATAAGCGCAGTCGGCCACCCGCAGAGAGGGCGAGAGGGCAGCTGCTTTCAAAAAACCATCGTTCATCGGAGGATTTCACATCCTGTCTGTTTCATTGTGCCCCGGCAGAGCGATGCTCGGCGGGGTTTTGCTCAGTATACCACAAAACGGCTCAAACGAAAAGTGACAGTATGGGGAAAGAAAGAAAAAAACGCCGCCTGCACACCGCAGACAGCGCGTTCAAAGCTCAAAAGATGGAAAACGAGATAGACCGTAAGCCGGGTTCTGTATTAAACGACGATCTGTCTAGACCTGCCATTGCTGACAGGTTCGTGCCGCCTTCGGGACACGCGAGCAGCGCTGTACGTCCCATATAGGCGTTGCTTCCGGTAGGGTTTACAAAGCCGCATGGTCACCCATGCGCTGGTGAGCTCTTACCTCGCCGTTTCATCCTTACCGCATTGCTGCGGCGGTTTGTTTTCTGTTGCACTTTCCCTAAGGTCACCCTCGGCTGCCGTTAGCAGTTACCGTGCTCTGTGAGGCCCGGACTTTCCTCAGAGCGGTCAAAGCCGCCCCGCCGCCGTATGTTCCACTCGTTTTCCGCTCCCAATCATACCATAAAAAAACAAGATTTGCAAGAGAAAGAGAATTTTGATATACTTATCCTATATATTGCCCGCGCTGGAGGTGGGAAGATGAAGCTCTATTTCAAGGTCCCGCCCGAGGCGGATGGGGCGCTGCTGCGCAGCTTTCTGCGCCGGTGCAGTGTCTCTGCCGACCTTTCCCGGGCCGTGAAGTTCCGGGGCAGCGGCTTTTTTGCCGACGGCGTGCCCATTCTGGCCAACCGCCGGGTCGAGGCAGGGCAGGTCATCTCCTTCGAGCTGCCGCCGGAGGGGGAGGGCGTCGCGCCGCAGAGCGGCATCCCGGTGAACGTCGTCTATGAGGATGCCTTTGCCCTCGTGCTGGAAAAACCGCCCCGCCTCGCCGTGCACCCCACCCTGAACTACCCGCTGGGCACGCTGGCGAACGGCTATGCGGCATGGGCGGCTCAGCGGGGGAACAGCCCGGTCTTCCGCCCGGTGAACCGGATCGACAAGGATACCAGCGGCCTCGTGCTGGCGGCGCAGAACGGCTACGCCGCCCCGCTGCTGGCCGGACGGGTGGAAAAGCTCTACTACGCCGTCGTGGAGGGGGAGCTTCCCCTCGGCCCGGGCGTCATCGACGCGCCCATCGGGCGGCAGGGCGGGAGCATCATCGGTCGCTGCGTCACGCCCGACGGCAAGCCCAGCCGGACGGAGTACACCATTTTAAAGGCAGAAAACGGCCTGCGTGCCGGTGACGGGCCGCACCCATCAGATCCGGGTGCATTTTGCTTCCATCGGCCACCCGCTGGCCGGGGACGACCTCTACGGCGGGAGCAGGGCACGCATCGGACGGCAGGCCCTCCACTGCGCCCGCCAGACGTTCCGAGTGCCGCGCTGTGAGACGCTGGAGGACGGCATCTGCATCGAAGCGCCGGTGGACGAGACGACCCTGCGCACGGTGACGGTGGAAAGCCCGCTGCCCGCCGATATGGCGCAATTCTTTCGCTGAATTTGTGAATTTCGTGAAAAGTAGGTGAAAGCTTGGCCCAAATTTTGTGTCAATGCTTGTTTCGGCGCGGGCAGGGTGTATAATAAATAGAGTATTCTTGTAAAAAAAGCTGCACTTATGCGGCAGCATGTCGATATGAGAGATAAATCAGAATCTCCTGAAGATACAGGAAGGAGCATCCTTTTTTGCTGGAAGATAAAACAACTGAAACGCGGCAGGACGTGCCGGCCGCTGCGCCGCAGCACAGCAGCTTCCGCGCAAGGCTGCGCTCACGGTGGGCGCAGTTCCAGTGCGTCCGTCTGCTGCGCCGCCACCGGCGCTTCCGCCTCCGCCGCCATCGGCTGGACAGCGCAGCCAAGAAGCTGGGGGCTTCGCCGCTGGCGGCACGCATCGGCGCAGTGCTCTATGCACTGGGCTTTGGTGCAGAGTATGCTGCAGTGCGTGCCGGGCGAGGCGTCAAGCACTTGGCCCTCTTGGGCGTCCGGGGCATCTGCCGCTTTGCAAAAGACCTGACCGAGACGGCTTTCCCGGGTGCGGCACAGGTCGTTAAGGATCTGTTCGGCCCCTTTGTGCTGCTGGTGAAGGGCATAGTGGCCCTTCTCATCCACGCCCACCAGATCCACAGAGAAAATGGCCTTGGCGCGGCACTGAAGGCCAGCGCCCACTATCTCGCCAGCGGCGTCCGCCGTAACCTCCGGCTGCTGCCCCGGATGGCGATGTACATCCTGCCGGTCTGTGCGCTGGCGCTGGGCAGCATGGTGTTTGAATATGTCATCAACCAGCCCTACGCGCTGGCTGTGCAGGTCAACGGCGAGACTGTGGGCTATGTGGCCAACGAGGATGTCTTCGACACAGCCCGCGAGGACGTGATGGAGCGTATCAGCTACGCAGGCTCCGATAAGACGGAGCTGACCATCGAGCCGAGCTATACCATCGCCGTCGCCCATCATATGCTGGATGAGAACGAGATGGCCGACGCCATCATCCAGAGCGCAGGCGACCAGATCGGCGAGGGCACGGCCCTGTATCTGGACGGTGAGCTGACAGCGGTATGCAGCGACGGCGACGCGCTGCGCGCGTATTTCACCAGCCGTCTGGAACCCTACGAAGTCCCCGATGACCCCAACGTGAGCGTGGGATTCAACAAGCAGGTTACACTGGAGGACGGCCTTTACTTCAAGGACAGCCTGCAGGATTATGCGGACGTCGAGAAGGCGCTTTCCGACGTCAAGCAGGCCCAGAAGGTGTACACGGTCAAGACAGGTGACACGCTCTGGGACATTGCCCATAAGAATGACCTGACCTTCCGGGAGCTGTGTGCGCTCAATACGAACTTCAAGGGCGGGCCGCTGAACGAAAAATCCAACATCCGTGAGGGCGATGAGCTGATCGTCACCAAGCAAGAAGCGGCCCTCGAGGTGCGGATCACCCGCATCGAGACCCGGGAGGAGGAGGTCGCCTTCGCCATCGAAACGACCAAATCCAACGAATATACGAAGGGCACCACCAAGGTGCTGCAGGAAGGCCAGAACGGCCTGCGCCGCGTGACCTTCCAGAACGTCTACGATACAAACAATGTCCTCGTGGAGCAGACCATCCTCTCCACCGAGGTCATCAAGGAGCCGGTGAATAAAAAGGTGGTGCAGGGCACCAAGAAGGTGAAGTCCAGCACCAAATTCATCACCGGCAGCGGCCAGTTCATCTGGCCTGTGCCGAATTACCGCTACTGCTCGCGCTGGTATGGCGGACGCCACCGGGGCGTGGACATCTGCGCCCCGGCCGGTACGCCCATCTACGCCTCCGCAGGCGGCACCGTCACCAAGGCGGGTTACAACAAGGCCGGTGCGGGCACGGGCTATGGCTACTCGGTCATCATCAATCACGGCGGCGGCTACAGCACCGTGTATGCACACTGCCTGTCCCTGACCGTCAGCGCAGGCCAGACCGTCAAGCAGGGCCAGCTCATCGGCTATCTGGGCAGCACGGGCCGTTCCACCGGCAACCACTGCCACTTTGAGATCCGTCTCAATGGTTCGTACATTCCCCCGCAGAACGTGTTCCCGGGGAGAAAATAATTCTATAAAAAGGAGAAATTCATTATGGCTACTCCTCACATCAGCGCCGAAAAGGGCGATTTCGCAAAGACTGTCCTGATGCCGGGCGACCCCCTGCGCGCAAAATTCATTGCAGACACCTTCCTGAAGGATGTCCGTCAGGTGACGGGCGTGCGAGGGATGCTGGGCTTCACCGGTACCTACGAGGGCCGTCCCATCAGTGTGATGGGCAGCGGCATGGGAATGCCCTCCATCGGCATCTACTCCTATGAGCTGTTCAAGTTCTACGATGTGGACAACATCATCCGCATCGGCTCCGCCGGCAGCTACACCGACAGCGCCAAGCTGTTCGATACCGTGCTGGCCACCGGTGCGGTCAGCGAGTCCAACTATGCCCGCGTCCAGAGCGGCAACGACCACGACATCACCTTCCCCAGCGAGGGGCTGAACGACAAGCTGCGCGCCTCCGCCAAGAAGCAGGGCATCAAGCTCATCGAGGGCAACATCCACTCCTCCGATGTCTTCTATCGTCAGCCCTCCGACGCAAAGCCCGCTTACTGGGAGCTGCTGCGGGACGAGCGCGGCTGCCTCTGCGTGGAGATGGAGAGCTTTGCACTCTTCGCCAACGCTGAGGTGCTGGGCAAGAATGCCGCCTGCCTGCTGACCATCTCGGACAGCTTCGTCTCCCCGGAGATCACCACCGCAGAGCAGCGCCAGAAGAGCTTCACCGATATGATGAAGGTCGCGCTGGGGGCGGAGTACTAAGCGTTTTTGAACCAGAGAGGGTCGCTGTGTTTTGCAGCGGCCCTCTTTTTTGACGGAGGCTTTGCTTGCACTTCTGAAAAGAATGATTTATACTTAAATATATGACACAGAAGGGAATGAGGCCGATGAACAGAGAAACGGTGAACATGGTGCGCAGTCCGATTTCTGTGGAGGGGAACATCCGGCTTGTTCCGTATTATCCGGCCTACGATACAGCACTTGCGTGGTATCAGGATGCACAGCTCTGCAAACAGGTAGATAACAGGGACTCCGTTTATGATTTGCCGCTGCTGAAGCGGATGTATCATTATCTGGACACACACGGAGAACTGTTTTATATCGAGTATCGGGGTGTGCTTTGTGGTGACGTCAGCCTGCGGACGACCGGCGAGCTGGCCATCGTCATCTGCAAGGAGTACCAGAATAAACACATCGGGCGGAAGGTCATCGAAAAAATGCTGGAGATGGCTCGGGAAAGGGGCTTGGCAGAGTGCTTCGCGCACATCTATTCCTTCAATACCCAGTCGCAGAAAATGTTTGAATCTATTGGCTTCGTCCCGCAGGACGAAGAACGCTATATCTACAAATTACAAAAAGGAGAACCGACCATGACAAAACTGACTCTGGAAGAAAAGCAGGAGCTGATCCGGATGGCTCTTGCGGCCCGGGAAAAGGCCTATGCGCCCTACAGCGGCTTTATGGTGGGCGCAGCCCTGCGGGCCGAGGATGGCCGCATCTTCACCGGCTGCAATGTGGAGAACGCTGCCTTCACCCCCACCAGCTGCGCCGAGCGAACGGCACTGTTCAAGGCTGTGGCGGAGGGCGTGACCAAGTTCACCGACATCGCGGTGGTGGGCTCCCGCCGGGGCGAGGTCAACAAGCAGATCACCTCGCCCTGCGGCGTCTGCCGTCAGGCTCTGTTCGAGTTCGGCGGCCCGGAGCTGAATGTCATCATGGCAAGAAGCCCGGAGGACTTCATCGAGCGCAGCATGGACGAGCTGCTGCCCTTCGGTTTCGGCCCCTCCAATGTGGCGGGCAACAAGGCCGTGAAAGACTGAACGCAGCTGCGCGAAAAAGACCGGACGGAGCGGATTTTCCGGGATAAGTGTGATTTTTATACAATTTTGATAAAATATTTGTAAATGTTTTGTAATCGGAAAAGACTTGCATCTGTCACTTCTTCCCGCTATACTTGAGCCAGTAAATGTGCAGGTGCGCACATTTCGTCAATAAGACGCGATTATATTAAAATAAAAGGAGAGTTTTCATTATGATGATTTCTCGTCGTAACTTTCTGGCAGTGGCTGGTGCCGCTGCTGCTGCCGCTGCTCTGACTGCCTGCGGCGGTTCTTCCTCTTCCACCGCTTCCTCCGCAGCTGCTTCCACCAGCACTGCCGCTTCCACCGCTGAGGGCGGCGAGAAGATCGTGAAGGTCGCTCTGACCTGCGACACCGGCACCATCGACGATGAGAGCTTCAACCAGGCTTGCTGGACCGCTGTTTCCGGCTACATGGGCGATGACTGCCAGTACTACATCCCCGAGGCTGACGCTTCCGATGAGGACCGCGAGACCATGATCCGTCAGGCTGTCAACGACGGCGCTGACGTCATCGTCTGCGTCGGCTACCTGTACGGCGCTTCTCTGGCATGGGCTGCTGACCAGTACCCCGATGTCAAGTTCATCGCCGTCGACGTCACGCAGGGCGACATCGGCACCGATGCCATCCCCGCAAACTGCTACTGCATCACCTTCAAGGAGGAGCAGGCAGGCTATCTGGCAGGCTACGCCATCGTCAAGGACGGCAAGACCAAGCTGGGCTTCCTCGGCGGCATGGCTGTTCCCGCTGTTATCCGTTACGGCTACGGCTATGTTCAGGGCGCTGATGCTGCTGCTCAGGAGCTGGGCACCAACATCGACATCAACTACTTCTACGGCGGCCAGTTCTACGGCGATGCAAACATCACCTCCCGTATGGAGGGCTGGTACTCCAACGGCACTCAGGTCGTCTTTGCCTGCGGCGGCGGCATCTACACCTCCGCTGTTGAGGCTGCTCTGAAGAACAACGGCTACGTCATCGGCGTTGACGTTGACCAGAACTACATCGGTGTCAACGGCGTGGCAGACGGCTCCTTCGCTTACAACCCCTTCATCACCTCTGCAATGAAGGGCCTGACCGAGGCTGTCAACACCGCTCTGTCCGACATCGAGGCAGGCGATTGGAGCGACATCGCTGCTTCCAACGGCAACTTCGGTCTGGAGGACGGCGACTACATCGGCCTGCCCACCGATGCTGACAGCTGGAACTTCGAGACCTTCACCACCGACGAGTACGAGGCTCTGAAGAGCAAGATCAAGAGCGGCGAGATCGTTGTGGACAACAACTCTGACGACAGCACCAAGCCCACCGTCAGCGAGTTCACCACCGTCAACTACATCCAGTAATCAAGGCTTTCCCGGGCGGGATGCTCTGCAAAGGGCATCCCGCCTTTTTGCGTTCTTTCGGGCAGCGGGAGAGGGCTGTTTGGCAAAATGCACAAAAGTAATACTTATGATATGGCAAAACACTAAATTTTCAAAAAGAAGTGTGCAAAACGACAAAAATACGGTATAATGGTCACTAGAATAGTATAAGTGTCGCTTGGACACGAAAGGAGAGTGAGCAGATTGGCAGAGGATTTTGTGATCGAGATGCTCCATATCACCAAGGAGTTCCCGGGCATCAAGGCCAACGACGACATTACCCTGCAGCTGCGAAAGGGCGAGGTCCATGCCCTGCTGGGCGAGAACGGTGCAGGCAAGAGCACGCTGATGAGCGTGCTGTTCGGCCTGTATCAGCCGGAGGAGGGTAAGATCCTCAAGAACGGCAAGGAGGTCGCCATCCGCAACCCCAACGATGCGAACGCACTGGGCATCGGTATGGTCCACCAGCACTTCAAGCTGGTGGAGTGCTTCAGCGTGCTGGACAACATCATTCTGGGTGTGGAGCCGAACAGGATGGGCTTTTTGCAGAAGGCCGAGGCCCGCAAGAAGGTCATGGCCCTGAGCGAGAAGTACGGCCTGCGTGTTGACCCCGATGCCCTCATCAGCGACATCTCGGTGGGTATGCAGCAGCGCGTGGAGATCCTGAAGATGCTCTACCGCGACAACGAGATCCTGATCTTCGACGAGCCTACCGCTGTGCTGACCCCGCAGGAGATCGACGAGCTGATGGAGATCATGCGCGGGTTCAAGAAGGAGGGCAAGTCCATCCTGTTCATTACCCACAAGCTGAACGAGATCATGGCGGTCGCCGACCGCTGCACCGTCCTGCGCAAGGGCAAGTACATGGGCACCGTGGACATCAAGAACACCACCAAGGAGGAGCTTTCCCGCATGATGGTCGGCCGCGATGTCCAGCTTCAGGTCGATAAAAAGCCCGCCCACCCGGGCGAGGTCGTGCTGGACGTGGAGGGCGTCACCATCCACAACGACCAGCGCAAGAAGGACTCCGTCAAGGACGTCACTTTTCAGGTCCACGGCGGCGAGATCGTCTGTCTGGCGGGCATCGAGGGCAACGGTCAGACCGAGTTCGTCTACGGTCTCACCGGCCTCGAGAAGCTGTCGGGCGGCAAGATCACGCTGGACGGCAAGGACATCACCCACGCCAGCATCCGCCAGCGCTCCAAGGACGGCATGAGCCACATCCCCGAAGACCGCCACAAGCACGGTCTGGTGCTGGACTACAGCCTCGAGAACAACATGGTGCTCCAGCGCTACTGGCAGCCCGAGTTCCAGAAGGGCGGCTTCATCCGGTCCGAGAAGGTCCGCGAGTATTCCGATAAGCTCATCGCTCAGTATGACGTCCGCAGCGGTCAGGGCAGCGCCACCATCGTGCGCAGTATGTCCGGCGGCAACCAGCAGAAGGCCATCATCGCCCGCGAGATCGACAGAGACCCCAAGCTGCTGGTGGCTGTTCAGCCTACCCGCGGCCTTGATGTCGGTGCCATCGAATACATCCACAGACAGATCGTCGCCGAGCGCGACAAGGGCAAGGCAGTCCTGCTGGTCAGCCTCGAGCTGGATGAGGTCATGAACCTGTCCGACCGCATCCTCGTTATGTACGAGGGCGAGATCGTCGGCGAGTTCGACCCCAAGACCACCACTGTGCAGGAGCTGGGCCTCTACATGGCCGGCGCACGCAAGCAGGGAAAGGAGAACAACTAAATGAACAAGAAAAAACTTTCCCACAGCAACCTCAACAGCTCCATCACCAGTGTGCTGGCCGCGCTGCTGTGCATCGTCATCGGCATGGCTGTGGGCTTCCTCGTGCTGCTGGCCATCAATCCGGCCCACGCATGGGGCGACGGCTTTGTCCGCATCGTCAAGGGCGGCTTCCATGATGCACCCTACGGCGTCGGCAAGGAGCTGGCCAACGCAGCCCCCCTTATCATGACCGGCCTGTCCGTGGCCTTCGCGTTCAAGACCGGCCTGTTCAACATCGGTGCAGCCGGTCAGTACACGCTGGGCGCTTACGGTGCCCTCTACTGCGCCATCATGCTCAAGATGCCATGGTTCGTCTGCCTCATCGCGGCAACCATCCTCGGCGGCATCTGGGGCGCGATCCCCGGCTTCTTCAAGGCCTACTTCAACATCAATGAGGTCATCACCTCCATCATGTTCAACTGGATAGGCCTCTATCTGGTCAACGAGCTCATCTATCAGAACGGCACCGGCCCCATGTACGATGTGCGCAACACCCGCACTCTGAACCTCGGAAAGAGCGCCGAGCTGTCCAAGTCCCTCATTCCGGACTTTGGCCTGAACAAGATGTTCCAGACCAACAGCACCACCATCGCCATCTTCCTCGCAGCTGCGGTGGCCGTCCTCATCTGGGTCATCCTGAACAAGACCACCTTCGGCTATGAGCTGAAGGCCGTCGGCCTGAACAAGAGCGCAGCCCGCTATGCCGGCATCAACGAGAAGAAGAACATCATCCTCTCGATGGCCATTGCAGGCGCACTGGCCGGTTTCGGCGCAGGCCTCTACTACCTGTCCAATGTGTCCCAGTGGAACCCGCTGAACTCCACCAGCCTGCCCACCATGGGCTTCAACGGCATTTCCGTGGCCCTGCTGGCAAGCTCCAACCCCATCGGAACCATCTTCTCTGCGATCTTCATCTCCCACATCTCGGTCGGCGGCTCGTTCCTGTCCACCAAGTACTATCCCACGGAGATCTCCGACCTCATCAGCGGCATCATCATCTACCTGTGCGCATTCTCCATGCTGTTCCGGGGCAAGATCCACGCCCTGCTGTTCAGGAATGCGGACAAGACCAACGTGAATGCAGAGCCTGCCCCTGCTGAGACCAAAACCAAGAAGGAGGGCAAGTGATATGCTGCTTCTCATCAAGTATACCCTGCTGTATGGCATCGTGCTGATGCTGGTCGCTCTGGGCGGTATGTTCAGCGAGCACTCCGGCATCATCAACATCGCACTGGAAGGCATCATGGTCATCGGCGGCGTGGCGGGTGTCCTCACCCTCACTATGCTGCCTGCAAGCCTGCCTGCGTTTGCTACGGTCCTCATCGCCGTGCTGGTGGCGGCTCTCGCCGGTATGGTCTACAGCCTGCTGCTGGCCTTTGCCTCCATCAACCTGAAGGCGGACCAGACCATCGGAGGCACAGCCTTGAACCTGCTGGCGACGGCCATCGCCGTGGTCATCGCCAAGTATTTCAGCACGAGCGGCAGTGCCAAGCTGAACTACTCCAACAAGCCCTTCCTGTTCAGCCTCGGCGGTTTGGAGCTGAGCATCTTTGTCCCGCTGGGCATCGTCCTGCTCATCGTCAGCTATGTCGTGCTGTACAAGACCCGCTTCGGCCTGCGTCTGCGCGCCTGCGGTGAGCATCCTCAGGCAGCGGACTCCGTGGGCATCAACGTCTACAAGATGCGCTATGCCGGTGTCGTCATCTCGGGCGCACTGGGTGCCATCGGCGGTCTGGCTTACATCGTGCCTCCCGTCCAGACGTGGAACTTCGAGGTCGGCGTAGCCGGCGCAGGCTTCCTTGCGATGGCCGTTATGATCTTCGGTCAGTGGAAGCCCTTCAACATCTGCGGCGCGGCCATGTTCTTCGCCGTTTTTAAGAGTCTGGCCAACATCGCTGACTCCACCTTCCTCGCACAGCTCCACTGGTCCAGCAACATCTACAACATGATGCCCTTCGTGGCATCGATGGTCATTCTGGCCTTCACCTCCAAGAACAGCATGGCCCCCAAGGCCGAGGGCATCCCCTACGATAAAGGTTCCCGCTGATCCGAGGGCGTTTTTTCGGGGCGCAGCTGCTTTCCGGGCGGCTGCGCCTTTTTCGTTCTTTTTTCAACAGATTCCACAAAACGATGCTTGCTTTTGCGGAAGAATTTGCTATACTTGAAGTGCAATGTCATACTTATTGCCGACGGCAGAGCGTTGGCGGAGAATACGATTTAGGAGCGTGAACTTATGCGCATTTACGATCTGATCGCAAAAAAGCGGGACGGCGGCACCCACAGCCGCGAAGAGCTGGAAGCCATCGTCAACGGCTTCGTCAGCGGCGAGGTGGCCGATTACCAGATGGCGGCATGGATGATGGCCGTCTATCTGCGGGGCATGACCGACGAGGAGACTGCCGAGCTGACCGACGTGATGGCCCACAGCGGCGTCATGGTCGATCTTTCGCCCATTCCGGGCATCAAGGTGGACAAGCACTCCACCGGCGGCGTGGGCGATAAGACCACCTTGGTCATTGCGCCCATCGTGGCGGCCTGCGGCGTCAAGATCGCCAAGATGAGCGGCCGCGGCCTCGGCCACACCGGCGGCACCATCGACAAGATGGAGAGCGTCCCCGGCACCAAGACCGCCCTCTCGCAGGAGGAGTTCTTCGCGCAGGTGAACAAGATCGGCCTGTCGGTCATCGGCCAGAGCGAGGGCATCGCCGTGGCGGATAAAAAGATGTACGCCCTCCGGGACGTCACCGCCACCGTCAGCTGCATCCCCCTCATCGCGTCCAGCATCATGTCCAAGAAGCTGGCCTCCGGCTCGGACGCCATCCTGCTGGATGTCACCACCGGCACGGGCGCGTTCATGAAGACCGTGGACCAGAGCATTGAGCTGGCCAAGCTGATGGTCTCCATTGGCACCCACCATGGCCGCCATGTGGCCGCCATGATCACCGATATGGACACCCCGCTGGGCCATAACATCGGCAACAGCCTGGAAGTGATGGAGAGCATGGACGTGCTCAAGGGCAAGGGCCCGGCCGACCTGACCGAGGTCTGCCTCCAGCTGGCCACCAATATGCTGGTGCTGGCTGATAAGGGCACCCCGGCGGAATGCCGCGCCATGGCTGAGGCTGTCATCGCGGACGGCTCCGCCTTTGAAAAGTGCAAGCAGATGTTCGCGGCCCAAGGCGGCGACACCCGCGTGCTGGACGATTACAGCCTGTTTGCAAAGCCCGCCGCCAGCTATGAGCTGCTGGCCGAGCAGGATGGCTACATCATCCAGAATGACGCCGAGAAGATCGGTTCTGCCAGCGTGCTGCTGGGCGCGGGCCGCCAGAAGAAAGGCGACCCGCTGGACTTTGCCGCCGGCATCGTCCTGCACAAAAAGCGCGGCGCTACCGTCCACAAGGGCGAGAGCC
>OHJG01000786.1_pt1 | contig 12844 bp, 7 predicted proteins | sample 1568481 | NCBI WGS metagenome assembly OHJG01 (sample SAMEA3879505, study PRJEB24766) | human gut metagenome | biome: human-associated habitat; feature: feces | place: USA | collected 1985/1987
TGCCTTTCCCGGAAGACTGGCTCGGCAGCCTTTCCCGCCCTTACGGCGAAAACGGCGCAGCTGCCTTAAGCGATCTTCCATGGACAAAAGACATTCTTGAAGATTTCCGGCGCCGTGCCCAGAGCTGGGCTGATTCCTACCGCCAGATTTTCACTTTTCTGGAAAACGAACCGGCCCTCGCGCCGTATGTGGAAACGCTGTCTGATGAATTTGACGCCTTCACCATCCTCTCAAAAGCAGAAACATGGGATGAATGGTACCAAGATGCGCCGAATATTTCTTTTGCCAAACTGAAGGCGGTGAAGAAATCTTCTTCTGAAGATCCTATCCGCTTTGAAGAAATAAAAAACAATGTCCAGGCAATTCGAAACAGTGTGAAAAAGGAAGTTTCCGAAAGACTCATTCCCTTCTTTGCGATTCCGGAAGAACAATGGCTCCATGACGTGATCCGGATGTATCCCATCGTCCGTGCCCTGTCAGAGGTGACCATTGCTTTTTCCCGTGCTTATGCCAACCGCAAAAAGCAGGAAGGCCTTATGGAATTCACCGACATGGAACATTATGTCTTGGACATCCTTGTAGACAAAACCGCGGAAGGATTCACACCGGAGCGGGCAGGAGAGTTCCCGTCATCAGCGGCACGGGAGCTGCAAAAAAAATATAAAGAAATCATGATTGATGAATACCAGGACACCAATGATGTGCAGGAACTGATCGCCACGCTTCTCTCCAATGGCAGGAACCGTTTCATGGTAGGCGATGTCAAGCAATCCATCTATCGTTTCCGCCAGGCTGACCCTACCATTTTCCAAAAGAAATACAGAACTTTTTCCTCTGATGAAAATGCGGAAGACAGGCGCATCGATCTCAACCGGAACTTCCGCAGTGACGCCGCGATTCTCGCGTCAATCAATTATATTTTCCGCCAGCTTATGAGTGAAAAGCTGCTGGAGCTCGATTACGGCGATCGAGAAGCACTTTATCCGGGGCGCCATGAAGACCCCCGTCCCGCTGCCTACGCAGGCGATGCAGTCGAAGTGGAACTGATTGATAAAGTAACCGATGAAAATACTGTTCCCATGGATGAGTCCGTCAATGATATCACGAGCATCACCTTTGAAGGCCGGCTCATTGCCAAAAAGATCCGCGCCCTTATGGAAGAAAAGCGGCAGGTCATGAACAAAGACGGCACCTTCCGTTCCATAGATTACAGCGATATCGTCATCCTCCTCCGCAGTATCGATAAAAAAGCGCCTGCACTCCTCAAAGTATTGAACGAGGAACATATTCCTGCCACCGCTGATAAAGATGATGATTTTATCCGCTCCATGGAAGTGCAGATCCTTTGGTCGCTCCTGAAAATTTTAGACAACCCGCGGCAGGACTTGCCTCTTCTTGCGGTGCTCCGCTCTTTTCTTGCGGGACTTGACGAAGAAGATTTCGCCCGTCTCCGCCTTGCCCTCGCGCCGGAGGAAGATTCTCTCTGGGATATTCTCCCGCGGGCCGGAGGAATTATTCCCGAAGAAAAAGCCCTCCGTCTTTCCCATTTTCTTTCACTTTATGAAACGTGGAGGAAAGAGGCACGAAAAGACGGCGTCGCCCCCCTTCTCCTCAGAATCATTGAGGATACGGACTATCTGTCATGGGTGGCGGGACTGCCTAACGGCACCGCCGGCAAATCCCATATCCTTTCCTTCTATGAACTGGCAAAGACAAGAGACTCCGCTACGGTAAACGGCCTCTTTTCCTTCCTGGAATATTTACGGCGGGCGCAGAAAGATTTTAAGACAATTTCCACGTCTGCCAAAGGGAATGCCGTACAGATCATGTCCATCCACAAAAGCAAGGGGCTTGAATTCCCCGTTGTTTTTCTGGCGGACGCGGCAAAGTCTTTCAATGTGAAAGATCTGGATCGGACCGTTATCTTTCATCGGGAAATGGGACTCGGTATCCATTACTTTGATAAAGAACATATGGCACACTGGCCGTCTCTTTACTGGATGGCGATCCGTACCGCCGCCGGCCGTGAAGCCCAGGCGGAAGAAGCGCGCCTTCTCTATGTCGCCATGACACGAGCGCGGGATTTGCTCTGTATCACCGCTTTCAGAAAAAACTTCATTCCTTATATTTCTTCCTGTCTGACCCCGCTTTCCTCCCTGACGGAAGCGGAAAGCCGCCTGCCAGCCCATATAACGGCCGGCGGGAAATCTTATCTTTCCTGGATTCTTCCGGCTGCCGCCCGCCACAGAAGCGCTGCCTGTCTGTGGGGCATGACGGGAAAGATCCCCTCTTATCTCGCACCTGACATAAACGACAGCTCATCTGCATTTCGTTTCACCATCACACCGTGGCAGGAACTGCTCACCGGGGAAGAGCTGCGGACAGAAGAAATGAACGGAGAAATGAACTTCGAAGAATGGGAAGAGAAAAAGAAACAAAAAGAAGCAAAAGATATTGACAACATAAAAGCTTTTCTTACGGCTCCCGCTTCAGACGTGCCGGACTGGATGGAAAAGCAGCTGCGCTGGCAGTACAGTTTCAACGGAGCCGTTCAAACGCCTGCCAAGCTCACCGCTACCGCCGCGGTTGCCCTGAAAGAGCAGCAGGAATCCGGCGCCGAAGGCATAGAACCCTTTTCATCGGAAACGCTGGCTCCTGCCATGGAAAGCATTCCTTCCGGCGAAGAGTCCTCCCTTCTGCCGGGCTATGAAGACCCGCCCGCATTCCTTGCAGAAACTCCTGCCTTCACGGGTACATCTTACGGCACACTCATGCATAAAGCCATGGAACTCATAGATCTCACCAAACCGTATGACGGCATTTCAGATCTCAGGAAAGAAGTGGAACGCATTTATGAAAATAAAGGTTTTACGGAAGAAGAAAAGAACGCCCTGCTCCAGGATTCAAAATACCGCGCGCCGCTCCGTGATATCCGGCGGTTCACGGAAAGCGCCTTAGGCCGCGCCATGAAAAAAGCCGCGGTAATCCGGAAAGAAATGCCCTTCTCCCTTCTTCTTCCGGCGAAACGTTTCTACCCGGGATGCGAAGAAGGAGAAAAGGTTTTCATGCAGGGCATCATGGACTGCCTCATTGAGCGTGACGGCCACATCGTCATCATTGACTATAAAACGGATCGTACCGGCTCCGTTGAAGAACTGCAAAGCCATTACAGAACCCAGCTTCTCGTCTATAAAGACGCAGCAGAGCAGCTTCTCGGCAAGCCGGTTATCGGCGCATACCTGTGGTCTTTCCACTGGGGACAGATGATTGCCATCAAATGACACTTCAAAAAAGAATATTTCCAAATAACAAAACTGCCCCTATAAGTCAGATCCGGAAAATTCGGCTTATAGAGGCAGTTTCATTCCTATTATATTTTCTTTTTGCTTTTAGGCGCAGGGAGTTCATCAAACATCGCCCTGAATAATCCCGTTAAATACTTCTGATCATCCACATGATCCACCAGTAACATTTTCCCCGCGCCTTCATAAGGCAGCGCATACTCCGCATCCGGCATATAATGTACTGCTGATTTTACAGATTTTACAAGCAGCCTGTCATCATATATCCCTCCAACAATTTTGCCTTTGTAGTACAGAATATATTCTCCCATCATGGCCCTGCAGCTTACATCCTCCAAATCAGACAACTGTGCCAAAATAAAATTTAAATATTCTTTACTCGATGCCATATCGTCCCTCCTTCATTTCTATCCGGCAGGAAACATCTTTCCCTTTATGCAAATTTATCCGTCTGCTTATACTCTCATATGCTTTTTGCAATCACCGCACCACATCAATTTCCGGACGGCGGTCCCTGAATACATGGATGGTATCCCTGATTTGTTGAAGTATATCCGTATCTATTTCCCCGAAAGCAATCCCTTCTTCCGTTCCCAGACGGCAGACGTCATTCCCCCAGGGATCGAGAAGCACCGAGTTTCCCGCGTACTCCGTTCTCCCTGAAATTCCGCCCTGGTTGACGGCACACAGGTAAACCTGGTTTTCCACCGCTCTTGCCTGTCCCAAAAGCGTCCAATGGAAAAGACGCGCCTTCGGCCAGGCGGCAGGGACAAAAAATAAATCCGTTTTCCCTTCCAGGACAGAACGGCGCACAAGCTCGGGAAAGCGGATATCATAACAAATGACCATGGAACAGGAAATATCATCCAACGCAAAGGAAACCGCATGATCACCGCCTTTGAAATACATCGGTTCATGGGCATAGGAAAACCCGTGAACTTTATCGTATTCAGCAATCTTCCGTCCTTCCCTGTCAAAAACGAAAGAACGGTTATATACATCATTCCCATAAAGAACAGCTGCCGAACCGCCTACGACATTCACATGGTGTTTTTTTGCGAAAGAAGACAAGAACGTTTCCGTCCGCTTTCCACCTTCATCAGCAATTGATTTCAGTTTGCGGGAAATATAAAACCCCGTGTTCCACGTTTCAGGAAGGACAAGAATATCCGGATTTCCCTCCATCGCCTGTTCCATCAATTCTTCCGCATGGCGGTAATTCGTTTCCACACCGGCAAGAACCGCCTGCATTTGTATAAGGGCTATTTTCTTTTTCATAATGTCTCCTTACGCTGCTGCATTTCTATTTCTTCATTATAAATAAAACAAAAACAAAATAAAACCGCCTGTTTCAAAGAACAAACGGTCTTATCCAAAATTTATTTTTAGAAAGAGTATCGCGCAGAAAGGGTAAATGTCCTCCCGTCACCCGCATAATACTTATCGGAGGCGGATTCCTGATCATAGTATTCTCTGTCAAGGATGTTATAAATGCTGAACTGGACAGAAAGATTTTTGTTCACCGCATAAGCGGTATCCATGTTCAAAAGGAAGTAGGCATCACGGGATTTGAATTTGCCGCTTTCCCAGCCCGGCTCATTCCTTGCGGAAACGAACATACTGTCCACATTCACGGTCCATGGATGATTTGTGTACGTCACACCGGAATGGAAAAGGTGGCGGGGAATTTCATAATCTCTTCCCATGGCATAACCATTATCCGCATCGGCCACTTTGCCAAGCTGCCAGGTATAGTTGGCATAAACCGACCACAGGCTGCTGAATTTATGGGTGACGGACAGTTCCGCCCCATGGGTCCTTGCCTCTCCTACATTTTTATATGTCTTTATATCAGCACCTTTAGCAGTTTTTCCGATAGTAACGAGGTCAATGTAGTCCTTTGTCCTCGCATAGAACAGGTCTGCGGAAATTTTTGTTTTTCCCAAATCTTTTTTGATTCCCAGCTCCCAATTTGTCGTCGTTTCGGGTTTCAAAGACGGATTCGGCTCATAACGGCCGCCATAGGACGGTTCCGCATACCGGTAGAGCTGGTAGAGAAGGGGCGGCGCAAACGATTTTCCAAAAGACAAGTACAGATTGGTATGATCATCCAACGCATAACTGGCAGACAACTTAGGCGAGAACTGGTGGTAGGAATCAGATTCCAGTCTTGTCGGCGCATTTCCCCTGTAATAATTATAACCGCCATATTTTTCATAATAGTCGTACCGTCCGCCGATGTACGCTGCCCAGCGGCTGCTGAGTTTCCATTTGTCCTGAATATATAAAGCCCATGACTTCGCCTTGCCTCCGAGCCATTGGTCATCTTTATTTCCTTTCACGGTACTGTCCCATGATTTCCAGTCGGAAACAGTCTTCCAAATGGTTTCATCAAACCGGTCCTTCCCGTAAGAACCGCCGAAAAGAATGGTATGGCTGCCTGCGGTCCAGCGTTTATTCAAATCAAAATCCCACGATTTTGAAGGATAGGATGTCTTGCTGCCGGCACCGTCAAAAGTGCGGCTTGCCTTGACCGTCTTATCAGGCGTGATATATCCGCTTTTTGTGTAGTCGGTCATACCGAAATGGGCATGGATTTTATCCTTCTGATCATTGTAGGTAAGACTTTGCATGTCATAGACACGCCAGCCCCTGTTGCCGAAAAATGTGGACGCCGATACGCCTGACGGCTTGCTGAAACCCGCAGGCAAGTACGAACGGGGATCCGTATATTTCCATGTATAGTTGGAATGGGTGAATTTATAAGTGAGCTTTCTGTCTTCCGTAAAATCATAGCCCAGATTGAAGCCATAGCTTTCGGACATGACTTCCTTCATCCCCCGGTCGCCGATGATGTATTCTTTCCCGTCAGCGGTCGTGTCCAGAGAAGAAGTATCCACGCCGGTAAAATTATTTTTCCCCTTGCTATTCTTTATGGCATGAGAGGAGAGGTACGAACGCCAGCCGTCGGTCATTTTATTTTCATAGAAGACACCCCAGTTCAATCGATCCTTCCGTCCGCTTGCCATATAACTCTGCTTCACCGTGTTGTGGCTGCCGTATCCCAAGTTTACAGCACCGTGGACGCCATTTTTTTTCGCCGATTTCGTCATGATATTGATGACGCCGCCCACTGCGCGTCCGCCGTAAAGAGCAGACTGGCCGCCGCTGACGACTTCAATCTTACGAATATTTTCAACAGGAATCATATTCCAGTCCACTGTGCTGTTCCAGGCGGTATTCATCTGCTGTCCGTCGACGAGAACAAGGATATTCTTGGAATTATACCCGCGGAGGTTCACGCTGCCTTCCACCGTAGTATCTACATGTACACCGGTCGCCAAAGCAACGGCCTGTGCCGCATTCTGCACATTGCGGTCCTTAATTTCCTTTTCTGTCACGATCTGTACATTCGCAGGAACATCCTTTGTCGTTTCTGCCTGCCGGGTCGCCGTGACAGTGAGCCCCTTCAGTTCATACACCGGCACAGGCGCCGCACTTGCGCTTACACCGCCCGCGGCTGCCAATACAGCCAACATCATTCCATACTTTTTACTTTTCATCTCTTTATCTCCTTTACTTTTGCTGACAGGATTCTTAGATATAAAATAGCACAGCAGCACCTGATTGTTAATACTTAATAAATAATCAGGCATAAAATATATTTATTTCACGTCACGCAGTTTACACACCGTTATCTTCCGTGGCAAACGTATTTATTCTTTTGCACGCTCTTTTTTCAAGCCGCCATCGGCGTAAGGGATATAGATGGAAAGGATCCCAAAAATGGCCAGAAGCCAACAATACCACATATGGGGAATGATTTCCATCGCATTTATAACAGCACCATTTTTAGATGCCAGCGCAGAAGCGGTCAGAAGCTGGGCACCATAGGGAATAATTCCCTGAAACACACAGGAAAAAATATCCAAAAGCGACGCACTTCTGCGGGAGTCTATCCCATATTCATTGCTGATATCTTTTGCCACACCGCCGCTGATAATGATTGCCACCGTATTATTGGCTGTAGCACAGTCCGTTAGGGACACGAGCGCCGCGATGCCCAGCTGGGCGGATTTATTCCCTTTGATCATTTTGCGCAGTTTGGAAATAAGCCATTCGATACCGCCATAGTAAGCGATCATTTCCGAAATACCGCCGCAGAAAAGAGCAAGGAAAAAGGCTTCCCCCATCCCCATAAAGCCGTTCCAGATATTCTGTGCGAAAGTAATAACCGTAAGCTCCGCCGATGCCATGCCGATAAATCCGGCAAGGAATATTCCTGCAGTGAGTACGAGGAATACATTTGCCCCAAGGAGCGCCAGTCCAAGAACGGCAATATAAGGAAATACTTTAAGCAGGCTGTAATCAAGCTCCTGCAAATCAGCTGCCGCTGACGGCTGGCCGATAACAAGGAGAAGAAAAATCGTGAGAACTGCCGCCGGAAGGGCAATTCTGAAGTTCATTTTAAATTTATCTTTCAATTCACAGCCCTGCGTCCGTGTCGCTGCAATCGTGGTATCAGAAATCATGGATAAATTATCTCCGAACATAGCGCCGCCCACACAGGCCGCCACCATGAGCGCTTCAGAAATTCCGCTCTTCACAGAAATTCCCGCTGCAATGGGCACGATGGCCGCAATGGTTCCCATAGAAGTCCCCGTGGCCGTACCCATAAACGCAGAAATAATGAAAATGCCTGCCGTCAGGTATTGGGCAGGAACAAAACTGATCCCCAGATTTACTGTTGCGTCACGGCCGCCCATAGCGGCTGCCACGGCGGAAAATGCACCGGCAAGGATGTAGATCATGAGCATGGTCATGACATTTTCGTTGCCCGCGCCTCGTGAGAAAATGCCGAATTTTACCTGGAGTGTTTCATCTCCCATAAAGAAAGCGGAAAGAACCGCAATAAACATGGCTGTCACCGATGGAAACTGGTAAAATGCCATTTCCACGCCATGAATCTGAAAATAAATCCCCGCGCCGAGATAAATGACGATAAAAATTAAAAAAGGCAGAAGAGAGAGCGCTCCTTCCTTTTTGTGCCGATACCCCATCCGAAAATCCCCCTTTACGTTTTCACCCATTATAACAAGATTTGCCCTAAAATAAAAACAGCTTGAAGCCTTTCGTCCAAAGCTGTATCGATAACAAAATATTTCTTCCGGTCTGCTACAGCAGCACCATTTTCAATCCGATGGAGATGAGAATAATTCCGCCGAGGACAGCAGCTTTATCCGCCAGCCTCACTCCGAATTTCCTGCCAATCATCACGCCAGCCACACAAACCGCAAATGTTACTGCCGCAATAATGAGAGCACAGACAAATGCGGCCGCCAAGTCCATTTGCTCATTGGTAAACCCTACGGAAAGCGCATCGATGGAAGTCGCGACGCCTTGCAGCAAAAGCGCTTTTTCCCCCACGCCGGCCCGGATATGTCCCGCATCACCGGAAAATCCTTCTTTCACCATGCTTACGCCGATAAAGCAAAGAAGAAAACAGGCAATCCATGGGATATAGGACGCAAAGAATTGGAATACCTCCACAATGATATGCACACAGATCCATCCCGCCATAAAACTGATTTTTTCCCATCCCATGCCCGGTTCATGAAAACCGTTCGCCAGAGAAACGGAAAAAGCATCCATCGCAAGACCGGCACCGAGGAGCACGCTGCTCAGCAGAAATACAAAGTCCATATTTTCTCTCTTTCGGAAAATAAAAAACCGGAACGCTATGCCCGGTAAATTTCCTGATCAGAGATCCCACGCATAGCTTTTGCTAAACACGTGAGTCTCGCATTTTAAAGTAGAGCCAGACCATAAGGTCAGCATGTTGACTTACTGCACAGGATGCTTGCTACTCCCCCACTTATTGAGAATAATATCATCAAGTCTGCTGTCTGTCAAGTAAAATAATCAGTATTCATCGCGTTTCCAATACTTGAAATACATTATCATTTAGAAATTTTTATTTCGTTTCATCTAAATATCTTTTTAGCTCTGCCGTTATTGTGCGCAGTCCTCTGACACCCGGTACGCCCCGCTTTCTCATCTCAGAAAGGGGACAGAATGACCGGTCATAGGTTTTATTTCGCCTGATACGCATACAGTACCGTTCCCGGTTCTTATCTTCTTTTCGGCAGGGAATATCGACTTCCACCGCTTCACAGCGGTACAGGATAGCAGAATAAGGCGCCGCCATATACATGTACACTGTGTCTCCTTCCTCGATATGTCCCGCCTGCTTCCATTCCACAATATCCGTCTTCCGGAATGCGGAAATGATGTCATAGTAATACGGATTGGCAGGTATGATCCATGTATGGGGCGCGGTATCCTGTTTTGATCCACTCTTCTTTTTCTGCGTCAATCGGTAACTTTCTTCCAGAAATTCCATAATCTGCCCGTCCGGCAGTGTATCGTCCAGAATCAGACTCACCCAGCTCTTTTTATTCATATGCCATGCGGGATAAATACCTGCTGTTCCGCAGAGCCTTTTTCCCTCTTCCGGCAGAATTTTCACATTGATCGCTTCTATAACCGCCCCGTCTTTTCCATCATCCAGTTTATTTCTCGGAATTGCCGCAATGATTCCGTACCATTTTTTATTTTCATGATTTCTGAATACGCCATATCCGGGATATTTTTTCCACGGAAAATCCGGACGGTCGCCGTACCGCATCCTAATCATCTCCGCAATCCGTTCCGACTGGTCAAAAAGAAAAAGTCTGTCAGTAAAACATCCGGCACCTATCGTTTCCAATATTTCCACATAACGGGCCCTGACCATATTCACAAAGGCCCCCGTCTGATACGGCACATGGACGGGAAGATACTCCTCTCCCGCCGCCGTATCGAAAACGCGTCCGAAAACGTTCCCTTCAAGGCTGATAGAAATGTCCGCCCTGAAATCTCCATCCATAAATAACTGGGAATAATGGTACCCTTCTTTGTCCTTATGAAAACCGAACTCCGCCAGTTTCTCGAAATCCGGTCTTTTCCGTTCAAATACTTTTGCTTCCAACCCCATATCTTTCTCCTTGAAAATATGTTTTCTGTAATTACACGCAGAGAGCCGTCCGTAAAAAAGAGATTCCCGAAAGAATCTCCTGATCACACTATTCCCTTTTAGCCGGTTTGATCCCTTTCTCATAACTGGAGAAATCTTCCTTTATCCATGCCAAAAACTCTTTACATTCTGCCTTGAATGCAGGGGAAGGTTTCAATGCCAGGGCGCATCGGAACTCTTCTCCCGCACGCCGGCTCAAATTCTCCGCTTTTTTTACATCTTCTTCCTGCTCCGCGCAGTAATACAGGGCAAACCCGAGCCGGTAATGCCATTCATAGTTTTCCCTATTCCGATCCATGCGTTCTTCCAGAATTTCCAGCGCCTTTTCATACTGCTCCGTATTATTATAAGCCACGGCCAGCTCACCCATCAGGAGATCCGTCTGTTCTTCTTTAGGAAGAGAGGTAATGGCCTTTATGACTTTCTGCGGTTCATCATTCACATACCATTCTCCAATCTGTTCCAGAAACGGCCGGTTCTTATCAAAATAAGCCTCCTCTTCCGGTGTATACTCTTCCTCCGCTTCACAGCAGATATACTCCATGACCATCTGGCAGAGATTTCCCGCCCTGTCGTAACCGAAGTACACGGGATAGCAGCCGTCTCCGAATCCGCTCTGTATCATGGGAAGCCGGTATGAAGTCCCCGGTATCGTGAAATTGATCCAGTCGCCCCCTTCTCTCTGGAACCGGGGCGCTGCTTCATAGCTCTTTGCAAATATATCTGCAAAGAAATCATCATATATATTTCCTTCCGGATTCTTTTCATACCAGTCACTTTCAAATTTGCAATAAGCGTCCCTTACTTTGACATCTGCCACGGTCGCCAGCCCTGCATCGACAGCGAATCCGATATAATCAAAATTTTCCCAATCAGACAAATCTTCTGTACCGGTCAGCGCCAATTCATAGTAAGCCGCTTCTTCCTCAGCGAAACGGATCCGTGTGGCAATGTAGCGGAAATTTCCTTCTTCCATTTCTGCCGCCAGTGTTTCCAGCATAAACGTTCCGACAGGAACTTTCTCCCTGTACGGCACAGTGTTTTTATCCAGATACACAAGAGGGTCGCATACAATGATCTTCCCTGTAGGGAAAGTTACGGTTCCCATGGAAAATAAAAACAGTTTCTTACCCTGAAACTCACTTTTTGCAAACAACTCTTCATAATCGACAGCAGGCGCCAGCATTCCTTCCTTCTTTAATTTTTCATATGCTTTTACCCATTTTTCTTCATCCGACATCCCTATCCCGCCTTTCCGATATCATCTTTATTATATGATTTAATTCTATCATTCTCTTTTCTCGAATGTCCACGCCCGCAAAAAAGAGCCTCCCGAAGGAGACCCTTTCATCAAAAGTAAGAACTATCCCTTGAAATATTTCACGCCTGCTTCCAGCAAAGGCTGGAATTTATTGCCGTAAATATTTTTCGCGATATTCGCGCCGTTTCTTTCCGTATGCCCCATCTTTCCCAGAACTCTGCCGTCAGGACTGGTAATGCCCTCAACGGACCAATTTGACCCGTTCAGGTTGTACCGGCTGTCATAAGTCGGGTGGCCTTCACTGTCTGTATAAAGTGTTGCTACCTGTCCATTGGCAATAAGCGCTCTGATCTGTTCATCAGACGCAATAAAGCGGCCTTCCCCATGGCTTATGGGAATACTGTGCAGATCACCCGGCCGGCATAAAGACAGCCATGGAGATTTTGTAGAAGCCACTTTTGTCGTTACATAATGGGACAAATGGCGTCCGATGGTATTGAATGTCAGCGTCGGCGCCTCTTCTGTCAGTGGCTTAAATTCACCGTACGGAACAAGCCCCAGTTTGATCAGAGCCTGGAATCCGTTGCAGATACCGAGAACTAATCCGTCTCTTATATGGAGAAGTTCTTCCATGGCCTCCATGAGTTTTGCATTGCGGAATACAGCCGCAATAAACTTGCCGCTTCCATCCGGTTCATCCCCTGCGGAAAAGCCGCCGGGAAACATGACGATCTGTGATCTGGAAATACGTCTTGCCATTTCTTCCACGGATTCTTTCAGTTCCGCCGCGTCTCTGTTTCTCATGATGAAGATATCTGTATCAGCGCCTGCCCGTTCAAAGGCTCTCGCACTGTCCACTTCGCAGTTGGTCCCCGGCATCGTGGGAATAAATACTTTCGGTCTTGTGATGGCGGTTTTCACGGCAAAGCGGAATTTCGGTTCCGTTTCGGCAATAACCGGAATAGTTCCCGTAAGATCTTCCGCACACCTTGGGAAAATAGGATCCAAAGTCTTCTCATACGCACGAAGAAGGTCTTCCAGAGAAATTTCCGTATCCGCCACTTTCATCACATCTCCTCCGATAGTGCCAAGAATTCTCGTGTGCGGCTGCTTTGCGTACTCTTCCGCCAATTCCGGCGCAGTTTCCACAATGATCGCCCCATAGAAGTTTCCAAAATACTTTGGCAGAGGCAAAGTCCCCGTCGT
>OHJG01000814.1_pt1 | contig 12460 bp, 8 predicted proteins | sample 1568481 | NCBI WGS metagenome assembly OHJG01 (sample SAMEA3879505, study PRJEB24766) | human gut metagenome | biome: human-associated habitat; feature: feces | place: USA | collected 1985/1987
GTTGGAACCGGAATTGAATAGGATAATTTAAAAATTAAATGTAGAATTTATAAAATATACAGGGCTTGGCAGAATATATGCCAGGCTCTGTATTTTTTTGAATAGGTAAAGCTTAAAGCTTTATGAGGAAGCTTTTAGCGAGAAAACAAAATACCCTCACATAAGCTGGAAATGCGCATATATTATAGCGAAAGGAAGAAGTTATTATGCAAAAAGACACTATAATATATGTTACGGATCAGAGGCAAAAGTACCTCGCTAATATGCTGGGAGGAGAACAGACAGATTGCAGAAATAGCGGCGAGATTGATTATGAGCGTGTTGGGAATATTGTGTTTCCTACACCGTTTTCAAAGCTTAAGCTTATAAATAGTGATATAGAAAAATTAAAACATAATATAATAATTAACAATATTGCAGTGTGGGGCGGCATGATGCCGGAGTGCTTTCCAGGTATTGACAGGGGCTGTGACTTTATGAGAGATGAAACTGTCATAGAGCAGAATGCCATTGTTACGGCCGAGGCCACTGCGTCCATAGCAATACAAAAAAGCATACATGGTATATACGGCTCAAAGGTACTTGTGAGCGGGTTTGGAAAATGCGGAAAGGCAATTGCCCACGTTTTTTCTGCTATGGGAGCCCATGTCATGGTGATGGCAAGGAGAAAACAGGCAAGGCATGAGGCCGCTGAACTGGGATATGAAACGGTGGATTTTAATGATCCTGCCAAGGCCTGTTTTGAAACACTGTTTCTCATAAACACAGTACCGGATAGGGTTATAGATGAAAGTTTAATCATGATTTTGCAAAAAGATGCGATAATTATAGACATTGCATCTAAGCCCGGCGGCTGTGATTTTGAGGCTTGTAAGAGGTATCAGATAAACTGTACGCATGCGCTCGGCCTTCCGGGCATATACTGTCCGAAAACCGGTGCAAAAATACTTTATGACTGTATGAAAAGAAAAGGTATGACGGAGGGCTTATGGTTATTTCGGATTGCACCGTAGGAATGGGAATTACAGGCTCCTTCTGTAGTTTTGAAAAGACTAAGGATGTTGCAAAGCGGCTTGTGGATAGCTTCACACATGTGACACCTGTATATTCCTATAATGCACAGATGATGAACACGCGCTTTGGAAAGGCGGGAGACTTTATGCATACTATCTCCGAAATCACAGGGGACGAGGGCATCAGGACACTGCAAGAGGCAGAACGTGTCGGCCCGGGAAAGCTGTTTGACGTGATGGTGATTTACCCATGCACCGGCAACACAGCGGCAAAGCTTGCAAACGGCATAGTGGACACACCGGTTCTTCTCGCGGCAAAGGCTCATCTGAGAAACGGCAGACCGCTTGTTATCGGGATTTCCACAAATGATGCGCTCGGCATCAACTTTAAGAATATCGGAAAGCTGATGAATATGAAAAATATTTATTTTGTGCCGTTTGGGCAGGATGACTGTGTGAAGAAACCGAATTCACTCGTGTGTGATGGAAAACAGGTTGTCGACACAATAAATGAAGTGATGGCAGGACGACAGATCCAGCCGGTAATCCTCTAGAGAGGGAATATTACTTTATTGAGATTATAGTACGGGACGATTCACGCGGGCACCGCGGCGGGCTGCATACACTCCGGTGTCCGCTACGCTGCGCAGCCAAGATACTGTGCAAATTATGCTTTGTAGGTTTTCATAGGATGACGAAAACGTCGAAACTCGCCATCCATGGCTCGATTTCTCCTTGCCTCGGCGTCCATGCCTCGGCATTTCTGCTTTACATAGCACAATTCTACAGTCTCTAAGCAGCTCCGCTATTCGCTTTCGCGGGATAGTGTGTGCTCCAGGGTGCCCGCGGCTTGCGAACTATACTCAATAATTTAACGTAAATCCACTTGCAATTAATGCTCAATAATTTAACATATATCCACTTGCGATCAACCTGCAACAATGCTATTCTTAGGATATGAATACACTGAATATATATAATAGCAATAGAGATAAAGATATACATTTAGATACAAATTCCAACACCAAAATAAAAATCTGCGGTCTGACTTCACCTGCTGAAGCACGGTATCTCAACGAAAATCACGTTGATTTTGCGGGTATGGTGTTATTTTTTCCAAAGAGTAAGAGAAATATATCCATCGAACAGGCAATGGAGATTATGGCAGCCCTTGATGCTTCCATCAAAAGAGTCGCCGTTGTCGTTTCGCCATCCATAGAGCAGGTCAGACAGATTGAGGCTGCAGGCTTTGACTATGTCCAGATACATGGGGAAATCCCGGAGACAGAGACAGAGGCGGAGGCAGCAATAGCTATCCCGATTCTTAAAGCCTTCAATGTCTCTGATATGGGCAGCTATGAGAAGTATCACAACGATTCACGCATTGCAGGCTATGTGTTTGATGCCATTGAACCCGGCAGTGGAAAAACCTTTGACTGGAAGCTGGTTGACAATATCCCCCGCGATGAAAAGCTGCTGCTGCTCGCAGGTGGCTTAAATCCAGACAATGTGCGCATGGCAATTGAAGCCGTACATCCTGACGGAGTTGATGTATCATCAGGTGTGGAAAATGATGACAAAGCGGGTAAGAATCCGGAAAGGATACGTGCATTTGCCATCGCTGTAGAATCGCATAATTAATATCTCTATTTGTTCATACTTATAAGAGGAGTTATATGGCATTGTTAAAAGAAAAAATCCACCTACATCTCTTCGTGATTTCATCACATGATGTATGTGGATTTTTTTATGAAATTATGTAACTATTATTTTTCTTTGCCAATCTTGAAAAACAGATTTGCCTTGATGAGCACCGGTCTCAGTGCCATATACACGATTGTTGCAGCAATCACCGATATCACTGCATTGACTCCTGTTGTGGTCACGCTCCATGCGATTTTGAGCTGTGCCATCGGCTTTCCGAGGATAAGCATATCGTAGAAATAGCTTATAATTGGATCAAAAATAAAATTGAAGAGCATTCCTGCACATGCTGCAAGGACTGTCCATTTAAATACATGCTTCTTGTCGGTTGAATATGTAATCTTTCCAAGCTTGTGTGCTACAAGACCGGTGATAACACCAATCATAAGCTTGAGGAAAAATGTCTTTGGTGCTCCGGTGATATATATCGGGTCAAGTAAATCACCGATTGTCATTCCGATTGCTCCACCGATTCCTCCGTATACTCCGCCTAAGAGCAAAGCTGCAAGTACTACGACTGCGTTTCCAAGGTGAAAGGATGTGGCGCTGCCACCCGGTAATGTGACCTTAATCTGTAAAAATGTGAATATGACATATGATAAAGCTGCCATAAGTGCTGTAAGTGTGAGTTTTTGAACTTTTTCGTTTCTCATAAAATGCCTCCTAAATATTACAATTAAACTATATAATACTCTTATGTGGCATCAAGTATATATCCAATTTTATATAAATTTATATATCCAGTTTATCTAAAGTCCATTTACTCCTGTGGTTTAATTCCGCTATAGTGTTTTTTCAGCATTTCTATTATCACCTGCTGGCTCTGCTTCGAATGGGTGATGGCGTAATAGCTTCCACCAAATTTTGCCTTGCGCTCTTCCTCATCTATCCCTACGCTTCGTCCCTTTTCGGTGACACGCTTTATCTTGTTCTCTCCTTCTGTAACTTCCTCCAGATAGCCCTCTGCAATAAGAAACTCGTTTATAAACGAGGCTGCAAGCTTTTTGTGCTCCTTATCCACAGGGCACAGCTCATTTATTTTGTTCGTAAGCTCTGTAAGCCTGCATTTGTCGGTGAGTTCTACATCATCAAGCTTCTGTGGCTCAATGTAAAACGGAAGCTTCTTTTTTCTCGTGCTGCCGGTTTCAGCAGCCTCCTCATCGCTTAAAACAGTCTGTAGTCTTTCACCGGTCGTGCTGCCTGATGGATTTGGGCTGTCTGCAACAAATGAATTTACCGCCGTCACAAACGCTTCACCATAATTTTGTATCTTCTGCTCACCCATTCCGTACACATCGGCAAGCTGTTCCTTATCCCGCGGCAGCTTCGCACATATATCCTTTAAAGTCTTGTCGGAGCAGATGATATACGGAGGCACCGACTTTTCTGCAGCCAGCTCTGTACGCACGCTGCGCAGCTTTTCAAACAGCGCAGCACCAAGCTCGTTAAGCCCTGCAAGCTGTGCTGACTTTTTACGCTTTTTGCCGGTTTCAACGTATGTCTCCTCCTCTTCATCCTCCACAACGACACAGTTGCTGCATTTGTTGCAAATACATGGGGTTGTGTCTCCGAAATATGAAAGTATAAACTCTCTCAGGCATTTGTCCGTCTCGCAGTAATTTATCATCTGCTGCAGCTTTCTCCTGTCATTGGCTGTCTTTTGCATGTCGGATGCCACATCGCCTGCTGAAGCCTTATTTTGCAGAAGGAACTTGTTTATCATGATATCCTGCTTTGAGAAAAACAGCACACATTCCGCTTCCTCACCGTCTCGCCCCGCTCTTCCGGCCTCCTGATAGTAATACTCGAGGCTCTGTGGCATGTTGTAATGCAGCACATATCTCACATTTGACTTGTCGATTCCCATTCCAAATGCGTTTGTGGCAACCATCACACGGATTCTGTCATATGTAAAATCCTCCTGATTCTGCTTACGTTCATCATTTGAAAGCCCTGCGTGGTAACGGCCCGCCGAAATGCCCTGCTCATTTAAAAGAGTATACAGCTTATCCACATTCTTTTTCGTTGCGCAGTATATTATTCCACTTTCGTCCTCATGCTTTTTCACATAATTGATGATACTGTTGTCCTTCTGGCTGCCTCCCCTTCTTGTAACAACCCTGAAAAACAGGTTAGGTCTGTCAAACCCTGTCACCATAGTAACCGGATTGTTAAGTCCAAGCGAAGCCACTATATCATTTTTCACGCGCTCCGTGGCGGTCGCTGTAAACGCACTGACTATCGGTCGTCTTGGAAGTCTCGTTAAAAATCCGGCAATTTCCAGATAGCTCGGTCTGAAATCCTGTCCCCACTGCGATATACAATGTGCCTCATCAACTGTCAGCATCGATATGTCCGCGTTGCAGGCAAAATCCAGAAAACGCGACGTGTTGAGGCGCTCCGGAGCGACATAGATTATCTTGTAGCGTCCCTGTGAGGCATATGAAAGTGCCATCCTTATCTGGTTTTCGGTCAGTGAGCTGTTGATATAGGCGGCATGCACTCCTGCCTGGTTTAAAGCCTTGACCTGATCTGACATGAGCGAGATAAGTGGCGAAATGACAAGCGTAATTCCTTTAAGTATAAGCGCCGGAAGCTGGTAGCACAGCGATTTTCCTGCGCCTGTCGGCATGATACCGAGCACATCGTGCCCTGCAAGTATGCCGTTTATGAGCTCCTCCTGCCCTGTTCTAAGACTGTCGTAGCCAAAGTATTGTTTGAGTGTCTGGTTTATGTTCATTTATGCTTGTTGTCCTCCCTTAGCTGCACGATAATCCTGTAGACCTCAGGCCTTCTCTCCTTCAGATGCTTATCAAGCAGGTGTCTCCTCTGTGCAAACCGCTCTGCAAGCTCCGGATGCTCTCTTGCTATACGCTCATGCACCTCGCGACGGTGCATCTCGATATCTGCCGCAAGCGTGTGCACATCCTTTCCTGATATGTTGACGATTTCTTTCAGATGCTCCTCCAGATGCTCCAGCCACTCATCCTGGTCAAACTCATCCATATGCGCCCAGCGGCCATGCATGATTTCCTCTATATCCTTTGTCTTTTTGAGCTGTTCTATCTGAAGCTTTATCTGCTTTTCAATCTGCTCCTCACTCTCGGCGCCAAACGCCCAGACAAACTCCTGCACTCTGTTGTCAGCACGCTTTCTTGAGGCACTGCGCTCCTCGTTATCTACGCCACCCTCAAGCGGATAAGGTCTGTTTATTCCCATATCCTTTAGCGCAATATGTATTGTCCTTCTGACACAGCCCTGCTCAATTAAATAACCTAAGCCCAGCTTCCTGAGTTGCTCGTTGAGCTCTGCAATGTGCTCTGTTATGTATAGCTTTACACCTTTTTGTTTCAGTGAGCGGTAAAGTGACTCTATGCTGTCAGCTCCTGTGATATCAATACTTCCGATAGCTCCGGCATCGATTATGACAGCTTTTGTATCATGCTTTAGGTGGTCCTCAATATCACGCACAAGTACCTTTGCATTTGCAAAAAACAGGCCGCTCGAAAATCTGTAAATAATCACACCGTCAATCTCGTGGATGTTTGTGCTCTCCCTGATATCGCGGAAATGACTGTGTCCCGGCTGCACACCGAGAAAGCAGGTGGCCGGCTTTGCGCTTCTGATTATCATCTCGGCAAAAGACAAAATGATTCCTATCAAAACTCCGTTTATCGTACCCAGAATAAGTACTCCGAAAAAAGCACCAACAAATATGAAAAATTCTGTCCTGCTGACCTTCCACAGTCTCTTTGCCAGATGAAACTCCGTGGCACCCATGAGCGCTGATATGACAATCGCCGTGAGCACCGGAACCGGCAGATATCCTATAAAGCCTGTGCAAAAAAGAAGCACTGCTATCATGGAAACGCCTGCAACAAGCCCTGTGAGCTGTGTCTTACCCTCGTACTGCTCGCTCATCGCAGTTCGTGACACTGAACCGTTTATCGGACAGCAGCCCGTAAAAGCCGCAGCCATATTTCCTATGGAAAATGCCAAAAGCTCCGTGTTATCATCTATTCTGTATCCGTTTTTCTGTGCGAAATTGTTTTCTGCCAGAAGTGTCTCTGCCATGATGACAACAGCAACCGAAAGACTTAAAACTATTACCTCTGAGGCCTTTTGAACTGAAAAAACTGCCTCGAAATCCGGTATATACCACCGCGGCATGCCGGGCTCAACTGCTGAAAGAGTCGGCACTCCCCACTCCTTTACCGGTCCAAAATATGTAAAAAGCGCGCCTGTTACCATGAGCACAACCGCCATAGGAAACTTTGGAACAAGCCTCTTACTCACAACCAAAATGGCAAGCGCTACAATCCCCATGACAAGTGCGGCTGCATTTATGTGGTGTAAGGCCTCCCATATATGCTCAGACAGTTCAAAAAGCTCTCCGGTTCCTGCCGCAGAGCCCATGAGCTTTGGCACCTGCATCAGTATGATTGTAGTACATATGCCTGTGATAAATCCGCCCATAACCGGCGCAGATATGTAGTTCACCAGCTTTCCGGCATTCATGAAGTAAAATGCCAAAAGCCACAGTGCCACAAAAAATGTAAACACCGGTACAACCGTCATGGCCTCTTTGCTTCCTGCCTCTATTCCCATGCCAAGCACTGCTGCTCCGACAAGCGCCGCCGGAGCAGCATCCACACCGAATATAAACTGCGGTGATGTGGAAAACAGAGCAAACAATATGATTGGGAATACCGAGCCATACAAGCCATATACCGCCGGTAGCCCGGATATCTGCGCATAGCCCATCGATATAGGAATCGAAACCGCCATGATGATGATTCCCGCAAGAATGTCCTTTGGGAGATTTTTCTTGTCGTAGTTTTTGAGTGTTGGTGCAACTGATAATTTTTGTTTCATTTAGATTTGTGCCTTCTTTATCAATACTTTCTTTCCTTCAAATGCGAAACCATAATGTTGAATTGCTTCTCTTTTATATCCTCGTTCCAAAAGCTTTGCATCATAATTTTTCTCTTCAATCTGCTTCAAAGCACTATCCGCAGTCATATCCAGTGATGTCTCCTCTTGCGAATCAATAACCTTAAATTCTATTATTACAGCCTGCGAATTTTTATCACGTGGAATGATCATCACATCATATCTGCCATAGCCACTTTCACGGTTTGACTGCACTTCATATTTATCTCTAAGCTCGACCAGCAGGCCTAAGACAAAACCATGATAAAATCTCTCCGGTTCAGATTTTCCCGAAGGATGCTTTCCGCTGTCAAAGCTGCTGAAGGTAGATAAAGCGACCTCATTCATGTATATGTTCATTTCCTTTACATTGCCTCTAAGCAATGCCCTTATGAATCCATTATAATTCGAAACAGAGGCATTAAACCATCCTCTGAACATATTTGAAAACATACTTACGGTTTCAAGATTTGTAATGCTCAGATGATACCACGGTTCAAGCGTAAGACCTCTTTTTTCTAAGGAATCAACCTTTAAATAACCGCTGGCAAGCAAAAGACTCCAAATGGCATTTTCATCGTTATCGAGCTGTTCAAACACCAGTTGTTCGTCAATGCTAACCTCCACAGAATCGCCTTCCAGAAGTGTTTCCATCATAGATTTTATTTCTGCAGATGCTGTTCTGATCAAACGATTTACCAGACCGTTTGAGCTGGTAGATGCCCAGTATGGACTTATCTGTTTTTCCTTTAGAAAATTCGTTATAGACCATGGATTATAAATATCACTGTGATTTCCAAATTTAAAACCGTCATACCATTTTTTTACAGTATCTTTTTCACCGGACAGACCATACTCTTCCATTGCATCAAAAACTTCATTCTCTGTAAATCCAAAGCTCGTTGCATAACTGCTTGAGGTCGTGGTTATTACATTCAGATTATTGAGGTCTGAAAAAATTGATTCCTTTGATACACGCGTGATTCCTGTCATAATAGCACGCTCCATATACGGATTTGTCTTGAACGTTGCATTAAACAGGCTTCTTATATATGCAGTAAACTCATTCCAATATCCATGAAGATATGCCTCCTGTATAGGAGTATCATACTCATCAAGGATAATTATCGTCTTCTTTCCCCAGTAACGATGAAAATACTCACACAAAATATTTAATTTTAATCCACTCTCAGCATCACCCATCCTGGTATTTGTTCCTTCAAAATCAGCTATTTCGTCTGCTGTCAGAGTATCCCCCTCAAGCAGATATCTGTGCCTTTTGTAAACAGCCTCTATCTGTGCTTTTATCTGGATTTTTGCATCTCCCAGATTGTCGGCCTTAACCGAAGCAAAGCTCATAAAAATCACAGGATAAGTACCCTGAATTTTTCGATAGTCCTCATCCTCCCATATGGACAATGAATCAAACAAATCGCTCCTGTCCTTATACTGATTTGAAAAAAAGCAGTTAAGCATGCTCATATTAAGTGTTTTTCCAAAACGCCTCGGACGCGTGATGAGAGTCACATCATCCTTTGAATCCCACCATTCCTTTATAAAGCTCGTTTTGTCCACAAAAAAGCAATTATCTTCTATAACAGAAGCAAAATCCTGTTTCCCAATACCAATCGTTTTTACCATATCTGACTCCCTGTATAGTCTCAAATCATTGTTTTATATATATGATATTATAGCCAATACAATTATGCACTGCAAGAAACAAATATACTCTTCTTAATCACGTTTTTAAACATAGATTAAGAAGAGTATAATCTCTTTTATCGTATTAAATTATAACTACTTAATTACAGCCTCAACCTCACCCTTCTCAGGCATCACGCGAAGTGCGCCCTTTCTCGTAGTAATAAGAGAGGCTGCCGCATTTGCGAATGTGAGCATCTTTTTCACATCGTCATCCTTCCGGTCATTGATACCATGCTCCAACACATCGTGAAGCAGGCATGCACAGAAGGTATCTCCTGCACCTGTAGTCTCGACAGTGTCATCTCGCAGGAACGGAGCTGCCTCCACGATATGTCCGTCAAAAAATGCCATACTTCCGTTTTTGCCCATAGTGGCACAGATAAACGGAATGTGATACTCATCTATGAGCTTCTTCACACCTGTCTTTATGTCCTTTTCGCCTGTCATGAATTCAATCTCATCATCAGATATTTTTAAGATGTCACACTGACTCAGGCCCCAGCTTATCTTCTCTTTTGCATCGTCCATGCTCTTCCAGAGCGGTTTACGCAGATTAGGGTCAAAGGAAATCAGTGTGCCTGCCTCTTTTGCGGCAGCTATTGCATGCTTTGTCGCATTCTCACAGATCTTATCTGTCATTGAAAGACTTCCGAAGTGGAAAATTTTTGCGTTTCTCACAAGGGATAAATCCACCTCATCCGCTGTCAGCATCATATCTGCTCCCGGATTTCTGTAAAATGAGAAATCTCTGTCTCCGTCTGCTGCGGTCTGGACAAATGCAAGAGTGGTATGTACATTGTCATCATAGCGCACGCCTGTTGTGTCGATGCCCTGCTCCTTTACGGCATCAACAAGCAGCCTTCCGAACGCATCCTGTCCCACTTTTCCGATGAAAGCAGTCTGATGACCGAGCTTTTGAAGCATGGCAAGCACGTTACATGGAGCTCCACCCGGATTAGCCTCAAAAAGCTTATTGTCCTGCGCACTTGTACCGTTTTCTGTAAAATCTATAAGTAATTCACCTAATGCAACTACATCCATATTGTACCTCTTTCTTTCCTGTCAAAATATCCTGTATATTATTCTACAAATAACCGGACCAATAATTTGTCCGGTTATTATTTGTATGCTCTACTGATATGCGGTCATATTACAAAATTATATCATATTTTTCAATATCCACAACAGCACTTCCGTCACAATTAAAGCAGATTCCGTCTGCCTGAAGAGGTGTACAGATAGCTGTGGTTGCGACCTGCTGTCCGTCATTGATAAAGAGCTCTATAGACTGTCTGTCCATGATGAAACGAAGCTTTAGCTTTCTGTCTGTATCTGCGATTTTAATTTTTCTGACACAGACGACATCCTTTGTGACGCCACAGCAGGTACGATCAATCTCGAGCACGCCTGCGACTCTGTTGTAGGTAAACGCTGTGCTATACTCATCATCGCATGCCATTTCAACAGTGAAGTCATGGTACTCCTCGCCTGAAAGCTCCACTGTCATGTCGAGAGTGCGGCCCTTTATGCCATCAAAGGTCGTGTAGCAGTCTATTTTTTTATCTGTATAATGACACTTGTTTGCACGATAATTTTCTATTTCCTTAACCGGCTTCTGCCAGATACGGCCGTCCTTTATTTCAAGCTCACGAGGCAGTGTCATCATGCCCTGCCAATCCTGCGAATCAGGAACGACACATGCATCCCACGACTTCATCCAGGCAATCATCACGCGACGTCCGTCCGGAAGCAGTGTAGTCTGCGGTGCATAAAAGTCCATGCCATAGTCAAGTGTGTGCGGCTCTTCCTTGATAAATACATGATTTTCTTTATCATAATCCCCCAGAAAATATACAGAGTTGTGTCCGTTATGAAACTCATATTTGTCTGCCTTCATACTCTGCGGTGAACAGATGAGCACATGCTTATCCTCCAGCCCAAAGAAGTCCGGGCACTCCCACATGGTACCTATTTTGCCTGTGCTGTTTGCCGCAAGGATTGTCTCAAACTGCCAATCGGTCAGGTTTTTTGAAGAGCAGAGCACTACCTGTCCCACATTGTTTAAGTCCTTGCTTCCAACTATAAGATAATATGTGTCATCCTCTTTCCATATTTTCGGGTCACGGAAATCGATTCTGCTGCAGTTTTCAGGAAGCATATCGCCTGTCACAACAGGATTATTCTCATGCTTCACATAATTAAGTCCGTCTCCAAATGCGATGCACTGGTTCTGTCTCTCCTGCTCACTGCCGTCAGGAAGTTTAATCCTTGTGACACCTGTGTATACAAGCACATGCTTACCATCTGCCTCAATGGCACTTCCTGAGAAACATCCTTTTTTATCATATTCCTCGTCAGGTGCCAGAACACACGGAAGCTGCTCCCATTTAATCATATCGCTTGTCGTACTATGCCCCCAATGCATAGGTCCCCACTCACGCAGATATGGATAGTACTGATAAAACAGATGAATTTTTCCGTTATAGACAGAAAATCCATTCGGATCATTAATCCATCCTGCCGGTGCACTGATATGAAACAAAGGTTTACTCTCTTTATCTGTAGCAGCTATTTTTTTTGCCTCGTAGCTTCTTGCTTTTTCCAATAATTCGCTCATTCAAATCCTCCAATTCTGTTTGCTTTGCCGGTAATACAGAATTATGAACAGTAACCTATTTGCCCTCTGACGTACTCTCAAGGGATTTCTGATAGCTGTCAAAATATTTCTGCTTTATCTTCAGATAATCCTGTAAACCATATTTATCAAGTTTCTTAAGGTATGAATCCCATTCCTTATCAATGCCGCCGTTTAATATCCAGTCGGCCTTTTTCTGCTCAGCATATTTCTTGATGTCTGTGTCGTACTGTGACACCTTGTTGGTGTCATCTATGCTCATGAACACGTTTGGATAGACATACTTACTGTTCATGTCCTTCAGATAAGCCTCATGCATGTTGTCAAGACGCCACTTGGCATCTGCAGGCTCTGTCACATAAACATCATAGTACTCGTTTAAAACAGCAAGCGGTCCGTTTACAGACTGCGCCTCACGCACCTCAACCGGTGACTGATCGCCCAGATCCATATGCTTTAACATCTGTCCACC
>OHJG01000825.1_pt1 | contig 12344 bp, 10 predicted proteins | sample 1568481 | NCBI WGS metagenome assembly OHJG01 (sample SAMEA3879505, study PRJEB24766) | human gut metagenome | biome: human-associated habitat; feature: feces | place: USA | collected 1985/1987
TTCTCTACCGCGTTGCACATATGACACATCATAATACAGGAGATAAATGGTGTATTTATCCAATGTATGATTTTGCACATCCAATTGAAGATGCAATCGAGGGTGTAACACATTCTATCTGTACGTTGGAATTTGAGGAAAGACGCCCTTTATATAATTGGTGTCTTCAGGCATTTGACGGGAAGGAAAAACCGAGGCAGATTGAATTTGCGCGATTGAATGTGACTACAATGATTACGAGTAAGCGTAAACTGCGTAAGATGGTAGAATCGGGTGTTGTTTCCGGATGGGATGATCCCCGTATGCCAACTATCAGCGGCATCAGAAGAAGAGGATATACGCCGGAATCTTTACGACGCTTCTGTGAATTGATTGGTGTGGCTAAGGCAGATAATGTAGTAGATATTTCTTTTTTAGAATACTGTATTCGTGAAGACCTTAAGACTAAGGCGCCTCGAATTATGACTGTTATTGATCCTGTTAAAGTTGTTCTTACGAACTATCCTGAAGATAAAATGGAATATGTAACGATTGAAAATAATCCGGAACAGGAAACTATGGGAACACGGCAGGTTCCTTTTGGCAGAACTATTTATATTGAACGGGAAGATTTTATGGAAACGCCGGTGAAGAAATTTTTCCGTATGACACTGGGAAAGGAGGTTCGGCTTAAAGGGGCATACATTGTGCACTGTGATGAACTTATTAAGGATGAAAAGGGTAAACTCAAAGAAATTCATTGCACGGTTGATTTTGATACACGCAGTGGAACACCCGGTGCAGATCGTAAAGTGAAGGGGACGCTTCATTGGGTATATGCTGATACAGCAGTTGATGTGGCAGTGCGTCTGTACGATTATCTGATTTCCCCGGATGATGTAGATGATGGCCGCGATTTCATGGAAAAGGTGAATACAGATTCACTTGTAGTAATGAATGGCAAGGCTGAACCGGTAATTAAGGAATATGATGTGGGAAGCCGTTTTCAGTTTTTACGCAAGGGATATTTTATTATTGATAAAGATAGTACAAAAAAACAGATTGTGTGCAATCGGATCGTCGGGCTTCGGGATACTTGGGCTAAGTTGCAAAAAATAATGGGGAAGGGAAACGGATAAGGAAAAATATGAGATATAGATTATGGCTTAGTATATTATCTGTGATATTTACGGTATCACTGACAGCTAATGTTTCAGCGGAAAAATGGGAATTACCTGATATTGGAAAGATGGAGGTGCCTCCGCATGTTCATTTTGAGGAAGGCGAGCAGTCTGCTTTACCTTTTTTGCAGGATAAAGGGATAAAGCTGTATTTTACGCGGAAGGGAGCAGTAAGTGGAAGATATTATACGATGACTTATTCCAATCCCCCTGATTTTTCCTATGGCTGGGCAACCAGCCAAAAGCTGGGAGTTCCCTTTTTATTGGAGATAGGAGAAATCACACATAAAACAGATTCTATAGAGAAGCAGATGGATATCATTGCAGGGCATTTGAATAAGTGTATTATGGAAAGTGGTGCTGTTTATACAGGAAAAACACCTTTGGTGCGGATAAATGATAAGAAGAATCCTCGCTGGGAAGGATCGTTTGAGATAAGAATAAAAGAAAAAGATATCGTTTATCATGAAGCATATCAAGTTGTACTACAAAATGACGGTTATTTCATTTCCTTAGGAATTATCAATTCTGACGCGGAGCAATTTGAATTGACCAGTTCTTTACGGGAGATGATGGGGAAAAGGAAAATTGTCAAGCAGAAGAAATTGCTTGATTTAAAAAAGTAGATTTTGGAATAAAAATTTGTAATAAAAAGTGGCAAATTGACAAGGCATGTTTTGATAAGTAATATAAAGAGGTAGTAATTCATTATGTAAGAATTTGACAGGAGGAGTTTTACATGGCAAAGGTAGCAATCGTATATTGGTCCGGCTCCGGAAATACAGAAGCTATGGCACAAGCAATTGAAAATGCAGCAAAGGATGCGGGTGCAGAAACCACATTGAGCTTTGTAAGTGATACTACTGCATCTGATGTGGCAGCTTTTGATCGTATTATTCTTGGCTGCCCGGCGATGGGGAATGAAGAGTTGGAAGAATATGAATTTGAACCATTTTTTGCTGAACTGTTGCCACAGCTCAAAGGTAAAATAGTTGGTATTTTTGGTTCTTATGCGTGGAATCAGGGCGATTGGATTGTGACGTGGAAGCAGCGTTTGAATGATGCAGGTGTTGAACTTATATCCGAACCGGTTAAGGCTTACAGCTATCCTGATGATGAAGCACTGGCTGCTTGTGCCGCTTTAGGAAAAGCGGTGGCGAATGCGTAATTAAATCGTATTGAAGAGGCGTCTTAAGAGAGGCGCTTCTTTTTTACATAGGGGGACTTATGGGAAGTAAAGTTGCAATTATTTATTTTTCAGCAACAGGGAATACAGAAGCGATGGCAGAGGCCGTGGCTGTGGGAGCTCGTAATACGGGAGCTGAAGTTTTACTTGCTCCTGTTTCAGATGTAGATCCTATTGAAATTGGTAATACCTGCCATCACATTATCTTAGGGTGTTCAGCTTGGGGAGTCGAAGTGATTGAGGAGATGGAAATGAAGCCATTTTGTGAGAAATTGAAACCTTATTTAAAAGGGAAAGAAATGGGGATTTTCGGTTCTTGTGGCTGGAGCCGCGGCGCATGGCTGAATTCCTGGTATAATGAGCTTCATTTCGCAGGGGCGCATTTTGCTGCCAAACCGGTTTTAGCTTATGGATATCCTGATGAAGGGGCCCAGAAGAATTGTGAAGCTCTTGGGGCAGCGGTTGCTAAAGCATAATGATTGTATAAGAGATGATAATTACTAAAGGTGGGATTTGAATGGAATGGAATAATAAAATTTCTGAAAATGTACAGGCAGTTCCTTTTTCTGGAATTCGTAAATTTTTTGATCTGGCGAGCACAATGAAAGATGTTATTTCTTTAGGTGTGGGAGAACCAGATTATGCGGCACCTGATAGAGTTATTGACGCATGCATTGAAAGTCTGAAAAACAAAGAAACTTCTTATACCTCGAATTGGGGTCTTTTGGAACTTCGCGAGGAAATCAGCTGCCTTTTTAAAAAGCGTTATGGATTGGAATATGATCCAATGAATGAAATTATGATTACTGTTGGTGTATCGGAAGCTATTACTGTTGTCATGCAGACGATCCTGAACCCGGGAGATCAGGTTTTAATGCCTGACCCTGCCTATCTCGCGTATCCTGCATGCGTAAGATTGGTTGGAGGGACACCTGTTCTTGTACCGACATTTTCTGATGATGAATTCAGATTAAGAGTGGATGAGTTGGAGGAAAAATTGACGACCAAGACGAAAGCGTTACTGATCGGTTATCCAAATAATCCAACGGGGACGGTAATGGATCGGGCGGCTCTTGAAGAAATTGCAGCATTTGCCCAGAGGCATGACCTGATCGTAATTTCAGATGAAATTTATTATGACCTGACTTATGAGGGGAAACATACCTGTTTTGCTTCCATCCCCGGTATGAAGGAACGCACTCTTGTCATGAATGGGTTTTCAAAATCTTATGCGATGACAGGATTACGTATTGGCTATATTTGCGGACCGAAAGAAGTCATGCAGTCTTTGTACAAGGTTCACCAGTATGAGATTTTATGTGCTGCATCTACCAGTCAGTATGGAGCAATCGCTGCGCTGAGGAAATGTGATGAAGATGTAAAAGTGATGTTCGATGAATATAAGATTCGCAGAAAGATAGTGTATGATGCTCTCGCGAAAATGGGGCTTAAAGTATTTAAGCCGAAAGGGGCCTTCTATATTTTTCCGGATATCAGCTGTACTGGAATGAACGATGAAGAGTTTTGTGATAGGCTGCTGATGGAAGAAAAAGTGGGAGTGGTTCCTGGTACTTGTTTTGGGCTGCAGGGGAAAAATCATATTCGTATTTCCTATGCGGCAAGTCGAGAAAATTTGACAGAGGCGATGAAACGCATGGCACATTTTGTGACAAAATATAAAAAATAAAGTGTTGGTAAAAGGGGGGCGTGATTATGCCTCCCTTTTTATTTTGTTTCTTGACAGAATAGTGATGCGAACTTCATAATAAAAAATATGTAAAATTATTGGACAGGAGAGATCTGATGAAGTATGAATCTTTGCAGAAAATGACTGTGATAACAGGGCTGCTCGTATTTTCCTTGGGAATATGTTCTTATGCGGAAGATAAGGTATCCATGATGAAAGAAGCCTCTCTGCCGAAAGAAAAAGCTTCCGAAGTAAAATCGGGAAACGTATCAGATGATAAGGAACGAGTATCTTTAATGGCGGTGGATGGGCATCCGTTAGATGATGATGACTTTATACTCAGTAACGTTAAAATGGGAGATGAACCGGAGCGTATATTTCATCTTAATGGAGTTCCTGACATAGTTTCCCATGGAACTATTAGTGATGAATATCATTGGAAGGATGCAGGGCTTACTGTAGTAGTGAATAGGAAATTACCTTATGCTTATGTGCAACGAAAAGATGTACAGCTGAAAAAAGGGGAGGGATTTTCCGGGGTCTCGCGTCTTTATATAGATGGCAAAGCAGCGATCACCAAAAGAGGTATCACGGTGGGATCCTTGAGGGAAAATGTTTTGCGGGCATATGGTGCGCCTGAAGAGGTCTTATGGGATGGTACAGACAAATCATTTTATTTTATTTACAAAGCAGGGCAAAAAAAGATTAAGTTCATCATAAAGGGAAATAAGGTAAAGGCATTTCAGTTTTCTGTTGAGGATTCGGGAAGAGCTGCCGGGAGTTTCCAGTCATTGACGCAAAAGATGAGGAAAGACGGACTACTTCCGGATAAAGACTTTGGGATCGCCGGGTTTAAACTGGATACGAAATTTAGGGCTCATTCGTGGGATACATGGCAAAGAAAAATGTCTAATCCCAAAGAAGATGTGTGGTATTTTTCCGGATATGCTGTTCGCGCTACGGCGAGATCGGGGATAGTACAGGGGTTGTTCCTGACGGATTCTGATATGGTGACCACTCGAGGCATAACCTTGGGAGATGATTTAGAAACGGCAGAGTTAATTTATGGGGCGCCGTATAAGGTAGAAATGGATACCTCGTCAGGGCATCTGAGAACTTCCTACATATATTTTTCGAAGGATAAAAGAAATATATTGATCTTATTTCTTACAAAACAAAAGATAGATGGAATCGTTTCTGCAAAGAATCCACAGTTTAGTGAAAAGAAATAGATTGCAAGTAGATTTTGTATGGTTATTGTGAAGAGGTTATATAAGTGTACGAGTATTTTTGTGCGTTAATTATTGGGATTGTTGAAGGTTTAACAGAGTATATTCCTGTGTCGAGTACGGGACATATGATCATCGTTGGGAATATGATTAACTTCACAGGTGAGCTGGCCAATGTTTTCGATGTATTTATCCAGCTTGGCGCCATTTTATCCGTAGTTGTCGTATACCGACAGAAGTTTCTTTATATACTGGATACCCATCATTGGTTTAGAAAAAAAGGTCCATCTTTGATGAATCTGGGAATTGCCATGCTTCCTGCCTGTGTTTTAGGCTATCTGTGCCACGGTATGATTAAACAATATCTGTTTGGTCCCAAAACCGTTATCATCGGTCTTGTTATTGGAGGCCTTTTCATGATTTTTGCGGAAAAGAAGAGAAAATACTTTTTGGTTGAAAATATAGATCAGATTACTTCACAACAGGCATTTAAAATAGGACTTTTTCAATGTCTTTCTCTGTGGCCGGGGTTTTCCAGAAGCGGAAGCACTATTGCCGGAAGTCTTTTAGTTGGCGTATCAAGAAAAGCGGCTGCCGATTTTTCCTTTATTATGGCAGTTCCGTTAATGTGCATTGCATGCCTGTATGATTTGATAAAGGTGGCAAAATATTTATCTATGGGTGACTTTGGCATTTTATCAGTGGGATTTATTACGTCTTTTGTTGTTGCATACGTTTCTATTCTTTGGTTTTTGAAGTTTTTGGCTACATCGACTTTGACAGGTTTTGCTTTCTATCGTTTTATTGTAGCGTTTGTTGCGCTAATTTACTTTTGGTGAAACTTGCCCGCTTGCTTTGAACATGTTATCATTAATCCCATAGCGGTAAGATTTTAGTTTGGAGAAAGTTCATGAGAGCATTTATTCGTATTCAGCATTCTGGAGACTTCTATGATCAGAATTGCTATTCTGTTTATCATGGATGCTCTAAATTGGATATTCCCATTGTTAGGTATAAAGCAATATATTCAGTGACGGATAATGCACCGACTGATTTGGTCGTTGGTGCTTTTTCGGATGTGAAGGTTGCGTTAGAGCGGTTAGGTGTAATTTTACTGCCGATTGATTATCCGGATGAATTATTGCCTTTTACAGGAAGAAAAATTTGGAAATCGACACTATTTACGATTACCAGTCATCCCGATTATTGGCATGTGTTTGTAAAGCCGGTAGAAGATGTAAAACGTTTTCGCGGAACGATTTTAGATAAATCGGAAGATTTGATTAAATTAGGCGGCGGACTTGAAGATATTGAAGTATGGTGCAGTGAAAAGGTGAATTTTCTTGCCGAATGGCGCATTTGGATTTTAGATGGGAAAATTATAGGTGTAAATCCGTATAGAGGCAGATGGGATTTATATCCTGACCCTAAAGTGCTTCAACAAGCTGTCAATGCTTATCATTCCGCGCCTCGTGCATATGCTCTTGATTTTGGGATTACGGATAAAAGAGAAACTCTTTTAGTAGAAGTAAGTGATGCATATGCTTTGAGCAGTTTTGGCCTCGATTCTGTTTTATATACTAAAATATTAATGACTCGTTGGCAGGAGCTGACATCTACAATTAAAATTTCTGTTGAATAAAGGATGCTTGATTTTACGGAAAGGAGAAACGCTGACAAATATTTCCTTGTCAGTTTTTTTGTCTACTTTCTGCTTTTTATAGATAAGGAGGAACTGTGAGAAAATTTAATAATGAGTTCCTTCAGCAGGTAAAAGACAGCACAAATCTTATTGATGTAATACGTGCTTACGGAATTGATGTAAAAAAGAAGGGAAGTAAATACTGGGCATGCTGCCCCTTCCACCATGAGAAAACGCCCTCCTTTTCTATTTCACCTGAAGATGGATTTTATTATTGTTTCGGTTGCCATGAATCAGGTGATTCCATTAAATTCATAGAGAAAATGGATCAAATTACATTTCCTGATGCTGTAGAACGTTTAGCTGAAATGGGGAATGTGGAATTGCCGCCGGATGAAATATCCGAAGAAGATAAAAGAGAAGCAGCACTGGTTCATAAGTTGTATGAAGTAACTGAACTTGCGGGAAATTATTTTCATAACTGTCTGTTGCGGACAAATATAGGAAAAGACGGGCTGGCTTATTTTAAAAAGAGACATTTAGATGATAAAACCATCGAAACATTTAAGCTGGGTTTTGCTCCACCCGAATGGGAACGGCTTTATTGCGATTTTACCAAAAGGAAACATATAAGTCCGGATATTTTACTTCAAGCGGGGCTGGTGGGCCATAAGAACGGAAAATATTATGATACTTTTCGCAATAGATGCATGTTTCCTATTATGGACTTAAAAGGAAGGGTTGTTGCATTCGGCGGCAGAATTATGCACAGTGAAGAAAGTGCTGCCAAATATTTAAATTCTCCGGAGACGGTTATATTTAATAAACGCAGGTTGTTATTTCCCATCTATCAGGCACTTCCTGAAATTCGGCGGAAGCGTCAGGCAATTATGGTGGAAGGTTATATGGATGCCATTTCTTTACATGCTCATGGAATTAAAAATGTGGTTGCATCATTGGGAACAGCCTTTACTGTTGAGCAGGCAAGGCTCTTAAAAAAGTATGCTGATGAAGTTATTTTCAGCTATGACATGGATGCTGCCGGACAGAATGCGACACGTCGTGCGCTTGAGATAGCCGGTTCAGTAGGGCTAAAATTAAGAGTAGCACTGCTTGGGGAAGGAAAGGATCCTGATGAATTTGTAAATCTTCATGGCGGAGATGAATACCTAGAAGTTATTGATCAGGCAGTACCTGCTCTTGACTACTTATTTCAGGCTTTGCGGACTCAATATGATGGTGCCACTTTAGAAGGGCAGCAAAAAATTTTAAATGAAATGTTTGCAGTTCTTGCAGTACAGGATAATACATATCAATTCAATTCGTTTATCAGGAAGATGGCACGTACGCTTCATATGGATGAAGGCCTTATACGCAGTGAGGCAATTCGGTATACGAAGAAAAATAATTCCCATGTATATATATCACCCAATGTATATGGCGAGGAAAGAACTGGTACCGTCAGCTCCAATGATGGGCGTCAGCGAAGGCTGGAACAGGAACTGTTGAAGTACTGTTTGGTTTCACATATATTGCCGGAAGGCTTTGATAGTTTGGAGAAGTATTCCTTTGCCGATGAATTTCTTGGAAGATTATATGACGTATTGAAGCAGGCCGGCAAAGGAAATATTACTGTAGAGTATGCAGAGGCACAGTTGGAACGATCTGATCTGGAACAGTTGGCGCAGCTGATGATGACAGATTATCATGGTGTGGCAGAACCATATGAAGAGTATATCCGCCCTATGCGTAAAATTTATCTGCAGAACGAGTATAAATTTCATACACAGCGGGCGGCGGAATTAATGGAGAGTGATCCGCAAAAGGCAAAAGAAGAGCAGTTAACCTGTATTCGATTAAGTGAGGAAATTCGATTGATTGGCGGGTAAAAATACAGTATGAAATTTATGATAAAGGGGGGCTTATGAAGAAGAAAAGGCAAAATTTAGAGCTTTGGATGGGAGAACTGAGAGATAAGGTAAGGAAAGATGGGACAATTTCAAATAAAGATATCATGCTTTTCTTTACCGAAAAGAATCTGGGACAGGATGATCTTTCAGCGGTATATGAGCTGCTTCATGAAAGCAATATCGACATCAATTTCGATGAAGATGCATCCGATGAGGACCTGGAAATTTTAGAAGATGAAGAAACAGATGATGAAAAGGATATTGTCGAAATTTCTGATGTCATGGATACTTCTGATTCTATAAATATAGATGATCCGGTAAAGATGTATTTGAAAGAGATTGGAGCTATTAAGCTCCTTACAGGATCACAGGAAATAGAGCTTGCCAAGTTGGTGGAAAAAGGAAGCTTTGATGATGCAACTGGTCGGGATAAGATGTCTGCTGATGAGGCGAAAAAAGCGCTTTCTGATGCGAATTTAAGACTTGTTGTTTCTATTGCAAAAAAATATCTTGGCAGAGGACTGCAGTTTTTAGATTTAATTCAGGAGGGGAATTTGGGGCTCCTCAAAGCTGTAGATAAATTTGATTACACCAAAGGTTTTAAATTCAGTACATATGCAACATGGTGGATAAGGCAGGCAATTACGCGGGCTATTGCGGATCAGGCGCGTACGATCCGCGTACCTGTCCATATGGTGGAGACTATCAATAAGTTAAATCGTATTTCTCGTCAGCTGCTTCAGGAGAAAGGCCGGGAGGCTACCAACGAAGAGTTGGCAAAAGCCATGGGAGTAAGTGTTGCGAAAATTCGGGAAGTAAAAAAAATTGCCCAGGATCCCATTTCGCTGGAAACACCAATTGGAGAAAAAGAGGACTCCCATTTAGGCGACTTTATTGAAGATCATGAGGCAATTGCTCCCGATGATGCGGCGGGTTCCATTTTACTTCGGGAACAGATTGATGAACTGCTGCGAGAATTGACAGATCGTGAACGACAGGTACTTGAACTTCGATTTGGATTAAAAGATGGAAGGCCACGAACTTTGGAAGAAGTGGGAAAATATTTTGATGTAACCCGGGAGCGTATCAGGCAAATTGAAGGGAAAGCATTAACAAAACTGAAAAAGTCTGCAAAATCATTGGCCAATGTGTAGAAGTATTGACGGTATTCCTATTTGCTGATAAAATATCATGTATTGGTGAAGGGGGCCTATAGCTCAGTTGGTCAGAGCCGGCGGCTCATAACCGCCTGGTCCCAGGTTCGAGTCCTGGTGGGCCCACCAATAGATATTTAAGGTTGAGCTCAATGCTTGGCCTTTTTTGTTACAGAAAAGGAATTAGAATGAAACTTACACCTCGTCTGCGGGCTGTAGCGGAATTGGTTCCATGTGGTTCGTGTATAGCTGATATAGGGACAGATCATGCGTATGTACCTATTTCTTTGATTCATGACGGAAGAATTAAATATGCTATAGCGGGAGATATACATGCAGGTCCTGCGCAGCGGGCTCGGGAACATATAAAGAGGGAAGGTCTCTCAACGAAGATTAAGGTACGCGAAGGTGCCGGATTATCTATTTTGGAAGAGGATGAAGTAGATGGTGCAGTGATCGCAGGGATGGGCGGATTTATGATTCGTGATATTTTAAAGCAGGAATATACTATTGCTGAAAGTATCAGGTGGTTTATCCTGCAGCCACAAAACCATACATCCGATTTATATATTTGGTTGCAGCAAAATGGATATAAAATTGAACAGGAAGTTCTTGCTGAAGAAGGGACGCAGCTTTATGAGATCCTTTATGTGACACATGGATATATGGCGCCTTTCTCTGAGATAGAAGCCGAAATAGGAGTTACTGAGAGCCGATATAAAGATAAGCTTTTTGTTAAACATTTGAAAAAACTTAGCAATCAAAGAAAAATGATATTGAATGGCATTGATATTGAGAGTGCAAATGCCGTAAATACGGCAAAGTACCAAAAGGCATTAACGGATGAGGCTATTCTGGAGGAGATATTATGGAGATTTATGTAAAAGATATTATGCAATTGTTGGAAGATTGGGCACCCTCCTCATTGGCGGAATCATGGGATCATCCCGGTCTTCAGGTGGGAAATCCGAATCAGCCTGTACATAAAATTCTGGTAGCTTTGGATATGACCGAACTGAATATATCCTATGCAATTGATCATGGAGTGGATATGGTCATATCGCATCACCCATTTTTATTTAAACCTATTCATGACATAGACCTTTCCACTTGTAAAGGACGAATGATTGAAAACTTGATCAGACATCGGATCACTTCTTTTGCAGCACATACCAATTTAGATTCAGCAGTACAAGGCGTAAATGATGCATTGGCTGAAAAATTGGGATTACAGGAATGCAAGGGATTTGTCCCGGTAATGACGTATTCATCTTATAAGTTCACTTTATACATAACTGCTGTGCATGCTAAATTATTGAAGAAGAAATTAGATAGTTTAAGAGGGAAAGATATTGAGAGCTACTATGTTGTTGATGATGCAGATGATTTTACGGAAAATATACGGGTTGAATTCCGCGTGCCTGGTCAGTTGGTAAAACGGGTGGAAGATATGATTTCATCTTTAGATAAATCAGCTAAATATGATGTATATAAGCTTGTAAATCATGGTTATAAGGAAACCATGGGGCGTATCGGAAAGCTCCCCTTCCCTATGTCGGTAGAGAAAGCTCTATCTTATATAAAGAATAAATTGGAGATTCCTGTATTGCGGTATGCTGGTAATAAGGATTGTTTGGTAGAAAAAATAGCTATCCTTGGCGGGGCAGGTGCTGAGTTTGCGGGGGTAGCAAAATCAATAGGGGCAGATCTGTATTTGACGGGGGATTTAAAATACCATGAGGCACAAGATGCGGCGATGAATGGATTAGTTATCGCTGATGGCGGGCATTTTTATACGGAACGTGTGATTATTCCGTACTTAGCAAAACGTTTGCGTGATGAATTTAAAACCCGTGGTTGGAATGTTGGAGTTTTAGAAGATGTTAGGGCAAAAGATATATTTCATTGTGTATAAAAGTTGAAATAAGATATACAGGATGGTATACTGTTACTCGCGAGCAGGAAAGATGATTGCGGGCCGAAAGGCGTGAGGAAAGTCCGAGCTTCGCAGGGCGAGATGCCGGATAACATCCGGCGGGGGCGACCCTAGGGAAAGTGCCATAGAAAAGAAAACCGCCGTGAATAACGGTAAGGGTGGAAAGGTGCGGTAAGAGCGCACCAGCAGGCGGGAGACCGTTTGGCTTGGTAAACCCCATCTGAAGCAAGACCGAATAGGGAAGGAATGACGTTGCCCGCTGACCTTCCGGGTTGAGTCGCTTGACCGATAAAGTAATTTACTCGGCTAGACAGATAATCATCACCATGAAAATGGTACAGAACTCGGCTTATTGATTGCTTGCTTCCATATTTAAGATATAATTTATAGTATATAAGATTGTAGATCTTTGTTAGGAGAACTTCATGGCAATTACAGCG
>OHJG01000826.1_pt1 | contig 12310 bp, 10 predicted proteins | sample 1568481 | NCBI WGS metagenome assembly OHJG01 (sample SAMEA3879505, study PRJEB24766) | human gut metagenome | biome: human-associated habitat; feature: feces | place: USA | collected 1985/1987
CGCGCTGCTTGGGGAACTCGGTGCCGAAGATGTTCTCGATGACCCAGTTGTACAGCGGGCGGTGGTTCTCGAACTCCAGACTGCACATGCTGTGGGTGATGCCCTCGATGGCGTCCTGAATGGGGTGGGCGAAGTCGTACATGGGGTAGATGCACCACTTGTTGCCCTGACGGTGATGCTCGGCGTACTTGATACGGTAGATGGCCGGGTCACGCATATTCATGTTGGGACTTGCCAGATCGATCTTGGCACGCAGGGTCTTTTCGCCCTCCTTGAACTCACCGGCACGCATCCGGCGGAACAGGTCCAGATTCTCCTCCGGGCTGCGGTCGCGCCACGGAGAGGGGCGGGAGGGCTTACCGGCATCGGAGCCGCGGTACTCGCGCATCTCCTCACGGGTCAGGTCATCCACATAAGCCTTGCCCTCGGTGATGAGCTTCTCGGCGTACTCGTAGCACTTATCAAAGTAATCGCTGCCGTAGAAGATGCCGCCGTTGGGGTCGGCACCCAGCCAGTGCAGATCCTCGATGATACTGTTGACATACTCCTCGCCTTCGCGGGCGGGGTTGGTGTCGTCCAGACGCAGGTTGAATTTGCCGCCGTACTGGTTGGCAATGGACCAGTTGATATAAATGGCCTTGGCGCTGCCGATGTGCAGATAGCCGTTGGGCTCCGGCGGGAAGCGGGTGTGGATCTGCTGCACCTTGCCCTCGGCAAGGTCGGCATCGATGATATCTGTCAGAAAGTTTTTATCAGCCATATAGGTTCCCCCTGTCAGGGCACAGCGTGCCCCCTTTTACTCATAATACTATATAATACACTATTTTGCGTTTTTCTTCAAGTACGGAGTTGCACGGACCACGGGGGCAATCCGCTGAATAAAGGCTTCCCCCGGTCGGGGGAAGCCTTTAGCGGAAAATGAATGAAAAAAAGGATACGAAGCGGTCTTAGTTGAAGGAGCGGAAGCCCTTGCCGATGATCTCGCTGGAGTTGACGATGGTGATAAAGCTGTGGGGGTCGTTCTCCCGCAGGAAGTTGCGCAGCTGCAAAGCCTGACGGCGGGTGAGCACGGTCACCAGCACGCTGAGCTCGTGGTGGGTGTAGGCACCGTAAGCCTTTTCCACCGTGGCAGAGCGGTTCATGTCGTGGATGATGAAGTCCAGAATGGGCTGCGGGTTTGCGGTCATAATGGTGCACACCTTGCGCAGGCGGATGTTTTCAATGGCACCGTCCACCACGAAGGATTTGCCGATAAGGCCGAGGATACAGTACAGGCCGGTGCCCATACCGAACCGCACGGCGGCCGCCAGCACGATGAGGATATCGCTGACCATCAGCGCCTTGCCAATCTCCATGGAGGTGTACTTGGCAAGGATCAGCGCCACGATGTCGGTGCCGCCTGTGGAAGCGCCGATATCAAACACGATGGCAGCACCCAGCGCGGGCAGGAACACCGCGAACACCAGATCCAGCATGGCATCGCCGCTCAGAGACACGCCGGAGGGGTACAGCCACTCGCAGCAGGACACGAAAAAGGAGAGCGCAAAGGAGGAGTAGATCGTCCAGCCCATGCACTTGACGCCCAAAAAGATAAAGCCCAGCACCACCAGCACGATGTTGATGATCCACATAAAGCCGCCCACGTTGATCCGGGGGAACAGGTCTGCCAGCAGAATAGATAGACCCGAGGTGCCGCCGAAAGCAAAGTGGTTGGGATTTTTAAAATATACGATGCCCACTGCCGTAAGCACAAGACCGAGGTTCAACAGGGCAAAGAAATTTAGATCCTTCAGCAGATTCTCGCGGCTGAAGGCTTCTTTTAAACCATTCATGGGTTTCCTCCATCAAAAAATACAGTAATTTGGCCTGAATGCCATGCAAAAATATACTCTCCTTATACGGGGAAGTCAAGGGATAACGGAGAAGTTATAGAAAAAGACGGAAAACAACCGATAAAAGGTGAAAAAACAGGAATATCCGGTGCATTTTGGACGTAAAAGGGCAAAACAAAGCGCCGCCCGCAGACGGCATTGTCTGCGGGCGGCGCGGAGATTCAGTTCAGGAAAAGGGGAAAGGGCTTACAGGTTGAAGTAACGCTTTGCGTTGTCGAAGCAGATGCCCTTGACGATCTTCTCCAGAGCCTTCTCATCGTTGGGATACTCGCCATCCTCGACCCACTGGCCGATGATGTTGCACAGGATGCGGCGGAAGTAATCGTGACGGGTGTAGCTCAGGAAGCTGCGGCTGTCGGTCAGCATACCCACAAAGTTGCCCAGCAGGCCAAGGCTTGCCAGACGGATCATCTGATCCTCCATGCCGATCTTGTGGTCATTGAACCACCATGCAGAACCGTGCTGGATCTTGCCCGGCACCTCGCTGTTCTGGAAGCAGCCCAGAATGGTGCCGATCTGTGCATCGTCGGCGGGGTTCAGGCTGTAAATGATGGTCTTGGGGCACTCGTCGGTGTCGTTCAGGGCGCTGAGCAGCTGTGCGATCTCGCCGCCGCAGGTGGCGGTGTTGATCATGTCAAAGCCGGTGTCGGGGCCCAGCAGGCTGTTCATCTTGCGGTTCACGCCGCGCAGGCAGTTGTAGTGGATCTGCATGGCAATGCCCAGACGATGGTACTGCTTGCCCAGATGGATCAGGATGTAGGTCTGGTACTTCTCAGCCTCTTCCACGGTGCAGCTCTCGCCCTTCATCACCTTCTGGTAGATGGCGTTCACCTCGTCCTTGGTGGCCTCACGGTAGGGAACGTAGTCCAGACCATGGTCGGAAGCGCGGCAGCCCATCTCGGCAAAGAACTCGATGCGCTTGGTCAGGGCATCGGTCACGCAGTCGATGCAGGCCAGCTTTTCCTTGCCCACAACGGCAGCCAGCTTAGCCATGTACTCAGCAAAGCCGGGCTTGTTGATGTTGATGGCCTTATCAGGACGGAAGGAGGGAGCCACAGTGAACTTGATGGTGGGATCTTCTTTGATCTTCTTGTGCCAGTACAGGTCGTCGATGGGGTCATCGGTGGTGCCGATGAAGGCCACGTTGCTCTGCTCGATCAGGCCGCGGACGGTCAGCTTGGGATCGTGCTGCAGCTTGTCGTTGCACAGGTTCCACACTTCCTCAGCGGTGTCGCCGTTCAGCACGCCGTCGTAGCCAAAGAAAACGTGCAGCTCCAGATTGGTCCAGTGGTACATGGGGTTGCCGATGGCCATGGGCAGAGCCTCGGCAAACTTCTGGAAGCGCTCGCGGTCGGGCTTATCACCGGTGATGTACTCCTCGGGCACGCCGTTGGAACGCATCACGCGCCACTTATAATGATCGCCGAAGTAGCTGCCGTCCGGGTTACGGCCGCCCAGCCACACCTGAGTAATGTTCTCGAAGCGGCGGTTCTCGTAGATCTCGCGGGGAGGAATATGGCAGTGATAGTCGCAGATGGGCATAGCAGCTGCATAGTCGTGATACAGATGCTGTGCGGTAGCAGACTGGAGCATGAAGTCCTTATCCATAAATGCTTTCATGGGATTTTAACTCCTTTTCTCTGATAAATTTGTTAAAATTTAGACAAAAACGGGCATGAAATTGCACCTGCTTGGAACGGGCAGGCTGCCTTATCCTTAGTATACCGGAAAACGCCGATGTATACAACTGAAAAACTGCCAAAATTTCACCCTCAGAATTGTATAAACCGCTGGAAATGCGCTGAATAGCCATTTTTGGACTAAAAACATTGCACAAAACACTTGACTTCTTTGTATACAACAGCATAAAATAGGAGCAGAAGATGGCAGGGAAAACGAGAGCCTGCCATGCAAAGCAAGTTTATAAAGGAGATCAATAAGATGGAAACTTTGAACTACAAGGTTCTGGAAGGCACTGGCTACAACGGCTACATCCTGAAGGATGCTCCCGTTAAGGTGATGCAGTTCGGCGAGGGCAACTTCCTGCGCGCTTTCGTGGACTATTTCTACGATATTGCAAACGAGAAGGCCGGCTACAACGGCAAGGTCAAGCTGGTGCAGCCCATCGGCAACTTCCCCCAGATGGCAGACTGGATCAACGAGCAGGAGGGTCTGTACACCCTGTACCTGCGCGGCAGCGAAAAGGGCCAGAAGGTGGACGCAAAGCGGGTGATCTCCTGCGTGTCCGACTGCGTGTGCCCCTACATCGATGGCAAGTGGGACGAAGTTCTGGCTCTGGCTCGCTCTGAGGATCTGGAAACTGTTGTATCCAACACCACCGAGGCCGGCATTGCCTACACCAAGGGCGACAGCCAGTTCGATCAGGTTCCCCCTAACAGCTTCCCCGCAAAGCTGACCCGCGTGCTGTTCGAGCGTTACAAGGCCTTCAACGGCGCTGCCGATAGGGGTCTGGTCATCCTGAGCTGCGAGCTGATTGACAACAACGGCAAGGAGCTGCAGAAGTGCTGCAACAACTACGCTAAGGATTGGGATCTGGAGCCCGCCTTCATCGACTGGATGAACACCGCCAACACCTTCTGCTCCACTCTGGTGGACCGCATCGTTCCGGGCCGCATCCGTGACCCGCAGGAGCTGGCTGCTCTGGAAGAGGCCAACGGCTACCACGATACCGCTCTGGACGTGGGCGAAGTGTTCGGCGTCTGGGTCATCGAGGGCCCCGCAGGTCTGGAGGACAAGCTGCCGTTCAAGAAGGCCGGCGTCAACGTCATGGTCGTGCCCGACGTTACCCCCTACAAGAAGCGCAAGGTCCGCATCCTGAATGGCGCACACACCGGCTTTGTGCTGGGCGCTTATCTGGCAGGCTTTGATATCGTCCGTGACTGCATGCACAACGATACCGTGCGCGGCTTTATGAACAAGATGCTGCACGAGGAGATCATCCCCACCCTGCCGCTGGACAAGAAGGATCTGGAGGACTTTGCCTCTGCTGTTGAGGATCGCTTCAACAACCCCTTCGTCAACCACGAGCTGATGAGCATCTCCCTGAACTCCACCTCCAAGTGGAAGGCCCGCAACATGCCCTCCTTCCTCGCTTACATCGAGGAGCAGAAGCAGCTGCCCAAGTGCCTGACCATGTCTCTGGCAGCCTACATCGCCTTCTACTCCAACGATATTCAGGAGCGCACCGCAGACGGCCTGATCTGCAAGCGCCCCGCAGGCAACACCTACAAGATCCAGGACGACGCATGGGCTCTGGACTTCTACTACGCACACAAGGACGACACCGCTGCGCAGCTGGTGCACGCTGTGCTGACCAACACCCAGATGTGGGATCAGGATCTGACCAAGATCGAGGGTCTGGAGGCCGCTGTGCTGGCAGATCTGGAAATGATCCGCACCCAGGGTGCCGAGGCTGCTTACAAGAGCTGCCTGTAAGCTGAAAAATCAACCTACCCGCACAACAAAGGGCTGCTGCTTTGGGCAGCAGCCCTTTTGTGCGATACGATAAGGAGAACAACTATGCCGCAGGCAATTCATATCAGCCCCATCGACAATGTGGTCGTTGCCCTGCACCCCATTGCCAAGGGCACGCTGGTGGAGGTGGACGGCCTTGCCGTCACCGCACTGGAGGATATCCCGCAGGGTCACAAGATGGCAGTCAAGCCCATTAAGAACGGCGAGAACGTCATCAAGTACGGCTTCCCCATCGGTCATGCTACCGCAGACGCCGCCCCCGGCACTTGGATGCACACCCATAATGTGCACACCAACCTGTCCGGCGAGGTGGAGTACAGCTATAACCCCGCCCCGGATCTGGCTCCGCTGCCTAAGGTCGAGCCGGAGACCTTTATGGGCTTCCGCCGTAAGGACGGCCGCGCCGCCATCCGCAACGAGATCTGGATCATCCCCACCGTGGGCTGCGTGAACGATATCGCCAAGAAGATGGTTGCCGACAATCAGGATCTGGTCACCGGCTCCATCGAGGGTCTGTACACCTTCACCCATCCCTTCGGCTGCAGCCAGACCGGTCACGACCATGCACAGACCCGCAAGCTGCTGGCTGCGCTGGTGCGCCACCCCAATGCCGCCGCCGTTCTGGTGCTGCATCTGGGCTGCGAGAACCTGCAGCACGATCAGTTCGTGGAAGAGCTGGGCGAGTACGACCACGACCGCGTCAAGTTCCTGACCTGTCAGGATGTGGAGGACGAGTTTGCTGCCGCCCGCGATATCCTGAAGGAGCTGGCTGCCTACGCCGGGCAGTTTGAGCGCCAGCCCATCCCCGTGTCGGAGCTGGTGGTGGGCATGAAGTGCGGCGGCTCGGACGGCCTGTCCGGCATCACCGCCAACCCCACCATCGGCCGCTTCTCCGACATGATGGGTCAGCGCGGCGGCTCTACCGTGCTGACCGAGGTGCCCGAGATGTTCGGTGCAGAGGGCTTCCTGATGGATCGCTGCATCAATAAGGAAGTGTTCGTCAAGGCCGAGCACATGATCAACGGCTTCAAGGAATACTTCATCAGCCACAACGAGGTGGTGTACGATAATCCCTCTCCGGGCAACAAGGCCGGCGGCATCACCACGCTGGAGGATAAGAGCTGCGGCTGCGTACAGAAGGGCGGCACCGCCCCCATTATGGACGTCATCGGCTACGGCGACCCCGTGGTGACCAAGGGCTTGAATATGCTGTACGGCCCCGGCAACGATCTGGTCTCCGCCACCGCCATGACGGCAGCAGGCGCACACCTGATCCTGTTCTCCACCGGCCGCGGCACCCCGTTCTCCGCTCCGGCTCCCACCCTGAAGATCTCCACCAACACCCCGCTGGCAGAGAAGAAGGGCGGCTGGATCGATTTCAACACCGGTGTCATCGCAGACGGTGAAAAGACCATCGACGAGGCTGCAAAGGATCTGCTGGATCTGGTCATCCGCGTGGCCAGCGGCGAGCAGACCAAGGCGGAAAAGCACGGCTTCCGCGAGATCTCCATCTTCAAGGACGGCGTGGTTCTGTAACTGAAAAAGGGCTGCTGTACGGCAAAAAGCGGTACGGCGGCCTTTTTGTGCATAAAAAGAAGGGAAGTGTATGGAATGTTGGGCACAAATGGGGTACTGCTGTTGACACTGCTGCTTTATGCGGCTATCATTTATGGTGCAGTACGATTGATCAAATATTTTATCCGCTACGGCATTGATTACTACTTCCAGAAGTTGGAACAGCAGCCGGAGCAGACCGAGCACAAGGAATGACCCGCCGGGGCGACCCTGCGGTAATAATAGGAGGCTTTTACTTATGAATCAGATCACCACCCGGTACATCACCGAGAACGGCGCCTGCTACGAGCAGTACGTCATCACCGACCCCGAGGCAAAGACCGCCCTCACCATCACCCCCGAGCGCGGCGGCATGATCACCAGCTTTACGCTGGACGGCGAGGAGTTCGTCTGGACCCGCCGCCCCAATTTCTCCGAGTGTAACCGTCCCCGCTTTGGCGTGCCGGTGCTGTTCCCCAGCTGCGGCAACCCGGATAACGGCGTGCACATCTTTGACGGCAAGGCTTACCCCATGGAGACCCACGGCTTTGCCGACCTGTGCGCATGGGAAGTGGACAGCGTTGGCCCGGACGGCGTGACGCTGGCACTGGAGTCCACTCCGCTGACCAAGTTCCTGTACCCGTTCGATTTCACCCTGCTGCTCAACTATAATCTGGAGGGCAACAAGGCACTGGTCAGTCTGACCGTCATCAACGAGGGCAACACGGATATGCCCTTCAGCTTTGGCTACCATCCCTACTTTACCGCCTCCAAGCTGGAGAACGTGGAGTTCGACATCAAGTGCGCCACCTGCTCCGATAACGCCAAGGGCGAGCAGCCCGCCGCCCCGGAAAAGATCACCCTTACCCGCAAGGAGGGCGCAGACAATTCTGTCCGTCTGCTGACCGGCGTGCAGTTCCCCATGACCCTGACCGACAAGGGCAACGGCCACAAGGTGACCGTGGACGCCGACGAGACCTTTGAAAACGGCGTGCTGTGGCAGCAGGATGCCGAGAGCTTCGTCTGCATGGAGCCTTGGAACGGCTGGGCCAACAGCGTGAACGAGGACGGCAAGCACGAGGTGCTGGAGCCGGACGAGGCCATGACCAGCGAGTGGAGCATCACCATCGAGAAGGTCTGAGCTTCTGAACCATAACGCATAACAAAACGCCGCACAGCGATTTTTGAGACGCTGTGCGGCGTTTTTTGTGTCTGGTCAGATGCGGTCTACCGGGTGGACGGTCCCCTCGGTGAAATACTCCGGGTGGCGCTGGCGGGCCTGCTCCACCGAGAGCTTGTAGCGGTTCAGGTGGTCGCTGAGGGCACGGCTGAGGTCTTCCTCCGAGCCGCGCAGGACGGCCTCGAGGATGCGGGTGTGGGCTGCGCAGACGGACTTGTTCTCCTCCGTCTGGAGGCTGAATTTCCGCAGACGCTCGATGTGCTGGAAGGTGGAGAGCATATGGTCGAAGTGCTCCTCCATGCCGCACAGCTCAAAGGCCCGGCGGTGGAAGGCGTTGTCGAGGTCGAGCATCCTCGTCTCCCGGTTTTCGGCGGAGGGGTCGCGCTCCAGCTGGCGGTAGCTCTCAAGGTTGAGTCGGTAGGCGGCCTCCTGCTCGGCGGTCAGACGACCCCGGATGCGGTTCAGGATCTCCTTTTCCAGCGTGAAGCGGGCGAACTGCTCCATTTCCATCAGCTTGAGGTCGATGGGGGCCACATGGGTGCCGCTCTGGGGCTTGATGACCACCATGTGGGCGATGTTGAGCATGATGAGCGCCTCCCGCATGGGGGTGCGGCTGATGCCCAGCTCCTGCGCCAGCTCCCGGTCGTTCAGTTCGTCGCCGGGCTTTAAGTCCATCGTGATGATCCGGCTGCGGATGGTCTCGTAGGCGATCTCCCGCGCACTTCGTGATGCCATGGCCGTGTCATGCTCCTTTCGAAGCGGGCAGTGCCCGCAGATGTGATATATCAGCTACCACCATTGTACCCGCGGGCCGCTGTGCCGTCAAGAGCGGACACAGCAAAAACGGCATATTTTATCCGAAAACTCACGCCTTCCGGGGGCGAAGATAGAGCACCGGCACCCAGACCAGCGCCACGGCCAGCCCGCAGAAGACGTCGATGATGGAGTGCTGCTTGGTAAAGACGGTAGAGGCGCAGATGAGGGCAGCCCAGCCGAAGGCCAGGATCTTGAGCCACTTCTTTTTCCGGGCCAGCGTGCTGCCCGAGAAGGCGATGGCCATGCAGGCCGAGCTTTGGCAGTGGATGGAGGGGCAGACGTTCACCGAGGAGTCGGCCTTCCAGATGAGCTGCATCAGGGTCATGGCGAGATTGCTGCGGCCCACCTCCTCCGCCATGGGGCGGATATCGAGGCCGTTGGGCAGCACCATATAGACGATGAGGCAGAAGGTCATGCCCGAGAACATCATGAGACAGAGCTTGTCGTAGCTGGCAGTGTCGAACCACCACAGCAGCGCCGTGACCCCGGCCAGCAGGAAAAACCAGCTGCCGTAGGGGAAGATAAACCACTCGTTGAAGGGGATGAAGTCGTCCAGCGGGCTGCGGATGATGTATTTCGGGTCGGTGACGGTGAAGTCCAGCCAGAAGAACCAGATGAGGTAGAGCACCCAGTAGAGCTGATACCACAGATGGGGCCGTGCACGAAGAAGGGAAGTTTTCATGTAAATTCTCCTATAAATCTGTCATACGATGATACATTTTACCACACTTGGCCGACTTGCGCAAATCTATTTCCTGTTATAGAATAAAGACAGCCTGCTCCGCCGGGGCAGGAGGAATGTGTATGCACGAGCACAAAGGAGCTTTCATGTCTATTTCATCTCACCCCATCCTTCTTGCGGCCCTCGACTTGGACGGCACGCTGCTCAACAGCAGCGGCGAAGTCACGGACTACACCCGGAAGGTCCTGTCCGAGGCCTCTGACCGGGGCGTCGTGGTCATCCCGGCCACGGGCCGTCCGCTGGCCAGCCTGCCGCCTGTGGTGGCAAAACAGCCTTGGGTGCGTTATGCCCTCACCTCCAACGGTGCGGCGGTCTGGGACCTCGGAAATAACCCTCTGGGCTGCGTCTACAGCCGGTACGCCAACGCCGCCCAGCATGAGACCAGCCAGCCGGAGTGCATCGTCCGGCGCTGCTTCCCGGTGGAGACGGCCCGGGAGGTCTACGAGGCCTTCCGGGGCCTGCCCGGCGGGCTGAACATCTTCAGCGATGGCCGTGCCCTCCGGGACACAGTGCAGCAGCGCTTCTTCGACGAGCGCTTTGCCCGTCTGGCGGCCGTGCGGGGGACGGAGGCCATCCAGCCCAACGACGGCCGCTTCACCATCCTGCGGGAGCAGAGCGAGTGGATGAGCCGCCACGCCCATGCAGTGGAGAAGTTTTGCATGTTCTTCCACTCTGCCGAGGAGGCCCGGCAGTATCTGCCCCGCTTCACGGCCATCCGGGGCGTTGAGGTGGTGCAAGGCTCCCCCGACAACATCGAGGTCACGGCGGCGGGGGTGAACAAGGGCGAGAGCCTGCTGGCGCTGGCCGACCATCTGGGCATCCCCCGGGAAGCCACGCTGGCCGTGGGCGACAGCGAAAACGACCGCGCCATGCTGGAAAAGGCGGGTGTCGCCGCTGTGATGGCCAACGGGATGGAGCACATCCGCAGATTGGCCGACATCGTCAGCGAAAACGACAATGACCACGACGGCGTGGCCGAAATTTTTGCCCGTCTCGGGGTTTAAGAAGCCAAAATCGGCGTTTTTGTGCAATGTATACAAGCTCTTATGCAAAACATTGTGCTTGTTGAGCATTACCAAACGGGCCGATGTCGTTTATACTAAAGATACGAATGCATGGTGGGGAAGGTATGCCCGCAAGGGACTCCAGCCATGTGAATTCATGCAAATGTTAAAAAGGAGAAATGCGTTATGAATCCCATCGTAGAAAAGGTCTATCAGATCGGCATTATCCCTGTTATCGCTTTCAACAGCGTTGATGAGGCCCTGCCCCTGTGCAAGGCTCTGGCTGAGGGCGGTCTGCCCGCAGCTGAGGTCACCTTCCGCACCGCATGTGCTGAGGATTGCATCCGCAAGATCCACGAGGAGATGCCCGAGATGCTGCTGGGCGCCGGCACTGTCCTGACCTGTGAGCAGGCTGACCGCGCTATGGCTGCAGGCGCTTCCTTCATCGTCGCGCCCGGCTTCGACCCCGAGGTCTGCAAGCACGTCATCGACAAGGGCGGCATCATGATGCCCGGCACCTGCTCCGCAGGCGAGATGCAGCAGGCCATGAACATGGGCTGCGAGGCTCTGAAGTTCTTCCCCGCCGAGGCAAACGGCGGCGTGGGCATGCTGAAGAACATCGGCGCTGCCCTGAAGGGTGCCCGCTGGATGTGCACCGGCGGCGTCAACGCCAAGAACGTCAACGACTATCTGGGCTATGACCAGATCTTCGCAGTCGGCGGCACCTGGATGTGCAAGAGCGACGTCATCAAGGCTGGCGATTGGGCCAAGATCACCGCACAGAGCAAGGAAGCTGTTGACACCATGCTGGGCCTGCACCTCATCCATGTCGGCATCAACACCGGCAACGAGGAAGAGGCTGCCAAGGTGGCCGGCCTGATCTCCACCATGCTGAACATGAAGGTCGCTCCGGGCAACTCCAGCATCTTCGTGGGCAACAAGGAGTTCGAGATCATGAAGAAGCCGGGCCGCGGCACCAACGGCCACATCGCCATCGGCTGCAACAACGTGGATCGTGCGATCTACCACCTGTCTCAGCGCGGCGTGAAGTTCGACCTCGACAGCAAGAACGTCAAGAACGGCAAGACCGTCGCCTGCTACATGGAGGGCGAGATCGCCGGCTTTGCATTCCATCTGGTTCAGGCATAATTGCCGCTCCATTCCGTCAATACCCGCTGCGGCGGGATGATATACGAACATAAAAGGAGAAACACTATGAAAGTCGTTACCTTTGGCGAGCTGATGGTTCGTCTGCAGCCCTTCAACTACGAGCGTTTCGTTCAGGCCAACAGCCTGGAGTTCACCTTCGGCGGCGGTGAGGCCAACGTCGCTGTCTCTCTGGCCAACTACGGTCTGGATGCAGCCTTCGTCACCAAGCTCCCCGCACACGCCATCGGTCAGGCCGCTGTCAACAGCCTGCGCCGCTACGGCGTCGATACCAGCATGATCACCCGCGGCGGTGACCGTGTCGGCATCTACTACAACGAGAAGGGCGCTTCTCAGCGCGGCTCTGTCTGCATCTACGACCGTGCCAACAGCGCTATCCAGCTGGCTCAGCCTTCCGATTTCGACTGGGATAAGATCTTCGAGGGCGTGGATTGGTTCCACTTCACCGGCATCACCCCGG
>OHJG01000827.1_pt1 | contig 12309 bp, 10 predicted proteins | sample 1568481 | NCBI WGS metagenome assembly OHJG01 (sample SAMEA3879505, study PRJEB24766) | human gut metagenome | biome: human-associated habitat; feature: feces | place: USA | collected 1985/1987
AGCCGTAGAGCGTGACGGGGGTGTTGTTCTGAATGGGAGAAATCGCAGCGGTCAGGCTCTTCACGGTAACAGTATAAGTGGCAGTGTATTCTTTACCACCGGCAGTAAACTTAGCCGTTACGGTGTAGCTGCTGCTGGCGTTGCTCGGAATCGTCAGCGTGTTGGACGCGGTCTTGCCGTCATCAGAAACGGCCTTCGTGCCAAGAGATGCGCCGGTGCCGGACGTGATTGCCCATGTTACGTTGCTGAGAGCGCCGTCGACCTTGTTGCCGCTCTTATCCGTAAACGTAAGGGAAAGATTGACCGTCGAACCGCGCGTTGCGGCAGCATTCGGATTATAGGTGAGGATGTTCTCATCCTTCACAACACCAAGCGTGGTCGTATTGCTGACTTTCGTGCCCGAAGCACCACTCTCACTCAAAGAGCAGGTAATCGTGTAAGTCTTAGTTTCAAGGGAATCGGGAATCATCCACTCATATTTACCCGTAGTGGTGTTCTTGGTCGGAGTGAATGCAGTTGCATTAGAGGCATCCGATGCTTGGTAAGTCCAAGTAATCTTGGTATTGCTGCTCGTAGTAGCGTTAAGGGTAAACTCGACCTTAGTGCCAGTCTTTGCACCAGTTGCAGGTGAAGCACTGACGGAGGTAGGCGCAGTCAGTTGAGTTGCGGTAACAGTAATAACTTTATCGGCGCACCCCTGCTTTTTAAGGGTTAAGGAAACGTTGGAACCACTAACAGAAACGTTATCAACCGTCACACCAGAGGCGTTCACGCCCCAATTAGTCTTATCTGCAAGGGCGCTTGTACCGCTGCTGGCATCTGCTTCGGCGGCATCATAATAAACGGTTGCTGTGTTGTGCGCATAGCTATAACCACGGCCTTTGAAGATGACAGTGGAGATATCTTTGTCAAGAATAGCATCTGCGATTGCAAAGGAATTACTGGTGACTGTTGTCGAAACCTGCTTGGATTCTTCACTTCCAGCAACGGTATAGGTAAGTTGCACGTTGCAAGATACAGTAGTTGCAGCTGTTTTCGTTTCAGCAGTCAGCGCATTCGTTGTGCTTTCCGTGCCGGCTGAACCACTAAGATAGGAGCCAATGTTCCAACTGTAAGCAGTATTAGTGATAGTAACGTCTCCGCTTTCCCCCGTAACTGACGGATTACCAGTAAGCGTAAAGGTGACGTTCGTCGCGCCTCTCGTTGTATCAGTCGCGGTGATAGAAAGGTCTCTGCCAACCGACGGGCCATCGTGCGCCCTTGCAGGCACGACGACGAGGCTCAGGACCAATGTCAGAGCCAATAGCAAGGAGAGAAATTTTTTCATGTGATCTTCATCCTTTCGTGTTTGTTGTTGTCGGCTCCGCGCGCACAGAGCCTTTCTCATACATGGCATTTTACCATGCCGCGGGAAATAAGGGAACAGGAAAATGGAAAATTCATAAATTCTTTATCTTCCCTCTTCGCCCAGTTTCCCTTTGCTTCCTTAATTAGACGCAAGAAACGTCTGTTTTGTTTCACAAAACCCGAAAATTTCCCAAAAATTTTTTACGCCGCGAAAAACCGCACATACACGAACACCCCCGCCGCGATCTGCGCAAGTAAGATCGCCGGAATGCCGAACTTGAAGTACCAGTGCCGCGTTTTGTGGTGAAAGACCCTCATTGCGAAAAGAGCACCCGCGCTGCCGAGCAGCAGCGCGAGTGCAAATAAGGTCTTTTCGGGCACGCGCCGCGCGCCCTGAATTTTGGCGCGGCGCTTGTCTGCGCCGTAGACGCAGAACGTCAGAATATTGATCGCGGCGAGATAGATGACAAAGTATCTCACTTTTCGAGCTTGCTGAGCTCCACAGCCGCCGCCGCGCCGAGGCGCGCGTTGTTGAACACGAGCTGGATGTTGGAATCGAGGCTGTCGCCGCCGGTCAGATCCTTGATCTTGGCGAGCAGATACGGCGTCGTGGCCTTGCCGTGGATGCCGTCCTTCTTCGCGTCCTCGACGGCCTCGGCAATGGCCTTGTCGATGACTTCCTTGTCCATGGAGTACTCTTCGGGAATCGGGTTCGTGACGAGAAGACCGCCGCGCAGACCCAGCTCGCGCTTGACGTGGAACGCCTTGGCCAGCTGCTCGGGCGTGTCGAGCTCGTAGTCGACGCCAAAGCCGGACTTGCGCGTGTAGAACGCAGGCAGCTCGCTCGTGCCGTAGCCGATGACGGTCACGCCGTGGGTCTCGAGATATTCGAGCGTCAGACCGAGGTCGAGGATGGACTTCGCGCCCGCGCACACGACCATGACGGAGGTGTTGGCCAGCTCTTCGAGGTCAGCGGAGATGTCGAACGTCTCCTGCGCGCCGCGGTGCACGCCGCCGATGCCGCCGGTGGCGAACACGCGGATGCCCGCCATGTCGGCGATCATCATCGTGGTGGTGACGGTGCACGCGCCGTCCTTGCCCTGCGCGACGAGCACGGGCAGGTCGCGGCGGGAAGCCTTCGGGATGCCCGCGCCGGTCTTGCCGAGGTAGTCGATCTCTTCCTTGGAAAGGCCCGCCTTCAAGCGGCCGCCGATGATGGCGATGGTCGCGGGCACGGCGCCCGCGTCGCGAATGATCTGCTCGACCTTGAGGGCGGTCTCCACGTTCTGGGGATAGGGCATGCCGTGGGAAATGATGGTGGATTCGAGCGCCACGACGGGCTTACCGGCGGCAAGGGCCTCGGCAACCTCGGGGGCGATATCCAGATACTTGTTCATAGTTAAAAATCCTCCTGTAAAGTAATAGGTGAAAGTTTCACGTTTACCTTTTGAGGTAAGATTGTATCATAACATACAACTTGTCAAAAGTCAATATAAAGCGGGGCTTGAATTTGCACGGGAAGTGGCATATAATACCTCTATTATCCCGTGAAAACCCACAAAAGGAAGGAAAATTATTATGGAACGAGTGAGAATTGCCGCGCTCTTCGCCGACAAAGAGCAGTACGGCGGCGCAAGCGTCACCGTATGCGGCTGGGCGAAGACCATGCGCGATATGAAGACCTTCGGATTCATCGAGCTGAACGACGGCTCGTGCTTCCGCAATTTGCAGGTCGTGATGGATGCGAATTCTCTTTCTAATTATAAGGAGATCGCCGCGCAGAACGTGGGCGCCGCGCTCATCGTGCGCGGCACCGTCGTGCTGACGCCCGAGGCCAAGCAGCCGCTCGAAGTCAAGGCAACAGAGATCGAGGTCGAGGGCGTGTCCTCCCCCGACTACCCCCTGCAGAAAAAGCGCCACAGCGTCGAATATCTGCGCACCATTCAGCATCTGCGCCCGCGCACGAACCTCTTCTCCGCGGCGTTCCGCGTGAGAAGCGCGGCAGCCTACGCCGTGCACGAGTTCTTCCAGAGCCGCGGCTTCGTCTATGTCAACACCCCCATCATCACCGGCTCTGACTGCGAGGGCGCGGGCGAGATGTTCCAGGTCACGACGCTGGATCTTGAAAACCCGCCGAGAACGCCCGACGGCAAGGTCGATTACAGCAAGGACTTTTTCGGCAAGAAGACGAGCCTGACTGTCTCCGGCCAGCTCAACGCCGAGAACTTCGCCATGGCGTTCGGCGACGTTTACACCTTCGGCCCCACGTTCCGCGCCGAGAATTCCAACACCGCGCGCCACGCCGCCGAGTTCTGGATGATCGAGCCGGAGATGGCGTTCTGCGACCTCGACGGCGACCTTGAGGTCATGGAGGCGATGGTCAAGCATATCATCCGCCGCGTGATGGAGCGCTGCCCGGATGATCTCGCGTTTTTCAACAGCTTTGTCGACAAGGGTTTGCTGGAGCGTCTCCAGCACGTCGAGAGTTCCGACTTTGGCCGCGTGACGTATACCGAGGCCGTCAAGCTCTTAAAGGAGAGCGGCCAGAAGTTCGACTACCCCGTCGAGTGGGGCATCGACCTGCAGACTGAGCATGAGCGTTACCTCACCGAGCAGATCTTCAAGCGCCCCGTGTTCGTCACGGACTATCCGCAGGAGATCAAGGCGTTCTATATGCGCCTCAACGACGACGGCAAGACCGTCGCCGCAGCGGACTGCCTCGTTCCGGGCATCGGCGAGATCATCGGCGGCAGCCAGCGCGAGGAGCGCATCGAGCTGCTCGAAAAGCGCATCCGCGAGCTCGGCATGAATCCCGAGGACTACTGGTGGTACTGCGACCTGCGCCGCTATGGCTCCTGCCGTCACGCGGGCTTCGGCCTCGGCTTCGAGCGCATGGTGATGTATTTAACGGGCATCGGCAACATCCGCGACGTGGAGCTGCATCCGAGAACCGTGGGCAACGCAGACTTTTAATTCTTCAAAAAACAAGGGACACGGAAAACGTGTCCCTTGTTTTTTGAGAATTACACTCCGCTTCGTGCCTTGCCGCCCAAAGGGCGGCTTCGACACGCGCGGAGCGAGAAGAGTTTTTTGGCACGCGCATGTCGCGCCAAAAAACGATTCGAAATCATTTCGCGTCTGCGGATGCGAAAAGCTGTGACGCTTTAATTATTTGTGGTAAATAGTTACAAATGGGAACAAAAGCGTCAAAGGCGTAGTCAAAAGAAGTGAAGTCTGCTATAATGACCGCGCAGTTTTGAGAGAGGAGATTTTGACATGAAACACTTTTTTGCGCTGCTGCTCAGCGCGCTGATGGTACTGTCGCTGCTGACTGCCTGCGGCGATAAGACGACGCCGTCCGACGGCGACGATCAGACCGTCACGGACGAGAATGGCAGCGGCACCGACAACAATACTGACGATACAACTGACCCCTACGACGCCGTGCGCAACTACTGGTCCGAGGACCAGCTCACGCAGGCCTGGGGGCCGGATCAGGTGGTGGAGCACCTCTTTTTCCACCCGATCATCGCCTATCCGCAGTGGGCCTTCCACGACTGCAATGCCAGTCAGGACCAGCGCTACGGCCTCGACGACTGGATGGTGACGGTCGACGAATACAACAAAATTTTGCAGTCCGTGTACGACAAGGGCTACATCTTAGTCGCGATGGAAGACGTCTGGAGCGAGGTGACGGACGAGACCGGCACGCACATGGTGCGAAACACCCTGATGCTGCCAGAGGGCAAAAAGCCGCTCGTCATCAGCTTTGACGACGTGAACTACTACCCCTATATGCTCGACGAGGGCTTCACGAGCAAGCTCGTCGTCGGCGAGGACGGCGAGATCTGGGCGCAGTGCACCGATCCGTACACAAATGAGACCTTTTTGACCAAGGAACTCGACGCGACGCCCATTCTCGACCAGTTTGTCTACGAGCACCCCGACTTTTCGCTGAACGGCGCGAAGGCCATCTTCTCACTGACGGGCTATCAGGGTATTTTAGGCTATCGCACGCAGGATGACCGCGACATCGCGGCAGATTCGCCCGACCGCCCCGCGTTCGATGCCTACCGCGCGAGCGAGATCGAGGCCGTCAAGCCCGTCATAGCGCGTTTGAAGGAGACCGGTTGGACGTTCGGCAGCCACACCTGGGGCCACATCCGCCTCGACACCAAGGCGCTCCAGACCGTCATCAACGACACCGAGCGCTGGGCGGACGAGGTCGGCTCGCTCGTCGGCCCCACGCAGATTTTGTTCTATCCGCACGGCGGCCGTCCCGACGGTGACGACTGGCACCAGACCGGCGAGCGCTTCCAGTACCTGCAAAGCCAGGGCTTCCGCATCTTCGCGAGCGTCGGCACGAGTTCGTTCAGCTATGTGAAGCCCGACATTTCCGCCGTCATCTGCGACCGTCTGCATCCGGACGGCACCACGCTGCGCCACTCGCGCAGCCGCTATCTGCAATTCTATAACGCCGAGGACATCATGGATACGCAAGTCCGTCCTGATCTCGGCGTAGACTGGTGAGGAGGCGTTTTTATGGCAACGTTAGAAGAACTCAAGGCGAAGGCCGTCGCCATGCTGGACATGGCGTATGTGCCGTATTCCCACTTTCCCGTGGGCGCGGCGCTCGAATGTGAGGACGGCGCGGTCTTCACCGGCTGCAACATCGAAAATTCGAGCTACGGCCTGACGAACTGCGCCGAGCGCACCGCGGCGTTTAAGGCCGTGAGCGAGGGGCACCGGCGCTTCAAGCGCATCGTCATCGCCGGGCGCAGCGACGACTACTGCTACCCCTGCGGTGCGTGCCGTCAGGTGCTCTACGAGTTCGGGCCCGACATGGAGGTCGTGTGCCTGAACAAGGACAACGAGGAAAAGCACCTGCACATCAAGGAGCTGCTCCCCTACGGCTTCGACCAGACGTGGCTTGCAATCGACGAGAAATAACGAAAAAAAGAGAGCGGCGCTGCCGCTCTCTTTTTTTGCGCTTTAGTTGCTGCCGGAGGAGGCATCGATCGTCAACGTGCCGCTGACCGTCGAAATTTCCAGCTCGCTCATCTCACCGCCCTCGAGCGCGGGGTAGTACGCTTCGTGGTCGCCGCAGGCGATGAGCGTTCCTTCGCGCTCGGTGAGCGCGGAGCGGAACGCGCCGCTTTTCGTTTCATAGTCGAGAGTAAAGCCGTCCTGCGCGGGAAGGGTCAGATAGATGCTGCCGCTCTCCGTTTCGGCATCAAGGCGCAGCGCACGCTCGGTAGCCAAAATCAGGTTGCCGCTGACGCTTTCGAAGTCCAGCGCGCCGAGCGCGCCGGCGATATCCACCTTGCCGCTCGCGGTTTCGATCTCGGCGCTCTCCGCATCGCCCGCCAGCTCGATCGCGCCGGAGACGGTCGAGAGCTCGATTTTCCCCCATGTGCCGTCCACCACACCGGCATTGCCGCTCGTGGTCTCGATCTCCACCTCCGGGCAGTTCGCGCACATCACGCGCGCATCGCCTCTGAGCGTCGAAAGCTCGATCTTCTGCGCATCGGCGCTCACGTAGGCGTAGGCGTCCGTTGTTTCGACTTTGATCTCCTCAAAGTGACCGGCGCTGACCAGTTCCCTCGGAAGTCCCACGTCGAGGTGCTTTTCCCCGTCGTAGCTGCCGCGGTAAGCGTCGCCGAGGAAGCGGATGCGCAGCGTGTCGCCGTCGATCGCGCAGACCATCTTCTCGCTCTCGGCGAGCGGCGCGGCGGATTCCTCCTTCACGCTGATCTGCGCGCTCTGCTCGGCGGCATAGATGTTCACGCCGCCGCTGCGCCACGAGATGTCGATCTTGCGGATGTCTTCGCTCTCGCCGATGCTGAGCACCGCGCCCGGGTGGAGCTCTTCGCTCCCCTCCGCCTGCGTGCAGAAGGTGTAGGTCGCGCTGCTGCCGTCCCAGAGCGCGTCGACGGCGAAAATGCCGCCGCTTTGCGGCAGTTCTGCGCGGAATGTGCCGTTATCCTGCTGCTGGGCGGTCACGGTCTCGGACGGCATGCCGGTGCTGCCCCAGGCATCGGACGGCCAGCAGCGGAGACTGACGGAATCGGGCGAATTATCGCCAAAATCGAGCGTTACGGTGTAGAAATAGGCGGCCGACACTGTAAAGGGCATTTCCAGTACAGGCGTGATGTCACGGGAGGTTTCGTCCAGCGGGTGCGCGCCGCAGGCAATGGCGGTCATGCTCTGTAGGCCCTGAGTGTAGGTCCAGTCGTAGCTGCTGCTTTTGAGGGTGACGCTGCAAGCGTTTGCACTTGTCACCGTCAGTGTCGGCGGGGTTTGGCGCGCGGCCTCGTCTGCGCTTTTTTCGCCGCAGGCGGTCAGGGAGAGCAGGAGCGCGAGGGGGAGCAGGAGGGAAAGGAGCTTCTTCATCGTTCGTTCCTCATTTCTTTCGGATACTTCTATAGACGTATGATAGCCGAAAAAGTTCCCGCGCACAACGGTGATCGCTGCACAAAACGCAGCAATTTGTTGTATCGTGAATTCTAATACCGGAGGCGGTACAGCTTTTTGCCGCGTTGTGTGCAACGTTTCTTCATGATACGGCGTATCATGAAAAGGCAAATCATGCATCAGTGTTCCCGCGTTTGCAGGGGGGTGTGGGCTGCCTTTTCCAACATTATATTTTGGGGGAAAGCGCATGGACAAGACGACAAATTTCGACCTGCCGCAGTGGGTCAAGGAGGACCCGATCAAAATGCAGGACTTCAATGCCGCGTTTGCGAGCATCGACGCGGCGCTCAAGGCTGAGGGTGACGCGCGCAGCGAGGCCGACGGCACGGCGGCGGAGCGCATCACGGCATTGGCGCAGACGATCGCAAACGGTAAAATCTGCCGCATCAAATACGGCAGCTACGCCGGCAATGGTCTGAGCGGCGCGGAAAATCCCAACAAGATCGACTGCGGCTTTTACCCGCTGCTTGTGATGGTGAGCGAGCAGAGCGACACGCAGCACTGGGCGCTGCGCGGTGTCAGCGGGTTTTACAACTCGAATAACCGGGGCAACGCGGCGATATGGGACAACAGCAGCGTAAGCTGGTTCTGCCAGCAGGAAGAGGATCAGTATTTCGCCCCGCCTGCCATCCAGTTCAATGAGGCGGGCAAAACATATTATTATGTGGTGCTCGGCTGTGACGCGGACTGAGACGCAGAAAAACAAAAAACAGCCCCCGGCTCAAAAGAGCCGGGGGCTGAAACTCTATTCAGAGATTTTTTGCGCTTACGTCAATGATTAGTTGGCGTAGTAAGCGTTGAGAACACCAGAATCAGTGAGCTTGCCAACAGTTCTGTCGATGGTGAGGGTGATGGAGTCGGGACCGAAAGCGGTGAGCTTGGCGGTAGAGACGCCGAACTCAGTAGCAGCACCATTAAGGGTGATGGTGTAGGTGCCATCAATGGGATTCTTAACAGTCTTGGAGTAGGACTGGAGAACAGCACCGGTATCCTTATTCACGATGTTCAGGGTGTAGGTGTAAGAGGTAGCGAGAGGATCGGGGTTGGTGGAGGTGTCGACCTTGTTCACAGCGTAAACCTGGAGCGCCAGACGGTTGAGGGTGGCGGAGGTGGCAGAGGTCTCAGCGTTGTAAACAACGATGACATTCTGCGTGGTGACGTCGCCGAGAGCCAGAGGCATCTTGGTCAGGCCGTCAACGCCGTTGCCGGAAACCGTGTAGAACTTGTCGCCAGTGATGGTGCCATCGACATAGTCGGTGTAGACAGAGTTCTTGTAGGTATCCTTCTCAGCGCCCACGATGGAGTCGACCTTAACGGTGTAGCCGGCGTAGGCAGCAGCCATGGGATAGCCGGTGAAGGCGGTGATGTCAACGGAGCTGATGGTCTCAGTGCCGATCGCAGCGATGGCGACATAATCCTTGACGTAGTTGTTGCTCAGAGCGACCTTGAAGAGACCGCCGGCGACCTTATTGGTAGCCTGGGTTCTGAGGGCGTTGAGCAGGGTGAGGACGATAGCGTCGTCCTTGGAGCCGTAGATGTTGCCCTTCACGCCGTCAACGTAGCCGGGGATGGTGTAGACACCGGTCTTGGCGTCATAGGAGACCTGCTCGTTGGCATAGTAGAAGAGGCTGGTGACCTTGGCGGCAACGGGATCGGCGATGACGTAGACGTAATCGGCGACCTTATCACCGTTCAGATCGACGAAGTCGACCTCAGCCTGAGCATAGTTGTCGATGTTGCCGAGACCAACGATGGACTTGAAGGTGTAGGGATTGGTAGTGTTGTTGCGGACCAGGAAGACGGTGGCATCGTCAACGATCAGGTTTTTGCCGTTGTACTGGGTGTTCTTGCTGACGAACAGGTTCTCGTTGAAGAACTTGGCGTCAACACCGGTAGCGACTTCGACAGCGGCGAGAGTGCCGTTTGCCTGGGTGGTGAACTGGAAGAGGTGGCCGTTCAGGATACCGTTGACATCACAGACAGCGTTGGTGTTGATGTAGGAGTCAACGTAGAAGTAGTCACCATCAACCTTCATGACCTTGTTCTGGATGCCGGTGCTGTGGGTGACCTTGCCGGTCGCAATCTTGGGGGCCACAACGCCGGAAGCAGTATCGTCGAAGTAGGTCATCTTGCTCAGGTCGACCACAGCGGTGGTGCCGTCCATGTAGGTGACATTCGCCTTCGCAACGCCGGAACCGTCCGCAGCGTTGCCAGCCCACCAGATGGAGTTGATGACGCCGTAGCTGGTAGCAGCAGCGATCTCAACGTTACCGATGAGGTTGTTGTACTGATCGAAGAACCAGGTGAACTTGTTGGTGCTGGCCACCGCGTTGTCGAAGTAGAACTTGGCAGCATCGTCATAGACAGTGCCCTCGACGTTGTGCTGCTTGGCGTTGTAGTAGATCACGCTCTGAGCGCCGTCAATGGAAGTGGCCTTAGAAACGATCTCGCCGTACTTGTCAGCGCCGGTCTTGATGAGGCCGCTCTCGGTAGCGCTGTTAAAAGCGTTGGTGTAGGCGTTCAGGAGAACGTAATCGCCGACAGCATACGGATACGCATCCTCGCCGTTGGTGAGGGTGAGCGGGGTAGCAGCGGTGGAGTTCTTGGTGGCATAGACATCGAGCTTGATGGTAGCCTCGGTGCGCAGGTGGCCCTGAGCGTCATAAGCGGCAGGAGCAACGTAGGTGACCTTGGCGAGGAAGGTGTCGATCATGACGATAACGTCATCATCTTCTTGCGGCCGAACACCCGCCGTCTCTCCCGCTTTCCCGTGGTTGCCGCCAAAATTCATAAATTCTCAAATTGTTGCAAGAATGACAAAGAATCACAAAAAATCCGCAGAATCAACGCAAAAACATTCGATTCGGTGGATATCGCATCCCCTTAGCGACGCGGAAAAAGCCCGATGCGCAATGGCTCGCGGGCGCGGCGGGTAGCGGTTTGGTAGCGATTTGCCGGAAATGGGATTTTGGCGGGGCGAAAAAAGTCTGATTTTGCAAGGCTTTGCGGGCACGGAAAATCGGGTAGCGGTTTGGCAGCGGTCCGCAGCTACCATGATTTTTAGCACTCTCGGCGCAAGAGTGCTAAAGTTAAAGATTTGTTCATCAAAAGATGTATTTTTGTTCACAGGGCGTGCCTATACTCATAATTGTTCCGAGGGGAACGAAAGAAAAGTAAACCACGCGGGCTGCAAAAGCGGCTCGCCAGAATAGATTTGGAGGCTTTGTATTATGTTTGAACTGAGACCTTTTGAACGCAGAAACAACCACGTTGCGGCTTATGATCCCTGGGATCAGATGGAGCGCGCATTCTTCGGTGACGGCTCGTGGGGCCGCGGGCTGAGCGAGTTTAAGACCGACATTCAGGACAAGGGCGACAGCTACCTGCTGGAAGCTGATCTGCCGGGCTTCAAGAAAGAGGACATCCACGTCGATGTGGACGGCGACACGATGACCATTCGCGCCGAGCGCCACAGCGAGCACGAGGATCAGGACAAGAAGGGCAATTACGTCCGCTGCGAGCGCAGCTACGGCAGCTACCAGCGCGCATTCGACATCAGCGGCGTCGAGGTCGCGGACATCTCCGCGCAGTACAATGACGGCGTGCTCAAGCTGAACATGCCGAAGAAGAGCGCGGTGGTGAACGCGAAGCAGATCGAGATTCAGTAAAGAACTTCAAAAAAGGCGGCGAAAGCCGCCTTTTTTGATTTTGGACTGCACGGCGCGGCAGCGCACGCGCCGTAGGCGCGCACGTTTGCGGCGTGAGAGGCGTTTTTTTGTCACGCACACGCCCCAGGGCGGCTTCTCTTGCCGCTTTGCGGCAATTCACCTTCTGTCGCGACAAAAAACGATCAAGATCATTGCGCGCCTGCGGGCGCGAAATTTTTTGGGGTTGTACGGGGTTGTGCAAAAAATATTGGCGAAAGTCCGCTCAGGTGAGCGGGCTTTCCTTTTTTTCGGCGGGCCGCGGCTGGAAAAGGGAAATTTCGCTCCCCGCGCGGCGGCGCGGACTACTGTTACTTGCCGCCTGACCGCTGCGCGGGTCATCAGAACACAAAAAGCGGCTTAGGCCGCTTTTTTCATATTTGTGCTTATATATTATATGTATGTGGTGGCGGATAATGGGTTTTTCTGTGGTTTTATGTCAAGCTGTAACAGAAGCGGCGGTTTGTTACAAGTGTGTTACAGATGGGGCGAAAGCGTTGACTTGAAATTTTGAGTGTGGTAAGGTGACAGTGCAGAAAGGGTGGGGAACGGTGCGTTCCCGACTTAGTTACGGGATCGGCATGCCACGGTAAGTAAGCCGAGAAACGCCGAAACTTGCTCCTTTCTGACAAACGAACCATCTTTAAGGGGATGCGATAGCAACTAAAATCGCGCGTTTTCCTGCAAAACGGTCAAAAATGTAAGAAAATCGAAATGCTTTGCAACTTTTTCGGTCAACCTTCATTTTCGCCCGCGAACAGCAAAATGCCCGCTTTTCGCTGCC
>OHJG01000853.1_pt1 | contig 11903 bp, 10 predicted proteins | sample 1568481 | NCBI WGS metagenome assembly OHJG01 (sample SAMEA3879505, study PRJEB24766) | human gut metagenome | biome: human-associated habitat; feature: feces | place: USA | collected 1985/1987
AGGGTGGCCGTACCGTGGGTTCCGGCGTCGTCATTGCCATCAACAACGACTGATTGACGTCCCCATCGGCGCATAGCTGATAAAGCCCGGCAGAGCATCGCTCTGCCGGGCTTTTTTTGCATGAAAAAATGTTTAATACTTTTTTAATATTTATGCATGAACTTTTGTAACATCCCTTGGGTATCCTATACTTGCAAGAGACAAAAAGCTTTTTTCATCAATCTTCCTGCCATTCAGGCGGAGAACCGGCTTCCGGTTCTCCGCCTTATGGTTTTTATCGACGAATAGTCACGCAGAATTTGCCGCCCGCAGGCGGCAAATCAAATGCAATCCATTTTCGCCCGGGGCGTGTACCTGGGTGAAAATTCTTCTCAGTCTGCAAGCCTTTTATCCCAAAAGGGACGAAGTCCTTTTGGGATAATTCAAAACAGCGGCCACTTGGGCCAGGTCTGGCGGATATAGGCCGGGACGTCCTCCCGGGGAAGGCCCAGCACCGCCCCCAGCTCGCCGTACAGGGCGTCCTCCGCCCGCCTGAGATAGCGCTCGTCCATCTGGCTGACCTTCCGCCCGTGGTGAATGGCCCAGCTGCGCCGGCGGCACACCCCCTTGATGAGGCCCGCCAGCCGTTTGCAGTCATAGGAGGCCACCACCTGGTGATACAGGTCCTTGATGGCCCGGGTGTTGTGGCTTTCGGCCTGCTCCTCCGGCAGCTGGTCCAGCTGCGCGATGAGCTCCTGCACCTCCTGCCCCGTCAGCAGGGGGCGCATCAGCACCCGGGTGTCCACCGGGGTCATCACCTGGCCGGATCGGTACAGCGGCGCAAGGGTATAGTACAGCCGGGTCTTGTCCATTCCCGGCAAAGACGGCGTCCCAACGCCCTCCACCCGGCAGACGCCCTCGCCGCCATAGACCACCATTTCGCCCGCTGCAAACATGCCGTTCATCCTCTCTTTCGTTCTTTACCATATTATACCACTTTTTCTCCAAAAGGGTAAGTCTTTTTTTGACGAATTGACAAAATCCGCCGCCCGGGAGTATAATAGGGGCCACGAAAAGGAGGTGCCGCCTGTGGAAAACCCATTGGATCAGAAGCTGGACCTGTCGGCCCTGCACCTGGGGAATATCTCCCTGGGGACGCTGCTGGGGGCACTGCTGACGCTGGTGATCTGCCTGGTGGCGGTGCGGCTGCTCACCGCTTTGCTGCGCCGGGTGCTGGCCCAGACCCATATGGACGCCCGGGTGCAGAAATACCTGGTGCGGACCGTGCAGCTGGTGCTGTGGGTGGTAACGGCGCTCATTACCGCCGACCAGCTGGGCATTCCCGTCACGTCCCTGGTGGCGCTATTGTCGGTGCTGTCCCTGGCGGTATCCCTGGCGGTGCAGAACGTCCTGGCCAATGTGGCCGGGGGCCTGGTGCTGCTGGTGACCAAGCCCTTCGCCGTGGGCGACTATGTGGACACCCCCTGCGGCGCAGGCACCGTCAAGGAGCTGACCCTGACCTATACCTATCTGGACACGCCGGACGGCCTGCGGATCGCCGCCCCCAACAGCAGCCTTTCCGCCGGAAAGATCACCAACTACACCACCCTGGGCACCCGCCGCATCCAGCACAGCGTCAGCGCGTCTTATGACGCGCCGGTGCAGACCGTGCGCCAGGCTTTGCTGGACGCCGTGGCCCGGACCCCGGGCCTGCTGGAGAGCCCCGGCCCGGAGGTATACGTCAATGCCTACGGCGAAAGCGGCATCGAGTACATCGTCCGCAGCTGGGCCAGAACCGCCGACTACTGGACGGCCAATTACGCCCTGCTGGAGAACATCAAGGCGGCCTTTGACGAAAAGTCCGTGGAGATGCCGTATAACCACCTGAATGTTCATATTGTGGACCCCGTGCGGGTAGAAAGAGAGACAAAGCAATGATTTATTCCCTGATTTTAGGCGCTCTTATCGGCTGGATCGCCTCCAAGCTCATGGGCAGCCGCGGCGGCCTGATCCGCAACCTGATCCTGGGCGTGGTGGGCTCCGCCGTGGGCAATTGGCTGGCGAGCACCATCGGCATCGCCGCCACCGGCTCTGTGGGAGCCATCCTCATCGGCGTGGGCGGGGCCTGCGTTGTGATCCTTGTGGCCCGCTGGCTGTTCCATTAAGGAGAGAAAACCCATGAAGCCTGTGATTCATGAAACCGCCTTTGTGGCGGACAACGCCACCGTCCGGGGCAATGTCACCATCGGGGAGGGGGCCGGGATCTACTTCGGAGCGGTGCTCCGGGCGGAGACGGACCCCATCACCATCGGCCCCGGCAGCAATATCCAGGACAACTGCGTCCTCCACGCGGACCCCGGCTTTCCCACCAAAGTGGGCCGGGACTGTACCGTGGGCCACGCCGCCATTCTCCACGGCTGCACCATCGGCGACAACACTCTGGTGGGCATGGGGGCCATCGTTCTCAACGGAGCCGTGGTGGGCCGGGACTGCATCATCGCCGCCGGGGCCTTGGTGACCCAGGGGGCCGTGATCCCCGACGGGTCCATGGTCATGGGCGCTCCCGGCAAGGTCCGCCGCCCCCTGGCGCCGGAGGAGGTCGCATCCAACACCGCAGCCGCCGCCGGTTACCGCCGCGAATCCCAGCTGTATAAGGCCGGGGAGCTGTAAATAAAAAGACGCCGGACTCCGGCGTCTTTTTCTATATGCAGCTACAGCAGGAACCAGGAGGCGAAGCGGAAATAGATCAGCAGGCTGGTGGCGTCCACGATGGTGGAGATGAAGGGACTGGCCATCACCGCCGGGTCCAGGCCGATCTTCTCGGCCAGGATGGGCAGGGAGCAGCCCACGCACTTGGCAAACACCACCACAAACAGGATGGTCAGGCACACCACCAGGCACACCATAGGCGTCACGGCGGCGTTGCCCAGCAGCAGCCGGTCCACCAGCTGCATTTTCACGAAGTTGGCCCCGGCCAGGCACACGCCGCACAGCAGCGACACCCGCAGTTCCTTCCACAGCACCTGGAAAATGTCGGAAAAGTCCACCTCGTCCAGACTCAGAGCGCGGATCACCGCCACGGAGGCCTGGGTGCCGGAGTTGCCGCCGGTGCCGGAGAGCATGGGGATATACGAGTTGAGCACCAGGCACGCGGCCAGGGCGCTTTCATAGTGGTTCAGGATCATCCCCGTGAAGGTGGCTGACAGCATCAGCACCATCAGCCAAGGCAGGCGGGCCCGCCAGGTGGCGAAAATGCCGGACTTCAGATAGGGCTTGTCCGACGGCAGCATGGCGGCCATCTTCTCGAAGTCCTCCGTGGTCTCCTCCTCGATAACGTCCATGGCGTCGTCCACGGTGACGATGCCCACCAGGCGCTGCTCCTTGTCCACCACGGGCATGGCCAGGAAGTCGTATTTGCTCAGGGCCTGGGCCACGTCCTCCTTGTCGTCCATGGTGTTCACGGACACCACGTTGGGGTCCATGATGTCCTGGATCAGGTCGTCCTCCTCCGCCAGCAGCAGGTCCCGGACGGACAGTACCCCCAGCAGATGCCGGGTGGGGTCGGTGACATACAGGATGTTGATGGTCTCCAGCTCGCCGCCGATGCGGCGGATGCGCTTGAAGGCGTCCTCCACCGTCATGTCCTTTTTCAGGGACAGGAACTCCATGTTCATAATGGACCCGGCGGAGTCCTCGGGGTACTGGAGAATTTCGTTGATGGACTTGCGCATCTCCGGCGTGGCCTTGTCCAGAATGCGGATCACCACGCTGGCGGGCATTTCCTCCACGATGTCCACGGCATCGTCCAGATACAGCTCGTCCAGCACCTCCTTCAGCTCGGTGTTGGAAAAGCCGTTGATGAGCATCTCCTGGCTGTCGGATTCCAGCTCCACGAACACCTCCGCCGCCAGCTCCTTGGGCAGCAGCCGGTACAGCAGGGGCATCTCCTCCTCGCCGGCCTCCTCCAGCAAAAGGGCGATATCCGCAGGCTCCATAGGCAGGAACAGGTCCCGCAATCGGGCGTACTGCTTATTTTTGATAAGCGCCTCAATATTTTCCAGATATTGGTCCAATTCTTCCTGGTGATCGAACATGACCGGTTCCTCCTTTCCTGTATATACATAGCAAAAAATCCACAACGGCAGAAAGCCCATTGTGGATGCGCAAAGGGGCCGCGCGGGATGCGTGACCTGGCCACCGTAACAAGCTTTAGCATCGCGGGGCGGTGAAACTGCGTTAGATGATACCTTGGCTTCGATATCGCCTGTTCAAACCCTCTCATGGTGTCTCCACCACTCTGCGGCAGCAGTCCGTATCCCTCGCGGTAGCCTTACCTACCGGAGCATATTTTATTCAGATATAGAGTAAAACAAATTCTTCCGTCTGTCAACCCCTTTTGGCAAAAATGCCCCGCCCGGGCGCGGGACCCGGGCAGGGGAGGGCGGGAGTTACTTTTTATAGGGGACGTGCCAGATGGTGTCGGCATAGTCGGCGATGGAGCGGTCGGCGGAGAAAATGCCGCTGCGTGCGATGTTGTGCAGGCTCATGCGGTTCCACTTCTCCCGGTCGGCATAGGTATCCACCACCCGGTGGGAGGCGGCGCAGTAGGACGCAAAGTCCGCCAGCAGCAGATACTGGTCCGCCGGGCAGTCCGCGCCGTACAGCAGCCGCTGATACAGGTCCTCATAGCTGACGCCGTCCCGGAAGCCGGTTTTCAGCTGATCCAGCACCCGGTGCAGCACCGGATCCCGGGTATACAGCAGATAGGGGTCATAGCTCTGGCGCAGGCGGGCGGCCTCGTCGGCGGTGAGGCCGAACAGGAACATATTCTCGTCGCCCAGCACCTGGTGCATCTCCACGTTGGCGCCGTCCAGGGTGCCCAGGGTCAGGGCGCCGTTCATCATGAACTTCATGTTGCCGGTGCCGCTGGCCTCCTTGCCGGCGGTGGAGATCTGCTGGCTGACCTCGCTGGCGGGCATCAGCATCTCCGCCATGGAAACCCGGTAATTCTCCAGGAACACCACCTGGAGCTTATCCCGGCAGATGGGGTCACTGTTGATCTGGTCGGCCAGGGAGTTGATAAGGCGGATAATGCGCTTGGCCACAGCGTAGCCCGGGGCGGCCTTGGCCCCGAACAGGAAGGTCTGGGGCCGGAAGTCCATGTTGGGATCGTCCTGGAGCTGTTGATAGAGGCTGATGATGTGCAGCACGTTCAGCAGCTGCCGCTTATACTCGTGCAGGCGCTTGACCTGGACGTTGAAGATGGCGTCGGTGTTCAGGGTGACCCCCTGCTGGCGCTTGGCCCAGCGGGCAAAGGCCTGCTTGTTGTCCCCCTTGATCTGCTCCAGCCGGGAGAGCACCGCCGCGTCACCGGCGAAGCGGTCCAGGTCCGACAGGCACCCGGCGTGGGTGAGATACCCATCGCCGATGCAGTCCCGGATCAGGCCGTCCAGGCCGGGGTTGATCTGGCTGATCCAGCGGCGGTGGTCCACGCCGTTGGTGACGTTTCTGAACTTGTCCGGCTCCATGCCGCAGGCGTCCCGGAACACGTCCCGCCGCAGAATGTCGGAGTGCAGGGCGGACACGCCGTTGACGGCCATGCCCCCGGCGATGCAGAGGTTGGCCATGTGCACCACGCCGTCCCAGATGACCGCCATTTTCTCCGTCTTTTTGGGGTCGTGATAGAAATCGTCCACCTTCTGCTGCCAGCGCCGCGCGATCTCCTGCATGATCTGCCAGATGCGGGGCAGCAGCGTCTCGAACAGCCGCTGGGGCCAGCTCTCCAGTGCCTCGGCCAGCACGGTGTGGTTGGTATAGGCCACGGAGTGGCGGGTGATGTCCCAGGCCTCGTCCCAGCCCAGGCCCGCGTCGTCGATGAGGATGCGCATCAGCTCCGGGATCACCAGCGCCGGGTGGGTGTCGTTGATCTGGATGACGTTCTTCTCGTGGAAGTTCTTCAGGGTGCCGTAGGTCTGGATGTGCCGGCGGGTGATGGACTGCAGGGTGGCCGACACGAAGAAATACTGCTGCTTCAGCCGCAGGGACTTGCCCTCGTAGTGGTTGTCCTCGGGATAGAGGATGGTGCTGATGGAGTCGGCCATGGCCCGCTCCTCGTTGGCCTTCAGGTACTGCCCCTGGCTGAACAGCTGCATATCAATGGGCTTGGGGCTCTTGGCGTCCCACAGGCGCAGGGTGTTCACATGGTCGGTGTTGTAGCCCGCCACCAGCATATCGCAGGGGATGGCCAGCACCCGGGTATAGTCCTCGTGGACCACCATCAGGTGGCCGTTGTCCCACCGGGTGCGGACCCGGCCGCCGAAGTGAATTTCCTCGGCCTCCTGGGGCTTGGGCATCAGCCACGCATCCCCCAGGTTCAGCCAGTCGTCGGGCAGCTCCACCTGCTGGCCGTCCACGATCTTCTGCTTGAAAATGCCCAGCTCATAGCAGATGGAGTAGCCGGTGGCGGGAATGTCCAGGGTGGTCATGCTGTCCAGATAGCAGGCGGCCAGGCGGCCCAGGCCGCCGTTGCCAAGGCCCGCGTCCGGCTCCATGTCGAAGATATCCGGGGCGGAGAAGCCCAGCTCCTCCACCGCCTGGGTCAGCTGGGGCAGAATCCCCAGGTTATAGGCGTTTTTCATCAGGCTGCGGCCCATCAGGAACTCCAGGGACATATAGTGCACCCGCTTTTCCTGCTGCTCCTGGGTTTTCTCCTGGGTGTCCACGCTGCGCACGGCCATAATGTCCCGCAGGGCCAGGGCGCAGGCCTTCATGATCTCCCCGTCGGTGGCCTGCTTTTCCGTGCAGCCATAGTTCAGGCGCAGCTTCTGCTGGATGGCCTCCTTCAGGGCGTCTTTGGTATAAGTCATTTAGTGGTTCCTCCGTGATAGATCTTGGTAAATGCGCCGGTAGGCCCCGGCGCTGCGGTTCCAGCTGAAGTCCTCGGTCATGCCCCGGCGGCGGACGGTGTCAAAGCCCATCCGGTCCCCCCGGTACAGGCCCACCGCCTGCCCCACCGTCTGGCACAGGTCATGGGCGGTGCAGCCAGAGAACACATAGCCGTTGCCGTCGGGCTGGCCCACCTGGCAGGAGCGGACGGTGTCGTTGAGGCCGCCGGTCTGGCGGACAATGGGCACCGCGCCATAGCGCATGGCGATCAGCTGGCTCAGGCCGCAGGGCTCGCTGCGGGAGGGCATCAGGAACAGGTCCGCCGCGCCGTAGATCCGGCGGGACAGATTGTCGGAATAGGTGATCTGGGCCGATACCCGGCCGGGCCACCGGTTCTGGGCCCAGCGGAAGGCGTCCTCAAACTGGGACTCCCCCTGGCCCAGCACCACCAGCTGGCAGCCGGTGGCCATAATGCCCTCCAGACCCTGGCACACCAGGTCCATGCCCTTGTGGCCCACCAGGCGGCTGACGATGGCCATCAGCGGGGTGTCCGGCTCCTGTGCAAGGCCCAGCTGCCGCTGCAGCTCCGCCTTGCACACGGCCTTGCCCTCCATATGGTCGGGGTCGAAGGTCCGGGGCAGGGAGCCGTCGTGGGCGGGGTCATAGCTTTCGGTGTCCAGGCCGTTGAGCACGCCGGAGAGCTTATAGTCGATCAGGTGCACCACCTGCTCCAGGCCGCAGGCATAGGCCGGGTCGTGGAGCTGGGCGGCGTAGGTGGGGCTGACGGTGGTAACGGCGTTGGCGGTGAGCATGGCCCCCTTCATCAGGTTCACGCACCCGTCCATCCGCAGGATGCCGCCGTCGTACCAGCCCCGGTTCAGGCCGAACAGGTCCTCCACGGTCTCGGGGCCGTATTTGCCCTGATACTCCACGTTGTGGATGGTGAACACCACCGGCAGGTCGTTTCCGGCGTCCCGCAGGTACACCGGCACCAGGGCCGTCTGCCAGTCGTTGCAGTGGACCACGTTGGGATACTCCGCCAGATGGGGCAGCAGGGCCACCGCCGCCTTGGAGAAGAAGGCGAAGCGCTCCCCGTCGTCCATGTCGCCGTACAGGCCCCGGCGGCGGAAATAGCGCTCGTTGTCCGCGAAATACCAGGTGACGCCCCGGTATTCCAGGGAGAACAGCCCGCAGTATTCGTGCCGCCAGCCCAGGTCCACATAGATATAGCAGCGGAAGTTCATCTTCTCCCGCCAGCGCTGGGCGATCTGGCCATACAGCGGCAGCAGCACGGCGGTATGGTCGCCCTCCGCCGCCACCGCCGGGGGCAGACTGCCCAGCACGTCCGCAAGGCCCCCGGTTTTGCAGAACGGGGCCGCCTCGCTGGTGATATACAGAATATTCATATGGTCACCTCCGGATGAACGTGTGTCATATTTCAGATCGTGACGCCCCGGGCCACCACCAGGGGATAGTTCTCGTGTCCCATCAGGGTGCGCCCCTCCTGCACGGTGACGTATTTGTCTGTGATAACGCCCCGCAGGACGGCGCCCCGGCGGACCACGGTGCCCTTGAACAGGATGCAGCCCTCCACGTCGGCCCCCGGCTCGATGCGGACGCCCCGGAACAGGATGCAGTTTTTCACCGTGCCCTGGATGTCGCAGCCGTCGGCGATAAGGGAGTTGACGCAGGAGCCGTCCATATAGGACGAGGGGGAGTCGTTTTCCTTGGCGAAGATGGGCCGCTGGGGGGCAAACAGCTCCATGCGGATCTCCGGCCGCAGCAGCTCCATGCTGCGGCGGTAATAGGCCTCGATGGTGTCGATGCGGGCGGCATAGCCGTCCCAGACATAGGCCCGGAAATGCAGGGCATCCTTCCTGTCCTGGAGAATGTTGTGGCGGAAGCTGTACTGGTTGTGTGCCATGCAGTCGGTGACCAGCTGGATCAGCAGGTCCCGGCGCAGCACGAAGATGTTCAGGCAGCGGAAGCCCTCGGGGGTGAACACGTCGTGGGCCACGTCCACAATGCGCCCGGAGTTATCCAGCTGAAAATAGGTGTCGCTTTCCGGCCCCGGCAGGGAGGTGCACACCGCCGTCATGTCCGCGCCGGAGGCGATGTGGTCCCGCAGCACGTCGTCCAGGGGCAGGTTCACCACCAGGTCGCTGTCGGTCAGCACCACATAGTCCTGCCGGATGTCCTTGAGATAGTCCATCACGCAGCCCAGGGCCTCCACCTTGCCCCGGAACCGGCCTGCGTCGCCCCGCCGCTCGGCATAGGCGAAGGCAGGCAGCAGGGTCAGGCCGCCGTGGTTGCGGCTCAGGTCCCAGCTTTTGCCGGTGCCCAGGTGGTCCAGCATACTCTGGCACTTGCCGTGCATGATGACGCCCACGTCCCGGACGCCGGCGTTGACCATGTTGGAGAGCATAAAGTCCACCACCCGATAGTTGCCGCCGAAGGGGATGGAGCCGTGGATGCGCTGCTCGATGAGCTCCCGCAGTCCGGTTTTCTTTTCATAGGAGAAAATGATGCCGTGCATTCCGTTCATGCTTCCACCTCCCCGTGATGACGGTCCAGCAGGGCCTTGGCAGGCACCACCTCGCCGGGGGCGATAACGGTGTCCGGCCCCAGGACGGCGATGCTCCAGTCGTCGGGATTTTTGGCGGTTTCCGGCGGCGTGCCCACCTGGGCCCCCCGGCCCACCCGGCAGCGCTCGCCGATGATGGCGTACTGCACCACCGCGCCCTCCTCGATGACGGCCCCGGGCATGACCACGGAGTAGCACACGCTGGCCCCCTGGCCCACCTGGGTGTTATAGCTCAGCACGCTGTTTTTCACCTCGCCCAGGATGCCGCAGCCCTTGGCCACGGCGCTGTTGCCCACGTCGGCGTGGGGCCCCAGAAAGGCCGGCGGGCAGGAGGGCGTTCGGCAATAGATGGGCCATTTCTTATCCAGCAGGTTCAGCCCGCTGCCCGGGGCCAGCATATCCATGTTGGCGTCCCACAGGGAGTCCAGGGTGCCCACGTCCTTCCAGTAGCCCTCGAAGCGATAGGCGGACATGACCTCTCCGGCCTCCAGCATGGCGGGGATGATGTTCTTGCCGAAGTCGTTGTCGGAGGTGGGGTCGGCCTCGTCCGCCAGCAGATAGGCCCGCAGCTTCTGCCAGGTGAAGATATAGATTCCCATGGAGGCCAGGTTGCTCTGGGGCTCCTTGGGCTTTTCGGCGAAGGCGGTGATCCGGTCGTTTTCGTCCACGGACATGATGCCGAAGCGGCTGGCCTCAGACCAGGGGACCTCCATCACGGAGATGGTGCAGGCAGCCCCGGCGTCCTTGTGGTGCTGGAGCATCCGGGAATAGTCCATCTTATAGATGTGGTCCCCGGACAGCACCGCCACATACTCCGGGTCGTACAGGTCCACAAAGCCGATGTTCTGATAGATGGCGTTGGCGGTGCCCTTGTACCAGGAGGCGCCGGAGGCGCTCTGGTACGGCGGCAGAATATGCACGCCGCCGTTGAGCCGGTCCAGCTCCCAGGGCTGGCCGCTGCCGATATAGCTGTTGAGCTCCAGGGGGCGGTACTGGGTCAGCACGCCCACGGTGTCGATGCCGGAATTGGTGCAGTTGGACAGGGGAAAGTCAATGATGCGGAACTTTCCTCCAAAGGGCACCGCAGGCTTTGCCATGTCGCCGGTGAGGACATACAGGCGGCTGCCCTGTCCGCCGGCCAGCAGCATGGCCACGCATTCTTTTTTCATGTCTGTTCGTTCCCTCCAGTCTGTCGGTTATGCCTTGTTGCTTCTGCGCCGGACCCGGCCCTGCAGAAACACCGCGCCCAGGGGCGGCACCCGCAGGGCAATGGACTTGTCCCGCCCGTGGGACGGGATATCCTCCACGGGGATGGGTCCGGTATTGCACACACCGGAGCCGCCCCAGGCGGCGTCGTCGGTGTTGAACACTTCCTCATAAAACAGCTTGCCGGGCACGCCGAAGCGATATCCCTCGTGGGCCTCCGGCGAGAAATTCACCACGCAGATCAGCTCATGGCCCTTGTTGTCCCGGCGCAGGAAGGCCAGGACGTTGTTGTGGTTGTCGTCGGCCACCAGCCACTCAAAGCCGTTCCAGTCCCGGTCGTTTTCCCACAGGGGGCGGGACTTCTTATAAAACCGGTTCAGGGCCTGGATGCAGGCGTGGGTGCGGCTGCAGTCGTCCCGGTCCAGCAGATACCAGTCCAGCTGGCCCAGGAAGTCCCACTCGTGCCACTGGCCCAGCTCCGCCCCCATAAAGGTGAGCTTCTTGCCGGGGTGGGCCAGCATATAGGCCGTGAAGCCCCGGACCCCTGCCAGCTGCCGCCAGTCGTCCCCGGGCATCTTGCCCCGGAGGGAGCCCTTCATATACACCACCTCGTCGTGGGACAGGGGCAGCACGAAGCGCTCGGAGAAGGCGTACATCATGGAGAAGGTCACGTCCTTGTGGTGGAACTGGCGGAACCAGGGGTCCATCTTCAGATAGTGGCACACGTCGTTCATCCATCCCATGTTCCACTTCAGACCGAAGCCCAGGCCGCCCTCCTCAATGGGCCAGGTGACCTTGGGCCAGGCGGTGGACTCCTCCGCCGCCGTCAGGGCCGGGGGATCCATGGCCGCCGCCAGGCGGTTCAGGTCCTGCAAAAACGAGATGGCCTCCAGATTTTCATGCCCCCCGTGGACGTTGGGCCGCCACTCGGTCCGGCCATAGTCCAGATACAGCATGGACGCCACGGCGTCCACCCGCAGACCGTCCACATGGTATTCCTCCAGCCACCACCGGGCGGAGGACAGCAGGAAGGACCGCACGTCGTCCTTGCCGAAGTCAAAGACCCGGGTGCCCCAGCTCTGGTGCTCCCGCTTCAGGGGGTCGCCGTATTCATACAGGCTGGTGCCGTCAAAGTCGATGAGGCCGTGGGCGTCCTTGCAGAAGTGGGCGGGGACCCAGTCCATGATGACACCGATGCCCGCCTGATGGAGCTGGTCGACGAGGTATTTCAGATCATCGGGGATGCCGA
>OHJG01000876.1_pt1 | contig 11626 bp, 10 predicted proteins | sample 1568481 | NCBI WGS metagenome assembly OHJG01 (sample SAMEA3879505, study PRJEB24766) | human gut metagenome | biome: human-associated habitat; feature: feces | place: USA | collected 1985/1987
AATATGATGTGTATGACTGCTTTTTTCTAAAAGATAATGCCTGCAATGATAAGGCATCAAACATGGAATGGCCGTGGAATTTTACAGTTGATGATGAGCGGATATTCATAATTGATAAATTCCATTATTTTATCAGGGCTGTGCTTGAGAAAAATCTTCCATTGCAGGAATATATTTTGAAATTTATGCAATTTGCAGAGAAAAATAAGGATACAATAGTCATTGCTGATGAGATTGGAAACGGCATAGTGCCTCTTGATGCGTTTGAGAGAGAGTACAGGGAGCAGACAGGCAGAGCAGAGATACTGCTTGCAAAAAAGGCAGACGAGGTAGTTCGCGTAATATGTGGAATCGGTCAGAAAATAAAATAAACTGTATATTTATAAGACACGGCTGCACTGTCTCAAACAGAGAGCACAGATATCTGGGCAGGACAGATGAGCCACTCGATGAAGCCGGAGTTTTTGAACTAGAAAATGCGCTAAATAATGGTGTATACAAGGCTTTAGAGGAAAATAGCTTAAAGGAGCAGATAATTATTACCAGTCCAATGAGGCGCTGCAAACAGACGGCAGAGATTATTTTGCCGGTCGCACAGCACCATAAAATTTATACCGTAAAAGAGTTTGCAGAGATGGATTTCGGTGAATGGGAGCTAAAAAGCTATAAGGAACTTAGCACAGATATCCGTTTCAGGGACTCATATCAGGCGTGGATTGACAGTGGTGGAACACTTGCCTTTCCAAACGGAGAGAGCAAAAAAGAGTTTTGCAAAAGAAGTATATGTGGCTTTGAGAGGGCACTCACACAGGCATTAGAGCTTAAGAGGGCTATGCCTGATAAAAAGATACAAATGGTATTTTTTGTGCATGGAGGGACTATCATGGCGATAATGAGCCATTACTGTGATATGGATTACTATGATTACCAGGTGAAAAACGGCTGTGGCTACTCGTGTGAGGTGGCGGTTGAGGGCAATGAGATTGTGTTTAATGAAACAGTGCCCATATCGCTATGATTTATTTAAGAAGGACTAACATATGTGTTATCATATTTTTGCATTTATAGCAGGCTTTGTGCTTGATTTATTAATAGGAGATCCGCATTTTATACCGCATCCTGTCAGACTTATCGGCTCACTTATTTCTTTTCTCGATAAGAGGCTTAATTGTGATGCCGGATATAATAGCTCTGAAAAAAAATTAAATCTAATAAAATATAAAAGAGGCATGCTTCTTGCTTTTACTGTAATTTTTGCAACTTTTGCAATGTCGGTAATTATTATTGTGGCAGCATACAGTATAAATTTATATGCCGGGCTAATAGCAGAGGCTGTCATGACGTGGCAGATTCTTGCTACAAAGTGTCTTCGTGTAGAGAGCATGAGGGTGTACGATGCGCTAAGGACAGATGGAGTTGATGCAGGAAGAAGGGCTGTTTCCATGATTGTTGGCAGAGATACATCTGTGCTTGATGCAGCAGGCGTCACAAGGGCGGCAGTTGAGACGATAGCTGAAAATACATCTGACGGAGTGATTGCACCTATGCTTTACACTGCAATCGGAGGACCGGTGCTTGGCTTTGTATACAAGGCTGTGAATACGATGGATTCGATGCTTGGCTACAAAAATGATAAATATATGTATTTTGGCAGATTTGCGGCAAGGCTTGATGATGTGGTCAATTTCATACCGGCAAGAATCAGTGCATATCTGATGATTGCTGCGGCATTTATTGGTGGCAGGCAGTTTGATGGAAAAAATGCATACCGCATCTTTAAAAGAGATCGTTTCAATCATGCAAGCCCAAACTCAGCCCAGACAGAGTCTGTATGTGCGGGAGCTTTAAGGGTGCAGCTTGCGGGTGATGCAGTGTATTTTGGGAAGCTTGTGAAGAAAAAATACATAGGAGACGGTCTGCGTGAGATAGAGTACGAGGATATAAAGCGTGCAAACAGGCTGATGTATATTACTGCGTTTTTGTGTGAGCTTTTATCTGTGGCGGTTATGAGTCTTGGTTTAATATTGCTTTGAATATGAAAAATTGATGTAAGAATAGATGGAGGACTTGAATGAAAAGCATCCATGGCGGAGACATATACAACAATAAAGTAAATATGGATTTTTCGGTAAATATCAATCCTCTTGGCATACCGCATTCTGTTAAAGAGGCTATGAGTGATGCACTTTCGTATGCAGACAGATATCCCGACATGGCATGCAGTGGTCTTAAAAAAGCGATATCAGAGTATTTCACACAGCAAGGCTGCAGCATACAAAGCGAGGATGTAATTCCCGGAAACGGAGCCTCAGAGCTTTTTATGGCGATAGCTCATGCCATAAAGCCCAAAAAAGCAGTGCTTCTGGCCCCGGGCTTTTTCGGTTATGAGCATGTGCTTCGTGCAGTCGGCTGTGATATCGGATATTTCCTGCTGGATGAGCAGAGTGATTTTTCTCCTGCTGCACGGTTGGATGCTTTAATGGATATGCTTACAGATGATACAGATATATTTTTTATCGCAAATCCAAACAATCCGACAGGGTATCTTGCAGACAGCACTTTCATGAAGCAAATAATAGGGCATTGCAAACAAAAGCATATTTATGTGGTGGCAGATGAATGCTTCATGGGCTTTTGTGAAAAAAATTATTCTGTTTTGTCACTTTTATGTGACTATGACAATCTGATTGTTGTAAGAGCCTTTACCAAGCTTTTTGCTATTCCGGGAGTAAGGCTTGGATATATGCTCAGTAAAAATGATGCAGTAAGACAAAAGGTTCAAAGAAATCTGCCGGAGTGGAACGTGTCTGTCCTGGCACAGATGGCAGGAGAGGCATGCATTAGGGAATCAGAGTATATTAAAGAAACGGCATCGTATGTGAGCGGACAAAGAAGGCTGCTGTCAGATGGACTAAAAAAGCTTGGGTTTAAGGTATATAAAAGTGATGCTGATTTCATACTGTTTTACAGCAAGCTTCCATTATATGATATACTGCTTAATAAGGGAATACTGATACGGGACTGCTTCAACTATGTGGGGCTTTCGGAAGGGTATTTTCGTGTGGCAGTAAATACTTATGATGAAAATGTAAGATTATTGAAAGTGATAGGTGAGTGTATTGAAAAAAATTAAACAGTTAGAGCCGATGGAGATTGAAAAGAGGAGCTTTGAGATAATTTCACATGAGCTGTCTGAAATGCAGATTACGCTGCCTGCTGATCAGGAGATGATAACAAAAAGAGTCATACACACGAGTGCTGATTTTGATTATATACAGACGCTTAAATACTCTAAGGACGCCGTTGCTATTGCAAAAAGGCTGATATCAGAGGGCGCTGATATAGTGACTGATACCAACATGGCTCTTTCAGGCATAAATAAAAAATATCTGGCAAAATTCGGTGGACAGGCGCACTGCTTTATGGCTGATGATGAGGTCGCTCTTATTGCAAAGGAGAAAAAGACAACGCGCGCGGCAGTAAGCATGGAGTTTGCATCAAGGATAGATAAGCCTGTGATTTTTGCGATAGGAAATGCACCGACAGCGCTTATAGAGCTGTACGATATGATAGAAAAAGGAATATATAAGCCTGCATTTGTAATCGGTGTGCCGGTGGGCTTTGTCAATGTGGAGGCAGCCAAGGAGCTTATTATGGAGACCGGCGTGCCATACATAGTAAATGTCGGACGAAAGGGTGGCAGTAATATTGCGGCTGCTATATGCAATGCGCTGATTTACAGTCTGGTTGATAGAGGCTGATGCATGAGGAAATTTAGTGATTATGAGATACGGATTTACCACAGGAAGCTGTGCGGCGGCGGCATCAAAGGCGGCGGCATATATGCTTTTAACCGGAAAGGCTAAAAACAAAATAACGATTCAGACACCTAAGGGAATAGCTTACACGGCTGATATCACCGACATAAAAAGAAGTGAAAATGAGGTAAGCTGTGCCGTGATAAAGGACGGAGGGGATGACCCGGATGTGACCACCGGAGCCTATATATATGCTTCTGTACGGATTTTGCATTCCGATACCTGTGCTTTAAGCAAAAAAAAGCAGGATTTGGCTATCATAAATATTGACGGTGGTGACGGAGTGGGAAGAGTTACCAAACCCGGATTAGACCAGCCTGTCGGAAATGCGGCTATCAATCATGTGCCGCGTGAGATGATAGAAAAAGAGGTAAGGGAGGTCTGTGAGCTTTTGGATTTTAAGGGGACACTTGACATTACAATCTCGGTTCCAAAGGGAAAGGAGCTTGCAGAAAGGACCTTTAATCCAAGACTTGGGATAGTTGGTGGTATATCAATTCTCGGCACGAGCGGTATTGTTGAGCCCATGAGCTCACAGGCTCTTATTGATACGATAAGGGTGGAGCTTAGGCAGAGATATTCGTTTGGGTATGATTATGTGGCGGTTGCGCCGGGAAATTACGGTCTTGACTTTATGAAGGAAAGCTATGGCTATGATCTGGACAGGAGTGTCAAATGCTCCAACTTTATCGGTGAAACAATTGATATGGCTGCAGATATGGGCTTTAAGAGGATGCTTTTGACAGGACATATAGGAAAGCTCATAAAGGTAGCAGGAGGCATCATGAACACTCATTCGAGGGAGGCAGACTGCAGGATAGAGCTTTTGACGGCATTTGCGTTTAAGTGTGGTGTAGCGCCCGAATACATAAAGCGCATTATGGACAGCCTTACGACAGAGGAGGCCCTGGCGGCACTTAAGGAAAGCGGCAGGCTGTATGAGGTAATGGATTATGCGATGGAGCGCATATGCTTTTATCTGGATAAGAGAGCAAAGGGCAGACTTGAGATAGACTGTATCATGTATTCAAACGAATTTGGTGAGCTTGCAAAAAGCAGAAAGGCAGAAAAATGGTTTACTTTGTTGGCGCAGGAACAGGCGCAGCAGATTTAATAACAGTACGCGGAATGCGTCTTTTACAAAAGGCAGATGTGATAATTTATGCAGGCTCGCTTGTTAATCCAGAGCTTTTGGACTATGCAAGGGAGAGCTGTGAAATATATAACAGTGCAAAAATGACACTGGATGAGGTCATCGCAGTCATGAAAGCTGCTGAGGCAGACGGAAAAATTACTGTGCGCCTGCACACGGGAGAGCCAAGCATATACGGCGCAGTGCGCGAGCAGATGGATGAGCTTGATACTCTTTTAATACCATATGAGAGCTGTCCGGGCGTGAGCGCGTGCTTTGGCGCTGCTGCATCGCTCAACATTGAGTACACGCTCCCCGGTATTTCCCAGTCGCTCATCATCACACGCATGGAGGGGCGCACGAAGGTGCCGCCTAAGGAGAGCATAGCAAGCTTTGCCTCACACCACGCTTCCATGGCGATTTACTTAAGCACCGGGCTTTTAGAGAAGCTTACGGAAAGCCTTATTGAGGGAGGATACGCGGCAGATACACCTGCTGCAATTGTATACAAGGCAACCTGGCCACAGGAGGAGGCATACGTGTGCACTGTCGCTACACTTAAGCAGACTGCGAGGAAGCACAATATCACAAAGACAGCGATTGTGCTTGTGGGGGATGTCATAGCTCACCGGCATTACGAGAAATCAAGACTTTACGCACCGGATTTTTCGACAGAGTATCGCAAGGCTTCAGTAGAGTCAAAGGATAACGATTGAAAAAAGGCGTGAATATATAAATATGGGAAATATATGGGAACTGAAAATATGAAAATTTGCATTGTAAGCTTCACAAAAAAGGGCTATGAGCTGTCATGTGACATAGCTTATAAGCTTGAAAAAAGTGCATATGAGGTGGAGGTTTTTACCAAGTGCTCGAGATTATCGGATGAAAATATTAAAAATTCCACCGATGAAAATTTTAGAAATACCGGCTACATATCACAAAATATATCAGACTGGACAGCTGCACAGATGAGTGAAAAAAAGGCTCTGATTTTTATCGGGGCATGCGGTATTGCAGTGAGAGCTATAGCTTCTTCTGTTAATAACAAGCTTAAAGACAGTCCTGTTATTGTGATAGATGAGCTGGGGAAGTTTGTTATTCCGATTCTTTCAGGGCATGTTGGAGGTGCCAATGAGTTTGCTGTATTATTAGCAGCGCTGATGAATGCCACACCTGTTATGACAACCGCTACTGATATCAATAATAAATTTGCAGTTGATGTTTTTGCAAAGAAATGCAGGCTTGCAATAGTCAATAAAGATGGCATCGCCAGAGTATCATCAAAGGTATTGGCGGGGGAAGTGGTTACTATGTCAGTCGACTGGGAGCACATCCCGGCTAAGCACAGAAGCCTTATAAAGGCTTTTTTCGATGAAGCTGATATGAGTGCTGATGCAATAAAAACAGTGGACTTCCCACCTGCTTGCGGTGCTGATATTGTAGTATCATGCGAAAAAGCAAAGGACCCTAAAAATGGCAGTATTTACTTAAAACCCACACAATTTGTACTTGGTATTGGGTGCAGAAGGGATACAGCGTTTGAAAATATTGACAGGGCAATCAGACAAAGTCTTTTAAAGCTACAAATAGATATTTCGGATATAGACATGATTGCATCAATAGATGTGAAAAAAGATGAACCGGGAATAAAGGAATTTTGCGAAAGAAACAGGATAGAATTTGTCACTTATACCGCGGATGAGCTCATGGCGGTGCAGGGAGAATTCAGTGCCTCGCAGTTTGTCAGGGAGCATGTTGGAGTGGACAACGTGTGCGAGCGTGCAGCGGTGCTTGTATGCAGCAGGGAATGCAATAAAGCAGGAGAACTTATCTATAAAAAACATAAATATGACAGGGTAACGGTTGCGGCAGCAAGGTATCCTGATTAATCATAAATGAGGGGCAAAATACCTTTTGAACTTCATATTATTAAAAAATTGCAAATAGCTGCATGGTTATATAAAATTAGTAGAGATGGAGATTAACATGAATAAAATTTACATAGTAGGTATGGGACCGGGCTTTGAAAGCATGATGACAAAGCAGGCGATTGACGCCCTGGAAGCGAGTGATGTCATAGTGGGATACACCGTATATATAAAGCTGCTTGGAGAAAAATTCCGGACAAAAGAGCTTTTGACCACTCCGATGCGTCAGGAAAAAGAAAGATGTCATCTGTGCTTTAAAAAGGCACTTGAGGGCAAAACAGTCTCCCTTGTATGTAGTGGCGATGCCGGAATATACGGACTGGCCTCTCTTATGTATGAGATTGGGCAGGAATACGATAACGTAGAGCTTTCGGTAATACCCGGCATTACAGCGGCAAACAGTGGTGCGGCAGTGCTTGGAGCACCATTAAACCATGATTTTTGTACCATCAGCTTAAGTGACCTGCTCACGCCTTGGGATAAGATTGAAAAGCGTCTTGTGGCTGCTGCAGAGGGTGATTTTGTCATAGCACTGTACAATCCGTCGAGCCACAAGAGAAAGGACTATCTGATGAGAGCCTGTGATATTCTGCTTCGTGCAATCGAGCCGGATAGAGCCTGCGGTTATGTCGAAAATATCGGACGTGAGGGAACAAGCTATACGGTCTGTACCCTCGGTGAGCTTCGCAGTGCACAGGTTAACATGTTTACGACAGTATTTATCGGCAATGAGGGTACACAAATAATTGACGGAAAGCTTGTCACAAGGAGAGGATATCAGATTGAGTAAAATACTGATTTTTGCAGGAACAACAGAGGGACGTAAGCTATCAGAGCACCTGTGTGAAAGAGGCATAGAGCATACGGTTTGCGTGGCAACAGAATACGGTGAAATTGTGCTGCATGAAAATCCGTTCGCGCATGTTCATATGGGGCGTATGGACAGCGAAGGCATGAGAAGCTTCTTTGCGGAACAAAAATGTAAGCTCATAGTGGATGCAACCCATCCGTATGCAGCCATTGTTACCGAAAATATAAAGCAGGCAGTTTATGCGTTTAACGAGGCATGTGCTGTTACAGACAATCAGGCGGATAGTAACATATCAGAAAATATCGAATATGTGCGTCTTAAAAGAGATACGGATATATCAGCAGATTATGATAATATCCGCTATTTTGAGGACAATGAAGCATGTGCAAAGGCACTTAACAATACAGACGGAAATATACTGCTCACAACAGGAAGCAAGGAGCTGTCAGTGTATTGTAAAACCTCAGACGTCAGGGAAAGATTGTATGTGCGCGTGCTTCCGGGGCTTGAGAGCATAAGCTTGTGCATGCACAATGATATTACAGGAAAGCACATTCTGGCATTGCAGGGACCGTTTAGCACACAGCTTAATGAGGCGCTTATTGATCAGTATGACATCAGATGTCTGGTCACCAAAAAAAGCGGTGCGGCCGGGGGCTTTATTGAGAAAATAGCTGCCGCAAAAAATAAAAATATTCCGGTCTATATTGTGGGACAAAGCGTGCAGGATGATGGAATGTCATTTGAAGCTGTTTGTGAATATATTGACAGAAAATATAACAGGCTTCATATCATGCTTGCCGGCATTGGAATGGGAAATGATGCTTGCATGACAAAAGCTGTTTCAGATGCAATAGAAAGCGCTGATATTATACTTGGCGCAAGCCGTATGATAGAAAAATACAGTGCGAAGATAGACAAAAAGCCGTATTATCTTGCAGAACAGATTATTCCTTATCTATACGAAATTTGTGCAGATACTGAAAAAATCAGTAATGTTCTTATATTATTCTCGGGAGATACAGGCTTTTACAGTGGAAGCAAAAAGCTGTATCTGGCGATAAAAAATGAAATATCTGAAGGAAAATTAAATGCGGATGTGTCAATCCTTCCTGGAATTTCATCTGTGTCATACATGGCGGCAGCGGTCGGTGAAACCTACAACGATGCGTATATATGCAGCATCCACGGAGTAAAGCTGTCTAATATTACATCACGGATTAGCCACCATGCAAAAACGTTTATGCTGATGTCAGGTGTAAAGGATGTGAATATGCTTGGACACCTATTAAGCAGTGACGAAAGGTATGGTTTGCAAAAATGCTCGGTAACTGTGGGATACCAGCTATCATATCCGGATGAAACTATATCGCAGCTTTCGCCGCAGGAGTGCACAAAGCTTAAAAGGGAGGGACTGTATATCTGCATGATAAAAAATCCCAATCCGGTTGCAAAAAATGTTACACCGCAGCTAAGTGATGCAGCATTTATCCGTGAAAAGGTTCCGATGACCAAAGAGGAAATAAGGCATGTAAGCATCTGCAAGCTTCATTTGAAATCGGATTCAGTGCTTTATGATGTGGGAAGCGGAACCGGCTCCATAGCGGTAGAGGCCGCATCACTTTCCGATGATATGGAGGTCTATGCCATCGAGCAGAAGGAAAATGCCGTGCAGCTTATCACGCAAAATAAAGAAAAGCATGGACTTGAAAATATCCATGTTATAAATGCAAAGGCTCCTGACGGGATGGACAATCTTCCGGTGCCGACACACGCATTTGTCGGAGGCAGCGGTGGCAATCTAAAGGAGATAATAGAGGCTCTTAAAGCAAAAAATCCACATATCCGTATAGTGATAAATGCAATTTCCATGGAAACAATTTGTGAGATAAAGGAAATATTGTCGGCATATGATGTGAAAAATGAGGATATCGTGCAGCTGCAGGTCAGCCGCTCAAAGCAGATAGGACATTACCATCTGATGCAGGCAGAAAATCCGGTGTGGATATGTTCGTTTGAATTTTAACTGGAGCTTTTTATGTTGCACCTCTATATTAAAACATCGAAAATAAAGCATCAAAGGCTGATATTTTTAAGGTATATGATGAAATAAAGGATAAACACATGAAAATAAATCGTTTTATGATAGCCGCACCCAAAAGCGGCAGTGGAAAAACAATGATAACCTGCGCTTTATTGCAGCTTTTAAAGGACAGCGGAAAAAACGTATCATCATATAAGTGCGGACCGGATTATATTGACCCGATGTTTCACAAAAAGGTGCTTGGCGTACCATCCAAAAATCTCGATACGTTTTTTACGGACGAAAAGACAACAGTGCAGCTTTTCTTAGATGAAAGAGCCGATGGTGATTTTGCGGTGCTTGAGGGCGTGATGGGATTATATGACGGGCTTGGCGGAATATATGAGCAGGGTTCGTCATACCATCTGGCAAAGGTGACGCAGACTCCGATAATACTCGTGGTGGACGCAAAGGGCATGGGAAAGTCAGTGCTTGCTCTTATAGCCGGTTTTTTGCAGTATGACACGCACCACTTGATTAAGGGGGTTCTGCTCAATCGGATGTCGAAGGGCTATTATGACATCATAAAGCCTCTGATAGAGAAGGAGCTTTCCGTAAAAGTAGTCGGATATTTCCCGGAACAGAAGGATATCGGGCTTTCAAGCAGACATCTGGGGCTTGTCATGCCGGATGAGCTTTCAGATATAAAAAAACAGCTCAATGAAACTGCCGACAGACTAAAAAAGACAATAGATATGGATTTGTTTATAGATATAGCAGAAGCGGCAGATGAAATCGGTGACAGCGAAAATGCAGATGTATATAATGAAAAAAATATAGGTAATTGTGATCAAAATGAATTTTCGCAAAATAAAGCAATAAATACAGTAAACATAGCTGTTGCCATGGACGAAGCATTTTGCTTTTATTATGAAGATAATTTGAGGCTTCTTGAAAAATGCGGAGCACAATTACTGTGTTTTTCACCGCTTTACGATACCAAGCTTCCAAAGGATTGTGATGCAATGCTGCTTGGAGGCGGTTATCCGGAGCTGTATGCAAAGGAACTGAGTGAAAATATATCTATGCGAAAGTCAATAAAAACCGCATTTGAAGCCGGTCTGCCCACGGTTGCCGAGTGCGGAGGATTTATGTATCTGCACACATATATCCATAATCAAAATTGTGTTTTTGATATGGCTGGAGCACTTGATGGGGAGTGCCATTTTAAGGGAAAACTGGTCAGATTCGGGTATATTGAACTGGAAGAAAAGCATAGCAATTTCCTGCCGTCGGATGAAAAGATAAGAGCACATGAATTTCATTATTATGACAGCACCGATAACGGAAAGGATTGCATTGCGACCAAACCTGCTACAGGAAGGAAGTATGACTGTGTGATAAGTAGGGATAATTACTGGCTTGGATTTCCTCATATTTATTATCCGTCAAATCCGCATTTCGCTGAGAATTTCATAAAGAAAGCGCAGGAGTATGAAAGGAATAAAAATGGAAAACTCATATAAATATTTTAAAAATACAGATTGCAAATATTTCCCGTGCCACAAAGGACTTGATGACTTCAACTGTCTGTTTTGTTATTGTCCTATGTATAGTATGCCAAACTGTCCCGGAAGTAAGACCTACATAGAGAAGAATGGCAAAAAAATCAAGGTATGTACAGACTGTACGTTTCCACACAGACCGGAAAATTATGATAAAATTATACAGATTTTGATTAGGAATAATAATAACTGATTTATGGATTTCAGCCGTTCAGATGTTCCCCAACTTGTGAGTTTGGCAATTCAGATGTGGATGTTTTGAAAGCCTTTATTATGTATTGAACAATATTTTCGTCAATTGTAATCTGAGATTCCATACCCACATCTCAGACTGATTTAAAAAGTT
>OHJG01000880.1_pt1 | contig 11576 bp, 6 predicted proteins | sample 1568481 | NCBI WGS metagenome assembly OHJG01 (sample SAMEA3879505, study PRJEB24766) | human gut metagenome | biome: human-associated habitat; feature: feces | place: USA | collected 1985/1987
GCTGATTCAGGCCGAGCTGACCCCGCTGTACATTGCCGGTCTGCCCCACCACATCTACATGAAGAATCAGAAGTGATCTCTCCTGCATTGATTTTTCTCAAGGCATGATAAAAGCCCGTCCGAGTTTTACGCCCGGACGGGCTTTTTGCACTTCGGTATTCTTTGCTTCAGCAGCTCAGACCACTGCGCCGACTTTGGGTACGCCGCCTGCGATCTCCTCTGCCGTCAGGGGCTTTGCCTCCACCGGGGCATTCAGGCGTTCCTTGGCCACTGCCAGCATCAGCTTGATGCGGTTCTCCTGATTGACCTTGGTGGCACTGGGGTCGTAATCGATGGGGGTAATGTTGGCACTGGGGTACAGGGCGCGGATCTTGTTCACCATGCCCTTGCCCACGATGTGGTTGGGCAGGCAGCCGAAGGGCTGAGCACACACGATGTTGCCATAGCCGCCCTGCACCAGCTCGATCATCTCGGCGGTCAGCAGCCAGCCCTCGCCCATCTTCGCGCCCAGAGAGATGACCCCCTCGGGCTTTTCCACCAGCTCCTTGAAGGGTCCGGGGGCGTAGAATCCGGCCTCCGATTCCGCTTTGAGCATGGAGCGCTCCACGCTGTCCAGCCAGTTGAGCAGCTGGTCGGTGCCCATCTTCATGGCCAGCTTGCCGCCGTAGAGGACGTGATCCTCGCCCATGTTGAAGATGCAGTACTGCACAAAGCCCATCAGGCCCGGGAAATTGACCTCGCAGTCCTGACTTTCGAGGAACTTCTGCAGATCGTTGTTGCCCAGCGGGCTGTACTTGACGTAGATCTCGCCCACGACGCCCACCTTGACCTTCGGCACGCGGGTGACGGGGATGGAGGCGAAGTCCTTGGCGATGAGGGGGAAGGTGTGCTTCATCTCGCGGGAGGTGAAGCCCTTGCCCGCCAGCAGCACCCGGCCCAGACGCTCCACCCAGAGGTCTACCATCCTGTCGGCAGCGCCCTTCTCGTTCTCGTAGGGGGCCACCTGATTGCGGAGGGCACAGAGCATATCGCCGTAGAAGACGCTGGCAGCGGCAGAGTCATCTGGAAGCCGCTGTCCTTCTCGAGGCCCGAGAAGTTGAGGCTGGCCACCGGGATATTGGGGTAGCCTGCCTTGACCAGCGCCTTGCGGAGCAGATGGATGTAGTTGGAGGCACGGCAGCCGCCGCCCGTCTGGGTGATGAGCAGAGCCGTATGCTCGAGGTCATATTTGCCGCTGTTCAGCGCATCGAGGAACTGGCCGATGACCAGCAGCGCCGGATAACAGGTGTCGTTGTGGACGTATTTCAGGCCCAGCTGCGCCACAGCGCTGCCGCAGTTGCCCAGTATCTCACACTTGTAGCCGTCGTAGCGCAGGGCGTATCCCAGCAGACGGAACTGGGTGATGGCCATGTTGGGGATGAGGATGGTGTGGGTCTTCTTCATCTCCGGGGTGAATTTAGGGTAATTGTATTCCATAGGTTCCTCCTATGAGGTTACTTCTTATCTTCGTCCCGCTCGTCCAGCGCAGCGAACAGGCTGCGCAGGCGGATATTGACCGCGCCCAGATTGGTGATCTCATCGATCTTGAGCTGGGTGTAGAGCTTGCCGCCCTCCTGTAAGATCTCGCGGGTCTCATCGGTGGTGATGGCGTCCACGCCGCAGCCGAAGGACACCAGCTGCACAAGATCCATATCCTTCTGGGTGGTGCAGTACTTGGCGGCGGCATAGAGGCGGCTGTGGTAGGTCCACTGGTTCAGCACGCTGGTGGGGAACTTCTGCACCCGGTTGGAGATGCTGTCCTCGGTGACCACCGCCGCGCCGTGGCGGGTGATGAGGTGGTCGATGCCGTGGTTGACCTCCGGGTCCACATGGTAGGGACGCCCGGCCAGCACGATGATGCGCCTGCCCTGACGGCGGGCCTCATCAATGATCTCGCTGCCCTTGACCCGGATCTGTGCCATATGGGCCTCGTACTCGGCGTAGGCGGCGTTAGCAGCCTCCTGCACCTCCTTCTCGGAGATGCCGCCGAAATACTTGGGCAGGATCTCCTTCGCCATCTTATGGACGAAGTCCTTCGGACGGTGGATGCCAACGTAGTCGTAGATGAACTTCTGGCCCTCCAGCTCGGGGCAGTTCCCGGCCAGCACCTCGGGGTAGTAGGCCACGACGGGGCAGTTGTAGTGGTTGTCGCCCAGCCCCTCGTCGATGTTGTAGGTAAGGCAGGGGTAGAAGATGGCATCCAGATGCATCTGGGTCAGGGCCTTGATGTGGCCGTGGCTGAGCTTGGCCGGGAAACAGGCGGTGTCACTGGGGATGGTGGCCTGACCGGCCAGATAGAGGCCGCGGCTGGACACCGGGCTGGTGTGGACGGCAAAGCCCAGCTTTGTCCAGAAAGCGTGCCAGAAGGGCAGCAGCTCGTACATATTCAGGCAGAGCGGGATGCCGATGGAGCCGCGCTTACCGGGCACAGGCTTATAGCCTGCCAGAAGCTGCTGCTTGTAGGCGTAGAGGTTGAGGCTGTTGTCCTCGCTCTTGCCGGTGACGGGCTTATCGCAGCGGTTGCCGGAGATGAACTTGCGGCCGTCCGCAAAGGTGTTGACGGTGAGCTGGCAGTGGTTGCCGCAGCCGCCGCACTTGACGCTGACCACCTTCTGGTCGAAGCGTTCCAGCTCCTCCTCACTCATCATGGCAGAGGCGGTCTGGCCGTTCTTGCGGCACTGGCGCAGGCCGAAGAGGGCTGCGCCGTAAGCGCCCATCAGGCCGGCGATGTCGGGGCGGATGACCTCGACGCCCATCTCCTTTTCGAAGGCGCGGAGGACGGCTTCGTTGTAGAAGGTGCCGCCCTGCACGACGATCTTCCGGCCCAGCTCCTCGGGGCTGGAGGCGCGGATGACCTTATACAGCGCATTCTTGACGACGCTGATGGACAGGCCCGCCGAGATGTTCTCGATGGATGCGCCATCCTTCTGGGCCTGCTTGACCGAGCTGTTCATGAACACGGTGCAGCGGCTGCCGAGATCCACAGGACGGTCAGCAAAAAGGCCGAGGGCCGCAAACTCCTTGACGTCGTAGCCCAGCGCCTGCGCAAAGGTCTGCAAAAAGCTGCCGCAGCCGGAGGAGCACGCCTCGTTCAGGAAGATGTTGCTGATGGCACCGTCCTCGATCTTGAAGCACTTCATGTCCTGACCGCCGATGTCGATGATGAAGTCCACGTCCGGCATGAAGTATTTCGCCGCCGTGAAGTGGGCCACCGTCTCCACGAGGCCGAAGTCGCAGCGGAATGCGTTCTTCACCAGCTCTTCGCCGTAGCCGGTGGTGGTCACGCTGGCCACCTTGAGGCCGGGGTGCTCTTTATAGAGCTTCAGCAGCTGCTCCCGGATGAGGGGCAGCGGGTTGCCGAGGTTGGGCTGATAGTTGGTGTAGAGGATCTGACTCTGCTCGTCCACGACCACCAGCTTGACGGTCGTCGAGCCGGAGTCGATGCCGATGTGCACCGGGCCGCACTGGGCGCTGAATGCCACCCGGGGCACGCTGTGGGACATATGGCGGGCGTGGAAAGCCTCATACTCCTCCTTGCTGGCGAACAGCGGCGGCTCGCTGGCATAGGTGGCCGTAGCGGCGTACTCGTCCAGCGCGGCGGCCACGTCCGACAGGACGAACTCCTTGTCGGCGTAGAGGGCAGCGCCCAGCGCGACATAGAGCAGGCTATGCTCGGGGCAGGTGCCGGTGACGCCCAGCGCCTCATCGAAGCTCTTGCGCAGCACGGTGCTGAAGGTCAGCGGCCCGCCCAGATAGAGGATGTTGCCCTGAATGGGGCGTCCCTGTGCCAGACCGGCGATGGTCTGGTTGACCACGGCCTTGTAGATGCTGGCGGCGACGTCCTCGGTCCTCGCGCCCTGATTGATGAGGGGCTGCACGTCGCTCTTGGCAAAGACGCCGCAGCGGGAGGCGATGGTGTATGTACGGGTGGCCTGTTCCGCCGCCTTGTTCATTTCATCTGCGCTCATCTTGAGCAGGGTCGCCATCTGGTCGATAAAAGCACCCGTACCGCCGGCACAGCTGCCGTTCATCCGGACTTCGGTGCCGTTGGTCAGGAACAGGATCTTCGCATCCTCACCGCCCAGCTCAATGACGCAGTCCGTCGCCGGGACGAACTTTTTGACCGCCACGCGGGTGGAGAACACCTCCTGCACGAAGGGCACGCCGCAGCTGTCGGCCAGACCCATGCCTGCCGAGCCGGAGATGCTGAGCAGCGCTTTCCGGCCGTGCAGCTGCTCTGCGTCGATGCGGCGCAGCAGCTCCTGCGCCTTCTCCAGAATATGGCTGTAGTGGCGCTCGTATGTCGAATATAAAAGGGTATCGTTTTCATCCAGCACCACGCACTTGATGGTAGTGCTGCCGATGTCAAGACCTACTCTCACAGTTGTTTTTCCTCCTGAAGGACAATGCACTCTCCCTCTGCGCGCAAAGCGTTCCTGCCCGGGCAGAAGTTGTTTGCTAACGAATCAAATACTTGACCCGCATACACAGATATTATAGTCCAAATCCGTCCGACAATCAATCATTCGGGATTATTTTACACCTTAAAAACAGTAAATTCTTCTTTTAAAGTTAAACATTTTGTTAAATCTGCAAACTTTTCTGGGGATTTTTTGCCGTTTCTGCTAAGATTCTTTACCGTCCGTCAATTTTGCAGTGCTCCCCTCCCACTCTCCCGCACAATGCAAAAGGCATCTGTCCTCTGCCCTACCGGCAGCAGTACAGATGCCTTTTTTCGTTCAGTATCTCCGCAGCAGGAGGATCTCCTGCGCTGCCCGGCTGGCGAATCGCGCCGCCCGGATGGCCTCTCCCTCACCGGAGTGCAGCACCAACTCCGGCGGGATGGCCTCGCCGGAGGCCAGCGGGAAAGCCACCTGCGCCCGGGTGCCGCCGCCGGGGCGGGCGGTCAGGGTCAGCTTCCAGCCGGCGCGGCGGCAGATGAGCCTGCAAATACGCAGGCCCAGCTTTGCGCCGCTGAGGAAACGCCGGTTGTTCTCGATGGGGTCTTCTTCCATCAGGCCGCAACCGTCATCCTCCACCCGGAGCACGACGCCGGTCTTTTTCTGCTTCAGGCTCACCCAGACCCGGCCTCCCGGGTCGCAGGCGCACAGAGCGTTGGAGATGAGGTGGAGCAGCAGCTGCTCTGCCTCGTCGGGTGCTCCCATGACGACGCAGTGCCCGACGCCCTCCCGCTCGGTCATGAGCTGGATCTCCAAGGACTTCTCGATGTCCGGGGCCATCCGTTCTGCCTTTTCCAGCAACTCGCTCACATCGAAGGGCTGCAGTTGGCACGGCTCTCCATTTTCCAGCCGATAGAGCAGCATGGCGCTGTGTACGGTGCGGCTCACCCGGGCAGACTCTATCTGGATGTCCGAAAGCGCCTGCCGGGTGGGCAGGTCGGCCGACGCCAGCAGATGCATCTGAAGATATTCCCGGTTCTGGTCGATGATGCCGAGGGCATGAAAGCACACATCCTCAAACTCCCCTTGGGGGGAGCTGCCTGCTCCATCGTTTCGCCTGCGCATTCTGCTCTACCTCCGCGTCGTGTGGTCAGCCTTCCTGCTGACTCAGTTTACTTTCCAGCGCATAGATCAGGCGGCCGATGGTCACCCGCTTGCGCTCCAGGCCATACTCTTTCCGAAAATCCAGCCATGCCTGCGTGCCGGTCGCGTCCAGCGTATCCAGCAGCCGCCGGAGCGCACTGTCCACCGCCGCGATGGTCAGGTGATGCTCCTGCGCCACCGCCCCGAGGATCTCCTTACTGATGGCCAGACGGTGGTCGGAAGCCATCATCACCCGGACGGCACCGGTCAGGTAGCGCTTGTTGGCGTCGCTGGTGTTCAGACCCCAGCTGCGGTAGATGCGCTCGCAGCGCTTTTCCAGACTCTCCGCCGGGCTGTGGGCCGGGGCACGCAGCTCCCGCAGCATATCCTCCAGTGTGGCCTGACGGATGAGGTAACATGCATCCTCCTGGCTCAGGCTCTCCACGGCGGCCTTCTCATTCCGTCCGTCGTCCCGCAGAAGCACCAGAGGCTTGCGGGCCAGACCCCGCAGCCGGGGCAGGAACTGGATGCTGTCCACATCCTCGAGCCTGCCGCCCAGCACAAGAACATCCACATCGCCCTGCTCGAGCCGACGCAGCAGCGTCTGGCTGGTGCGGTAGCCGGTGCAGCGGATGGCCGGGTTGCACTCCTCAAGATAGCGCATCCAGACCCGCATCTCCCGCGGGTCATAGCTGGCCAGAGCGACGCGCCAGACAGCTTCCTGTTGTTCCTCAAAGCTCACACGACGCGCCCCCTTCCCGCAGGACTTCTGCCGCCGCTGTCTGTGGATACCAGTTGGAAATGGCATCCCGCCACAGCTCCGGCTGGACGGAATTCTCGTATAAAAATCGCAGCAGCCGCGCACATTCTTCCTGTGGGGCCGGGACCCATGCACGGGCGGCGTCCGCCGAGCCGTCCCTTGCCATCGTCCGGCTCACGCTCAGCCAGCAGCCCGGCCCTGTCGGCTCCAGAGAGCAGACGAGAGTATATGCCTCCTGATATGGCTCCAGCTCCGAAAATCTTCTGACCAATGGGACATTTTGTTCCATTCTGCTTCCTCCTTGCCCCGTCTGCCCGGCCTATTCTTCCGCCGGACAAATTTTTACACATTCTCCTAATATAATATTGTAGGAAGGGCAAAAAGCAGATTCAACTTTTACTTTGCGTCATATTTCGTCGAACCCTGACGAAATTCAAGTTTAAAATTCAACGCTATACCAAGGATACCATCCACAAGGCCAAAAATCAAGAGATTTCCGGCTCATTTTCCGCATTTCAACGCTTTTCTGCTCCGGGCGCGGCGCATTTCCATCCTTCGGCAGAAATCACAGAACTTGGCACCCGCTACGACATACTTTGTTCACATTATTCTGATAAAATCATACAGATACTATGTTTTCCCGCTCCGTCCATAGACGCCGGGCGGAATAGGCCGCAGACGCTCCCCGTCCTGCTGCCGGAAAGGCAGGCCAATGCTTCAGCTTATCAACATCGAAAAGAAATACACCACCGGCGATCTGACACAGGCAGCGCTCAACGGGGTCAGCCTCAACCTCCGCGACAGTGAATTTGTCGCCATCCTTGGCCCCAGCGGCTCGGGCAAGACCACCCTGCTCAACATCATCGGCGGCCTTGACCGCTACGACAGCGGCGAACTTATCATCAACGGCATCTCCACCCGCCGCTACACCGACCGGGACTGGGACTCCTACCGCAACCACACCGTCGGCTTTGTGTTCCAGAGCTACAACCTCATCCCCCACCAGACCGTCCTCGCCAACGTCGAGCTGGCCCTGACCATCTCGGGCGTGTCGGGGGCCGAGCGCCGCCGCCGTGCTGCCGAAGCGCTGCGGCAGGTGGGTCTGGGCGACCAGCTCCACAAGCGCCCCACCGAGATGTCAGGCGGACAGATGCAGCGCGTGGCCATCGCCCGCGCCCTTGTCAACAACCCCGACATCCTGCTGGCCGACGAGCCGACCGGCGCACTGGACAGCGAGACCAGCATTCAGGTCATGGAGCTGCTGAAGGACGTCGCCAAAGACCGTCTCGTGGTCATGGTCACCCACAACCCCGAGCTGGCCGAGCAGTACGCCAACCGCATCGTCCGCCTGCGGGACGGCCTCATCACCGACGACACCCGCCCCTTCGAGCCGGACGACACCAAGCTTGCCCCGCCCATCCACAAAAACATGGGCCGCTCCTCCATGTCCCTGCTCACCTCGCTGGCCCTGAGCTTCAACAACCTGCGCACCAAAAAGGCCCGCACCCTCCTCACCGCCTTTGCAGGCAGCATCGGCATCATCGGCATCGCCCTCATCATCTCCCTGTCCGCCGGCGTCAACGCCTACATCGCCGACATGGAGCGCTCCACCCTGAGCGAATACCCGCTCCAAATCCTGAGCAGCGGCGTGGACATCACGAGCTTTCTGTCCTCGGGCAGCAGCGACGGCACCACCGCCACCGGCCTGCCCACCGATGAGGACGGCAAAAAGGACACCTCCGGCGGCGTAGAGGGGATGGTCTCGGTGCGCCAGCTCATTACCAAGATGGTATCGGGCCTGACCTCCAACGACCTCACCTCCCTGAAGAAATACCTCGAGAGCGACGAGTCCACCATCGCGGAGGACGCCACCTCCATCGAGTATTCCTACAGCGCCCAGCCCCAGATCTACCGGCAGGACGCCGACGGCAGCGTGCATCAGGTCAACCCGGACTCCACCCTCTCGATGCTGGGTCTGGGCAACTCCGGCTCCAGCTCCACCTCCGTCACCAGCAGCCTCATGAACAGCGTGGGCAGCAACACCAGCGTCTTTTACCAGCTGCCCGCCAACAGCGATCTCTACCGCTCGCAGTATGAGGTCAAGGCCGGGCGCTGGCCCGAAAAGCCCACCGAGTGCGTCATGGTCCTGAGCAAATACGGCACCGTCACCGATTACGCCCTCTACTCCATGGGCCTGCGGGATTCTGCCGAGCTGGACAAGATGATCCAGCAGTTTGCCCAGAACCAGAGCGTCGATGTGCCCAGCGATTTTCGCACCTACAGCTACGACGAGCTGCTGGGCCTCAAGTTCAAGCTGGTGAACAGTGCCGACACCTATGTCTACGATGAAACCTACAAGGTCTGGAAGAGCAAGGCCGACGACAAGGAGTATATGCAGCAGCTGGTGGAAAACGGCGAAGACATCACCATCGTGGGCATCGTCCAGCCGGACTACACCGCCTCGGCCTCTATGCTCACCTCCGGCATCGCCTACCCCGCCTCCCTCACCGAGAAGGTCATGGAGGACGCCGCCGACAGCGACATCGTGAAGCAGCAGATGGCTGACCCCACCACCAACGTCCTCACCGGCGAGAGCTTCGGCAAGGCCGAGAGCATCCGCGACTTCGATCTCGCAAGCCTTTTCTCCATCGACACCAATGCACTGAAGGATGCGTTCCAGTTCGACGCCGCTGCCCTCGATTTCGACCTGAACGGAGCTTTCGACCTCAGCAGCGGCAGCTTCGACCTGAGCAGCCTGCTGGACTTCTCCGACTTCTCCCTCAACATCGACGAGCTGCCCGACATCGACCTCAGCGAAGCCCTCGCCGGGCTTGACCTCTCCGTCTCGCCGGAGGCGCTGCAGGACCTCGTGCAGAAGATCTTCAAGGACTACAAAAAATATATCATCGGCAACGGCATCCTCAACTTCAAGAATTGGAGCTTCTCTGCCTACCTCAAGACCGAGCGGTTCCAGAAGCTGCTGGCCGAATCCATGAAGGAGCTGGTGGACCCGGACAAGCTGCAGGGCCAGCTTTCGGAGGCGCTGCAGGCCACCATCCGGACCGTGATGGACACCTACTCCGACCAGATCACCGCTGTGCTGAAAGAGCAGCTCGACGCCGCCCTCCAGAAGGGCATCGCCACCTTCCAGGATCAGATCCAGACCCAGCTCAAGACGGCCATCCAGCAGAACATCGGCAAGCTGAGCAGCCAGATGGAGGGTGCCATCAAGATCGACTCGTCGGCCTTCCAGAAAGCCATCCAGCTCAACATGACCACCGCCGAGCTGACGGAGCTGATGCGCTCCACCCTCCGCTCCTCCTCGGCCACCTACGAAGCCAACCTGACGGCCTTCGGCTATGCAGATGAGGACACCCCCAGCCAGATCAAGATCTACCCGAAGGACTTCGCCAGCAAGGCGGTCATTCTGGAAAAGCTGGACGCCTACAACGCGGGGATGTCCGCGAAGGGCGAGGACGAAAAAGTGGTGCAGTACACCGACCTCGTGGGCACCCTGATGACCAGCGTGACCGAGATCGTAAATATGATCAGCAGCATGATGGTGGCCTTCGTCTCCATCTCGCTGGCCGTCTCCTCCATCATGATCGGCGTCATCACCTATATCAGCGTCCTTGAGCGCCGGAAGGAGATCGGCATCCTCCGGGCCATCGGTGCCTCCAAGCGGAACATCTCCGAGGTGTTCAACGCAGAGACCTTCATCATCGGCCTCTGCTCGGGCATCATGGGCATCGTCCTCAGCGAGATCCTCCTCATCCCCGGCAATATCATCATCCAGAAAGTCTCGGGCACCTCGACCCTCGTGGCCGCCCTGCCCGTGGACGCGGCCCTCTTCCTCGTGGCGCTGGCCACCCTGCTGACCATTCTGGCCGGCATCATCCCGGCCCGCGGCGCAGCCAAGAGCAACCCCGTCAAGGCCCTGCGCTCCGAGTAAATCTCCCCAGATTCCATTCCCGGTATCCTTTCCGCTCCGGCGGCAGGGATACCGGGATTTTTTGCCTGTTTTCCCGCTGTGCACATCCGTTAGCTTGTATCCATCACACATGAGAACGTATTTTTTGGTCTTAAAAGTTACAAAAAGGTACGGTCGTGCCGGGAGTTTCCGGGAGTTTCCGGGAACTACCGGAAATCCGTTTCCATTTTGCTTTGTGGGCAGATCAACCTGCACAAAAGAGGGTCGATTCGTTATGCACTTCTGCCAAAAGTGTTTCAGAGTTATTGATTTATTCCACAAAATGTGCCATACTATAGTCACTGAAACCGTTCCCGACATCGTTCCCATACAGTTTCAGAGAAAAAACCGTTTTCGACAAAAAGAGAGGGGTCTCCCGGAATGCCGAATCTGACCATCAAAGACATCGCACGGCTGAGCGGCTGCTCGGTGAGCACCATCTCCCGGGTCATCAACGACCGGCCCGATGTGCGGCCCGAAACGAAGGAGAAGGTGCTCCAAGTGATGCGGGAGTCAGGCTTCGTGCCCAACACCAACGCCCGCCAGCTGAAGATCCAGCAGTCCCGCAGCCTCGTCTTCGTGGTCAAGGGCACCCGGAACCTCTTCTTCTCCGACTTTCTCGTCCAGCTGCAGCGGGCCGCGACCCTCTACGGGTACAACGGCATCGTCTCCTATCTGGACGAGAACGCCAACGAGATCGACGCCGCCGAAAAGATCCTCCGGGAGATCAAGCCGAAGGGGATGATCTTCCTCGGCGGCAGTGTGGCGAACTTCCGGCAGGGCTTCTCGAACATCACGGTGCCCTCGGTGCTGGCCACGCTGGTCTCTGACGAGCTGGACTTCCCGAACCTCTCGATGGTAGGAGTGGACGACCGGGCTGCGGCCCGCACGGCCGTCTCCCACCTCCTCGCACAGGGACACCGGAAGATCGCCGTGCTGGGCGGCCCGGCCACCAGCTACCCCAGCCGGATGCGCCGCCTCGGCGCACAGGAGGCGATGGAGGACGCCGGGCTGGCCTTCGACGACCGGCTCTATGGCCTGTCAAACTACGATTTTGAGTCCGCCTATCACGCCATGAACAGTCTGCTGGCCCGCCGGGCCGAGTTCACTGCCCTGTTCGCCATGAGCGACGTCATCGCCTTCGGTGCCATCCGGGCGCTGGTAAGCGCCGGGCTTCGGGTGCCGGAAGATGTCTCGGTCATCGGCTTCGACGGCATCACGATGTCCCGCTACTGCGTGCCGGTGATGACCACCATCGTCCAGC
>OHJG01000883.1_pt1 | contig 11562 bp, 9 predicted proteins | sample 1568481 | NCBI WGS metagenome assembly OHJG01 (sample SAMEA3879505, study PRJEB24766) | human gut metagenome | biome: human-associated habitat; feature: feces | place: USA | collected 1985/1987
TACACCACGGCCACCAGCATCAGGGGGTTGAAGGAATCATAGGTGTTGTTGCGGATCAGGTTCCCGGCCCGGGTCAGGTCCTGCACCGCCACATAGCCCGCCACGGCGGTCTCCTTCAGCAGGGCGATCATCTCGTTGCCGATGGCCGGCAGGATGTTCTTCATGGCCTGGGGCAGCACGATGTGCCAGGCGCTCTGCAGCCGGGACAGGCCCAGGCTGCGCCCGGCCTCCATCTGGCCCGGGTCCACGGCGGCGATGCCGCTGCTCACCAGCTCCGCCACATAGGCCCCGGAGTTGATGCCGAAGGTGACGATGCCCACCACCAGTCCGTCGGAGGACTTGAGAATCAAAAAGTAGAAGATCAGCAGCTGCACCACCACTGGGACGCCCCGGATCACCGTGGTATACACGCTGCACAGCCAGCAAAGGGGCCGCAGCAGGCGGCTGTCCTGGCCGCAGTACTTGATCATGGCCACCAATGACCCGATGACCACGCCGATGACCAACGCCCCCGCCGTAATAATCAGGGTGTTCTTCAGCCCGTCCACCAGCAGGAGATAGCGCTGCTTCTCCACAAAGGTGGTCTCCAGCTGGGCCAGCCACCGGGCGAAAAACTGGCCGATACTCTGCAAAGCTTCCATCAGCTCAGGGGAGACACATACACGGTGTCATACTCCTGGAAAATCTGCTCCACGGTGCCGTCCTGCAGCAGCTGGCTCAGGGCCTGGTTCACCTGGTCCACCAGGTCGCTGCCCTTGGCAAAGGCCAGGGCGTAAGGCTCGCTGGTCATGGCCTCGTCCAGCACGGTGAGGTTCTGCTCCCCGGCCATCTTCACGGCCACCTCGTTGTCCACCACCCACGCGTCGGCCTTGCCGCTGGTCAGGGCGGCCTGGGCGTCGATGTTGGAGGCGAAGGACAGAATTTCATACCCGTTGTCCAGGCAGTAGGTCTCGGCGGTGGTGCCGGTCTGGACGGCGATGGTCTTGCCGGTAAGGTCGGCCTTGCTCTGGATGTCGCTGCCGGGGTTCACCACGATCACCTGGTTGGCCAGGAAATAGGGGTCGCTGAAGTCGCAGTTTTTCAGACGATCGGCGGTAATGCTGATGCCCGCCACACCGACGTCATAGCGCCCGGCCTGGATGCCGGGGATGATGGAGTCGAAGTCCACCTGCTCCCACACCAGCTCCATGCCCAGCTTGTCGGCAATGGCCTGCATCAGCTTGGGCTCGATACCCACGATGTCGCTGCCGTCCAGGGACTCGAAGGGCGGGAAGTCCGGGCTGGTGGCCACCACCAGCTGCTTCTTTTCGCTGCCGGTTTTGGTATCGGTGTCGGGATCGGTATTCTTGCTGCCGCAGGCGGCCATGGTCAGCAGCATGGCGGCGGCAAAAAACAGGCACAGGAATCTGGTAAAATGTTTCATATCAATATCTCCGTTTCTTTCATGTATGTTGTTTGTATAGAGTCAGATTCACATACATGGTCGTCGTCGGAGAATGGTATACATAGTCATATAAATGCCCTTTCAGTGAATAAAAATTGAAAACCAAACGCGATTACGGATAAAGATACTATCACACACCTTCGTCCCTGTCAAGCACTTTCTGCATAAAGATTCAAAAAATCACCCCTGACGCATTTTTATGCGTCAGGGGTGCATATTCCGCCTGCGTTATTCCTGGGGATTGGGGATGGTGACGGCGATGCCGTTGACCTCCACCCCGTCGTCGGCGGGGATGAGGATGAACCGCCGCCCGTCGATGATCCGGGCCTCCACCATATAGCTGTACTCCGGCGGCACGGTGATCTTCACCTCCGGGGTGGTGATCTGGAACTTCCCGGCCTCGATGATGTTCCGGGGGTTCAGGGCCGCGTCCTGGCCGTACTGTCTGCGGCACTGGTCCTGAAAGGCCTCCACCTTCTCCTCCGGCACGCCGCTGCCGGTGAGCACGTCCCCCACCTCCCGGACGGACAGGGTCAGCGGCTCCGGGTCCCGGCTTTCCTTGTGCTCCTGGATGCGGCCCCGCAGCTGCTCGTGGACCGCCTGCACCACGTCATAGCTGCAATCCTTCTCTAAGGTCTCCGTCAGGGCGGCGGCGAACAGGTTCTGCTGCTCCTGGGGGGATATGGGGGCCTCCTGGACGCGGAACACCGCATCGATGACCTCCTGGTGCAGCTGGGCGGTGTCCTTGCTGTAAAACAGGGCGTTATAGATGTTGGCGGCCCGGTCGTCAAAGGCCGGGAACAGGAAGCCCAGGGCCGGGGGCTGGGCGATATGCCCGGTGGAGCTGCCCCGAAACTCCTTGTCCCGGTCGCTGTACTGCAAAGCCAGGGTGGGGTCCTTCACCGGGCAGATGGCGCACACGAAATACCGGAACACCGTCTCCGATGCGTCGGGGACCTCCAGGTCGTCCCGGCTGCGATGGGGCACGTCATAGGTATCGGCGGCCAGCAGGATCAGATAGCTGCTCTCGCCCATGTCGATGGCGTCGATGATCCGGCGGTACAGGCTCTCCCGGGCGTTGGCGTCCTGCAGCTCCGTCTGGCGCAGGGTCTGCAGCAGGCGGTGCTCGTCGCTGTTCGCCACCTGGGCGGTGGAAAACACGATGTCGATGAGGTTCCGGCCCAGGGCGCCGGACAGGGTCTTTTTCAGCAGGTTCAGATACATCTCCTGCTCCTCCTGGGACAGCAGGCCCAGGGGCGCGTCCACATAGGAGATGATCTGGCGGCTGCTGCTGACATAGCAGCCGTATACCTTGCTGATGGCGGTGCGGTCCGGCTTGAACCGCCGCCGCAGCTCGTTTAGCTCCTTCTGATTCATCCGTTCTTCCTCCCACAGGCAATTTTCTCCCATCATAGCACGATTTGCCCCGCCGGGCAAGAAAAAATCCGCCCTTGCAAGCCGGGACGGTATCTGCCATAATAGAGAAAAATGAGACAAAGCAGGTTTTGCATATGGATACAAACAGCAACCAGGCCCGCCGGGTGGTCATCGGCATCACCGCCCATGTGGACGCGGGCAAAACCACCCTGGCCGAGGCCATGCTCTACCGCACCGGCCGGCTGCGGAAGCTGGGCCGGGTGGACCACGGCAGCGCCGCCATGGACAGCCATCTGCTGGAGCGGGAGCGGGGCATCACCATCTTTTCCAGCCAGGCGGAGCTGCCCATCGGGAATCTGGAGGTGACTCTGCTGGACACCCCGGGCCATGTGGATTTCTCCGCCGAGATGGAGCGGACCCTGTCGGTGCTGGACTATGCCATCCTGGTGATCAGCGGCGCCGACGGCGTCCAGGCCCACACCCGCACTCTGTGGCGGCTGCTGGAGCTGTACCGGATCCCCACGTTTCTGTTTGTGACGAAAATGGACTTCGGCCGCTGCGGCCGGGGGCAGATGATGGAGCATCTGCGCCACGAACTGGGGGAGGGGTGCGTGGACTTCACCCCTGCCGACCGGGAGCGGCGCATGGAGCAGCTGGCCACCTGCCGGGAGGATGCCCTGGAGGTGTATCTGGACGGCGGGGAGGTCCCCGACGTCCTGGTGCGGCAGCTGGTGGGGCGGCGGCTGGTTTTTCCCTGCTGGTTCGGCTCCGGGCTGAAGCTGGAGGGCATCGACGAATTTCTGGAGGGGCTGGCCCGGTATGTGGAGCCGCCGGTGTATCCGGAGACCTTCTCCGCCCGGGTGTTCAAGATCAGCCACGACCCCCAGGGCAAGCGCCTGACCCACCTGAAGGTCACCGGCGGGACCCTGCGGGTCCGGGACGCCGTGTCCTATGCCGGGCACCAGGAGAAGGCCGCCCAGCTGCGCCTTTACAGCGGCGGCCGGTTCCGGGCGGTGGACCAGGTCCCCGCCGGAGGCGTGTGCGCCGTCCAGGGACTGACGGCCACCTGCGGCGGCCAGGGCCTGGGGGCGGAGGAATCCGGCGTCCGGCCGGTGCTGGAGCCGGTGATGCGCTATCGGGTGGCCCTGCCGCCGGACTGCGACAGCCGCACCCTGCTGCCCCAGCTGCGCCAGCTGGAGGAGGAGGACCCCCAGCTGCGCTTCACCTCTGACGGAGGGGAGATTCATGTGTCCCTGATGGGCCGCATCCAGGCGGAAATTCTCAAAAGCCTGGTGTCGGAGCGCTTCGGCGTGGAGATCGACCTGGACCGGGGCCGGGTTTTGTATAAGGAGACCATCGACGGCCCCGTGGAGGGCGTGGGCCACTTTGAGCCCCTGCGGCACTATGCGGAGGTGCATCTGCTGCTGGAGCCCCTGCCCCAGGGCAGCGGCGTGGTGACGGCCACCCGGTGCGGCGAGGACCAGCTGGACCGGAACTGGCAGCGGCTGATTATGACTCATTTGCAGGAAAAGACCCACCTGGGAGTCCTCACCGGCTCCGCCATTACCGACGTGAAGATCACCCTGATGTCCGGCCGGGCCCATGTGAAACACACCGAGGGGGGCGACTTCCGCCAGGCCACCTATCGGGCGGTGCGCCAGGGGCTGATGCAGGCCCGGAGCCGCCTGCTGGAGCCGTATTACGCCTTCCGGCTGGAGGTGCCGCCGGATCAGTTGGGCCGGGCCATCAGCGATGTGCGCCTGCGCAGCGGCAGCTTCGACACCCCGGAGGAGTCCGGGGACCTGACATTGCTGCGGGGCCGGGTGCCGGTGACGGAGTTTGACGACTATGCCCAGGAGGTGGCGTCCTATACCGGGGGCCGGGGCCGCCTATCCCTGGAGCCGGCGGGCTACGGGCCCTGCCATAACCCCGACGCCGTGATCGCGGCGGCGGACTATGACCCGGAGGCCGACCCGGACAACACGCCGGACTCCGTGTTCTGCGCCCACGGCGGCGGCTTCACCGTGAAGTGGGACAAGGTGCCGGAGTATATGCACCTGCCCGGCTGCCTGGAAAAACCCCGGGAGGACGCGCCGGTGCGCCGCCGGTGCATCCGCCTGGACGATGCGGAGCTGGAGGCCATCATGACCCGGGAGTTCGGCCCCGTGCGCCGTCCCCTGTACCGTGCGCCGGAGAAGCGGGAAGCCCCTGCCGATACCGGCCTGCGGGAGATCGGCCAGCGCTGCTATGTGGTGGACGGCTACAACGTGATCTTCGACTGGGAGGAGCTCCACGCCCTGGCGGACCGGGACCTGTCCGCCGCCCGGGAGCGGCTGATGGACACCCTGTGCGGCTGGGCCGCCTTCACCCACACCCGGGTGGTGCTGGTGTTCGACGGGTACAAGGTCCCCGGCAATACCGGGGAGAAGTTCGACTACCGGGGCATCCATGTGGTATACACCCGGGAGCGGGAAACCGGCGATATGTACATTGAGCGGTTTTTGCAGCAGGTAGGGAAAAACGACCACGTCCGGGTGGTGACCTCCGACGGGCTGATCCAGCTGTCGGCGGTGCGCACCGGGGCCATGCGGATGTCCTCGGCGGAGTTTGGCCGCCAGGTGTCCGAGGCCGCCGGCCAGATCGCGGAAATCCTGAAAACCATGCACCAGTCCGGCGGCAGCACCATCGGCCAGCGGATGAACAAAACCTAAAAAAAGCCTGTGTATTCGGCGTGAATACACAGGTTTTTTATATTCATCCGGCCTTGGGCGGGCGCTCCTCGGCCACCAGGTCCAGGGCCTCCTGCATTTCCTGGGCCGTCTCGCCCTCGACCTCCTGCTCCCGTATCCGGGCCGGGGACAGGGCCTTTTCGGCGGCCTCCTCCCGTACCACGGCGATATACGCCCCGGCGATCAGCGGCAGGGCGCACCAGGAGCCGAAGTACCCGAAGGCCTTCACGGCGAAGAACGACGCCGTGGCCCCCAGGTGGAAGCACAGCAGGGTGGCGGCATAGAACCCCGCCTTGCCCAGATACGCCCGCTCCCCCTCGCACAGGAAGTGGGCCAGGGCCAGGGCGGTCTGCTTGGTGTTGTTGGTGGAAAAGATGGTGGAGCTGTTGAAGCCCCTGGCCCCGGCAAAGGTACTCCACTGAACGCTCATGGCGAAGAAAATGGGGTACAGCGCCGCGATCACCGGCATATTCTCCGGGAAAAAGCCCACGGCCACCGCCGCCAGGGCGTCCACCGCCGGGCAAAGCCGCCGCATATCCACATGGAACAGGTGCGGCAGCAGCACCGTGGACATGGTGCCCAGAAAATAGATCACCAGGCACAGCAGGTGCAGCAGGGCGCTGCCGCCCTTTCCGTGGAGGGCATCCATGACCATCTCCAGCAGGTTCATGGTCTGGGCGCTGGCCAGCACGCCGCATCGGGCCAGGATGGCGTAGCCGCCGAAAAAGCCGCCCACGGCGGCAAAGGACAGGTGCCGGTAAAGGTCCGCCCGGGGACTGTGTTTCTGATGCATGACAGAATCCTTCCGTTTCCGCGGCCATGCCGCCTCTCCAGTATAGCACGGGTTTTTCTTTTCGCAAGACGAAAATCTGTGGGTTTCGCCGGGATTCCGGGAAAAACCCCCGGAAAATCCCGCCATTTTCCGGGAAAAAACTCTTGCGCTGGGAGTGTTTTTGTGGTAAACTACTGCGTAGTAAGGAAGTGTTGACGGAGAGTGGACAGTTTGTCCGCTCTTTTTCTTGGGCAAATTTGCCCCCTTAAAAATTCCGGAAAAGACAGGAGGTCCGGCATGAAAAAGGTAACGGAGTTGGTGGCGGAGCTGGCCGCTCCCGCCGTGGCGGAGCAGGGCTGCACCCTGTGGGACGTGGAATACGTCCGGGAGGCCGGTCAGTGGTATCTGCGGCTGTATCTGGACAAGGACGGCGGCGTGGACATTCTGGACTGCGAGGCCGTCAGCCGCAAGGTCAGCGACCTGCTGGACCAGGCGGACCCCATCGAGGGCAGCTATACCTTTGAGGTGTCCTCCGCCGGGGCCGAGCGCCCCCTGAAGCGCCCATCGGACTTTGAAAGGTTCCTGGGCTCCCCGGTGCTGGTGAAAACCTACAAGCCCAAGGACGGGCGCAAGGAGTTTGCCGGTGTGCTGGCGGGGTACGACAACGGGGCCGTGCTGCTGGATATGGGCGGGGCGGAGCCTCTGCGGTTCGAGAAGCCGGAGCTGGCCCTGGTCCGTCTGCGTGTGGAATTCTGACGATACAGTATAGAATAGGAGAAATACCATGAAATGCGAAGAAATCTTTGCCGCGCTGGAATTGCTGGAAAAGGAACGCGGTATTCCCCAGGACTTCATGATGGGCAAGATCATCCAGGCCCTGACCGCCGCCTATAAGAAGGACCACGAGGGCGTGGAGAACGTCATCGTGGACGTCAACGAGGAGAAAAAGGACCTGCGGATGTACGTGCAGAAGGAGATCGTGGAGGAGGTGGAGAACCCCGGCTCCCAGATCTCGCTGGAGGACGCCCGGGCCATGTCCGCCAAGTATCAGCTGGGCGGCGTGGTGAATATCCCCGTGAAAAATGTGGAGTTCGGCCGCATCGCCGCCGGCAACGGCAAGCAGGTCATTATCCAGGGCCTGCGGGAGGCGGAGCACGGCATGATTTATGACGAGTGGGGCTCCAAGCAGCACGAGATCCTCACCGGCACCGTCCACCGCATCGACCCCCGGGGCACCGTTCACCTGCGTATCGGCTCCGGCAGCGAAGCTACCGAGGGCCTTATGGGCGTCAACGAGCAGGTCCCCGGCGAGGAGCTTACCGAGGGGCAGCTGGTGAAGGTTTACCTGGTGGAGGTCCGCCGCACCACCCGGGGTCCCCAGGTGATGGTGTCCCGGACCCATCCGGGCCTGGTGAAGCGCCTGTTTGAGCTGGAGGTGCCCGAGATCTACGACGGCACCGTGGAGATCCGCTCCATCGCCCGGGAGGCAGGCAGCCGCACCAAGATGGCCGTGTGGTCCTCCGACGAGAACGTGGACCCCATCGGCGCCTGTGTGGGCCCCAAGGGCCAGCGAGTGGCCGCCGTGGTGGAGGAGCTGCGGGGCGAGAAGATCGACATCATCAAGTATTCCGAGGATCCCGCCCAGTTCATCGCCGCCGCTCTGGCTCCCGCCGATGTGGTGGAGGTGCGCCTGTCCGACGAGGGCAAGCTGTGCCGGGTCATCGTGCCCGACGACCAGCTGAGCCTGGCCATCGGCAAGGAGGGGCAGAACGCCCGCCTGGCCGCCCGGCTCACCGGGTACAAGATCGACATCAAGCCCGCTTCCTATACCGGGGAGTAAGCGATACAGAAAAGGAGGACCATCATGCAGAAGCCGCGGAAGATTCCCCAGCGCATGTGCGTGGGCTGCCGGGAAAAGCGGGACAAAAAGGACCTGCTGCGGGTGGTCCGCACGCCGGAGGGCCAGCTGGTGCTGGACGCCACCGGCAAGAAGTCCGGCCGGGGCGCCTATGTTTGCCGGGACCCGCAGTGCCTGAAGAAGGCCCGGAAGTCCCGGGCGCTGGACCGGATGCTGGAGGTCAGCATCCCCGACGAGGTGTATGAGGCGCTGGAGCGCCAGATGGAAACGGAAGCATGACAGAACACATTTTATCCATGATCGGCCTGGCCAAAAAGGCCGGTCAGGTGGCCATCGGCGAGGAGCCGGTGGGCTCCGCCGCCCGGGCCAAGGACGCCCGGGTCATCCTGGTGGCCCAGGACGCCGCCGCCGGGTCCGTGCGCCGGGCCATGTCCTTCGGCCAGACCGGGGCGTGCCTGTGCCTGACGGTGCCCTTTGACAAGGACCAGCTGGGCCGTGCCCTGGGCCGCACCAGCTGCGCCATGGCGGCCATAACGGACATCGGCTTTGCCGAGGCCATCGTCAAAAAGCTGGCGGCGCTGGACCCGGAGCGATACGCCCCGGCGGCCCAGCGGCTGGAGGTGAAGGCCCTTCGCGCGGCCCAGCGCCGGGCGGAGCAGGCCCAGCATGAAAAGAATCTGCGCCGGGGCAAGAAAAAAGCCGCCCCGGTTCAAGCGGCCCCTGCGCCCCAAGCGCCGCAGAAGCCGGAAAGGTCCGCCCGCCGTCCCCGGCGGCCCGGGCAGCGTCCCCAGGGGGAACGGCCCCGTTTCGCGGGCTCCCGCCCGGTGCATAAGGGCAAGGGGTCCCCGAAAAAAAGCAAGTAAGGAATCGAATCACAAAGATGGAGGTGGCTCTATTTGGGTAGCGTAGGTAACAAATACAGAGTGCATGAGGTGGCGAAGGACTTCGGCGTCCCCACCAAGCAGATCACGGAGATTCTGACCAAGTATGCCGAGACGCCCAAAAACCATATGCAGGTTTTGGGAGATCGGGAGCTGTCTCTGATCTTTGAGAGTCTGACCCAGCACAACCAGGTTTCCGGCATCCAGGCGATTTACGCCGATGCCGCCAAGCCTGCCGAGAAGAAGGCGGAGCCCGCCGCCAAGCAGCAGCCCGCCGGCAAGAAGCCCCAGCCGGAAAAGAAACCCCAGCCGGAGAAGAAGCCCGTCAGCCGCGTGCCCCAGACCAAGGTGGTGGACACCCGCAAGGCCACGGCCGTGAACATGGACAAGTACGACGAGAAGCTCCAGGATATGGCCGACGCCCGCACCGGCAACAGCCGCCGGGACCAGCGCCAGACCCAGGGCAAGGAGAAGATCCGCAGTAAGTCGGGTCGCCGCAGCGGCCCCCAGAGCAACAAGAGCAAGCAGGAGGAGGCCGACCGGCTGCGCCGCCTGCGGCTGGAGGTCATCAAAAAGACCCCCGTCACCGTGCAGATCCCCGATGAGATCAGCGTGGGCGAGCTGGCCAGCCGCATGAAGAAAACCGGCGCAGAGGTGGTCAAGTGCCTGATGAAGAACGGCGTCATGGCCTCCCTGAGCCAGATCATCGACTTCGACACCGCCGCCATCATCGCCGAGGAGATGGGCTGCAAGGTGGAGAAGGAAGTGGTGGTCACCATCGAGGAAAAGCTCATCGACGACCACAAGGACGAGGACAAGGACCTGGTGCCCCGTGCCCCCGTGGTGGTGGTCATGGGTCACGTGGACCACGGCAAGACCAGCCTGCTGGACTATATCCGCAACGCCCATGTGGCCAGCGGCGAGGCCGGCGGCATCACCCAGCATATCGGCGCCTATCAGGTGCAGATCAACGGCAAGCCCATCACCTTCCTGGACACCCCCGGCCACGAGGCCTTCACCTCCATGCGCGCCCGGGGCGCCATGGTCACGGATATCGCCATCCTGGTGGTGGCCGCCGAGGACGGCATCATGCCCCAGACTGTGGAGTCCATCAACCACGCCAAGGCCGCCGGTATCCCCATCATCGTGGCCATCAACAAGATGGATAAGCCCGAGGCCAACCCCGAGCGCATCAAGCAGCAGCTCACCGAATACGGCCTGGTGTGCGAGGAGTGGGGCGGCGACACCATTGTCTGCCCCATCTCCGCCAAGACCGGCATGGGCATCGACAACCTGCTCGAAATGGTCGCGCTGACCGCCGAGGTCGCCGAGCTCAAGGCCAACCCCAACCGCGCCGCGTCCGGTGCTGTGGTCGAGGCGCGCCTTGACAAGGGCCGCGGCCCGATCGCAACGCTGCTCGTCCAGAACGGCACGCTCCATCAGGGCGACATCATCATCGCCGGCACGGCCGTCGGCCGCGTGCGCGCGATGATGAGCGACAAGGGCCAGAAGCTCACCACCGCGGGCCCCAGCGTGCCTGTGGAGATTACGGGCCTTGGCGAAGTGCCCGAGGCCGGCGCACACTTCAACGCCGTCGCCGACGAGCGCCTTGCCCGCGAGCTCGTGGAGCAGCGCAAGGAAGAGGAAAAGCGCAAGGCCAACGCCCCCATCACGAAGGTCTCGCTCGAGGACCTGTTCAGCCAGATCCAGGCGGGCGAAATGAAGAACCTCAACATCATTGTCAAGGCGGACGTCATGGGCTCGGTCGAGGCTGTCAAGGCGTCGCTTGAGAAGATCTCCAATGACGAGGTCCGCGTGCGCGTCATCCACGGCGCGGTCGGCGCGATCAACGAGAGCGACGTCATGCTCGCGGCCACGTCCAACGCCATCATCGTCGGCTTCAACGTTCGTCCGGACGCCGCGGCGCGCGACAGCGCGGCCCGCAACCATGTCGACATGCGCATGTACCGCGTCATTTACGACGCCATCGACGAGATCGAGGCCGCTATGAAGGGTATGCTCGCGCCGAAGTTCCGCGAGGCCATCATCGGCCACGCCGAAATTCGCCAGACCTACAAAGTCTCGTCCGTCGGCACCGTCGCGGGCTGCTATGTCACCGACGGCAAGATCCAGCGCGCGTGCGACGTGCGTATCGTGCGCGACGGCATCGTCGTCCACGAGGGTCACCTCGCCTCGCTCCAGCGCTTCAAGGACTCCGTCAAGGAAGTCGCGCAGGGCTACGAGTGCGGCCTGAGCTTCGAAAAGTACAACGACATCAAGGTCGGCGATATCGTTGAAGCGTACGTTATGGAACAGATCGAGCAGTAAGACTTCAAAAATCCGCGAAGCGAATTTTTGAGTAGGATTCAGGCTGCGGCAGCGCACTGGCTGCGCTCGCACGTTTGCAGCCTGTAAAGTGTATTTCTGACGCACAGGTCGTCAGAAATACAGATCAAGATTTTTGCGCCGTGCGCGGCGCAATGTTTAGAAGCCTTAAGGTA
>OHJG01000895.1_pt1 | contig 11440 bp, 7 predicted proteins | sample 1568481 | NCBI WGS metagenome assembly OHJG01 (sample SAMEA3879505, study PRJEB24766) | human gut metagenome | biome: human-associated habitat; feature: feces | place: USA | collected 1985/1987
CGACATTCAGGAAAACGGCGACGGCCCGGTCTACGCGCCCGAGACGCCGGTCTCGATGAACTTCTGGGGCTTTACGCCGTGGCTGTTTGAAAAGCTGGACGCGTATTTTAAGGATTTCCTCCGCGCGCTGCCCGACGGCGAGCTCAAAAAAGAGTGCCTGCTGCCGAGCCTGATCGGCGAGCTCATCGACCGCGGCGAGCTCAGTGTCTCCGTTCTGCGCTCGAGCGCGCGCTGGTTCGGCATGACGTATCACGAGGATAAGGAAATGGTGCAGCGCGAGCTTCAGAAATTACACGACGCGGGCGTGTACCCCAAAACGCTGCGCGCGTGAGCGAGACAAATCGAAAAAATCTGCCGCCTCCGGACATACTAAGTCCGGAGGTGATTTTTATGCCGCGAAAAGACCCCGGCATGCCGTATGACCTGGCGCCGATGCTCAAGGCGCGCTTCGGCCAGCCGGACGACTGCGCCGATCTTGTCAACAAGTACGGCACCTATAACATCCAGCCGACGTCGGACACGGAAAATCTGTTCCCGCTCATCGCGCCGGGCCTTCCTGAGCAATGGAAGCGCATGGCGGTCGGCAAGAAGGACGTTGAAAACTTGCAATAAAGCAAACGGGAGGGAGACGCGTATCGCGTCTCCCTTTTTCTTCTCCAAAATCCCTGAGACGGCAAGGGAAAATGGGCTTTTTCCCAAAAAGCAAAAAAGATACATACAGGTTCGACAAAAAAGTGAATGACAAAATGGAGAAATTTATTGCTGGTATACAAATTGAGAACGTTGCTGGCACTTGCTTTACTGCTGAATTCGTATAAAGTAAAGGCAAGAGCTGTCTGCCGGGGAAGCGGCTATGAGAGAGACCGCCTTCCGGCCCGACTTGCCAATATGAAGGAGGAGAGAGAATGGAAACCAAAAGTAACGCGAAACTGAAAGCTCTGTTCATCATCCCGTCGATCACTGGTATCATCCTGTTTATGATCCCGGTGAAGAATGCTGACGGCGATTGGACCGTTGTGGTCAAGATCCTTGCCGACATCATCTCGGGCTACATCGGCGGCTTCCTGCCGCTGCTGTGCGTGCTGATCCTCACCGTTTCCGCGGTGATGTCCCTCATTGCGCTGGCAAAACCCAAATTCATTATGAATAGCGACATCATGAAGGAATGCTTCGCCTGCAAACCCATCTGGGTCGTGCTCCGCGTGCTCGCGGTCATCTTCGTGTGGCTCACCTATCTGGGTGTCGGCGAGGAAGACGTGGGTCTCATCGGTATGATCACCGGCGGCGGTCAGGGCGGCTTCGTCCTCTATGACCTGCTCACAACGCTCGTTATCATCTTCGTCATCGCGGCCCTGCTGCTGCCGCTGCTGCTCGACTTCGGCCTGCTCGAATTCGTCGGCGCGCTGCTCACCAAGGTCATGCGCCCCCTGTTCAAGGTCCCCGGCCGCGCGGCGGTCGACTGCATCACCTCCTGGATCGGCGACGGTACGCTCGGCGTTATGCTGACCTGCAACCAGTATGAGGGCGGCTACTACTCCGCCAAGGAAGCAAGCATCATCGCCACGCTGTTCTCCGCTGTTTCCATCACGTTTACCCTCGTCGTTCTCGATACGGTGGGGCTGCTCGATTACTTCGGCATCTACTACCTGATCGTCTGCTTCGTCGGTATCGTCTGCGCGATCGTGTGTCCCTACCTCTACCCCCTGCGCAAAAAGCCCAACACGTACTTAGTCGAAGGCAAGGCCGCTCCCGACACCCTCCCCGAGGGCTACAAGAGCAACGTTGAGTACGGCATGGACCTCGCCATGAAGCGCGTTGCCGAGCACAAGGGCATCGGTGAATTCTTCAAGAGCGGCGCCAAGAACGCCTGCAGCATGTGGTTCGGCGTTCTGCCCTCCGTCATGGCCATTGGTACTGTCGCTCTGATCCTTGCAAACTTCACCCCGATCTTTGAATGGCTCGGCATCCCGTTCCGCCCCCTGCTCCAGCTTCTTCAGGTGCCCGAAGCGAATGCAGTCGCCTCCACGATGATCGTCGGCTTCACCGATATGCTCACCCCCGCCGTCCTGATCGCGGAGTGCACCAGCCAGATGGCCAAGTTTATTGTCGCGGTCGTATCCGTCACGCAGGTGCTTTACCTCTCCGAGGTCGGCGGCCTGATCCTTGGCTCCAAGCTTCCTCTCAACATCTGGGAGCTGTTCGTCATCTTCCTGGAGCGCACCATCATCAGCCTGCTGATCGTCTGCCCCATCGCACATCTGCTGTTCTAAAAAGGAAAAGCTTCTTTTCCCTTACTCAGGTTGCTGACCTGAAAGAGTCGAGGCATCTCATCGGGATGCCTTGGCTCTTTCTTTTTGGATTTTATGTCATATGCACAAAAATAACTGTACAACGCACACGGTTATGTGGTAAAATGCGAACAGAGAGACCTCTGCGAGACCAACGCAAATCCCGACGGCTGCGGGTGAGAGCGCGGCCTGCCGGCGAGAGGGAGAAGAGAAGTACATGAAAGTCAGCATCGACAAGTTTTCGAAGGTGCCGGTCTATCTGCAGATCGCCGACCAGATCAAGTCGCAGATCATCAGCGGCGCGCTGCCCCGCGGGAGCGCGCTGCCGAGCGAGCGCGCGCTCGCGCAGATCTTGGATGTGCACCGCAACACCGTGGTCAAGGCCTACAGCGAGCTCAAGAGCGACGCGTGGATCGAGTCGCGCCAGGGCGTGGGCTACATCGTGGCCGCGGCAAACGACGAAAATGACGCGCAGGACGAAAGGGGCGGCGAGGGCGTGCAGCCCGGCCGCGTCAACTGGGTCAGCGAGGTGGCGGAAAAGTACCTCGACATGGAAAAGACATTTGACGATCTGTTCCAGCGCTTTACGGACGAGAGCCACTATTCCCTCGGCAGCGGCGTCGCCTCGCGCGAGGTGTACACGTCCGAGCGCGTTGCGGGCGATATCGCGGCGCTGCTCACGGGCAGCGGCCCGTGCCAGTATTTTTTCAGCCCCTATAAGGGCGATAAATTCCTGCGGCAGAAGCTCGTGGCCTTTCTCGGCACGAAGGGCGTGAAGGCGTCCTCGGGCGAAATTCAGATCCTCTCGGAGACGAATCAGGCGCTCGACTTTATCGTGACGCTGCTCGTCAAGCCCGGCGACAGCGTGGTGATGGAAGAGCCGGTGCACCCGGACATGTACCGCGTGATGGAGCTTGCGGGCGCGAAGATACTGACCGTTCCCGTCGACGAGAACGGCATGAACTGCGAGGTGCTCGAAAGCTTACTCACGCAGACGCGCCCGCGGCTCATCTTCGTCAATTCGAGCTACCACGACCCGACGGGAAACATTTTGTCGCTCGAGCGGCGCAAGAAGATCGTTGAGCTCTCGAACCGCTACCGCGTGCCGATCGTGGAGGAGGACGCGGCGAGCGAACTCGTCTACGACGGCGATAAGCTCCCGCCGATCAAGGCCTTCGACACGACGGGAAATGTTATTTACATCTATTCGTTCTCGCTCACGTTCATCCCGGGGCTGAGCCTTGCCTTCGTCACGGGCAACCGCGATCTGATCCGCGCACTGAGCTACCTCGTCTCCGTGCGGCTGATGGCCTCGGACTGGATGACGCAAAAGCTCCTCGGCATGTACCTTGACGACGGCATTTACTACACGTCGCTTTTAAAATTTCGCGACGTCTACCGCACGAATCGAGATTTGGTATGCCAAAAGCTCGACGAGCTTGCGCCGCTCGGCGTGAGCTATACAAAGCCGAGAGGCGGCGTATATGTCTGGTGCAGGCTGCCGGACGGGGTGGACAGCAAGCGCTTTATCCGCAGGGCCTACAACATGGGCGTCACGCTGATCCCCGGACACGTTTTTTACCCCTGCAAGAACGGCGGGCGCGACCACATCCGCATCAACTACTCCTATGAATCCTACGAGCGGCTGGAGCGCGGCATGGAGGTATTGCGCAAAGCGCTGGAAGAAGAGCTGGAGGAATGACTGGCACACGAAATGGCAAAAGCACTGATACATCACAAGCGCCTTTTGAACGTGTATACTTTACTGCGTAATAACGGTAAAACGATCCGCGGACCGTCGGGAGCGTTCCGGCGGCACGGACAGGGAAAACAGGTCGGGGTGTACGGGCGGTCGATGAGAGAGCCGCCGACATCCCGGGAAAGGGAGCACGACTTATGTATTCAGGCATCCATAACTTTTCCGAGATCGGAAAGCTCAACAAGGTGCTGCTGCACCGCCCCGGCGAGGAGCTGGAATCGCTGACGCCCGCGACGCTCGAGCGCCTGCTGTTTGACGACATCCCGTACTTAAAGGTCGCCCAGGAGGAGCACGACCGCTTTGCCGAGGTCCTGCGCGAAAACGGTGTCGAGGTCATCTACTATGTCGACGAGGTCGCCAAGGCCATCGCCGACCCCGCGCGCCAGATCCAGCTCGTCAACGACTTTTTGAACATCAGTAAGATCCACGCCAAGGGACTGCGCGCGAGCATGACGAGCTTGCTTCTCGACATGCCGCCCAAGCAGATGGTGACGAAGATGATCGCGGGCATCAAGCGCTGCGAGGTCGCCACCAAGCAGCCGACGTCGCTGATGGACTTAGTCGACGACGACTATCCGTTCGTCTCCGACCCGATGCCGAACCTGTACTTCACCCGCGACCCCGGCGCCTGCGTGGGCGAGGGCATCAACATCCACCGCATGCATACCCCTGCGCGCAAACGCGAGAGTCTGCTCTTAAAGTACATGTTCCTCTACAACCGCGACTTTGCCACGCAGGACAACAAGATGTGGTACGACCTGTCCGACAGCTATTCCATCGAGGGCGGCGACGTGCTCGTGCTGTCGAAGGACATCGTGGCCGTCGGCCTGTCCGAGCGCACGACGGTCTCCGGCGCGGAGACGTTTGCGCGCAATCTTCTGCAAAATTCCGACTTTAAGAAGGTGCTAGCCTTCGACATTCCCGAGACGCGCGCGTTCATGCACCTCGACACGGTTTTCACGATGGTCGACTACGACAAGTTCACCATTCATCCCGAGATCGAGGGCCCGCTGAGCGTTTATGAGATGACGCTCGACGAGCACGGCGAGCTCCGCTTCGGCGCGATCAAGGAAGAGCTCAAGGACATTCTGGCCCTCGAGCTCAAGCTGCCCGCGGTCGACCTGATCCGCTGCGGCGGCGGCGACCTGATGGCCGCGCAGCGCGAGCAGTGGAACGACGGCTCGAACACGCTGTGTATCGCGCCGGGCCGCGTCATCACCTATGAGCGCAACTATGTGACGAACGACTTGCTCGCAAAGCACGGCCTCGACGTGCTGACCGTGCCGTCTGCCGAGCTGTCGCGCGGCCGCGGCGGCCCGCGCTGCATGTCCTGCCCCGTCAACCGCGACGACCTGTAAAAAATTCCACCGCAGAACGAGAGAAGAGAGAAGAGCTCATCCGCGCCGGCAGCTGGCCGGGCGGAGGAAAATGGGAGAGAGCCATGAAGAGCAAGCGACAAGAGAAGATCCTGGAGCTGATCGAAAAGTACAATATCGAGACGCAGGAGGAGCTCATCGCGCGTCTCGCCGAGTGCGGCATCGAGAGCAAGCAGACGACCGTCTCGCGCGATATCAAGGAGCTGTACCTTTATAAGGAGCCGATCGGCGGCGGCCGCAGCCGCTACGCCGTGTCCGGCAAGGCCGACCACATCGACAACACGAAGCGCCTGAAGCTCATTTTGAATGAGTGCAGCGTGGGCGTGGACTACGCGGGGATCGTTGTGCTGCTCAAGACGCTGCCGGGGCTCGCCGACGCGGCGGGCGCGGCTATCGACGCGATGAAGCTGCCCGATATGCTCGGCTGCATCTCCGGCAACGACGCCGTGGCGATCGTCGCCCGCGGCGAGCAGGAGGCCGAGCGCCTGTGCTATGATCTGCGCCAGTACTGCAAGTGAACGAGAGAGACGAGATCGAGAGAGGACAGGGGGGCGGAGCGATCCACCCCTCCTGTTCTGCCATAAAACCGATTAAACTGCAAGGTATTTCTGAAACGTGACAAAACTCAACAGGTATTAAAAGTTTTACTGCCGACAAAATTTGACGGGATTCCGCTTGAAGATTATTTTTTGAGTGCTATAATAAATTTATCAATCGAATGATCTGTGCGGCTCGCGAAAGTGGGGCAAAGCGTACAGACAAAGGCACAGCCGGTGAAAGCCGGTGCCGCAAAGCCACGGGTCTAAACGGCCATGAGCCGCACGACAGCCGGGCTGCCTAAGACGGAGAACTCTCCTTCCTCGGGTCCACAGGGACAAGAGGGAGGATTTTTTTATGAGAGAGAAGAAGTTCGGCAAGTTGTTTTTGACATGGCTGCTGGCAGCCACCATGGTGCTGACTTTGCTTCCTGTCAGCATGCTGGCGATGGACGCGCCGGGAGAGGCGGAAGACGGCGAAGTTGTACTGACGCCTGTTGCAGGCGCGGAAGCGGGGGAAACCGCCGTTCCTGCGGAGGCTGCGCCCATGCTGCTGGCCGCGCCCGCGGCAGCGGACACGCCGATTGCTGTTCCCACGGATAAGTTGTTTTTTGATAAAGCTAACGGCGTGATCACGGGCATTGATGCGGATTGGCTTGCCGAAAATAAGGATAAGACCCTTTCCGTTACCATTCCTGCGGAAATTGAAGGCGTAGCGGTAACAAGTATCGGTCAAAATGCTTTTAATGGAAAAAAGTTGTTGCTGTCGATTTCAGCAATGCAACCAATCTGGAGAAGATCGACAATCAGGCATTTATGCACTCTCCGGTGGCATCGGTTGACCTGTCCAATACTCAGGTAACGGTCATCGGTAAATTTGCATTTGGCGATTGCACATCCTTGGAAACCTTTATTTTCCCTGATACGTTGACAAGTCTTGGTAATTCGGACGGCGCTTCCGTATTCACGGATTGCAGATCTTTGAAGGTCATGCGATTGGAAAATTCTCCGAAAGGCGTTGTCGTTGCATTGCCGGAAACCTTGACGTATATCGGCAAGAATACATTCAAAAACTGCTTTGCTGATGGAGTAGATGCTAAGGTTAACATTCCTGCCAGCGTAGCAACACTTGGCGAGGGTGCTTTTTACGATGAGCATATTACGCAGATCATCTTTGAGAAGACAGTAGATCCTTGGAAAAACGAAGATTATAGCGGGTACGCTAATAGTGCCATAACTCCTCCGAGTGATTGCGATCGCATCATTGTACTTCCGGACAATAAATGTTTTGCGGCGTATTCTACACAAGTAGGATATGGTTCAAAACTGCAAAAAATCTGCACCTATCCTATAAAGATTACATTTTCTCCCCTCGGTAAACAAGAACAGCACTTGAACCATGCGCTTCTTGGCTGGACTTATAATCCTGCAACTAAGCTTTGGGATTTCAACAATAACTATAAGCTTCCTGATACGAATGGAGCAACGTCCGGTAATGAGCGCCCTGGCTATGAGTATGTCGGTGGCTGGAAGTTGCGTAGTTCCTATCAGGTATTAAATGAAAATGAAAAGCTTGAAGCTAAGGATAATCCGTCTGATCGTGCAACTGTCAGTGGTGAATACAAGCTTGCGAACCCCACGATCTCCTATCTGGTAGACGGAAAAACCGAAAATGTCGATGCTGACCAGCCCTTCACCGTGACCATCGGCGACGGCAAGGAGCATACGCTCGGCGTACAGGTTTCTCACCCGCTGCTGCTCTCGGAGCAGGGCAATGAAGAAGGCGAGTATGTCTACTTTGAGTATTGCTGGTGGGACGAAGGATATTTTGCTGATAACGGCACAGCGATGACCGTAAACGGCCCTCGCAGCACGGAAGAACCGAAGCTGTTTTCTAAGGCCGAAACAGATAAAGAGCTGCATCGTGTCTGGGTGAAGGATAACACCATTCCGATCACGAAAATGGATCATGCCCGAACAGACCACAACTACTATCTGGTTGAAATTTGCGGTTACATCGTAAAAGATGGTAATCCGGTACGCTTTTATCAGAGCAGTAACAACTTCATCCACTTTGGCTCCGGTGAAGATGTTGCAACCGTAAGAAATTATTATGCGTTGCAGGTCAAGGTCGATGAAGTTCGCATCATCACCGCAACCGCCGACGAGCACGGCAAGATCGCCCCAACGGGTGATGTTGCAGTACCCAAGGGCGAAAGCAAGACCTTTACCATCACGCCAGATTCCGGTTATCACATCAAGGACGTGCTGGTGGACGGCAAGAGCGTCGGCGCGGTGAGCACGTACACGTTTGAAAATGTGGTGGATAACCACACGATTCACGCTACCTTTGCAAGGAAGCACACGCCCACTCCCTCTACGCCCACCGTTGAGATTCCTGATGACGATGCCCTCGGTCTGAACACGACGGATCACTTCGCCTATATCGTCGGTTACGGCAACGGTGAGGTCCGCCCGCAGAACAACATCACCCGCGCCGAGGTCGCGACCATCTTCTTCCGTCTGCTGACCGACGACGTCCGCGACGAGAACCTGACCAAGACCAACCGCTACTCCGACGTGGCCGCCACCTCCTGGTACAACACCGCGGTCTCGACCCTCAGCTCCATGGGCATCATCACGGGTTATCCCGACGGCACGTTCCGCCCGAACGCCGCCATCACCCGCGCTGAGTTCGCCGCCATCGCCGCCCGCTTTGATAACGACGGCGACAAGACCGCTGCGAAGTTCAGTGACATCGCAACCCACTGGGCCAAGGATGAGATCAGCATCGCCTACAACAACGGCTGGATCACCGGCTATCCTGACGGCACGTTTGGTCCCCAGCGCGACATCACCCGTGCCGAGACCATGACGCTCGTCAACCGCGTGCTGAACCGCCAGCCCGAGACCGAGGACGATCTCCTCCCGAACATGACGGTCTGGACGGGCAACGCGAACCCGAAGGCCTGGTATTACCTCGCCGTTCAGGAAGCGACGAACAGCCACTACTACAAGTTCAAGACGAACTCCAAGTATGAGAAGTGGACCGAGCTGCGCAAGGCCCGCGACTGGACGCTGCTCGAAAAGTAGGCCAAAATCCCTCCACCCCCTATTGTAAAAGGAAGAACCGCTCTTGCGAGCGGTTCTTCCTTTTTGCACTCCCCTCGCGATCTCAAAATCCATTGACAAAGCGAGCGTTCCTGTGTATCATATCAGCATACTTATAAGATAGGATTTATCTCAATGACCACTATTTACGCGGACAACGCCGCGACGACCCAGATGAGCCGTGCCGCAATCGACGCCATGCTCCCCTATCTGGAGGCAATCTATGGCAACCCCTCAAGCCTGCATTCCGTCGGCCAGCAGGCGGCCGGGGCGCTGCTCAGCGCGCGCGACCGCATCGCAAAATGCCTGAACGCTTCCCCGCGCGAAATTTACTTCACCTCCGGCGGCAGCGAGGCCGACAATCAGGCCATCCTCTCCGCCGCGCGCCTCGGCGAACGCAAAGGCAAAAAGCACATCATTTCGACCGCGTTCGAGCACCACGCCGTGCTGCACACACTCCAAAAGCTCGAAAAAGAGGGCTTCACCGTCGAGCTGCTCCCCGTCGGCCCCATCGGTACCGTGACGGCGCAGCAGGTGAAAGACGCCATCCGCGAGGATACGTGCCTGGTTTCCGTCATGTACGCCAACAACGAAATCGGCTCCATCCTGCCGATCAGCGAGATCGGCGCAGTCTGCCGCGAGGCGGGCGTGCTGTTCCACACCGACGCCGTGCAGGCCGCGGGGCATCTGCCCATTGACGTCAAGGCGCAGAACATCGACCTGCTGTCGCTCTCCGCGCACAAGTTTCACGGGCCGAAGGGCACCGGCGTGCTGTACGCCCGTCAGGGCGTCTTCCTGACGAACCTCATCGAGGGCGGCGCGCAGGAGCGCGGCAAGCGCGCGGGTACGGAGAATATTCCCGCCATCATGGGCATGGCTGCGGCGCTCGAAGATGCCTGCGCACACCTCGACGAGAACGCGAAAAGGGTCGGCGCCCTGCGCGACCGCCTGATCGACGGCCTGTCCAAGATCCCGCACAGCGCGCTCAACGGCGATCCCGTGAATCGCCTGCCCGGCAACGTAAGCTTCTGCGTCGAGGGTGTCGAGGGCGAGAGCCTGCTGCTTCTTCTCGACGCAAAGGGCATCTGCGCGTCGTCCGGCAGCGCGTGCACATCCGGCTCGCTCGACCCAAGCCATGTGCTGCTGGCCACCGGCCGCCCGCATGACGTGGCGCACGGCTCGCTGCGCCTGAGTCTGTGCGAGTGGAACACCGACGAGGAAATCGACCGCATCCTCGATGCCGTGCCCGAGGTCGTAGAATACTTACGCGGCATGTCCCCGCTATGGAAGGACCTCGTCAGCGGCAAAAAGCCGTTCACTTTATAAGCACGCGGCAAAATAAGGCAAAACGATAAATGCGGCATCGCTTTTCACAGGGACATTCCCTGCGCCAAAGCGTGCCGCATGATGTGAGGAAATATGGACAAGGTACTCATTGCGATGAGCGGTGGTGTGGACTCGAGCGTCGCCGCATTTTTGATGAAGGAGCAGGGCTGCGAGTGCATCGGCGCGACGATGAAGCTCTTTCACAACGAGGACATCGGCGTCAGCCGCACGAAGACCTGCTGCTCGCTCGAGGACGTCGAGGACGCGCGTCTCGTCGCGCTGCACCTCGGCATCCCCTATTATGTCTTCAACTTTTCAGACGACTTCAAAGGGCAGGTCATCGACCGCTTCATCTCGTCCTACGAGCGCGGCGCGACGCCGAACCCCTGCATCGACTGCAACCGCTACCTGAAGTTCGAGCGGCTCTACGAGCGCGCCCGCATTTTAGGCTGCGACGCCATTGTGACCGGCCACTATGCGCGCATCGAGCAGGAAAACGGGCGGTGGCTGCTCAAAAAATCGCTCGATGAGAGCAAGGACCAGAGCTACGTGCTCTACTCGCTCACGCAGGATCAGCTGGCGCACACGCGCCTGCCGCTCGGCGCGATGCACAAGAGCGAGACGCGCCGCATCGCGGAGGAACAGGGCTTCTACAACGCCAACAAGCCGGACAGTCAGGACATCTGCTTCGTGCCGGACGGCGACTACGCTGGCTTTATCGCGCGCTACACGGGCCGCGACTGCCCCGCGGGCGACTTTGTCGATGAAAGCGGCCGTGTGCTCGGCCGGCACAAGGGCATCGTGCACTACACCGTCGGCCAGCGCAAGGGCCTCGGCATCGCCGCGGACGCGCCGCTCTACGTCAAGCGCATCGATGCGGCAGAAAACCGCGTGGTGCTAAGCGGCAACGACGCGCTTTTTTCTCGTGAGCTGATGGCAAATGACTTCAACTGGATCGCCTACGACGTCCCACCGCGCGAGCTGCGCGCGACCGCGCGCGTGCGCTACCACCAGCGCGAGCAGGCGGCGACAGTCACGGTGCTC
>OHJG01000898.1_pt1 | contig 11380 bp, 10 predicted proteins | sample 1568481 | NCBI WGS metagenome assembly OHJG01 (sample SAMEA3879505, study PRJEB24766) | human gut metagenome | biome: human-associated habitat; feature: feces | place: USA | collected 1985/1987
GTATTGCTCCAGAACGTGCCGGCGTTGAGTTCGGTGCGCTCGTTGACCTCGACGCTTGAGCTCGCCAGATCGTCGCCGAGCGCGTCAGACGCGAAGGCGTTGAGCGGAGCCGCCGCCAGCACGACTGCCAGCGACAGCGACAAAAACTTACGGATGATGGATTTCACGATTTGCCTCCTTGCTGAAAATGCCTTGAATTGGTAAACATAACATAGTATAGCAGATACCCTGCCATAAGTAAAGACGCGAAAACGCGGAAAAAGTTTCCACTTTTTTTGCAAAATTTAGAGCGAAAGCGCCTCGAGCACCCGCACGATGACGGCGTTCGACACCAAAAAGCCCTGCGGCGTCAGCCGCCAGCGGCCGTTTTCCTTTTGGGAAAGGCCGTGGTGCGCGCACTCTTCGAGCACTGCCTCGGCGTCCCGCGTGTCCTCCTTGAGCGCCGACAGGTCGAGCCCCCGCGCGGTGCGCAGGGCAAGCATGACGCGTTCTTCTTCGCGCTCGCGTTCCGCGGGGCATGTGCTTTCGGAAAGGTGCTCCTCACCCTTGATGTAAGCATTCAAGTCGCGCGCGTAGGCGAAGCGCCGCCCGCCGAAGTCCGAATGCGCGCCAGGACCGAAGCCCAGATACTCCTGCATCGTCCAGTATTTGAGGTTGTGGCGCGACTCGCGCCCGGGACGCGCGAAGTTCGAAATTTCATACTGCGCGTAGCCCGCCTTTTCGAGCAGCTCGACCGTTGCAAGGTACTCCTCCGCCTGTTCATCGTCGTCGGGGATGCGCAGGGTGTTTTTTTTGCGGTCGAGCGGCGTGCCCTCCTCGATCTTGAGCCCGTAGCAGGAAAGGTGCTCAGGCTCAAGAGCGATGGCCGCTTGCAGGTTTTCCCGCCAGTGCGCCATTGTCTGCTCGGGTAGGCCGTAGATGAGATCGAGGCTCACATTGTCGAAGCCCGCCGCGCGGGCGGCATGTACGGCCTCAACCGTCTCTTTATGCGTGTGGACGCGCCCGATCAGGCGCAGCTCGTCGTCGCTCGCCGACTGCATCCCGAGTGAAATGCGGTTGAAGCCCGCTTCTCTGAGCTGCCGCAGTGCTGATACCTCCCGCGCGCTATCGGGATTCGCCTCGGTCGTGATCTCAGCGTTTTTGTCCACGCGGTAATGGGCAAAGACCGTCTCTAAAATGCGGCAGAGCCGGTCTGCGCCGCCGCCAAAGTAGATCGTGTCAACGGTATGGCCTTTCGCCTGATCCGCCCAGCGGATCAGATCGCGCTGCAAAGCCGCGGTGTAGGCGTCCATCTTCTCCTCCGAATGAGGAAGCGAGTAGAAGTCGCAGTAAATGCACTTCGCCTTGCAGAACGGGATATGGAGATACAGTCCCAGCGGTCGCATCGCGTCAACTCCTTTGCAAAAAATCTCCTCGCCCATTGTAGCACAAACCGCGCCGCGTGCAAGATGGCTGAGCTCGGATATTTCATCCATTTTCCGCAAACACTACGACAAAAGGAGTGATTCTTCATGGATATGACGCCTCAGGAATATCAGGAGTATGTCAAGCGCCTTGCGCCCAAATCGCCCATTTTCAAGGATACCGCCTTTGCCTTTTTCATCGGCGGCGCGATCTGCGCGCTCGGCCAGCTCATCCAGAACAGCTTTCTCTCGCTCGGCCTTGCAAAGGCGGACGCAGGCACGGCGACCTCGATCTGCCTCATCTTCCTCTCCGCACTTTTAACAGGCTTAAACCTTTACAATTCCATCGCGCGCTTTGCCGGGGCCGGCACGCTCGTGCCGATCACGGGCTTTGCCAACTCCGTTGTCTCCCCCGCCATCGACTTTAAGAGCGAGGATTGACCTATAATAGACATACAGTCGGTTCTATGGAGTGAGTATGCTGATTTAGTCCAAAATCAAAGCTTCCTCCCGACTTATCATTTGCACGCATTCACCTTAAATGGTGGGTGCGTGCTATTTTTGTTTTCAATGCATTTTCATAATACCTCATCAGCCTATTTTAGTCGATGGGGAAATCTTTCTTTTTTTAAGGGTGGTCAAAAGGGGTGCCATTTCTACATTCATTACGAGAGGTGCATTCGAGGTGTTTTATGACTTGCCGACCGCAGACTCTCAACCTGTTACCACAGCACTGTACCTTGAAAATCGAATACGATTCCAAGACATCACCGTGTTCGAGCCACTATGAGCAAGTGAAAGGGGCCTGGTCAAGCTCCATTGCGACGACAGCACGGGAAAATAATGGTACACTCGTCCGGCTAGGTCTCAAACCGAGGGACGACGCACCCACAAGCATGGGCCGAGGCTGAAATGCCTGTGTCCCCCTGACCAGGGGACTTGGAATCGACTCTATTTACAACTCTGTCAGGAAGGAGGTGTATGAGATGAGCTGCACACAAAAACAACAGTTGGTGTGCTTTCCGAAGGTAAGAGTTTATAAGCCGTGGTTCCGACACTTCAATGATCACAAGGATTTCCGGAACGAAGGAACTGTCCATCTATTCAGTCTCATGGCGCTCTTCAACTACGCTAATTTTCGATCCAATGAACGCGTGATCAATGGCGACCGATATATGGAGGCACCGGGTCAGTGGATCTGCAAGCTCGGGGCATTGCCCAGAATCCTTCGAGTCCACTCCAAGGCTCAGGCTCTTGAGCTGATGGAGTACTTCCAGGATCATGGATTCCTTACCTTTGAGATCTTGGATGAGGAAAAGGAAATACTCCGCTTTACGATTTCCGATTGGAAAGAGCACTGCACACACCTACAGTATAACTATTACAGCTATAAAGGATCAGGATTCTTTTTCTTCCCGCTGCCTGTTGGCAGACTGCTTCTGAAGATTGCACGAAAGGAAGTCGGAATTGTATTCAGTGAATTGGACGCCATCATGGATATGTGGCTCCACACAATCCTGAATGACCCCAAAGTGCGAGGATCGGAGTATATGCCGGTTGTCTATTACTCCAATATGCGAGGTATGCCGCTGCTCTCATATACTTACCTTGCTCGTCGTTGGGGCTGGTCAAAGTCCCGAGTCGGACGCTTCATGTTGAAGGCCGGCGAATATGGAATTATCAGCCGTGTGAGTTTTTCCAGCTCACGCGGCTCTGTCATTTCAATGTGCCGTTATCGTGAGATGATCTACGGTGAAGGCTGTGAGGAACTCGAGCTAAGCAGGATTGGCGAGATCATTGGTATTGCTAAGGCGATTGATGTGGTGGAAGCAGACGACAGCAAACTCGACATCAGCGTCGAGTCTCGCGTCCCTCCGGAGAAAACAATAGGTAAAGCCAGAAAGTCCTTGAAAATACAGGTGTTTCTGGTGGTTCGCTCCTCTTTTTTTGCTCGGCAGATTCCATTAGTCTTCTACAGTTCTTTAGACTGGGAGATGTCTGAACAGGAGAAGAGTAGTCGTGACCCGCCCAAAGAATCCACACTCGGAAAGGAGATGAAATCATGACCTCTGACAGCACACCCGTCTTTGCGCTTGAGAAGGAAGCGTTGAAGACGGAGATTGAGACTGGCCTTCAGGTTGGCGTAGATCATCTGGAGGACAAGCCGATGAAACGCAAGCCTGTGGAAAAGTATCACAACACCAGGCACTTGCTCAAGCAATACCGCAAGGTGTCCTATGCGATCCAGATCTCGGAGTCTGACATGAATGTCAGGATGGAGATGGAACATGGCACCCGGCTTTCCACACTGGAGGTCAATGCAGAGCTTGCTGGAGTTGATTTATCCGGCTCAAAGCTTGAAGGATATGCACGCACGGTCATCCGGAGCAAGAATATGCTCCAGATCATCAAAAACGCGCTGAACACGGTAAGGCTGGATCCGGATCATGGGGAGTTGATGTACCAGATCCTCTATCTCACCTACTTCTCGGAGAGGAAGATGGCCAACCGTGAAGCGATCCTTGCAGAGCTCGAGCGAATAGGTTTCCAAATGTCGATGGTGACTTATCACAGTTACCTCAATATGGCGATCAAAGCCATAGACCGCATTTTATGGGGTTATACGGCTCGTGATTGTATGGAAATCATCAAGCAATTTCTGCCCTGAACTAAAATTGAACTATTTCCGAACTGTATTTGAAGTTCTGCTTAATTGCATCTGTATCCCCTAAATGGTAAGATGATAGCGTCGAAAAGATCCATTGATGGACTGCCTCCTTTCATCGGGAGGCATTTTTCATGTGAAGCCAGGAACTCAGGTCGTACTGCCCGAGTTCCCGGCTTTTCTTTTCGGCTCTATTTGAAAGGAGGACTTCCCAATATGAATCTAAACAAACCTGCCGTCATCAAGAAGCTGCAGGAGCGATTCAGAAATGTAAATGCAGGCCGAGGCCTATATACTGCCTTTCTCGTGCCTACGATGCTGACCATGTTTTCCACACGCGCCTTTGCTGCTGACACCATTTGGACGAAGGCGAGTGCAATCATGCAGGATGTGTACACTCAAATCCTCGGCATCAGCACCATCGCAGCTGTTGTTACTGCGGCTATTGCGCTTCTTCTGATGAACTTCTCCAGATCTGGACGAACGGTTGATGAGTCCCGTGCATGGTTAAAGCGGATCATTATTACTTGGGCCATTCTCAATAGCCTTGGCTTTATCATGGCCTATGTGACACCATTCTTTTCCGGTGGCACTTGGACTCCCTAATTACGAAGGAGAATCAAGACATGAAGAATATTATCTGTTTCTTATCCGGTATTGTCGCTGGCATTGCCATGTGCCTCACCGCAGCATACTACCTGCCTGAAAGTAGCTTCGATGATGAGTTAGGCCACTTCTAAGCAGATGCAGGAGGAGCCGCATGGGAATCTTAGACAGTATTGTTGAGTGGATTGCCACACAGGTCATGAATCTGCTGGATCTGATCACAGGGTCCGTACTCGGTGCGCTAGGCTGTGATATGAGCACGTTTCTACGCTATTTCCCAGCCGCCGAGACGCTCTATGAAATATTCGTAGCGATTGGTGTAGGCTTCATCTTACTGAACCTTGTGTGGCAGCTATTCAGAAACTTTGGGCTTGGACTGGGCCTTAGTGCGGAGGATCCAGTCAAGCTCGCCATCAAATCCATTCTCTTTATCTTTTTAGCACTTTTTGCGGATCAGATTATGGTGCTCGTTTTGGGAATCGTAGGAACGCCATACGACTGGGTGGTAGACACAGCACTTCCCCCAATCGAGTTTGCAAGTTTTGCCAGCGTAGTAACAGTTTTGGTGGGCAGCCTTGTGTCCGGCTCGGTAAGTTTGATTGTACTCATTTTGGTGCTCATCGTAGCATGGAACTATATCAAGCTTCTATTCGAGGCAGCGGAGAGATACATTCTCGTCGGCGTTCTGATCTACACAGCTCCAGTCGCATTCGCTACAGGGGCATCAGAAAACACATCAAATGTCTTTAGTGCATGGTGCAGAATGCTTGGAGGCCAGCTTTTTTTGCTGATCATGAATGCATGGTGCCTGCGCTTATTCACGAGTATGGTTGGCAGTTTTCTTGCCAACCCGTTATCCGTTTGAGGAGGTAAAGATGAAGAGAAAAGCCCGTATCATACTGCTTGTATTGCTGCTCTTATGCGTACTTTCGACAACCGCCTTTGCCATCGATGAGAGCGAAGTAGAAAGTGCCATTGCGGCATCGAGCAAGGAAGAAGTTGCTGGCAATGTTTTTATCTGGTTTCTATGCGCCATTGGATTCCTTAAAGTCAGCCAGAAAATTGATAGTTTTATGGCTTCTTTGGGAATCAATGTCGGCAGAACCGGTGGAAGTATGTTGACTGAGCTCATGGTTGCCGGACGCGGCATTGCTGCTGTTGCGGGGGCTGTAGGTGGAACTGTATTTAACCATCATTCCTCAAGTAACAGCACTCACACAAATGCACAGGCCGCCGGCGCTGCTTTTACAGGTGGAGGAAACGGCCTTGTCGGCGTTACGAGACGTGCTGCTGGAAACGCGGCAGCCGCAAGCGCTACAGGCAATGCAAAAGGACTCAGCAATCTTGTGGGTGGCGCTATGTTCGAATCAAGCCTGCAAAATGGAGGCAAATTTGCAATGAGCGTTGTTGGAGCTGTGGCAAAAGGCAGCATATCCTCAGTCGGGTCCATCACCGGTGATCAGGCGGCTGAGGCATTGACAAGCTATTTGGGCTATTCGCCTGTTGACTCAGGTAGCGCATTTGCAGATGATGGTGGCCTCATCCCTCCATCTCCCGTTACGTCAGAAGACGTAGTTACGCTTGATGGCGGCACAGCCGCAGGAACAGCTTCTCCTACTGCGTCTGCAAATGGGACACCTATCCCATCTGGCGCTAGAGAGCACGACGGTTCTGTGGTTGAGAGTGCACGCATTTCTGGAGCGCCACCCATATTTCAGAATGTTGAAATCGGCGGTGGACGCATCACGGGCCTTGAGGTCTCACCTGATAGGCAGTCAGATAGGGAGTTTGCTATGTACAGCACAGAACAATACATGGCCCCAACTGGCCCGTATGATACAGTCCAAACAGTAGACGGTGCCTCGTGGTATCGGCAGTATGCTCAGCCCAAAGTTGAGAAAACGCCCTATACCGATGAAGGTGACAAGATTAGGTATGAGGAACGCATCGTTTCTCAGATGCCGCCTGTTCCCAAAAGAAAGGACAAAATCTAATGAGTGATGAAAAAAGCCAGCAGCAAACATCGACCGAATCCACAGTTGCGGGTGCCGCAAAGACTGGCAAAGCAATTTCCAATATTGCCAAGGGCGCAGCTGCAGGTGGTGCTCATGGTGCGGCAATTGAAGCAGGGAAGTCTTCTGCAAAATGGCTGATTCCGTTGATCGCGGCAGTTTTGTTGCCTCTAATTCTTGTAGCTATGCTTCCTTCTATCATCTTCGGATCATTATTGGGCGATGGAACGGACTCCCCGAATGGAATCTCGAACGATGAAGTGTTAGTCCAGAATATGACAGCCATCAACGAGGGCATCAGTTCCATCCTCTCTGAAGGATTAACGGATGTTCTTGAACGCATTGATTCTGATTATGCATCGTCCGGCTGTGATGGGAAAGAGATCAACAATCCCTTTGGCGCTGATGTGGTGTTTAATGCAAATGCGTTTGTTTCCCAGTATTGCGCACACAAGGACACAGAAATTGCATCTATTTCCAAGGAAGATATGGAGGCTTTGCTCACCGCTAACAAGGATAAGCTCTACTCTTTTGCTTTCACGGATGAAGAGCGAGAAATTCCCCCTGAGCAAGGTGACGAAGACTCGGGCGAAACCATTCATGAGACCATTCGGATCTATACCATCTCCTATAATGGAGAAGCGTATTTTGCCGATCAGGTCTTCCACCTGTCAGACGATCAGAAACTCCTTGCAAGCCAATATGCGCAAAACTTGACTGTCCTCTTGGGCGATGGAATTTACCAAGGTCTAAGTGAAACAGAGTTCTCAGCAATGGACCTATCCTACGACGGGGTCGTTTTTGCTGACGGCGAAACACAGGTTGTCTATTACAATCAGTTAGATGAACGGTGGAAGTACTCGCCCTATGGTACAGATACGATTGGTGGTTATGCCTGCGGCCCGACTGCAATGGCCATAGTGATATCCAGTCTTACCTCAGAAACCATTGATCCACCTCATATGGCACAATGGGCATACGAGCACGGGTACTGGTGCAGCGGCAATGGTTCTTATCGTTCTTTGATACCAGGAGCAGCGCAAGCGTGGAGCCTGAGTGTCGATGGCTGCACAGCTTCTGAACCACAGCGTATCATTGATGCGCTTGCGGAGGGCAAGTTAGTCGTTGCACTCATGACGAAAGGCCATTTTACATCGAGTGGCCATTTCATTGTCCTGAGAGGCTGCACATCCGATGGGAAGATACTCGTCGCAGATCCTTCCAGTTATAAGCGCTCCGAGAAGAGTTGGGATATGTCCATTATCCTCAACGAAGCTAGTAAGCGCGCTGGATCCGGTGGGCCGTTTTGGATCATCGGAAACTGACAATAGAATAGAGGCAGAACATGAGCAAACCGAACGAAGAGCGGGATATTTACTATATCCCGCCAAACTTTCTTGCAAGTGGGCGCTTATTTGGCGGAATGATTCGAGCACGCAATGCGATTGAAGCTTGCGTGCTCGTTTTGTTGACGGGTATTCCCATCATCAAGTTGCCTATGTCGCTTACTGTGCGGATTATCATTCTTTGCCTGCTCCCACTCCCGCTTGGTATTTTTGGCATTATCGGTTTTGAGGGCGATTCACTTTCGGAATTTGCGATCAATTGGGTTCGCTGGTTCATTCACCGGCGGAACCTTTATCGCTCTGATGTCACTATACCTGAAACCGCTAGGAAACAGAAAAAGAGGATATGGGAGCAAGAAGCTACCAAGCCGCCCGAAGAGTTAGGCATTCGGATCAAGCAGCCTCGCAAGAAACGAAAACGCCCTGCAAAAACCGAAAAGCAGCTCAACAAAAATAATCGCAAGATGGTGCCAAGTCATAAAAAGCAGGTGACTTACTCGGAAGACTTTGTTCCAGTAAAGGATATCCGCAACGGCATTATTGAAATGGAGGACGGTCGTTACATCAGAGTCCTCGAAGTTGAACCGATCAACTTTCTTTTACGCAGTACATCTGAGCAGAAGAATATCGTTGCCAGCTTCGCGAGCTGGATGAAGATTTCCCCCATAAAAATCCAAATCAAAGTGTTGACAAAGAAGGCCGACATCGGAAAACACCTCAATACCATTGAGCGTGAAATGGAGGCAGAGGATAATCCCAAGTGCCGGGATCTCCAACTGGACTACTACCATCTAATCCAGACGATCGGTTCCCGTGAGGCCATCACGCGACGCTTCCTCGTCATCTTTGAGTATGAGGAAGTCACCAATCGTAAGCCGGAATACGCAGAGATTGTATCTGCACTGGAGACCGCTGTTCAAACAGCGCGTCAGTACTTTCTGCACTGTGACAATGCCGTTGTCGCTCATGAGGATGAGAACATCTTCCTTATGGAAGTCCTCTACACCATTTTCAATCGTGCCACCTGCGAAGTGAAGCCGGTTGAGAAGCGGGTCCGTGAACTGCAGGCAGCGCGGAAAGACACCGACATTTCGGTTCCTGTACCACTCAAAAGTGTGCTGGCACCTGAGTCCATTGACCTGACCCATGGGTCCTATGTCGTCATGGATGGTGTCTATCATGCGTATCTGATCGTACCCTCTGACGGGTATAACCCCCGAGTGGTCGCCGGTTGGACGAGCATTCTCGTCAATGCGGGCGAAGGCATCGATGTGGACTTTTTCTTTTCCCGCGAACCAAAAGAGCGTATCCAGGCTAAGCTGGGTCAGCAGATCCGAATTAACCGCAGCCGACTCAAGGATACATCGGACACGAATACGGACTTCGATGATTTCGAAAGTGCCATTCGATCCGGATACTTCCTGAAGGAAGGTCTTGCGAACTACGAGGACTTCTACTACTGCAACACCCTGGTCACGGTTACTGCAGATACTCTGGAGAACCTGGAGTGGCGCATCTCTGAAGTGCGTCGCCTTATGATCTCACAGGATATGGACATTCGTATCTGCCGCTTCAGGCAGGAACAGGCGCTTCTCTCGATCCTTCCGTTCTGTAAGCTGGATAAGAAGTTGTTCGAGGCCAGCAAGCGCAATATGCTGACATCCTCTGCGGCCAGTTGCTATCCCTTCACCTCGTTTGAGATGAGTGACGAGAATGGCATCTTGCTCGGTGTTAATCAGCATAACAACAGCCTGGTCATCGTGGATATCTTCAATAGCCGGGTTTACAAAAACGCCAATATGGTACTTCTTGGAACAAGCGGCGCAGGTAAGACCTTCACGCTCCAGCTGATCGCTTTGCGCATGAGGCGTAAAAGCACGCAGGTATTCATTATCGCTCCTCTGAAGGGACATGAGTTCCTGCGCGCATGCAACAATATCGGAGGTGAGTTTATCTCCATAAGCCCTGCCTCCAAGCAGTGCATCAATGTCTGTGAGATCCGTAAGCAAGACTTGAGCGCCAATCAGCTGATAGATGGCGTTGTCAATGAGAACTCCATTCTGGCAAAAAAGATCCAACAGCTGCACATCTTCTTCTCTCTGTTGATCCCCGATATCAACCATGAAGAGCGTCAGCTTCTGGATGAGGCTCTGATTCGGACCTATGCAAAAAAAGGAATCACTCACAACAACGAGTCGCTGATCGACCCAGACCACCCGGATCGGTATCGCGAGATGCCCCTGCTGGGAGATGTCTATGAGATCCTTATGGAGTCTCCGGAAACGAAGCGCATGGGCAATATTCTCAATCGTCTTGTCAACGGCTCTGCGAAGACCTTCAACCAACACACCAATGTCCAACTCGATAACCTCTATACCGTACTGGACATCTCTGAGCTTACAGGCGAGCTACTCCCTGTGGGCATGTTCGTTGCTCTGGACTATGTTTGGGATAAGGCAAAGGAGGATCGCACCAAGGAGAAAGCCATCTTCATTGATGAGGCGTGGGAGCTGATCGGAGACGACGATACCAGTAACCCGAATAACGCAAAGGCGCTGGCCGGAGAATGGGTCCAAGAAATCTTCAAAATCATCCGTGGCTATGGCGGCGCAGCTGTTGCAGCTACGCAGGATATCGGCGACCTTGACAGGAGCCGATTTGGCAAAGGCATCCTGAATGTTGCCAAGACGAAGATCATTTTGAATCTGGAGGACGATGAAGCCCGAAGAGTGCAGAGCATCCTCCACTTGTCGGACGCTGAGATCATGTCGATTACCCGTTTTGAGCGCGGCCAGGGCCTAATCTCAACAAACTCCAACCACATCACTGTTTCCTTCAAAGCTTCCCCTCTGGAGAAGCAGTTGATCACTACAGACCGCATGGAGCTCAATCAAATCCTCCAGGAAAAGATGGCTCAAAATGCGCATAATGCTGACTTATGAAAACACACCACGAATGTCGTTTACATTAGCTCTACACTATGCGTAACAGCAAAGATCTTTTACACTATGCGGTTTCCTAAGTCTACACAAAGGAGAGCAAAATGAAGTTTGCATATGCTGCCCGAGATCGAGAAGTGGCCTTTATCATTCGGCTGCTGACCATCTTCGGGGTCGTTGAACAGCGACAAATGCGGTTGCTCTTCGATCATTTGAGCAATCGTTCCTATGGCCAGATCCTCGCACGACTCCGGCGAGAGGGTCTGGCCTACTTTTCGCCGGACGGCCAATTCCTTGCCACAAGTCGGTACTCGCTGGACCACGGAAAGGCCCTTGAATCTGTCATGGTATTCTGGGCATTCATCAAAATGCGAGACAATGTGCTGGACTTCTGCGCAAGCGACCCTCC
>OHJG01000919.1_pt1 | contig 11200 bp, 10 predicted proteins | sample 1568481 | NCBI WGS metagenome assembly OHJG01 (sample SAMEA3879505, study PRJEB24766) | human gut metagenome | biome: human-associated habitat; feature: feces | place: USA | collected 1985/1987
ATGTCCTCCAGCGCATTCATGGCGACGGATTTTCCAGCGCCCGAAAGGCCGCTGACGATCAATAGCTTCATCTTCTTGTCCTCTTTCTGTTCAGGCTGCGACCACACGGATCTCTTTTTCGAGGTCGTAGCCGGTTTTTTCCTTTACGATGGCGCGCACCTCGTCGCAGAGCGCCAGCACATCTGCGCAGGTCGCCCCGCCCAGATTGACCACGAAGCCGCAGTGCTTCTCGCTGACCGCTGCACCGCCGTGGCGATAGCCCCGCAGCCCGCACTGGTCGATGAGGGCCGCCGCAAACGCGCCCACCGGCCGCTTGAAGGTACTGCCGGCGCTCGGTTTGTCGAGGGGCTGCTTGTCCCGTCGGCGGGCCATCAGGTCGTCCATCTTGGCCCGGATGTCAGAGGCACTGCCTCTGGCGAGATAGAACTTTGCCGAGAGGATGCAGCCGCCGTTTTCTTCAAAGATGCTGTGGCGGTAGCGGAGGTCGAGCTGCTCCGCCGGGGCTTCGACGATCTCCCCCTCCCCGGTCAGATACCGCACCGAGGCCAGCACATCCTTCATCTCGCCGCCGTAGGCACCGGCGTTCATGTAGACCGCACCGCCCACCGTGCCGGGGATGCCGTAGGCAAACTCGAGTCCGGTGAGGCTGTTTTCCAGCGCCGCCATACAGAGGGACGAGAGCATCTGACCGGCCCCCACGACGACCGCATCGTAAGTAAGGGCCGGGTCTTTCCCCGGGAAACTGATATTTTCGATAACGCCGATGCCGCTCTTCATGGCCGACACGTTAATGACAGCCCCGCGGTAGCCCGCATCCTCGAACAGGATGTTGCTGCCGTTGCCCAGCAGATAGCTCTTGACCCCTGCTTCTTTTGCCAGCCGGATGGCGGCACAGAGCTGCTCCTCGTTTTCCGGCAGGACGAACAGGTCTGCCGGGCCGCCGATGCGGAAGGTGCAGTGGGCACAGAGCGGCTCATTCTCCTTGTATGCAATGCCCGCAGCGGACAAAGCCTCTTTTAATTGTTCCATTCGTACTCCTCTTTGGAAATCAGACGTTTTTGGTGAGCACCGGGTGGTGTGCAATGCCTGCGCTCAGTCCATGGTGTCGTTCAGGCCCAGACGGATGAGCAGCTCTTTGGCCGCGTTGTAGCCCATCTTCTTCTGACGGTTGTTGATGGCCGCCGTTTCCAGCACGACGGCGAGGTTGCGTCCCGGAGAGACCGGGATGATGGTGCTGGGGATGTTGACCCCCAGAATGTCGTAGTACTCGCTCTCCAGACCGGTGCGCTGATAGTTCTTGGTGGGGTCCCACGCTTCCAGCTGGACGACGAGGTCGAGGCTCTCGCTCACCTTGACCGCGCCCACGCCGAACACGCGGGCCACGTTGACGATGCCGATGCCGCGCAGCTCAATGAAGTGGCGGATGTTCTCCGGTGCAGTGCCCATGATCTGGCGGTTGGAGACCTTGCGCAGCTCCACGGCGTCGTCGGCGACGAGGCGGTGGCCGCGCTTGACCAGCTCGATGGCCAGCTCGCTCTTGCCGATGCCGCTGTCGCCCAGGATCAGGATGCCCTCGCCGTAGACCTCCACCAGCACGCCATGGCGGGTGATGCGGGGCGCAAGCTCAAGGTTCAGCACGCTGATGAGGCTGCCCATCAGCGTGCAGGTCATCTCGTTGGAGCGCAGCAGCGCTACTTTGTGCTGCTGCGCCAGCTCCAGCATCTCCGGAAAAGGCTCCAACTCCTCGCTGCGGCAGACGATGACGGCCGGCGGCTGCTGGCGGAACAGCTGGTCGAGGCGCTCGCGGCGCTTTTCGGGGGCAAGCCCGGCCAGAAAGTTCATCTCTGCGAGGCCCATGATCTGCAAGCGCAGCTTGTCGAAGTAGTCATAGTAGCCGGTCAGAAACAGACCCGGGCGGTTGACTTCAGCGATCTCGACGCTGATCTTGTCCAGCTCGCACGGCGCATAAGTGACCTCAAGGCTGACCTTCTCGACCAGCCGCTTGAGCGAAACAGCGAAATTCCCCATTCGTTTTTCCTCCTGCATCCTCTGTGTGCCCCAAGACGGCGGCACAGCGTATCCTTCCTTATATTATAATCAAGATGGACGGCAAAAACAACAATTCTTGCAGGAATCTTTTCTGGTTTTGTATCAGGGCTTGCATCCGAGGGCCAAACCTTTATAATAGGAGACAGGGGTAGAGTTTACTTTTTCTTTACATTTTACATGGCTTTTACATTTCGCCGGTTTCCGATTTTACATTCAACCCGTATACTCATAATCAGGGATACGACCGGTGAAATGCGGTGCAAGGTCATGTAAAAAGTTAGGACATGTCCGCGTACCGTCCTCGCCGTCGATGCCGATGTGTATCGCAAGTCAAGAAATTAGTGCAACATGAAAACAGCATATTTGCGATATGCAATTCAACGCTGTTGCTGTTGCATTAAAAAGTTGAATTGCTATAAACGTAAGCTTCAACAAGTGAGGAGTAAAAACATGACTCTATTCAATGTCTTTTCTCTGCTGGGCGGTCTGGCTTTGTTCCTGTTCGGCATGGACATCATGGGCAAAGCCCTTGAAAAACAGGCCGGCGGACACTTACAGAAAATTTTAAGCAAGCTGACCGACAATCCCATCAAGGGCTTCTTCCTCGGTCTCGGCGTGACCGCCATCATCCAAAGCTCCAGCGCCACCACCGTCATGGTGGTCGGCTTCGTCAACAGCGGCATCATGGAGCTGCATCAGGCCATCGGCATCATCATGGGCAGCAATGTGGGTACCACCGTCACCAGCTGGCTGCTGAGCCTCTCCGGCCTGCAGGGCGACAGCATCTGGATCCAGATGCTCAAGCCCACCTCCTTCAGCCCGCTCCTCGCCTTCATCGGCATCCTGCTCTATATGGGCAAAAGCGAGAAGAAAAAGGGCGTCGGAACCATCCTCATCGGCTTTGCCATCCTGATGACCGGCATGACCACGATGTCCAACGCGGTGGCTCCCCTGCAGGACGAAGCCTGGTTCACCAACCTCTTTGTCCGCTTCTCCAACCCCATCCTCGGCGTTCTGGTGGGTGCACTGGTCACTGGCATCATCCAGAGCTCCAGTGCCAGCGTCGGCATCCTGCAGGCCCTGAGCGCCACCGGTGTCATCACCTACGGCAGCGCCATCCCCATCATCATGGGCCAGAACATCGGCACCTGTGTGACGGCGCTGCTCTCCTCTGTGGGCGCGAACAAGAACGCCCGCCGCGCCGCAATGGTCCATCTCTACTTCAACATCATCGGCGTCATGGTCTTTCTGGCCGGTTTCTACGGCCTGAACGCTGTGGTGCACTTCGACTTTGTGAATGAGACCATCGCCGCATGGGGCATCGCCGTCGTGCACTCTGCCTTCAACATCGCGGCTACCCTCATCCTTCTCCCCTTTGCGAATGTTCTGGAAAGGCTGGCCATCCTCACCATCCCCGACGACGCCCAGAAAGAGAGCTTTGCCCTGCTGGACGATCGTCTGCTGAACACCCCCGCTGTGGCGGTGGCCCGCGCCCGTTCTGCCACCGCTGATATGGCCGAGCTGGCCCGTGTGGGCGTCATGCAGGCCATGAGCCTGACCCATACATGGGACGACACGCTGGCCCAGAAGGTCCGGGACGAGGAGAGCAAGGTGGACCAGTACGAGGACGCACTCGGCACCTATCTGGTCAAGCTCTCCAGCCGTGAGCTGAATCACGCAGACAGCCAGAGCGTGAACACCCTGCTCCACACCATCAGCGATTTCGAGCGCATCAGTGACCATTCCGTGAACCTTCTGGAATCTGCACAGGAGATGCACACCAAAGAGATCAACTTCTCCGCCGATGCCCGCGAGGAGCTGCAGGTGCTTGAGGATGCCGTGCAGGACGTGCTGAACCGCACCACCGACGCCTTCCGCAAGGACGACCTGCATCTGGCCAGCAAGGTGGAGCCTATGGAGACCGTCGTGGACGAGCTGGTGCGCGCCATCAAGGCGCGTCATGTCGCCCGTCTGCAGGCCGGCAGCTGCTCCATCGAGTACGGTTTCGTGCTGGAGGATCTGCTGACCAATTACGAGCGCGTCTGCGACCACTGTAGCAACGTGGCCGTCGCCCAGATCGAGGTGGCGCAGGACAGCTTCGACACCCACGCCTATCTCAACGACCTGCGCAGCGGCCATGCCTCCACCAAGGAGAGCGAGCAGTTCCAGCGCCGTCTGAACCGCTACCGCGAGCGCTACCTCTTCCCCGATGAGGCTGCTCCGGATGAAACGGAGGATAAACAGGCATGATCTATATTGTAGAAGACGATGCAGCCATCCGTGAATTGGAACAATATGCATTGCAGTCCAACGGCTACGAGGCCGTGGGCTTTGAGTCCTCGGAGCCGTTCTGGCAGGCCGTCCACACCACGCTGCCGGAACTGGTCATCCTGGACGTGATGCTCCCCGGTGAGGACGGCTTCTCCATCCTGAAAAAGCTGCGCGCCGCCCCTTCCCTGCGGCGTCTGCCCATCATCATGATAACGGCCAAGTCCAGCGAGCTGGACACGGTGCGCGGCCTTGACTGCGGCGCAGATGACTACATCACCAAGCCCTTCGGCATCATGGAGTTCCTGAGCCGGGTGCGTGCAGCACTCCGCCGGGCTGAGCCGGAGGCACGGCCCAACGTCTACAGCTTCCGGGAGATCCTTCTCGACAACGCCCGCCACAGCGTCACCGTCAGCGGCACGCCGGTAGAGCTGACCTACAAAGAGTACAGTCTGCTCCGGCTGCTGCTGGAGAATACGAATCTCGTCGTCACCCGTGAGACCATCCTGCAGGTAGTGTGGGGCACCGACATCTCGGTGGAGAGCCGGACGGTGGATATGCACATCCGCACCCTGCGCAAGAAGCTGGGCGATGCCGGAAAGTACATCTGCACGGTGCGGAAGGTCGGTTACAAGCTGACCGACAGCGAGGAGGAGCTTGAGCAATGAAACCACGCAGCATGGAAGAAAAAATAAGCTATCTGCTGTTTTTGATGGGCTTTGCCGGCCTGCTGTGCACCGCTGCGCTCTGCATTTTTGTGTTTCACAAGGCTTTCCGTGCACAGGCGTGGACAGCCCTCGAGCGAGAGGCCGATCTCGTGGCCGCCGGCTGTGCGCAGGTGGACGACCCCAGCCAGCTGGAAACTTATGTGGACGGCTCGCTGCGCATCACCCTTATCGCGTCGGACGGCAGCGTGCTCTTCGAGTCTGCGACGGACCAGCCGATGGAGAATCATCTGCGCCGCCCTGAGATCCAGCAGGCCATGAAGAGCGGCGTCGGCCGTGACTGCCGCGACTCCCAGACGATGGGCTATGAGACTTATTATTACGCCATGCTGCTGCCCAACGGGGACATCCTCCGTGTGGCGCAGGACTCCGAGACCATCTGGTCCATCTATGATGCTGCCCTGCCCGCCATCGTTCTGAGCTGCTTTCTGATGATGGGTGCCGCTGCCATCATCGCTGGGCTGCTGACTAAGAGCCTCGTTCAGCCTGTGCTGAAGATGACCGACGACCTTGACCACATTCAGGAGAATGTTCCCTACAAAGAGCTGATCCCCTTTGCGGAGAGCATCCATTCCGACCGGATGCTGCGGGAAAACAACGAGAAGATGCGGCAGGAGTTCACGGCCAACGTCAGCCACGAGCTGAAGACGCCTCTGACCAGCATTTCCGGCTATGCCGAGCTGATCGAGACCGGGATCGCTAAGCCCGAGGACACCCCGGATTTTGCCCACAAGATCCATGTAGAGGCCAGCCGGATGATCCAGCTGGTCAACGATATTCTCCAGCTCTCGAACCTCGACAATGTCAGCGAGACGGGGGCTTCCCCCACCATGGAGACGGTCGATCTTCTGGATGTGGCCCGGGAGTGTGTGGAGCGCCAGAAGGTCAACGCCCGCCGCTCTTACATCTCCCTGACCTACCTCGGCGAGAGCGCCCCCGTGACGGGCAGCCGGAGCCTGCTGGATGAGCTGTGCCAGAACCTCTGCGACAACGCCATCCGCTACAACCGTCCCGGCGGCAAGGTCCAGATCATCACGGCCCGCACCCGGGACGGCCACTGCACCCTGACCGTGAAGGACAATGGCATCGGCATCCCGAAGGAGGCGCAGGCCAGCGTCTTTGAGCGCTTCTACCGGGTGGACAAGAGCCGCAGCAAGGCCACCGGCGGCACCGGTCTGGGTCTGGCCATCGTCAAGCACATTGCCCGCATCCATAACGCCCGCATCAAGCTGGATAGCGCCGTGAACGAGGGAACGACCATCACCGTTATCTTTGAGTCTGTAAATTCTTAAAACTGCATAAGCCTTACGTCTGCCCGGATCTCCGGGCAGACGTTTTTTGTTGTGAGGCCAAGATCTCCGTCCCGCAGGGCCTGATAGGCCCCGAGGCCGGAAATATCCAGCCCCAGCGTCCAGCAGCGGCGGATGGTATCCTCGCAGAGTGTTTTCAACTCCTTCTCCGCGTCCGGGGGCAGCTCACCTCGGGCGAGAGCATTCACCCGGAGAAGAAAACCCTCCCCTTCCCGCTCCACGCCGCAGAAAGCCCGGTGCAGGCGGAGCGTCCCCGCGCCCAGCATAAAGCGGTGCTCCCCGGCAGTCGTCCGGCTCCTGCCCTGCAGCAGCAGCGCCATCTCCGCCTGCGCTTCGGTCAGCTGAGCGGTCTGCTCTGGGGTCACGACGAGAGCCTCGGGCCTGCAGTGTGCCCCCTCCTCGTCCAGCTCCACGATGGGCAGGACGAAGCCGCCGCCCTGCTCATACAGCCGGGGCGCGGAAGGAGCGGAATTTTTCACGCATTGCAGGAGATTTTCGGGCAGGACATCCGACGCCCCGGCCCGCTCTTCCAGCGTCTCCACCAAAAAGCCCGCCCCGAACATCCGGGACGCCAGCCTCCCGCAGGGCTGATGCAGGAACAGCTCCTCACAGACAGGCAGCGCACGCCGCACCGAGTCCTGCTCGACAAAAAGATATTCGCAGAGCCGCCAGTCCGCCCGCTGAGGCAGGGCTTTTTCGGCGGCAGCGATGGCAGCGGAAAGCTGTGGGCCGCGGCCCACGCAGAGGCGGATGGCGGCTTCGGCCTCGGAGGAATCGGCGGAGGCCTCCGGGAACTGGTACAGCAGGCCCACCGTCCAGCTGTCGTCCTTCGTTTCGACGAGAAGGGTGCGGATCATGCTTTTCTCGGTATTGTCCCAGTGGAGAAAAAGGCAGAGCCAGACGGTCAGCACGCCTGCGGCCAGAAGCTGCAGCCCTTTCCGGCGGCTCATCGTGCAGCCTCCGCGCCAGCTGTGCCCGAGGGCCGCCCGGCAAGCCGCTCACAGAGCAGCCGCGCTGTGTGGACAAGAAAACAGAGACGAAAGACCGCCGCCGCCAGCCAGAGGAGCAGGAATGCGGCATCGAAGCGGGAGATGCCCCCGAAGCTCCACGCCCGCAGAAGCTCATAGCCCGGATAGCCCTGCGGCGCACCAAACAAAAGTGCCAGCCCCAGCGTATAGCCGGAAGAAATGATTGCAGGGATGAGCGGAAGCCACGGCGCTGATTTTCGACTGATCTTCGAAGCATTTTTACCCGCACAAAGAAGCGGGAACGAGAAATATTCGGGGTAAAAAAACGCATCCGGCAATGCGAACGACCTGCCTGCCTCGCCCATCACGAGATTCTGCCATTCCAGCTGACCTGCCAGCCCCAGCAGGCAGAATAAGCTCCCCAGCACCACGAATGCCCCGAGGACGGCGGCCATCCGGTCATACAGCTCACAGCCGAGGCTCCACCCTGCCCAGAGAAAGAACGGCAGCAGACCGATGAAGGCCATAGACGCAAACTGTTCCCAGCAGGCTTGTTGGAGCATTGCAGCTGTCCGGACAAGTTCGAAGAGATACCAGAGCAGAAAGACGGCACAGATGCACTTTCCTGCAAAGCCCGGGCGGTTCAGACGGGAGGCGTTGACCGAGACGAGCGCGGCAAGGAGCACGAAGGCCGCTGCCGCCAGTACATTGCTCAGCAGGACGGCGCGGACGGAGCCGGTCTGCCCTGCCCCGAAGATGGCGCGGCCCAGCTCTGCCGCCGCGACGCTGAGTGTCAGCGTCTGGGCCGAGAATGTCTGCTTTTGCTGCATTCAGGAACCCCTCCTTTGCCAGATGGTGAATGGGCGGCGGGACAGCGCCCGGTAGTTGCGGCGGATGATACCATCCCCTGAAAAGACAACGCTCGAAAGGTAGGGCACCCCCATCGCGGAGAGGGACGTCAGCGCCGCCAGCACCCCCAGAGCCGCGCACACCAGCCCCACCGGCCCGGCCAGACCCGCCGCCAGCGTGACACCCAACCGCAGCAGGGTGGCAGGCTCGTACAGCGAGGGGGTGACGAAGACGGAGATGGCCGTGATGCTGGCCACGAGGATGACCGGTGTGCTCATCAGCCCGGCCCCGACGGCGGCATCGCCGATGATAAGCGCTGCCACAAGACTCACCGAATGGCCCAGCGTCTGGGGCATCCGAAGCCCTGCCTCCCGAATGATCTCCAGCAGGAGGATGACCAGCAGCATCTCCGCGAACAGCGGAAGCGGCGTGGCCTTTTCCGCCGCCTCGATTTTATAGAGCAGCTGAGGCGGGATAAGCTCGGGCAGGTAGACTGCGAGACAGACGAAGACCCCCGGCAGGAAGATGCTGAGGTAGAACGAACCATATTTCAGGATGCGCAGGAAGGACGAAAAGAGCGCCGTAGTCGCGTAGTCGTCGAGGCAGTCGAAATTTTCGCAGAAGAGGGAGGGCAGCACCAGCGCCGAGGGACTGCCGTTGACTAAAACAACGATCTTCCCTTCGCAGAGCTTTGCCGCAGCGGAGGCCGGGCGCTCGGTGTAACTCACCGGAGCGAACAGCCGACATCTGGCCGGGAAAAGCCACGGCACGAAGTAACTGGAATCCAGCAAAAGCTCCGGCTTTGCCTCTTGGAGGGTCCGGCGCACCCGGGCCACCGCCTGCCTGCTGGCTCTGTCCCTGCAATAGCAGATGGCGTACTCGGTCTTCATGGCACAGTCGGCCTGTGCCGTCTCCATCACAAGGGTGTCGGTGCGGATAAGGCGGCGCAGCAGGCTCAGATTGACCCGCAGAAGGTCGGCGAAGCCCTCCCGGGAGCCGCGCAGGTTTCCTTCTCCGGAGGGTTCCTCCACCGACCGGGACTTGAGGCCCTGCACCGAGAAGACGATGCCCTTTTTGCACCCATCCAGCAAAAGCACCGCCATGCCGGCGGTCAGGCGGCGGACGAGGTCCTCCATCTCCTTGACCGGACTGTTCTCGGCGGGCAGACCGGAGTGGTACATCAGAAGTTCATAGACCTGTGCGCCGCTGTGGGCCAGCCGCTCCGGCTCGAGGCCGGGCGTATGACGGGTGGCAGCGTCCAGCAGGAGCGCCCAAAGCGCCTCGAGGCTGGCCATGTTGTCGAAGAGCACGATGGCCCCCGGGCAGTGATAAAGCTCGATGCGCTTGGCATAAAAATCCGCCGAAGCGCCAAACCTAGCGTTGAGCGCCTCCAGATTCTCATCCAGCAACGAGGAAAGCTGCAGCATACGGTATCCCCCTTTGCCTGCCAGTATTCCCCCGTCGGAGTCGCTTATTCAACCCACAAGGAGGGCCTTCTGTGAAGCTTCTGATTTTCCGCACCCTGCTCATTTACCTCTGCGTCCTTTTCGCCATGCGGCTGATGGGCAAGCGTCAGCTGGGCGAGCTGCAGCCCGAAGAGCTGGTGTCCACCATCCTCATCTCTAATCTGGCGTCCATCTCCATCGAGTCGGAGGAAGTGCCGGTGACGGCCAGCCTCATACCCCTCTTCCTCATTGCAGCTCTGGAGCTGCTGGGGTCAGCGCTGAGCTTTCGCAGCCAGAAATTTTTCAATCTGATGTCCGGCCGCCCCAAGACGGTCATTCTGGATGGACAGATCGACCAGAATGCTCTGCGCACCCTCCGACTGACCACAGCCGACCTAATGGAGGCCCTGCGGGGCAAGAATATCTTCGACCCCCGGGACGTCTCCTACGCCGTGGTCGAGACGAACGGCAGTCTCTCGGCAGCGCTCCGCCCCGAAAAGGAGACGGCCACCCTCGCTGACCTGCGGCTGAAGGTCGAGCACAGCCACGCCACCATCCCCTTCGTGCTGGACGGCCAAGTCCTCGAGGACAACCTCCAATGGTGCGGCAAGGACAGAAGCTGGCTCGAGCGGACCGCGCAGGCCAACACCCTGCTGCCGGAAGAGATCCTGCTTCTGGTCGGCAACGAGACGGAGGATTATTTTCTGCTGAAAAAAGAGAGCCGCCGCAAGGGCAGCTCCCGGTGAGAGGTACGGAATGAAACGGATCTATGCGTGTCTGTGCATCGTGGCAGTGCTGCTGAGCATCGCCTTCTACAGCAGTTGGCGGGTGCAGAAATTTGCCGAGGATATTTCGGATGACATCGACGACGCCGTGGAGGCCCTCCGGGACGAGGACCTTCCTGCCGCACGGCAGGCTCTGGCCAAGGGAGCAAAGCTCTGCGACGAGATGCGGGAAGGGATGAACCATCTTCTCCGCACGCAGGACTTCACGGAACTGGAGAGCGCTCTCCGCGCCGCCGACGGCCACCTCGAGATGAATGCTCCCGAGGAAGCCCTCGGCGAACTGCGCCGGGCACAGGTTCAGGTGGAAACTCTGGAATGGCTTTCCCGGAGATTCGTTTAATTAAATCTCCTAGACCCGTTTTTATTTCGTGTAATCTTCGTTATCTGAAATTTATTTGCCCTAGCCCGTCGAGAAATAAGAGCTATAAACCGGATTTTATGCAGAGGGTTTCCACAATTTTAATCGATTCATCATTCGTTTTTCTATATGGAATGCCTCGTTCAGAAATCATCGTCCTCCATCTGTACCCTATATAGATTTTTATATAGGGCATCTTCGGCAATTTCCCAAAGGCCCTTCCCGTCCGGATACAGCGTGCACAAAAAAGCGCCTCACCCCCTGCCCTGCGGCAGAGAATGAGGCGCTTATGGCTTTGGAGCCAGATTATTTCTTGCGGTCGCCCATCAGCTTTTTCAGCTCATTGAAGAAGCTTTCGACGTCCGCGAACTGCTGGTAGACCGAGGCAAAGCGGACATAGGCCACCTCGTCGATCTTTTTCAGCTCCTGCATGGTCAGTTCAC
>OHJG01000927.1_pt1 | contig 11124 bp, 7 predicted proteins | sample 1568481 | NCBI WGS metagenome assembly OHJG01 (sample SAMEA3879505, study PRJEB24766) | human gut metagenome | biome: human-associated habitat; feature: feces | place: USA | collected 1985/1987
GGGACTTGCCGGGCTTGAACACGATGCTGCGGGAAGCAGCGATGGTGATGGGCTCGCGAGTGCGGGGGTTGATGCCCTGACGCTCGGCGCGCTCACGCACCTCAAAGGTGCCGAAACCGGAAATGGTGATCTTTTCACCCTCGGTCATTGCCTTGCCCAGTGCCTCAAAAACAGCGCTGACAGCCTGCTCTGCGCTCTTCTTGCTCATTTCGGTGTTTGCCGCAACCTGTGCGATCAAGTCGGTCTTGGTCATATTATTTGCCTCCATCTGATTTGTCTTAAATTCTCTCGTTCTATCGGAGCAGGTCATTCGACCTGAGTACCGCTTTGTTCCTGTTCCAGACACTGCTGTGCAAAGCGCTTGGATGCAAAGGTCAGTGCTTCCTCTGCATCCACCCCTGCAAGCCGGGCGGCGTTCACTGCTGCAAACAGCAGCTGGCCTGCGGCCTCCCGCTTTGCGGCTTCCTCTGCCTTGGCAAAGGCCTGCACGGCGGCTTCCAGCTGATGCTGCGCTGCGGCTGCGTCCTGCTGCCCAAGGCCATGCCCGGCGGCACGCTTTTGCAGCTTCTGCGCCCGCATGAGCGCGGGCAGCGTAGCGGGCACGGTGGCCAGCTCGTCCGCAAGGGTAGTGCGCCCCTTTTCCTTATTTTTGAGCGCATCCCAGCCATTTATACCGGCGTTTTCCGCTGCGGAGGACGCAAAGATGTTGGGATGCCGGAACACCAGCTTTTCGCAGACGTTGCGGCACACATCCTCAAAGGTAAAGCGTCCCCGCTCTTCCTCCATGGCGGCGTGGAACACCACCTGCATCAGCACGTCTCCCAGTTCCTCCCGGAGCAGAACGGCATCATCTGCGTCAATGGCCTCCAGCGCCTCGCAGGTCTCTTCCAGAAAGTTTTTGCGGATGGACGCATGGGTCTGCACCTTATCCCACGGGCAGCCGTTTTCCGGGTCCCGCAGGATGCGAATCACCTGCAGCAGCTGCTCCGCCGTATAGGGCGGCTGTGGGTTCCAGTCCAGCACACGTTCCATCTCCTTTTGAAAAGATACTGTAAATTGTACCGCAGCTGTTGCGGTTTTTCAAGCAAAAAGCCGCAATTTTCCAGCATTTTTCATGGTTTTCTGCGCTTTTCACAAAAACAGGACGGTGTCCTGTGGGGGATACCGCCCTGTTGCAGCTTTTTCCGGTTACCGGCTTACAGCTGTGCGCCGCACTTATTGCAGAACAGTGCATCGTCCGAGACGGGCGCGCCGCACTGCGGGCAGGTCTTGCGGGCAGGCTGAGCGGGCTGTTCCGGGGCAGCTTCTTCTGCCTCCTCCATGGGGGCTTCGTAGTCCACCTCGGCGGCTTCGGCCGGGGTCAAGGTAGCCTTCAGGCGGGTGATCTCCTGCTCAATGGTATCGATCATCTCGATGTATTTATCCACCAGCGGCTGGTTTTCCTCCTTGCCCTTGGCAAGACTGTACACCAGTGCACCCAGCTGACGCTGTGCCTTGAGCAGCTTGCCCTGCTCGTTGACCAGCAGCGCCTGCGTCTTGCCCTTTTCAGCCAGATCCATGGCAGCGTTCTTGCCCTTTTCGGCATATTCCAGACCTATCGCTTTGATCTTGTTAAAATCCATAAAAGACACCTCTCTTATTCTGGCAGCATTCTCTGCAGACTGCGGCGCACAGTGCGCCATACCGGAGTCGTATTCCCATTATAGCGCAGCGTTATGGCAATTGCAACGAATGCACCGCAATTTTTACAGTTTGGTGCCGGTTTGGAAACAAATTTTACGCATTTTTCACTTGTCAGGTGCGGCTGCCGTAGAACTCGCACAGCATACTGTCGGCGGGCAGCAGTTCCAGCGGCAGCGGATCCACCTGCTCAAAGCGGCGGGCGGTCTCGTCCCACAGCTCGGCGTTGTGGCCCTCCAGCGTAAACTGACGGCGCACCTCGCCCAGCAGCCGGGAGATCAGTCCCAGCTCGTAGGTAAAGGAGGTGTCCAGCAGAAAATCCGCGGTGGTCTTGAAGCCCTTGATATACCGCGTTTCACCGTCCAGCACCCTGTCCCACATGGAAAGGGTCTTGGCGGGGCTGCGGCCGCGGGCTGCGGCATCCCGCAGGGTGCGGCGGCACAGGCGGATATCCTGCGTATTGATGACCCGGCGGCCGTCAATGCAGTACTCTTCCCGCAGACCGGCGTAGATGCGGTAGATTTGGTCATCCGGCACAAGGCCGGTCAGTTCCGGGTTGAGGGCATGGATGCCCTCAACGATGCACACACCGCCCTGCAGGTCGATGGGTTCCACCGCGGCAGCGCGCTGCTCGGTGGCAAAATCGTAGATGGGCAGTTCGGTCTTGCCGGTCTCGCTGAGCTGGTGCAGGCACTGCTTGATGAGGGGCAGATCCAGCGTTTCAAGGCTTTCGTAGTCCAGCGTGCCGTCCGGCATTTTGGGGTAGTAGGCAGCGCCTTTAAAAAAATTGTCCAGACTGACCACCTGCGCCGGGGTGCCCTGCTGTACCAAGGCCTTTGCCAGACAGTGGGCGCTGGTGGTCTTACCGCTGGCCGAGGGGCCGGTCAGCATAACGATTTTTGCCCCGGAGCCGCGCACCTTCTGGGCTGCATACTGCACCCGCCGGGCGTAGCTGTTCTCGCTCAGCTGTGCCAGCGCCTGCGGACTGCGGGCTGCTACGTTATACAGGTCTACTTCAACCAGTCGTTTCGGTACCCAGATTGTGATCATAAAACTCAGCCACTCCTTTTTTCCGTTCCAGTACCTCCGCAAAGCGCTGGATATACTCGTTCGGATACTTAAAATTGAAGATGCGCTGCATCCGTTTGCCTCCATCGGCCACCAGTTTGGTACTGCCGCCCGCACCGGCCGAAAGGATGGTCTGGACTTCCTCCATGATATAGATATTATAGTAACCCTCGTGACCCGGCTTGCACCAGCCCACGTTTTCCAGATTTTGCAGCGTATTCTTCTGCCGGTAAAGGTAATAGGGGCGGTAGCCCGCCTCGGCCAGCAGATGACACTTTTCCAGCATGGCGGCTACGTCCGCGTAGTCGTTTTCCTTCTGGTCCTCGATGACGATGCGGGACGCCCGCTTGAGGGTAAGGGTGTGGACGGTGATATTCTCCGGCTGCAAGGCAATGGCCTGCCGCAGGCTGTGCTCAAAGCCCTCCACCGTATCTCCGGGCAGACCGGCAATGAGGTCCATGTTGATGTCCTCGTGCCCGGCGCGGCGGGCATCGGCATAGCAATCCAGAATGTCCTGTGCCGAGTGCTTGCGGCCAATGTTTGCCAGCACCGCGTCCGAGAAGGTCTGGGGGTTGATGGAGATGCGGGTAGCGCCGTATTCCTTGATGACCGCCAGCTTTTCAGCGTCGGTGCAGTCCGGACGGCCAGCCTCTACGGTATATTCTACGACCTTGCTCAGGTCAAAATTCTCCCGCACAGTGCCCATGAGTTGCCGCAGCTGGGCTGCGGAAAGGCTGGTGGGGGTGCCGCCGCCGATGTAGATGCTGCATAACGTCAGCCCGGCACGCTCGGCCTGCACCCGGATCTCTGCTACCTCTTTGCACAAGCAGTCCACATAGGGCTGCACCATCTTGCGGTCGCGGTCCAGATTGCAGCTGACAAAGCTGCAGTAGCTGCACCGGGAAGGACAGAACGGGATGCCGATATACAGACTGTACGTCTTGGGCGCACTGCCCAGCTGCAAGATCGGCTCCTGCAGGTCGGCAATTTCCTTCGCCATTGCGTATTTTTGCTCCGAGCAGTCAAACCGCTGCAAAAAGAAGCGGTCGATCTGCTCTGCGCTCCACCCGGCGGCGCGCTTATCGTGGATCAGCCGCACCGGGCGCACACCGGTCATCTTGCCCCAAGGCGGGCGGATGCCCGTCCACTGGCGCAGCAGGTCATAAGTCAGGCTGGCAAGGGCAAACTCCGGGGTTTCGCCGCCCTGCTCCGCCGGCAGCGGCAGCGGGGCCTCCAGCATTTTGCTCTTTTCCCCCTGCCGCACCAGCACCCGCAGACCGGTATCGGTCTTTTCTGCCCACAGGCAGTCCTCAGCAGGCTCCGGCGGGGTCAGGGTCAAGGGTGCCATGGGGTAAAACAGGCGGGCAAGATGCTCCACCTCGTACCCGGAGGGCAGCCCAGTGATATAGATATTCATGTCGTTCTCTCTTTAAAAAATGTCGTTGCCGCCGCGCAGGGCGCTGCGGATATAGTAGTTGTTGTCCAGCTCCGCGCCAAAGGTAGAAAATTCGCCGTGGCCGGGCAGCACCTGTGTTTCGCGGGGGATGGGCAGCTGTGCCAGCTTGCGCAGGCTGTCTGCCATCTGTGCGCTGCTGCCGCCCTCAAGGTCGGTGCGGCCGATGCTGCCGGCAAACAGCGTATCGCCGCAGAACAGATGCTCACCGCACAGCAGCACCACGCTGCCGGGGGTGTGGCCGGGGGTGTGCCACGCGGTAAAACGCAGTTCGTCCACCGCGATCTGCTCGCCTTCCGTGTAGCCGCAGTCCGCAGCGGAAAGCGGGTACATCCGGTCGCCGGCAAGGTCTGCCTTTTCACAGTAGAGGGTGGCGTTCCACTCTGCTTTCAGCGCAGCCGCACTGCCCACATGGTCGTAGTGGCCGTGGGTGCACAGGATAGTGGTAAGGGTAGCGTTGTGCTGCTTTAAGATTTCGTCGTAGCTGTGCACCTCTGCCGCCGGGTCGATGACCACGGCATGACCTGCATCGGAGATGAGCAGAAAGGTGTTGGTATACAGCGGCGGTGCCGCAGGAATGTGAAAACCTTGCATCGTTACTCCTTCTTTTTCCACTCGTCGGTATCAATGATGATGGTGCAGGGGCCCTCGTTCACCAGCGACACCTGCATATGGGCACCGAACTCACCGTGCTGCACGTCCTTGAGGCCGTGCTTAGCCATCTCGGCAAGGAACAGCTCGTAGGCATCCACCGAGAGAGGCGGCTTTGCAGCCTTGATAAAGCTGGGACGGTAGCCCTTTTTGGTGTCACCGTAAAGGGTGAACTGGCTGACCACCAGCGCGGAATAGCCCAGATCCCGGGCGCTCAGGTTCAGCTTGCCCTCCGCATCCGGGAAAATGCGCAGACCCGCGCATTTATCGGCAAGCTTGGGCACGATGTCCAGCGTGTCGGTATCCTTGACTCCCAACAGGATCATGATTCCCGGCCCGATAGCGCGGGGTTCGCCGCCTTCCACCCGCACACTGGCGGAGGAAACGGCCTGAATGACTGCTCGCATTGCGTTAACTCCTTGTCACCTTGAGCACGTCCCGCACCTTGGAAAGGCGCGCCACCACACGGTTGAGGTGCTCGGTATTGTTGATGCCGATGGTCAGGCTGACCACGGCGCAGTTGTTTTCTACCTGACGGGCGTTCATAGCATAGATGGGCACCCGGATATCGGCCAGTGCGCTGAGCACGTCCTGCAGCAGCTCGTTGCGGTTCAGGGCAATGATCTCCAGCCCGGCCTTGTAGCTGTCCTTGACGCTGTCTGCCCAGTAGGCCTTGACCCAGCGGGGAGCATTGGAGGGGTCCTTCATGCTGGCAACGGCGTTGGCGCAGGTCTGCTTGTGGATGGAAACGCCGAAGCCGCGGGTGATAAAGCCCACGATGGGGTCGCCGGGCAGCGGGCTGCAGCACTTGGCAAACTTGATGGGGGTGTTATCAAAGCCCTCCACCACCACGCCGTCGGTGGCGTGCACGCGGCTCAGGTCTACCTTGGGCAGATCCTCCACCGACTTATTCTCCTCGGCCTCGGCAGCCTTGAGCTTCTGCCACTCTTCCTTGAGCTTTGGCAGGCAGTTGGCAATGGTCATGCCGCCGTAGCCGATGGCGGCGTACAGCTCCTCGGCGTTGTTCTGGCGCATCCGGCGAGAACAGCCGTCGATAAAGGCATCCAGCTGGTCGTCCGGGATGAGGATCATCTCGCGGCGCAGCTCCTTGGACAAGGCGTCCCGTCCCTGCTGGATATTCTCTTCCCGGCGCATCTTCTTGAACCAGTTGCGGATCTTGCTCTTGGCTTCGCTGGTGCGCACGATCTTGAGCCAGTCGCGGCTGGGGCCTTTATCTGCCGGGCCCAGCAGCACCTCGATGATCTCGCCGGTAGCCACCACATGGTCGATGGGCACCATGCGGTTGTTCACCTTGCAGCCCACCATGCGGTTGCCCACCGCCGAATGGATGGCGTAGGCAAAGTCGATGCAGGTAGCGCCGGTGGGCAGGTTGATGACATCGCCCTTGGGGGTAAAGGCGAACACCTCTTCCGGCAGAAGGTCGCTCTTCAGGTCATGGAGCAGGTTGCCGGAATCCTCGCTCAGGCGCTGGTTCTCCAGCAGCTGGCTGACCCACGCCAGACGGTCGTCCAGCTTATCGTGGCCTTCGCGGCCCTCCTTGTACTTCCAGTGGGCGGCAACGCCGTACTCGGCCTGCTCGTCCATTTTGCGGGTGCGGATCTGCACCTCAAAGGGGATGCCCTCGTGCCCGATGACGGTGGTGTGCAGGCTCTGGTAGCCGTTGGGCTTGGGGGTGGAGATATAATCTTTAAAGCGGTTGGGCAGCGGGTGGTACATATCGTGGATGAGACCAAGGGTACTGTAACACTCGGCCAGAGAATCCAGAATGACTCGTACCGCGTAGATATCGTAGATTTCGTCAAAGGACTTGTTCTGCATGATGGTCTTGCGGTAGATGCCGTAGATGCTCTTGACCCGGCGCTTGATGGTGGCACCCTCGATGCCGCTTTCCACCAGACGGCGCTCAATGACGCCGGAAACCTTGATCAAAAACTCCTCACCGGAGCGCTCGCTGAGCATCCGGCTGATCTCGGAATAGCCCACAGGATCCAGATAATGCAGGCTGCGATCCTCCAGCTCCTCCTTGACGTTCAAAATGCCAAGGCGGTTGGCGATGGGGGCGTACACCTCCATGGTTTCGCGAGCCTTATCGCGGCGCTTCTGCTCCGGCCATGCGTCGCCGGTGCGCATATTGTGCAGCCGGTCGCACAGCTTGATGATCATCACACGCACGTCCCGGCTCATAGCCAGCAGCATCTTGCGCAGGTTCTCGGCCTGCAATTCTTCAATATTGGAGAACTGGATCTTGGTCAGCTTGGTCACGCCGTCCACCAGCAGTGCCACTTCCTCGCCAAAGGCGGCTTTCAGGTCGTCCAGCGTGGTGGGGGTATCCTCCACCACGTCGTGCAGCAGGGCGGCGGCGATGCTCTCGGTGTCCATGCCGAGGTCCAGCACGAGGCGGGCCACAGCCAGCGGGTGGCAGATATAGGGCTCGCCGCTGCGGCGGCACACGCCGTTATGGGCGTTATTGGCCAGCTCGTAGGCCTTTTGGATCATCTCCATATTGTAGGCCTTGCCGCTGGCCTGAATGGCCTCGCACAACTTTTCCCACGTTACGATCTCCGGGCGCACCTCAGAGGGCAGCGCCCCCTCCGGTGCGTCTGCCAGCAGTGCCGTAGCAGCTACGGTGGCGGTCTCCTGCACCGGCTGGTGCAGATGGGTCTTGGCAGAGTAGCCGTCCTCGTCCCGTACCGGAGCCGGGACCGGGGCAGTATTTTTCTTTCCCTCAGGCATTTATAGTTCCTCCAGACATTTCAGGATGGGGGCATCGCCAAGGTTCTTTTTGCCTGCTGTCGGCACCAGCTCCCAGAACTTTGCCCCGCCTTTTTCCGCTGCGGTGATCAGCCCCACCTGCTCCAAAGCGGCAACTGCCACCAGCGTTTTGCCGGTCTGCTCCTCGCCCAGCTTTGCGCACAGGGGCTGCAGATCCTCGGCGTGCCAGCGGCGGGACTGCAATTCCCGGTACACGGCAATGATATCCGTGCGGGCGGGGGCGATCTGTTTCTTTTGTTCATCGGTCAGGGGGGTGCCCCGGCGCAGTGCCTGCACCAGTGCAGCCTGCCGTGCCAGCTCTGCGCCCAGCCCTGCCGGGTGCAGGTCGATGATGCGGCCGGAGAGCTGCGCGCCCCGGGCGGACTCGTAGACCGAAAGGTTCAGCGCTGCGTCCACCACATCGCCCAGCGCGTAGGGCAGCTGCTCGGCGGGCATCCCGAACCAGACGGCGTACAGGCAGCTATTGCCCTGCCGCAGCCGCAGGCGGCTGTGCCGCCCCTCCGATACCGGGTATACGCCGTCCACCACGGCGCTTTGCAGCAGGAACACCGGGGTGGGGTTCTCCGCCCCGTAGGGTGCCAGCTGATCCAGATGCCGCACGCATTCCACCGTGATACGATCCAGATGGATGGCTACATCACAGGTAAGCGGCGGGGTGTGCAGCACCGGGCAGCCCACTCGTTCAGGCGGCGGCGCAGCTGGGGCAGGTTTTCTTCCCGGACGGAAAGTCCCGCCGCCATGGCATGACCGCCGTAGCGCACCAGAAGGTCGGCACAGGAGCCGATGCAGGCGTGCAGGTTAAAGCCCTGCACGCTGCGCCCGCTGCCCTTGCCCTCGCCGTGCTCGTCAATGGTGACCACGATGACCGGGCGGCCGGTGCGCTCCACCAGCCGGGAAGCCACGATGCCAATGACACCGGGATGCCAGTCCCGTCCCCACAGCAGCATGATGCGGTCATCCAGACGCTCGGGCTGCTGTTCCAGCAATTCCTCGGCAGCTTTGAAAATCTGCTGCTCAGTCTCCTGCCGGTGAGCGTTGATCTCGTTCAGCTTGTGCGCCAGTTCCTCGGCCCTGTCCGGGTCCTCGCAGAGCACCAGCTGCAAAGCGGTAACGGCGTTATCCATGCGGCCTGCCGCGTTGATGCGGGGCGCGATGGCGTAGCTGATATTTTCGGCGGTGATAGGCTTGCCCGCAAGGCCGACTTCCTCTAAAAGTGCCCCAAAGCCGGGGCGGTCGGTCTGTTGCAGCTGCCGCAGCCCGGCCTTGACAAGGGTGCGGTTCTCCCCCACCAGCGGCATCACGTCCGCCACAGTACCCACGGCGGCAAGGTCGCCGCAGTAATCCAGCATTTCCTCCGGCGGGCAGCCGTCCAGCGCGGCACAAAGTTTGAAGGCCACGCCCGCGCCGCACAGACCCTTGAAGGGGCTGTGGTCGTCCTCCCGGCGGGGGTCCACCACGGCCACGGCCTTGGGCAAAGTCTCCGGCGGCAGATGGTGGTCGGTGATGATCAGGTCCATACCCAGCGAAGCCGCAAAGTCGGCCTCCTCCACGGCAGAGATGCCGTTATCCACCGTCACGATGAGAGTGCAGCCTTTGTTGTGCATGGACTGGATGGCGTTTTTGGACAGGCCGTAGCCGTCCCCCTCGCGGCTGGGCAGCATACACTTGACGGTCGCGCCCATGCCCTTGAGGTGCTGGTACAGCAGGGCGGTGGCGGTCACGCCGTCCACATCGTAATCGCCAAAAACCGCGATGGTCTCGCCGTTGTCAATGGCCTGCCAGATGCGCTGACAAGCGGCGTCCATGTCGGTCAGCAGGGCAGGGTCGGAAAGTTCCTCCTCCCCTGCCAGCAGAGTCAGCGCCTCGGCGGGGTCGGTGATGCCCCGGGCGGCAAGGATGCCCGCCAGCAGGGCGTTTTCCTTTTGCTGCGCAGCCAGCACGGCCTTATATTTTTCGTCTGACCATGGCGCTTCGTCCATGGTCTGCTCTTCCAGCTGTGCCGCCGCCTGTTCGGCAATGGCGGCAGTCAGTTCCCGCACAGCGGCGCGGTCCAGCGGTTTTTGTTCCCAAGCACGGTAGGTCATTCAAATTCCCTCCCGGTCAGGCCATCGTTGGCCAGCATTCCCTGCAAGGCGGCGATCTCGGAAGAAATATCCATGGCTACGTCCGAAAGCAGATTGTTATACAGGTTCTCATACGCCTGATTCAAGGTATGCAGGATGCCCGCGATATCCCGGCGGATGGTCTCGGCGTTTTCGCCCTGCTGCCCCTGCACATCGTTATAGGTGTGCAGCAGCTTGAGGGTGGTGGGAATATAATATTCCGCAAAACGGCGGGTCTTGGGCTGGCTTTCCGGGTGTGCCTCCAGCCAGTCGCAGATGGCGGTGGTGGTCTTGTGCATGGCAGCCAGCTCTTCCCGCGCCTGCGCGTCCTGCATGAGCTGCTGCTCTTTTTCCAGCACAGCAGCAAAGCGGCGGGCGGTATCGAGATTGAGCGGAGCATCGCCGGTTTCTTCCTTTTCCGGCTGCGGCTGCGCGGCGGCAGCGGTAGCTGCCTCCTTGGCGGCGCGGTAGTCCTCTGCCGTCAGGTAGAGCGTTTCAGTCTCATCGTCCAGCCATGCGTTCAGCCAGCCCTTATGGATGTAGCTGCGCAGCTTTTTCAGCGCTTTTTTCTTGGTCTGGTGGGTCAGGTCGGCCAGCATCGAAACAGGCAGGCCCTTATGGTAGTCCACGCTGTCGGCGTAGTCGGCAAACTGGCCCATCTGTCTGCCCGCCTTCATCCGGGCTGCACCACAGGCCGTCATCCAGCCAAAGCCCGCCGTGGCAAGGCCCAGCACGCTGCTGACGATGCCCAGCACGTTGTAGGCGGTGTTCATAACGTAGTCCGTGCCCGTCATCAAGATGCCGCCGCCCTCAGTAGCCGACACCACAACGTCACCCAAAGCAGCCGGCGAAATAGTGCCCAGCCCGATGAGGCAGCCCAGCGTCCCCAGCCCGAAGATCACCGCAAAGGTGATGCCCACCGCCAGCAAAGTGTAGCCGGCGCTATGGCGTTTTTTTGCGCTGATACGGATGCTTTCCACCGCGGTCGGCTCCGGCTTTGCAAAAATCTGCCGGAACCAGCCGGGCATCCCGGCGGGGTCGGCATCCGCAGCACCTTCGCGGAAAGGCTGCTTTGCATCCCCGTAGGGATAACCTCTGCGCCCCTGCCGGAAGGCCTTTGCGGCCTCTCCGATACCGTAGTTGGCTGCATGGACAGCGGCTTTGCCCACATCCCACGCCCGGTCACCGATGTCCATGCCCCTGCCCTCAAAGCCGTGGGCAAAGGCATCGGTCATGGTGTCGCCAAAGGCGCGCAGCTGGTCTTCCAGCTCCTGCTGTACCTGCCGGCCTTCGTTATTTCGGTTATCGTTTTCACGATCGTACATCAAAATTTTCTCACCCTTCTGCCGGTGCATACCGGCTGATGATGGCGCGGGC
>OHJG01000949.1_pt1 | contig 10958 bp, 10 predicted proteins | sample 1568481 | NCBI WGS metagenome assembly OHJG01 (sample SAMEA3879505, study PRJEB24766) | human gut metagenome | biome: human-associated habitat; feature: feces | place: USA | collected 1985/1987
TTAGAATGCTTATCCATGCTGCACATAGGCATAGGGATCAATATAGTCCCCGCCTTTGGTGACTTCAAAATGCAAATGGGATTCCATCTTGCTTTCAATATCGGCACTATCCCCAACTGTTCCCAACGTCTGCCCACTCTCTACGGTGTCACCCTCCTGTACGCCAACATTCGGCGACAGGTTGCAATAGCGGCTAACAATTCCGTTTTCGTGGTCAACAGACACGCAGATACCCCACAATGGGTCATTGACAACTTCCACAACCGTTCCGTTGTCCATTGCCCGAACAGGAACGCCCTGTTCCGCCAGAATATCTACGCCGTTATGCGTCTGCCATGTTCCTGTTGTCAGCGACTTCACCAGTTCCCCATCACTGAACGGCTGGGCAACTTCTCCATCTACCGGAATCATCAGCATATGGGAGTAAATCACTTCTTCTTCTGTTCCTTCCGGCTCTGATTCTGACTCTTCCTGCGGCTCAGTTTCTTCTACTGCTTCTGTCGTCGTTTCTACGGGAACATCTGTCTTGACTTTCGCAACTGCATCATATTCCGGCTGCGTTGTCGTAACGGCATCATAGATTTCTGCAATGAAGTTGGTGGTCGGCTGGGTTTCTTCTGCCGTCTGGGACAATTCATTCTCTAACGTCTGATTGGTTTCCATCGTCACCTGATACGCATACACACAGGCTGCACCAATCATCAGAATGCTGATACCAATGGCGGTATAAAATCCTTTGTACTTGCTGGTTTGCTTTTCTTTCATCGTTCCTTTTTTCACACGAAACACCTCCGCCTTTAGTGTGCACGGCGATGGGGCTTTTATGCATCTTTGGAACGATTTACAATCAATTTGCTTTCAGAATCTGTTCGATTTCCTGAATGTCTGCATCTGTGAGCGGTGCTTGCTGTACCATTTCTAAGGCATCCTGTACCTGCTCTGGTTTTGATGCACCGATTAAAACGCTGGTCACAGCAGGCTGCCGCAAAATCCAGTGCATTGCAAGTTGTGCGAGCTTTTCACCTCTTGCCTGTGCAGCTGCCTGCAATTTTTGCAGGAGTTGCAAGCGTTCCGGTGTCAGCTGCTTTTCATTCAAAAAGCGTCCGTCTGTTCGCATTCGGCTGTCTGCCGGAATGCCGTGCAAGTAACGGTCTGTCAGCAAACCTTGTGCCAGCGGACTGAATACGATTAACCCTTTCTGTTCCTCTGCACAGGCATCCAACAAGCCATTCTGTTCAATGGTACGATTCAGCATCGAATAGCAGTTTTGATTGATGACAAACGGACAGTGCAATTCTTTCAGGATGGCACACGCCTGCTGCATGGTTGCACCATCATAATTGGAAAGCCCGACATACAATGCCTTTCCGCTCTGTACTGCCTGTGCCAGTGCTCCCATGGTTTCTTCCAGTGGCGTTTCCGGGTCTGGGCGGTGATGGTAGAAAATATCGACATATTCCAATCCCATCCGTTTCAGGCTCTGGTCTAAGCTGGCAAGCAGATACTTCCGGCTGCCCCAGTTTCCGTAAGGGCCTTCCCACATATCGAATCCAGCCTTTGTGCTGATAATCAACTCATCCCGATAGCCGGCAAACAGGGTTTTCAGAATCTTTCCGAAATTCTGCTCCGCCGCCCCTGCCGGTGGACCATAGTTGTTCGCAAGGTCGAAATGCGTAATGCCACCATCAAACGCTGCCTTGCAGATTGCCTCCATATGTTCTAAGGTATTTGTATCTCCAAAATTATGCCATAAGCCGAGAGATACTTCCGGCAACTTTAAACCGCTCTTTCCGCAGCGGCGATATGCCATGGCTGCATATCGTTCTGGATTCGGTACATACATCGTTTATTCCTCTTTTCTGTTCCAATGGATGTTAAAAAGATACCCATTTCTGAGTATCATCCATTATTTTTTTGCAATCGGTCTGCCATTTTTCTTTAAAATAAACTTTTAGGGTTGACAAGAATAACTTTCAGTGTTATAATAAAGAAAAGGAAGAAAATCATTGAAAAAACAAGAACTGGTAAATACCAGATTCTTTATTTTAACCGGAGGTGAAAAGAACATGGGTATTATAGGGGTTGTTGTATTGATTATCCTTGTAGTAGGCGTTACAAAGTATGGACTTCGATAATTTTAAGGAGGGGTATATAAAATGGTACAGCTGATTTTAATTGGACTTGTTGTCTGGGTGGTATGGATCACCCTGCGGAAAATATTCCGAGGATATTAATAGCAAGCATATAAAACAATATCCGAAATACATTCCAAAACTGATAAAATCCTTCAAAGTGTCCCAGCACTTTGGGGGATTTTTCTTTATTATTAGAACCGCAAATCTAATTAAACAATCACACCCACAGTTCTCTTTTTCAAATCAACTTTATTCTTCTTCCTCAGGTGTGGTACTATTATAGCACACTCTTTTTCCCGTTGCAAGGCATTTCCTGCAATTCTAACTTTTCGTTGATTTTCCCTCATTTGTTGCAGTTTCTTTGTTGATTTCATCGAAATCTTTTACAAGTTCGCAGAAATAACTAGATAAAGTTTCCGGAACGGGCGTTGCAATCCATTCCTTTCTTCCCATCTGATATTGATACGTCAGATAGAGTTGTCCGTCCACCGCATAGAAATGACTGCCCCGATAAGAGCAGAAACAGCCGTCTTTACTCTCCCGATAAAAAATCAATCGCTGTCTGTCATCCGGCAAGGGCATTGTAACGGTTTTCCGTTCCTGCTCACTGTTTTTTCCATAGGCAAACGGAATATATTCGTTCCCCTCTCCAAATTCCAACAACTCCTTGAATTTCTGTGTATCCACTTTTCCAGAAATATCATAGAGCGTTGGCTCAGTCTGATCTTTGATCGTCACACCAACCGAACAATAATAAAGATACTGCTGGTCGTCTGCATAGTATGTTTTTGCCGCCTCCCACTGATCTTCTGCACAGTACATGACAGAATCCGAACCGTTATACCACAAATCAAATTCCGGATGCTGTAATGCCCGGTAGGTGATTTCATCCAGTTCGTATTCTAAACCGCTCAGCGGTAAATCATCCATCAAATAACAATCGCCATAAAAACCCGTTCGATAAGATTTCCCGTTGATTTCCACGGTTTCTGCAACCATCGGCAATCGACAGCCAATCAGACTGCTGCAAAGCACGGCACAGCTGATACCACCCAGCAACCGCATTCCCCTTGATTTTTTAAACAAGCTGTAACACCTCACAATTGCCAATGCCATACTTTGCATATGCTTCATTCGTCATATCCTGAAAATACGACCGCACGACCCGAGCAATGCCGTTGTGTGCCACCAGCAAATAATTCTTTTCCTGCTGCAAGAGTTCATCCAGAAGATTATAAATCCGCTGTGCCAGCTGCAACATGGATTCTCCACCCTCGTAATGGTTCGCAAACTGCGTTTTTGCCTGCTGAAAGGCTGCTCCATCCCGTGCAGTGGATTCATACTTACCGAAATTCTGTTCCCGTAACCGTGGCTCTGCAAACGCTGGCAAGCCGGTCACTTCTGCAATGTGTTTTGCCGTATCGGCTGCTCGCATCAAAGGCGAATACAGAATGGCATCAATGGGATACTGCCGCTCTAAAATCAGCTTTCCGGCTGCAATTGCCTGCTCATGCCCCAGCGGTGTCAAGGCAATATCGGTTGAACCGCAAATTTTGTTTTCAACATTCCAAATGGTCTGTCCGTGCCGGACAAAATAAAGATGTGGCATAATCGTTTTACTCCCTTTTCATTTTCATTACAATCACACAACGCCGCCGTATGCATCCCGACAGTTTTTTGCTGTATGCTGGACACCTTACGGCGGCGTTGATTTGTTTTTGATTAGTCTAATTTCTGGAACTCTGCCGGAATGGCAGTGTCAATGATTTCCTTGATTTTGTCCATATTCCAAATACCGTATTCTCCGGACATGGCATATGGCAAACCGTGTTCTTCCGCCAGTTCTTCGGTATAATCCTTATACGCAATCAATCGCAGATTGGACAAAGAACCATCATCATACTGTGTGATAATCGGATGAACCTGTACATTTTCTACCGTTACCTGCTTGTCCTCTTCGTGGTATACCAAATCAAAATCAGCCACTTCGCTAATCAGATTGATGTTAAAGGTCTGTGCAGAAACAAAGTTCCCCATTGCATAGAACACAAAGCCCTGTGTGCCATCCGAACGTGTAATGTATTCCATGGTCTGCGGAACGTGCGGGTGATTGCCGATGATGACATCTGCACCCCATTCAATCATGTTCTGTGCCTGTGCCTTGACACCATCTCGCACTTCAAAGGTATCTTCATCGCCCCAGTGTGCGGAAACAACGACAATATCTGCCAGTTCGTTTGCCCGTTCAATCTGTTCCTGAATCACATCGTCCTGTGTGGTCAAGGTAATTTGAATGGTGGAATCATCCGGAACGGTATAGCCGTTGATGTTTTCGGTATATGCCAAGAAGGCAACCTTTAAACCATTTACTTCCTTAATCCGAATGTTGTTCATGTCGTCTACATCCCGATAAACGCCATAGGTCAGCAGGTCGGAATGTTCCTGCAACAATCTGTCCCAATAATCCATACAAGAGGTCAAGCCCTCTACGCCCTTATCCAACAGGTGATTGTTACACATTGAAACAACATTGAATCCCAAATCTACAATGGCTTCGCCAGCTTCCGGCGGAGAATTGAAGTTGAAGTTGCTGCCGCTGATTTCAATATCTGGATTGTCACAAATCAAAGTTTCCTGATTGATAATCCGCAAATCTGCATTTGAGCCGTTGACCAGATCCTTTACGCCATCATAAACATAGGCAAAGTTATAGGTTTCGCCATTTTCTGCATGAGCAGCGGCACTGTTATAAACGGAAGTCTGTACGAAATGATCGCCGGCAGCGACAACGTGAACCGTTCCGCTCTTGGCAGTTTCTTCAGTTGTAGCTTCGGTTGCATCAGATGCAGCTTCTGTTGCTGCACTGGCATCCTGTGTCGTCACTTCTGTTGGTGCATTGACCTGCACGCCATCGCCCTTGGAAATAGAACGGCAGCTGTTGCAACGGGTACAAATCAGCACAATTACAATGATCAATGCCAATAAAATCAGCAGTGCATTTCTCCGTCTGCGATAGCCGACACCCTTTTTCTTCTTTTTCGGGTTTTGATTCTGTGGCTGCCGAGGCGGTCGCTGCGTTTGAATCGGCTGCCGCTGCGGCATTCTTGGGGGAGTTGGTCGCTGTGGCAGACGCTGCTGTCCAGAAGCACGAGCAGAAATTGGTTTCTGCTGGAACGGTTGGTTCTCCATTTTTTTACATCCTCACTTTATGATATTTTTTTCTTACGCCCCTTTTTTCTTGAAAAAACGGGCTTTATTTCTTTTATTATAACAGAGATGCCGACAAATTGCAAGCAATTGGTACAAATTTGTTGCAGATCGTCCGCTTTTCCAAAAAAGTCTTTTCTACATAAATTCCCATTTTTGGGGTATGCTATCAACAGCATTTTGAATCGAAAGGAGCTTTTCCATCTTGAATGACTATGCAAAAGAACGCATCCTGCCGAAACTCTCCCAAAATCTCCAGCGAATTCGGGAAATTGCCCACAATAGTTCCGATTTATTGGTGAATGAATTTGTATTGAGCGGTCTGCCAGCAGCCCTGCTCTGCTGTGAGGGGATGCTTTCCACCAGCACCATTACAGAATTGATTTTACGTCCCATTGTCGAGATTCAACTGGAACATCCCACAGCCGAACAGATTTTTCAACACATCCAGAAACACCAACTCTTTTCCACAGACCGTGCAGAAGCTTTGAACTATCGGGATTTATTTCGCTTTTTAAACTCCGGCTTTGCGGTTTTGGTTTTAGATGGCTGCCAGAAAGCGTTGGTTTTCGGGGTGCAAGGTTACGACAAACGCAGCGTTTCCACGCCCTCTGGTGAAAATAATATTTTCGGGGCAAAAGATGGATTTGTGGAAGTTGTCCGCACCAATATGTCTTTGATTCGCCGACGGATGAAGTCGCCATTTCTCAAGCTGGAACTTGGTTGTTACGGAGATAAAAGCCAGACAGACCTCTGCATCTGTTATCTGTATGACCGTGTGCCACAGGCATTGATCCAGAAAATCAAGCGGCAGTTGAGCAGCATGAAACTAGAGTCCATTCTCTCCTCCGGCTATATTCGCCCGTTCTTGGAAACTAGCCGTCCCTCTCTCTTCGATACCATCAGCACCACACAGCGTCCAGATGTTTTTTGTGCAAAGCTATTGGAAGGACGGGTTGGAATCCTGATTGACGGCACACCATTTGCCCTCGTGATTCCAAAGCTATTCAACGAAAGCTTTCAGTCGATGGATGATTATTGCTATAAGCCCTATTATGCAACCTTTCTCCGCTGGCTGAAATATGCAGCGTTCTTGGTTGCCCTGCTGCTGCCTGCTTTGTATGTGGCAATCGCCCTGCATCATCCGGAACTACTCAACCGCACATTGCTGCTCATATTGGCAGAATCGGAAGAAACCGCTCCGCTCTCCCTGACAACTGAAGCCATCGGCATTCTATTGGTGTATGAAATCATTCGGGAGGCTGGTCTACGATTGCCGCAGGCGGTCGGCGGAGCGGTGAGTATTGTTGCTGGCTTGATTGTCGGGGACGCAGCCGTTTCCTCTGGTTTAATCAGTACGCCAATGCTGACCGTCACGGCGATTTCTGTCATTGCAGGATTTGTCATTCCTGACCTGAACCCGCCGATTAGCATTCTACGACTAGCATTTGTCTTAGCTGGCGGTATGGGCGGACTGTTCGGCATTAGCCTGTTGGGAGCAGTGGTTCTCTTTCATATCTGTGCCGCTCAAAATCATGGATTTCCACTGACTGCCCCTGTTGCACCGTTTCGCAAACGTGGTATGCGAGATATTTTATACCGTGCAGATTTTCCTGCAATGCAGTCCGGTAATTTTACGGTGGAGGAGTATCATGAATAAACAAGCCAAACTACAACCCAGCCAGTTGACGATGATTTTAACGCTTTCGGCTGCCTTTTCCGTGATGTGTGCAGCGTTTCCGTTTACACTGGAACAGCTCATTGGCACAGCGATTTCCATCGGGCTGCAAATTTTACTCTGCATTCCGGCATTTCTTTTGACTCGCCGAACAGACAGCCTTGCAGCCCATTGCAAGGAACATAAATTTTTACCGCTGTTCTTTTGCTATTATTTGCTGCTTGCTGGCGGTCGCTCTGTGGTACAACTCTGGAGCGTTTCCGGCAGCCTTTCCCTGCCGGTACACAACGCCCTGCTTGCAGCCGCCCTGATTACCGGAATCTGTTTCTATACGTCTACGATGGGCATTCAGACGCTTGCACGCAGCAGCACGCTGACTTTTGGCGTTCTCCTGCTCACGCTGGCAGTCATGCTCTTAGGCGGATACCGTTCCATTCACCTGCAAAACCTCGCCTTTTCGCCGGATAGCTGCATCTGGAGCAGCATTCTGCAACATCTCTCCTTAGCAGATGAATTGCCCGTCTTGGTATTACTGATCGGATTTTTGGAGAAGCAGCCCGTTCGGAGCACATTCCGCTTTTTCGGGTTCTCGTTTGGCATCTGGTTCTTTGTGCTGTTTTTAGGCATTACGATTTTAGGCAGCTTTATGCCACACGCAGCTTATCCGTTTTTCACGATTGCCAGCGTTTCGCAGCCATTTCGTACCCAACGGGCAGATGCCTTGTATTTGATTGTATTTGTTTTGCTCTGCATTTTACGGCTGACGCTCTTCACAACGCTATCTGCCCACCTACTCGGCGAAGCGTTCCCAAAACTTCGCTTCCGGAATGGCATTTGCCTGCTAATTATCTTGGGGCATGCGGTTGGAATCGGAATCTTAGGGCTTTCGTCCAGCTGGTGGTATATTGTTCCGATTGTACTATTAACCGTATGCGTTCCGTGGAGTTTACTGCTATTAGACCCACCTGAACCCGCTCCACAAAAACAGTAATCCACATCATTCCCATCGGATTCCACGATTTCCACAACGGCTGTTGAAATCGAATCACTTAGAAAGGAAATACCAGCTATGAAAAAATCGCTGCTTTCGCTGTTGCTGTGTCTTTCACTCTGCTGTTCCGGCTGCTCTGCAACGCAGGTCAAAGACCGCCTGTATTTGCAATCCTTGGAACTCTCCAACTATCGTTACCCGACTGTTCAACTGCACGCTTTTCAGTCCGAAGAAGCAGACTGTTCCGGCAGTGGCAGCACGCTTTCCGCTGCACTGGAATCCGCAGAAATTCCAGCTGGAAAATCCCTCTTCTTGGGACATTTGGAACTGCTCGCCCTGCAAGAACCAAAATTTTTACAGCAGCTTCCAGATGTCATGCAGACTTATCGGCTCTCTTCGGGCTGCAAGCTGCTCTATACGACTCGCTCGCTTGCAGAAGTCAACACGGAAACGCTGCTGGAAAGCCTGAAACAAGAAGAACAAAACGGACGCATTCCCGAAACCGACTTACTCTCGATTCTAAAGGAACGCTGCAATTCCTCCGGAACGGCTCTGTTGCCCTTTCGGATTACCAACGGCTTTTCCATGGTGCTGATCGCCTCGAACGGAACAACACAAACGCTCTCCAACGATGCCATTCAAGGACTGTGCTGGCTGCGTGGCAACAACTATCCAGAACGGGTCAGCTTATCGACAGACGGTCAAGCAAGCGACTTTCTCATTACCAGTGCTTCGACCAGATACACCGCCATCACCGCAAATGGCATTCCCATTGTAACCGTTTCCATTTCCATTCATGGAACGGGAAATGCAGTTGCCCTGCGAGAACGGCTGGAAACTGCCTGTGAGGCTGCCGAACGGGAAACCATTCAGCAAAATCAAGCGGATGTCATCGAATTGGAAGCCTGTCTGCGGCAGCAATGTTACAAGCTATATCAGGAACAGGACTGGAACAGCCTGCTCCGCACCGTACAATTTCAACATGAATTTACGATTCTCCCATAAACCAAAACAGACCGCCCTGTGTTTTCACACAAAGCGGTCTGCTTTTTTCATAGATTCGGATTGTTCCGAGAAAGAATTTACTTGTTCAGTCTTGCTTCAATCTTATCCAGTTCAGCCATCAGTTCAGCCGGTACCTTGCCGCCCTTTGCTGCGATGTCTTCTGTATAATATCTCCGCATTTCTGCGATTTCCTTCTTCCACAGGTCGGTATCTACAGCGAGCAGCTTGTCCAGAACAGCCGGAGTTACTTCGTCTTCGATACCAGTCAGGTTCAGGTCTTCCTTCTTCGGCAGGTAGCCGATTGCAGTTTCAACTGCATCTACAGTGCCTTCGCAACGCTTGATGATCCAGTCGAGGACTCTCATGTTGTCGCCAAAGCCCGGCCACAGGAAGTTGCCTTCTTCGTCCTGCTTGAACCAGTTAACGTTGAAGATCTTCGGAGCCTTGTCGCCCAGGATCTTGCCCATTTCGAGCCAGTGTGCCCAGTAGTCGCCTACATTGTAACCGATGAACGGCTTCATAGCCATCGGGTCATGACGCAGAACGCCAACTGCACCAGTTGCAGCAGCTGTTGTTTCGGAAGAAACAGCAGAACCCATATAAGTGCCGTGTGTCCAGTCGAAAGACTGATATACCAGCGGTGTTGTGGAAGCACGACGACCGCCGAAGATGATTGCAGAGATCGGAACGCCTGCCGGATTGTTAAATTCCGGAGAGATGCACGGGCAGTGGAGTTCGGATGTGCCAGAGTCTTGTTCTTGCCGGTCTTTTCGTCTACTTCAGCAACGAATTCCGGACCATTTACCTTAGCACCCTTCCATTCGGTTGCATCAACCGGCGGATTCTTATCCAGCTTTTCCCACCAAACTGTGTTGTCTGCATTGTTCAGAGCAACGTTGGTGAAGATGGTGTTCTTGCGTGTGCAAGCCAGTGCGTTCGGGTTGGACTTTTCGTTGGTACCCGGAGCAACACCGAAGAAACCATTTTCCGGATTGATTGCATACAGTCTGCCATCCTTGCCCGGCTTCATCCAAGCGATATCGTCACCAACGGTGAATACCTTGTAGCCAGCCTTCTGATAGCCTTCCGGCGGAATCAGCATAGCCAGGTTGGTCTTACCGCAAGCAGACGGGAATGCAGCAGTGATATAAACAGTTTCACCAGACGGCTTCTGAACGCCCAGAATGAGCATGTGTTCAGCCATCCAGCCTTCGTTCTTACCCTGGAAGGAAGCGATACGCAGAGCGAAGCACTTCTTGCCCAGCAGAACGTTACCGCCGTAAGCGGAGTTGATCGACCAGATTGTGTTTTCTTCCGGGAACTGTACGATATAACGGTTTTCCGGATCAACGTCAGCCTTGGAGTGCAGACCACGAACGAAGTCGTTAGAAACATCGCCCAGGTTTTCAAATGCCTGCTTACCCATTCTGGTCATGATGTTCATGTTCAGAACAACATAGATAGAGTCAGTCAGTTCCACGCCAACCTTTGCGAGCGGAGAACCGATCGGGCCCATAGAATACGGGATTACATACATGGTTCTGCCCTTCATAACGCCGTCATACAGCGGAACGAGCTTTGCCTTCATTTCGTCCGGAGCCATCCAGTTGTTGGTCGGGCCTGCATCTTCCTTCTTCTTGGTGCAGATGAAAGTTCTGTCTTCTACTCTTGCTACGTCATTCGGCAGCGTTCTGTGATACAGACAGCCCGGCAGCTTTTCCGGATTCAGCTTATACATCTTATCCCGGTTGCCTTCCGGCAGAGAAGTAACTTCTTCTGTCAGTGCATCCAGCTGTTCTTTGGAACCATCGATCCATACGACCTTGTCCGGCTTGGTCAGAGCAACCATTTCGTCAACCCATGCCAGAACATTTTTGTTGTTTGTCAATGCCATCGGTAATACCTCCTAATATATCAATCCACCAGTCAAACCGGCGGCGAG
>OHJG01000950.1_pt1 | contig 10936 bp, 9 predicted proteins | sample 1568481 | NCBI WGS metagenome assembly OHJG01 (sample SAMEA3879505, study PRJEB24766) | human gut metagenome | biome: human-associated habitat; feature: feces | place: USA | collected 1985/1987
GAACGATGGTATATTTGTGGGGTGGTATGAGATAGAAACAACAAACCCGTTGATAGAGAATAAATGAATATATATTTAACTCTGTCAACGGGTTTGTATTTAATAATTAAGTTATTGAGCGGTTTTCACTACCTCGTAATTGTAGGTGATGCCATCTACCTCTTTCTCAGACTTTTTATATTCATACCCCTGAGGCAAAGTAGCCTTGTTGTCAGTAAAGTAGCCACCTTGGATAGTCAATGTACCACCTGTCTCATTTAGAATAGCCGGGTTTGCACCAGATCCAGCAAAATAACCTCCGGTAATAATCAACTCACCATTGTTCCTCACCGCAGAGCTTCCCTTTGATACAAACTTACCGGATTCGATGGTCAGTTTCGCACTGGCGTTGTTCGTGATAACGATACCATTGGAAGTAAAGACGCTATGCGCTTCGTTATGTATAGAACTTCTCAACGTTAGGATACTGTTGTTATTAAGCTGTCCATCAGCCAAAACCATCGTGAAAGGAACAGGGTTCCCTTTACTATCCTTACCAATCTTTAATGTAATAGTAGATTCTTCACTGATTGTGATCTGTTGGATGTCAGCGCATTTTGTCAAATCATAGTTACGCCATACGATTACATCGCCTCCATCACGGAATTTATTCGCCAAGCGTTTCACCTCAACCCAGCGGTCTTTGGCTATGCCGTCAACGACAATTTTTGAGCAATAGTTATACCCATTTGCATTATAATCTCCAGCCCACCAACCGATGAAGTTGTCCGTGCGTCCTTCGCAAGTAGGAATACCCGTCACTTGCTGATCCACCTGATTGTTGTTGAGCGTGACGGTGAATCTATCATATGTATCCGCTTTCGTTGACAAGTTAGCAATCGTTCCGATAAAAGCATGGGAGTAGAATTGCTCCATAGCATAAACAAGATCACCACTATAAGATTGCTCCGCGTCGGCCTTTCCATCGTACACTCTGTCAAACGAGATTCCGCTCACGGAGTTACCCTCTATCGTCACGTTCCTCTCGAATGTCTGCAAATATCCGATCAGACCACCGGCCTGACAAATTCCGTCATCCACCGTCGCACTATAAGGAACAGCCTTGAAAGAGCAGGTCGTCACCGTGTTATTCCGAACCACGATATCCTTTCCGTGAGTACTGATAAAGCCGATCAATCCACCCACCTTTTGATAGCTGTTCACCTTGGCATTTTTAATGTGGCAATTCTCAACCGTACCATAGTCCATACGGCCCACCAAAGCGCCACCGCGATGCCCAGTAACCGTAGGGTTCTCCAAAGTCAGATCCTTCACAGTACCTTGCAACACGTAGAAGAAGCCTCCATAATAGTTTGGTGCCGCATTGGATTGGTTCGTATAATTATCCACATACAGATTGGAGATCGTATGTCCGCCACCATCGAATACAAAGTTCGTCAGACCTTCCGTATTCACCGGAGTCCACTTGTCGTTCTCGGTGCCTTTCAAGTCAATGTTGTCCTTCAAGATGATCTTTATACATTTTTTCGCGGTCACCATCTCACCGGCCTTCTTCAACTCTTCGGTCGTGCTTACGGCGTAAGCGTTAATATAGCATTTATCAGCCAAGGTGATCTCGCCGGTTACCTTACCATAGATCTCCACATTACCTTTTTGGATATCCAGGGTACCCACCTCGACACCTTCGGGGATGATAAGGGTGTTAGCTGCGGTCGAGGCCGTTACCTTCGTGTAGGTTTCGCCATTCAGTGTCACGGTAGAGTTCGGGAGGTTGATGACCAGTTCGTCTGTCGTTGGGGCTGTGACGGCTACCTCTTTCGGAGCGACCTTATTATCCGTACTCTCTGTAGCCTCTGAGATAGTCACCTTAGCAGTCGTTTCGGGAATAGAGATAGAGATAGTCGTTTCGTTGTTCTGGTCGAATACCTTCGGGATCGTGATGGTGGCATCCTCTTTCGGAGCCTCGATTACGATCACCTCGGTAGCTCCACTTTGGATCGCCTCGTCCACTTGATCGACCGTGGTTACCTGTTTGGTCTTTACCTCCTCATTATGACTTCCATCATAATCCGGTACAATCGTAACATTGAAATTGCCAGTGGCGGTAAGAAGGCTACCATAGATATTGGTACGGTAGTTCCATTGAACCGGAACATTCTCCACCTTCAGTCCCTCCCCGTTGATACCCTTGATCTTTAAGGTAGCGGAGTTCAACATGGCTTTCTCATTTCCGGCATTCGGGTTCTCTCCCTCGGCGGGCACCAAGAAATAGGCCGTACCCAAGTAGTTATACGTTTTCGCATCGGGAGCGGAACCCATCGTGACCGTCTCCGATAACGCAGGAATCGCCGCTTCGCCAAAAATCACCTCTGCCTCCGTGAAACCACCCACCGTGTTGGTGAAGGGGTTCAAGGTAGTAGCCACCTTGGAGAGGGTGATGGAAGACTGCGTGTTCTCGCTAATGGTCAGCCCGTTTTCACCTGCGTCAGCGATATCGTCCGTAAGGAAGTTGATCTGAGCGAAGGGACGTTTTAATGTCACGTTCTCCTCAAAAGAAGCCTCGACCACCTTGTCTTTTACTACACCAAGGAATGCGTCACGATTCTCGTCGTTGGCCTTCGCGCCATCATAGTTAACAGTGATGGTTTTACCATCAGCTTCAAACGAATAAGGGCTATTATCCTTAACGCTTGCCCAGAAGAGAAAACTATAAGTCTTACCTTTCACAAGATTAATAGAGACAGAGGCTTTCTTCTCAGTAAACTCTACCGCTTGGCCTAAGTCTTTCAGATAGGTTCCGTTCTCATCGAACACATGGACGGTCAAATTCTTCGCCGTCGTTCCATCACTGATCGCCTTGGTCTGCATACCGCCGGAAAGCTCGACGTTGAAGGAGACCAGCGCCTCGTTACCATTTCCCCGCGACAGCTCGTCATCGCTGGAACAGGCCGATGATAGCAACAATGCCATTGCCGCCATCATTGAATAAAAACATCGTTTCATTCGCTTAGTCGTTTTAAATTAATTAATATTGTTATTTAATCTCTATGTCAAATTTTCCATCGAAAGAGGAATCGATCTGCACGTTACCAGAAGATCGTGTGGTGAGAAAATTACCCCTAACCGTGGTGAGTCTGCCTCTTTGGAGCGGCACCTTGATACCATCGATACCGGAGAGTCGCTTGCCGTTCTCATCATGACAAGCCACGGTTACGCTCACGCCAGCGTCACCCTCTCCCACTATCACGTAGTCGAAACCCATAATGGCCTCACCATCCTTTATATCAGTCAAGACCGAGGGGAACGACACTCCTGTTCGCACATCCACCGGTCGATCCGTGTGCATATTGTATGTAGAGGGCATGAAACCATCATACAAGAATACGATCCGGAACTTGGTCATATCAATCGCATCCTTCAACTCATCCTTCCCTGGGATGGCATTTTGCAAGATAGACCTCAAATAATACTCCTTGAACTCCTCAACATCCGTGGTCACGAAACGGAATTTCGCCAATGGACGGCACATGCTGACCGTTAGTTTCTGACGACCTCCATCTGTGCTTGTATATAATCCTGTCTCTAAAACACCCCGAAAAGCATCTCGAAAATCATTGTTCCCCGCATGTTCACCCCGTAACTCGATCGAGGCGAAATCCTCCGTATCATAAAAAAGATCGCTCTTGCCGCCTGGCTCAACGAAGTCTGTCCACGCCATAAAACGATAATCACCCTCTGGCAAATCAAGGGTCATTCGATACCCCAAGGACTCTATCTCCGCATGACTAAACGAGAGCGTTTGACAAGGGATGGTCTCGAAAAGACTATCGACCCCCATCCGAAAAACACGAACTTGGTAACGGGTCTCATATGAAGGCAAATCCGCGGCCCGAGTCGCACCGACAACGATAGTTTTATAATCTGGAAGCTCTGCCCGATCTAAGGTGAAATCCAACAGAAGCTCTACCGATACATGATCCGGTTTTGGAGGTTCCAAAGTTTCATCCGGCCACTCATGTACGTCACAAGCGAACAAGAATAGGGATAGGAGGATCATAAAAAAAGGATATATGAAAAAAAGTCTCATGACTCACCTCCTCTCCCAAATGTATAAGTAATTGAGATATTTACCTGATCGATTCCGAAAAAGGTCTTCTGGCGGCTTTCCACCAAGGCACCGTTCGGCTCGTTACGAAACTTGTCATAATGCAAGCGGTAACATCCAGCACCCAACGAGAACTCCATCCCCCAACGACGGGCCGCTCCGATCGGCATCCGGTACCCCACCGATACCCCACCTCCCAAAGCAGGCGTAGAACCGTCCTTATCTTGATAGCGCCATCGCCTGTTATAGGCGAAATTCCATGATGCCACTCCCAGATGTACACCACCGAAACATCCTTTCAGTAAGGGGGTCCAGTAACGAAACTCCGGCTGTGTACCTAAGATACGAAACTTCGTATGTGATGAAAAATAATTGACACCAGAGTAATAAAAGGGAATATGCAAGGAAAAACGATCACCGAATCCCAATTCAACCCCGGCGTTAGCGATCAGCATACCCAACACCATGGCGTTAGTCTTCACCGTAACGGATATCCTATTATCCGAAAGAGAGTCCTTTCCTAAGGGCATGCCTTGAGCATGAGCTAAAGTCATCGACAAGCAGGTTAGTAAAAAATATACAAAAATTTTTTTCATCCCAACATATTTTATCACCTTCCATTTCTCCGATTCATTCTATCTAAAATGGAACGGAGAAATATTCTCCAAACATATTGCAGATTGCAAAAATACAAATTAACACTTTTACCCCACGTTTTAACAGAAGTTAACCAACTTTTGTTATCAACTATTTCCAAACATGATCTATACGCCCAAAAAGAAGATACGTGAAGATCAAAAAAACATATTTCTTATACCCTATCTATTCTTTTGTAAAATGACGTAAAAACAAAACCAATGAACACATCTAAATTTAAGTATGTAGTTGGAGAAGCAAAAGAGAATGAGGTTTGTGACATCCGATTATTTTGTGATATCGATGAATATACCGCAAATTCATTCAATTCGGAATTTTTATGGGTTGAGAGTTATATCAAACCTAGTAAGATCAGGGTCTTAATCAACAGCTCTGGTGGTTCCGTGCTTTATGGTATGAGTATCTTCTCTGTAATTCGTAACTCCTCTATACCGACGGAATGTATAAATGAAGGCTTGGCCGCCTCCATGGGATCTATTGTCTGGGCCGCTGGAGACAAATCGTTAATGAGGGACTACGCTATCCTTATGATCCATAATCCCTTCGACTCAACGGAGGATAACAAAGATACAGAAGGGGAGCCAGACTACGTAAAAGCGTTCAGGCAACAGATAGAGATGATCTACATGAAACGATGGGGATTTAACAAGACCAAGGTAAAAGAACTCATGTCTGGCAAAGAAGGTACCGATGGTACTTTTTTTACAGCTGAAGAGGCGGTAAAAGCTGGTATCATCCCAGTTGAGAACGTACTAAAGACCTCGAAACAAAAAATCGAGAAAGTCAAGAACGCAATAGAGGGTATTACGGACAACCACCTTCTCAAGGACACCATAACCTCTATATGTGGGGAGCTATCGTCAAATGGATCTGATAACAAGGAAAATAAACATTCTATCAATGATGTCTCTAATCTTAATAAAAACAAACAAGAACCTACGGAAGTAGAGAACAAAACCAAAACAAACAATATGGATACAGGACAAACTATCGATTTTAATTTTGGTGCTGTCGTAGCTTCGCTTGGTTTCAAGGAAAAAGTCGAGGTTCCACAGGTCATGGCTCGGATCACCGAGCTGGTCAACGTAGAGAACAAGCTCAACGAGGCCAACCAGACCATTGACTCCTTGAAGATCGAGAAAGCCGGTGAGGTCACCAAAAATCAAAACTTAACGAAAGAGCTGGAAAACGTAAAAGCGGAACTACAAGCTTACAAGGATGCCGAGAAAAAGGCTATGAGCCAAAAGATCGAGTCTATGGTTCAAGACGCAATCAACGCTGGCAAGATCGAGGATTCCGCTAAGCAGAATTGGATCGATATGGCAACGAAGAATTTCGATTTGGCTAAAGCGACGTTAGATTCTATCCCAGCCAGAGACAAGATCTCCACTGAGATCGAGAACGACAAGGACAACGTGGAGAAAGTGAAAGATAGCGTGCAAACAGTAGAAGCTCAAATGGCTAAACAAGTCGAGGCTGTTGTTGGTAAGGATTTCACTTTCGGATCGCTTAAGTAATAATAACCAAAACCTTAACAATTAATTTATGGCAAGTGTAAGTTTTGCTCAAAACACATATGCGGGTGAGGTCCTAGAGGATTTATTGACCTACACCGCACAAGGTAACGATACCTATAAAGAAGGGTTGATTCATATCAAGAGCGGTATCCAGTACAAATACACCCTTCCATCCGTAAGCTTGGGTGACATCATCCAAGACAACAAGCCTACGCCGACAAGCCCTACGGATTCCAAAGGAACATATACGTTCCGTGAACGTTATCTGGAACCGAAGGATTTCATGGTCTACCTAGAGTTCAATCCTCGTGACTTCGAGAAATACTGGAAGTTCGCTCAACCGGATGGTAATCTGGTATTCCGTGAGCTTGATCCGAAAATACAGGCGACGATGTTGCGATTATTGATGGACAAGAAGAACGCTTTCATCGGAGACGCTATTTGGCAATCAGTTAAGGATGGAACGTCTGGCGCAGATGGTACATTCACAAAACCTGAAAACGGAATTGAGCTTGGTTCCGGTTCTTATAAGTATTTTGATGGGGCGATTTATCGCATATTAAAGAACTTAAAGGAGAACGTGAGCGGCGAGACCGTAATTAACGCTGGTGACACAGAGTTGAAGACTGGCGAGAACATAGAATCCGCCATGTACACGATGTGGCAAAAATGCCCTTACCAAATCAGAAAGAACAATTTAGTTTATATCATGGACTGGGGCTATTGGGACTTGTATGATCAATACGTGACCTCAAAGCAATTCAAGTACAATGACAATACCCAAGTCAACAAATACATGTTCAAGGGCAAAAGAATCGTTCCTATCGTCGGAATCCCGGAGAGCACGATCGTTCTTGGTAATTTCAGTACAGGAATGGACTCTAACTTGTGGATGGGTGTCGATTATGCTAACGATACGGAGGTATTGAAGATCGACAGATTACAAGCCAACTCCGAGTTATACTTCTTCCAGATGAAAATGAAGATGGACGTTAATATCGTTCGTCCAGCAGAGATTGTCGTTTGGACAGCTTACAAATTAACTTAAAAAAATAACCCAATAATCATAAAGAAGGGGCGAGGCCAAGCCTCGCTCCTTTTTTTATACACATAAATATGGCAAGAATCAAGAAAGAAACAGAGTCACCCATTGAGGAGCTTATCAACGAACCTGTAGAGGAACAAGGTAACGAACTTGTCACTCCAGCACCTCAAGTTATTCCCGACAACATTGACAGGATATTGAAGATGTATCCTGGATATGAGAAACCTTATATAGACAGCAAGGGCGAGGCTTATACAAGCCAACAACCAAACGCTCACTTATACGAAAACCCCTATTATAACAAGTAAGACATGGCAATAGGAACAGTATCTTTCATCAGAAAAGATGGCAATCTCACGCCAACCTCTGTTGGCAACGATCATATCAGCGGATTGATATTCAACCTACCAGTCGAAACCCAGATGCCACCCAGCATAAAGATCGGTGACGTGATCCAGTTATTTTCCGTTAATGAGGCGATTGGATTAGGTATCACTGAATTTGAGCAAGAAAAAAACAACTTCTTTTACGGTATCCCTTATTTTCACATCTCGGAGTTCTTCCGTATGAAACCGGATGGATCGTTGTACGTGATGTTCGCCGATTGTTCTAAGAACTGGAACGCTATCAAGACCATCCAATCCGTAGCGAATGGAGACATCAAGCAACTGGGGGTATGGACATCTCAAAACATTTGGTCCACAGCGTCCAGCTCAGAGGATGACTATTCGCTCAACCTTGTTTCCGATATCAATACGGTAGCGGAGGAATTAGCTAACGAGCATCGCCCGTTATCAGTATTGTTAACGGGTAACGCCTCTTCAGCAGACTCCACCGGGGCAGTCAAAACCATCGACCTAAAAAAGATCCCGTCCTGCATAGGCGATTTCCCGCGCGTGACAGCGTTGTTAGGTCAAGGTAGATCGGATTTGTTAAGACAGATGCAAATCGCTAATCCGAAACATTCCTCTATCGGTTGCGTTGGTGTCGCGTTAGGTTGCGTAGCCGAAGCAAAGGTTTGCGAGTCTATCGCTTGGGTTAACCAATTCAACCTAACCTCCAAACATATGAGCGATATCGAGTTCGGCTTTGGCAATATCGAGCTAAATGACACAGGAGATGATTTTATCAGCATGCTACAATTTGAAGCGTTATCCCCAGCCCAAATCGACGAGATAGAGGAAAAAGGGTATGTTTTCCCGATCAAATACGCAGGGAGAGCGAACGGCACCTATTTCTCCAAGGACAGGACTTGCTCAGATAGCGATTATAGGACTATCGCCAGAAACAGGACCATAGACAAATCAAGACGTGCGATCAGAAACGCTCTCCTTCCTTACTTAAACTCACCGGTATTGGTAAATCCAAAGACAGGATATCTAGCAGAGATAGAGATAAAAAAATACCAGAATGTTGTCAAGAACATCCTAAGCACGATGGAAGGCAATAGCGAGATCTCTGGATACAGCGTGTTAGTCTCCTCCAACCAGAACATTCTATTGACTGACACCTTAAAAATAATATACGCAATCGTTCCAGTCGGCGTGACATCGAAAATCATTGTTGAGGAAGGATTCGCTTTAACTAACGCTTAAAAACAACAAATATGGCAGATAGTACAACACCGCTTATTAATGGGCGTGCTTATGACTGGTCCATGATCGAGATCTATTTCGGGTTCGCCTCATCGTCCGAGGCGATTTACGGAATCAAGGCAGTCAAATGGGAACGGAAAAGAAAGGTTGAGTCTAATTACGGTATAGGTTCACAACCCATCTCACGAGGTTATGGAAACTGGACGTACACGGCTTCTATCGAGCTTGATTACGCCACCCAGGTGATGTTCCAAGAGGCTTCTCCGGATGGTACGTTGATGGGACTTGGAGAGTTCGACTTGATCGTTCATTTCGCTCATCCAGATGACGGACGAACCGTGACCACCACCTTACAGAAATGTATCTTCTCCGAGGATGGAATGGAAGCGAAACAAGATGATACCGATCTTTCCAAGGAGTTCGATCTTAATCCGGGAGGAATCGATACATTAACCACATAAAACATTTATAAGCCAAAGGGCCGTGTGAAAAATAACACATGGCCCTTTTTTACATTAAACAATTCCATCACTGACCTTCTATTCTTTCATAAACAACAAAAAAGACAAATTTTATGGAAACAGAAGAAAGCAAAGAGCTTACATTAGCTCAAGAAGAAACTATCAAGAAAACCTTAGAGGAAATCAGAAAACAAGATCCCAAGAAAAACAAAAGAATCTACCCTATCGTGGTGTTCGGCGACGAATACGATGACAAGGATGTGTATATCGCTTATTTCAGAGAGCCGGATTTCATCGCGTTCAGTAAGTTCGTACAATTGCAAAAGAAAGACGAAATCGCAGCTGTCCGATCATTGGCGCATGACACGTTTATCCAAGGAGATAAGGAACTGGTGGATGATGATTCCTTGTTCTTGTATGGCCTGTCCACAAAACTGGTCAATATCATTGGTTCCCGCCAAGCCAAGGTCGCAAATTTCTCGATCGCTGGCAAGTAAGGGATGACGAGTGGCTAAGGCAACATATAGCCCTTGTCCGTCATTACTTTCCCAGCGTAGAACTATCCACTATTTCAGATGAAGATTTCGCATTGATCGCCAACGATGCTTTGTGGTTGCATAAGCAAGTCTTAACCACATCATCTGTTAGGCTTTTTTCTTAACTACTTTATATACTCCTCTCTAAACCCCTGCCGACATGATGTCAGTAGGGGTTTTCTTTTTTAATCAAGTCTTTACGCTTCAAGCTATTCTTTATTAAGTAAACAATAACCAAAGCCTATAACATGGATTACAACGTCAGGTACAACATAGACATCAACGGGGCACAAGCTTCTAAAAGTATCAGTGATTTCCAAAACACGATACAGAAAACCATCCCTCCCATCATATCAAGTTTAGAAACCTTGAGAAAGGAACTGGGAAAGATCAACTCCGCTTTCGTCAATTTTAACAGGATCATTGGCACCAAACCCAAGAAGATAAAATATACTATTGACGGTAGTATAAAAAAAGAGCTAAAATCCCTTCAATCCCAGATCAATGCTATAAAAGGGAAAACTGTCACCATCAACACAAAAATCAATCAAACGACCAGCACCACGACAGGATCAATAATCTCTACCCCGAGAGGGAATAGTAGGGATTATGTCCCTAAAAATGGTAATAACAGGGTCGCCCGTGGTTTTGGGAACGGAGCGAGGGGATTGTTCGGAATGGCTGACGTAATGTATGCCGCTGGTTTCCCGTTCCCTAACATGATCGGAGCAGCCGCTATAGGTATGGGGGCCATGAGCATCACGAAAGATGCTGCCGAGTATGAGAATATCATGACAACCGTACGGAGTATCCTGAAAGCCACGGATAACGCTATCACCACGTTTAACCAGAGATTTTCCGATATGTCAAGGAATATCCGCAAGGTTGGTGTCGATACCAAGTTTACCACCACGGAAGTAGCTGGGGCGGCCAAATACCTTGGTATGGCGGGTTTGAATATTGAGGATATCAACAACTCTATAAAACCTATCGCCAACCTCGCTATTATCGGCGACGCTC
>OHJG01000951.1_pt1 | contig 10914 bp, 10 predicted proteins | sample 1568481 | NCBI WGS metagenome assembly OHJG01 (sample SAMEA3879505, study PRJEB24766) | human gut metagenome | biome: human-associated habitat; feature: feces | place: USA | collected 1985/1987
GGAAGATACCGTTATGACCGACGAGGAGATCAAACAGGAGTTTGGTGCAGAGGTTGCACTGTTGGTGGATGGTGTCACAAAATTAGGACAGTTGTCCTATGATGCGGATAAAGTGGAAGTTCAGGCAGAGAACTTAAGAAAAATGTTCCTTGCCATGGCAAAGGATATCCGTGTGATCCTGATCAAACTGGCAGACCGCCTGCATAATATGCGGACACTGAAATACATGACGCCGGAGAAACAGAAGGAAAAAGCGCGCGAGACAATGGATATCTATGCGCCGATCGCCCAGCGTCTTGGTATTTCCAAAATTAAGATCGAATTAGACGATCTGTCTTTAAAATATTTAGAGCCGGAAGCATACTATGATCTGGTTCATCAGATCGCCCAGAGAAAAAGTGTCAGGGATGATTATGTCCAGAGCCTTGTGGAAGAGGTAAAAAAACATATTCACGAAGCCGGAATTCCGGCGCAGATCGATGGGCGGGCAAAGCACTTTTTCAGTATTTATAAGAAAATGAAGAATCAGGATAAAACGCTGGATCAGATTTATGATCTGTTTGCAATCCGTATTATCGTGGATTCCGTAAAAGACTGTTATGCGGCACTTGGTGTCATCCATGAGATGTACAAGCCGATTCCGGGGCGTTTCAAGGATTATATTGCGATGCCCAAGGCGAACATGTATCAGTCTCTGCACACGACGTTGATTGGAAGCTCCGGGCAGCCCTTCGAGATTCAGATCAGAACTTATGAAATGCATCGTGTGGCGGAATACGGTATCGCCGCCCACTGGAAATATAAAGAAGCCTCCGATGGCAAAAAGGTTGAGGCACAGGAAGAAGAAAAGCTGGCATGGCTGCGTCAGATTCTGGAATGGCAGCGCGAGATGTCGGATAACAAAGAATTCATGAACATGCTGAAAAGCGATCTGGATCTGTTTTCCGACAGCGTATACTGTTTTACGCCGACCGGCGACGTCAAGACCTTGCCTGCAGGCTCTACACCTATTGATTTTGCCTACAACGTCCATACTGCAGTCGGCAACAAGATGATCGGTGCGCGGGTCAACGGAAAGCTTGTGACGATCGATTACGAAATCCAAAACGGCGACCGCGTGGAAATTCTGACTTCGCAGAATTCCAAGGGACCGAGCCGTGACTGGCTTACGGTAGTCAAGAGTACGCAGGCGAAAAACAAGATCAACCAGTGGTTCAAAAACGAAGTCAAGGAAGAAAATATCACTAAGGGCAAGGATCAGTTCAACACCTACTGTAAGGCACGTTCGATCAACCTGGGCGAAATTATGAAGCCGGAATATCAGGCAGCTGTCATGAAGAAATACGGCTTTATGGACTGGGACAGCGTGCTGGCAGCGATCGGACACGGCGCGCTCAAGGAAGGTCAGATCGCCAATCGGATGCAGGAGCTTTATGAGAAAGACCATCCGAAGGTGATGACCAATGAAGAAGTGCTTGCCTCCATTGCAGAGAATAATGCCAATCAGGCGAAGCAGATGCACCCCCACAGTAAAAACGGCATCGTGGTCAAGGGGATTCATGACGTGGCAGTACGTTTTTCCAAATGCTGCTCTCCTGTGCCCGGGGATGAGATCGTCGGCTTTGTGACAAGAGGACGGGGGATTTCGATCCACCGGACGGACTGTATCAATGTATTAAACCTGCCGGAGATCGAACGTGCCAGACTCATTGAAGCGGAGTGGGAGCCCTCGGATACTGGAGCAGATGGTGAGAAATATATGGCGGAGATCAATATCTTTGCACATAACAGAAACGGACTTTTAGCAGACATCAGTAAAGCACTGACGGAGCGCAATATTGATATCCAGACGATGAATACGAGAACGAACAAGCAGGGAATTGCTACATTGTCTACTTCATTTGAGATCAGCAGCAGGGAAGAGTTAAATCAGATCGTAGCGAAGCTGCGCAACATCGAAAGCGTCATCGATATTGAGCGTACAACGGGCTGACGCGATGCCGGCGGCAGGTACGAGCAGGTATTGGGAAAGCCGATATGGAATTGGCGGCGTTTCAACGTTTGCAATGCTATCGGAAAATAGCGATTTGCCGCTTGGCTTCTGGGAAAGGAAAACGAATGTCTGAAATTAAAATTGGGCGAAAGACGATGGGTGTCTGCGCAACAAACTGTTATTTTTTATACCGGGAAGGCGGGACAAAAGCGGTCGTAGTCGATCCTGCGGAAAACGGAGCAGGGATTTTCAAATTGCTCTCCGAAAAGGGCTTTACTGTGGAAGCGATTCTTCTGACGCACGGTCATTTTGATCATATTGGCGGCGCAGCAGAATTAAAAAAGGCATCCGGCGCAAAGGTGTATGCGCTGACAGAAGAGAAGAAAATCTGCCGGACGCCGGAGTTAAACCTGTCTGCACAGATGCCGCCTGTCGTGACGATCGAAGCGGATGAATGGCTGACAGACGGACAGATGGTGGAGACAGCCGGAATTTCACTTCAGGTTATTGCGACTCCGGGCCATACTGTAGGCGGATGCTGTTATTACTGTAAAGAGGGCGGTTTCTTATTCTCCGGTGATACGCTGTTTGAGGAATCGGTCGGCAGAACAGATTTCCCGACCGGTAGCATGAGCAGTCTGGTACGCTCTGTGAAAGAAAAACTCTTTGTCCTTCCGGAAGATACAAAAGTTTATCCGGGACACGGAGATATTACTACAATTGGAAGGGAGAAGCAGTACAATCCCTACTGCCAGTAAAAAGATGATTATTGTAACGTTAAATGAAGACAGATATGCCTATGACATCCATTCTCTGGTAAAGGCCTTTTATCCGGAGCAGGAGATCAAAGTTTTTGTAAAAGGAACCAAAGAAGAACGAAGTGACGCCGGGCTGCCGGCGTTTTTCGTGGAATATTATGAGACGTCCATTTGCGCAGGGATTGAAAATGGAGGGACTAAAACAGTCAATCTAAAGACGCCGGAGGACAGGGGGACGGTTAAAAACGATTTAAAACAGCTTTTGTACGCGCTCCTTTCCGAAGAAACAAAAAAGACGCTTCCCTGGGGAACCCTGACCGGTATTCGTCCGACGAAAATTGCGAAACAGCTTCTGGAACAGGGACAAACAGAACAGGAAGTCGCTGCCTATATGGAGCATACCTATCTGGCATCGAAAGAAAAAACGGAGCTGTCGATTGACATTGCCAAACGGGAAATGCAGATTTTATCCGGAATTCATTATGAGGAAGGATACAGCCTTTATATCGGGATTCCGTTCTGCCCAACGACCTGTCTGTATTGTTCCTTTACCTCGTTTCCGATCTGTGCATGGAAAAATCGCGTGAGCGATTATCTAAGCGCCGTGGAAAAGGAAATCGATTTCGTAAAAGAGACCTGCGCAGACCGCGTTTTGGACAGCGTTTATATTGGCGGCGGCACGCCGACTACACTGGAACCAGAGGAATTGGAACGGCTTTTTTTGAAGCTTCAAAATACGCTTGACTGGTCACAGGTGCGGGAGTTTACGGTAGAAGCAGGGCGCGCGGACAGTATTACGGCAGAGAAACTGCGTGTGATGAAGCGTTATGGTGTGACGAGAATTTCGGTCAATCCACAGACGATGAAGCAGGAAACCCTTGATCTGATCGGCCGGCGGCATACTGTGGCGCAGACGGTTGAGGCATTTCGGCTGGCGCGGGAGGAAGGCTTTGATAATATCAATATGGATCTGATCCTCGGGCTGCCGGGGGAGACAAAGGAAGATGTGGAAGAGACCATTCGCCGAGTGCAGGAGCTTGGACCCGACAGTCTGACGGTACATTCTCTTGCAATTAAGCGAGCTTCCAGGCTGAGCCAGTGGATTTTGGAGCATGGCATCAGCACGCTGCACAACACGGACGAAACGATGGCGATCGCTGCCCAGGGGGCAAAGCAGATGGGCATGGAACCGTATTATCTCTACCGACAGAAAAATATGTCCGGCAATTTCGAAAATGTCGGCTATGCAAAACCGGGGAAGGCGGGTATTTATAATATTTTAATCATGGAGGAAGTTCAGACGATCATGGCACTCGGTGCAGGAACCATCTCCAAACGCGTCTATGGCGATGGTAGAATCGAACGCTGTGACAATGTCAAGGATGTCGGGCAGTATATCGAGAGAATCGATGAGATGATACAGCGCAAACAGCAGTTATTCTCAGAAGAATAGTTGGATTTTCAATAAAATATTGTAACGTGTTATGGAAAAATGAGTACAACAAAACCGCACAGGTGCAACAATTTGTTACTCGTGACAGTAACATCGAAACCAAAGGACATTTCTAATTACTTAGGAATGTCCTTTTTGCGCATTTGTGAATGGTTTTAGGTGCAACAAACACATGAAATAATGAAATGGAGATCCATTATGAACAACACAGCGTTAGGAGCAGAAAAATAAAAAGCCCTTTTGGATTAAATTGGGCGCGGTTGCGGCTTGTCTCGCAATCGTGATTGCCGTAGGCGGCATACTTGCTCCTTTTTCTGGCGGCATGATTGTATCGGCTTACGCTTATGGCACAGATGAAGAAATTACTACAGCCGGAGCAGAGCCGCGCCAACCAAGCTCGTAAACACAATCATTGTAAATACCAAAGGAGAAGGACAGCAAGACTCTGAGGAATTTCTGGGTGAAAGCGGAAAAGCTCTATTATACAGCTTTAATCGCATATATCTGGTATGAAGCACCGGATGAGGAACAGAATTTTTCCATGCTGATTGATCTGGTGGATGCCAGTGAAGCAAGGGAAGATGATGAGAATTTCAAAAATGAGGTTGACCTGCTGTTCAATGAGCTGGTGCTATCCGACAAGCTCTTTGAGCATTGCGCCGAGATTGACGAAAGCGGCACGAAACCGCATGGAGCTGATCGTGCCGGAGCTGGCAAAGCAGTACGGCGTGACCGAACAGCTGAAAGCCGAAAACCAAATGGAATGGGTGCGGCAAATGAACGCTTGCAAGGCGCAGACAGAGGAAGTTGTGAAAGCGGAATTGATTTATGATTGAGCGAGGAAGTCCGGGCAGAAAACTGTTCGGACTTTTCTCATATAGTCCAAAGCTGCGGTAGAATTGTTCACAGGTTTTATGGTATAATTTGAATGCGAAATTGAGAAACAAATCGGTATTTCTTGAGGAAAGGCGATAGTATGAATTGGGGTGAGGCAGGTTATCAGAACTGTTTGGACTATACAAAAATGAATGAAGAAATGCAGGCACATAAAGAAGAAATATTGAAAGGATATGAAGAGTTGTCTACTTCAATTCGTGATTGCTTTAACCAGTAACAATTTCAGCTTTCTGTGCGGGCTTTAGGAAGGCGACCCAGTGGAGTAGGCAATAAGGAAGTGGAAATGCGGATAACTTCCAGCTGTGCGCCCAGCTAAGGGTGTGTAGTCAAGCCGGTGGGAATCCGGTTTATCCAAGGTTTAGCCAACCAGATAATAGCGAGCCTTGGGATGATGTCGGTAACGGCATCTGACAAGCGTAGACAGCAAGAAAGCAGGGTTGAATAGTGATTGAGCTTCGAAACGTTAACTTCAGTCGGTCGACGTCTTAACTGGTGCGGAAGACAATATCATGTAATGCGATATGGCGAGTGTTATGTGGCACTGCGGAGTCAGAGAACCAATCATGTTTTACATTGTGAATACACATCAACTGGGGAGAACCTGACGTTTCTCGAAAAAAGAGTATGAAGTCACAACTGAAAACGGAGGACTTCAAATGAATGGCAGGTAGTCGGACAATCTCGTAGTACTGTAGAAATCGGGCAATACCGATGGAGGGAAGGGGATTGTATAGTAAGTAGTCTTGATTGACTACATCATTATTATACTAGGAGGATTCATAATGAGTGAGAAAACAGAGATTACTTTCATGCAAACAAGATTGATCCGGCTTGCTTCAGAAGAGTGGCATTTATCTGTTGAACAGATTATCCACTTGTTTAAAGAAGCTGATGTTCTTGGATATATAGAAAAATGTTATGGGATTTTTCATTGTGAAGGCGATGAAGCTGTGCTTGAAGATATTACTGAATTTTTGCAAAGAAAGGGGATAGAGATTAGTGCTTGAGTTAAAAGACGGATTTGTTCTCTATCATGGAAGCTATTGTGAAGTAAAAGAGCCAGATCTTGCCAAATGTGCAAAGAAAAAAGATTTTGGGCAGGGATTTTATTTAACTACATCAAAGGAGCAGGCAGAAAGTTTTCTGAGAACTTCAATAGCCAAAGCAATCGCAACCGGAACAATTGAAGAGGGACAGAAGTTTGGATATATTTCGACTTTTGAATTCAAACTTTCAGGAAATCTTGAAACGCATATTTTTGAAAATGCAGATGTAGACTGGTTACATTGCATTGCAGCACATCGAAAGAAAAAAATGTTTATCGAAGTTGAACGTGAAATGGCGAGGTATGATATCATTGCAGGAAAGATTGCGGATGATGCAACAAACGCTACCCTTACTGCTTACCTTGCCGGGGCTTTCGGGACAGCAGGCGATAAGGAGGCAGACGATTTCTGCATCAGACAGTTGTTGCCCAATAAACTAAAAGATCAATATTGCTTCAAAACAGAAGCCGCAATTAAGTGTCTGAAATTTGTGAAAGGTGAGAAGATATGGCTGAAGTAACAATTCCAAAGGAAAAAATGAATTATACAATAGACCTTCTTATCACTATGGTGACAGATGAGATTGCAGAAGAAACGGGAAAGGACAGAAAAGAGATATTGACAGATTTTCTGTGTTCCAAGACAGGAAAAGCACTGTATGATGAGAAAACAAAGCTGTGGTGCAATGGTCCGGCATATATAGCTGAATTGTATAGGGAAGAGTTAAAGAAATACGGAAATCAGATTTGAGATGACTCATATCCGGATGGTGTTGAAAACTTCCGCTATTATATCGTTGTGACAACTAAATATTTCAAAAACGCTGAGGTCAGCATTTCCTGATCATAGGACAACGGCCTCAGCTTTTTTATACCCGGGAATCGGCATTTATGAATCAGCCGGTTCTTTTTATTCATGACAATAGAATGCTCGCAGAGCGTGCATTCTATTGTTTATGCGAGCAACGAGCAATGAAGGCAAGGGTGTCCGGGACACCTGCAGGAAGGGATGCAGTAGATAAGACAAAGGGGAAGGAGATGCATGAATTAATCAGCGTTTCCCTAGCTTAAAAGCCGTAGAAATTAAGTGATAAACATGATATATTTATGGAGAAGAGAGACATATAATCTTCTCCATATTTTTTGGGAGGAAATTATATAGGTAAAATAAATATGCAGGATTTCGCAAGATTCCAATGATTAAGAAAGTGCATGATGTGCTTATATATCAGAGAACATACCATAAAGACATTGCTACTCGGTTTTCTCCGAGAGAAGGATTTGAGGATCTGGTATTTACTTCTAAGACGAACAATCCTATCAATGCAGCTAACATCAAAGATTCTATCAATTATATTGTAGATCGGATTCACAGGCAAGTGAGTGGTATAGTTATTTCGAAAACGATGTACTAGGTAGCCCAGATAATAAAAATAGTTTCGCCAACGCCTAATAACAGCATCAGTAAAAGGAGGAATCGACGAATGAGACAGCGAAAAATGAAACAACGGAAATCAAAACAAAGCAAATCATTAGCAAAAATCCTGACCTTAGGGATTGCCGCAGCTACGGTCGTGTCATCCATGAGTGTACCTGGTGGATTGCTCGCACCGGAAACGGTATACGCGAGCGACAACACCGGGACGGCAGAATCCGGAGATCAGGGCACAGAGCCACAGGAGGAAACAATTCAGTTTGATGTGAGTATAAGACCAAACGATAGCGCTACCGTATATGTTATGCAGGTGACAAGTCTGGCAGATACTGATACGATGAGATATCAGTATAGTATCAATGGCACAGATTATTACTCATTGCAGCAACTTCAGACGCAGGAGACATTTGGCGCCAGTCAGATGGTTGATCTTCACGTCAGAGCGGTTGGATCAGACGATACGATTTTGGCAGCTGGCAATCGTGAGATCACAACTCCGGGCGCCAGCGACGTTCCGACGATTTCCGGTGCTGACAAGTTTTCAGACCGCACGGAGGTGACGATCACAGCGACCCCCGGTGCGATCATTTATTACACAACAGATGGTACAGTGCCAACAAATGGATCACAGCAGTACAATACACCGATTACGCTGACAGAGACGACTACGATCCGGGCGATTGCGGTAGAAGATGGTCATATCATGAGTGATGTGGTCGGAATGGCATTTACGAAAGAATCATCCGGCGGCAGCAGCTCATCAGGCGGTTCCACCGACAGCGGATCTGAAACTGCTCCGCCACAGGAGGAAACAATTCAGTTTGATGTGAGTATAAGACCAAACGATAGCGCTACCGTATATGTTATGCAGGTGACAAGTCTGGCAGATACTGATACGATGAGATATCAGTATAGTATCAATGGCACAGATTATTACTCATTGCAGCAACTTCAGACGCAGGAGACATTTGGCGCCAGTCAGATGGTTGATCTTCACGTCAGAGCGGTTGGATCAGACGATACGATTTTGGCAGCTGGCAATCGTGAGATCACAACTCCGGGCGCCAGCGACGTTCCGACGATTTCCGGTGCTGACAAGTTTTCAGACCGCACGGAGGTGACGATCACAGCGACCCCCGGTGCGATCATTTATTACACAACAGATGGTACAGTGCCAACAAATGGATCACAGCAGTACAATACACCGATTACGCTGACAGAGACGACTACGATCCGGGCGATTGCGGTAGAAGATGGTCATATCATGAGTGATGTGGTCGGAATGGCATTTACGAAAGAATCATCCGGCGGCAGTAGTTCGGATGGGGGCACTTCCGGTGGAAGCAGTTCCGGCAGTAGCTCGGACAGTGGCAGCAGCTCCGGCAGCAGCTCGGACAGTGGCAGCAGCTCCGACAGCAGTTCATCAGGCGGTTCCACCGACAGCGGATCTGAAACTGCTCCGCCACAGGACGATAACAAGGACAAGACTACGACTAAGACCGAAACCAGAGAAGATGGTACAGTTGTGACCACGACTGAAATCCGGTCAGAGGACGGTTCCGTACAGATCAGGACCGAAATCAGAAATGAAAAGACAGGAATGAATATAGTGGTCAATGTATCGAAGAATGCCAAAGGTAAGATCACTTCAGCTACCGCAGAAATTCTTGATAGAGGTTTTGGCAATGTGAAGATCTCCGGGGAAGCACTTTCAGAGATCGTAAAGGCAGCAGGTACGAAAAATGTAAAGACCACGATCAAGATGCTCACGAAAAACGACTGGGTCATCCGGGAAGTGACGGTCAATGTAAATACGCTTCTGAAAAGAACCGTGAGACCTAAAAAAATGAAGATCATTGAGATAGATCCCGAAACAGGTGAGAAGCTTGTAGTCAGTAAAATGCCTTTCAGGGTAGCGGCAGATGGAAGCGTTGAACTGGATCATAACGAGCTGGGTCACGGAAACTATGAGTTAGTGACAGCCGACGAGGAAGAAGAACTCACGAAGCAAATACTGCGGTCGATCAAAGCCACGAAACAATCAGCCACCATCCGCGAGAAGCAGGGGACGTACTTCTGGTTTGAGAAAGGGGTAAACTGGTACAATGTTGATAAAGTGACTTTTTCGGTCCTCAATCCGGATGTGGCGCGCGTTAGCTCAGATGGCAGGATCACGGGCCTGAAGCCCGGAAAGACAGTCGTCAAGGCGGTTGTCAGACTGCAAAACGGTCGGTCAAAGCTCATAAGAATGACCGTAATCGTAAACGAGAAGAAGTAACGGCTGTTGGAAATACGTTACTGGAATGAGGCACGATGAAACAGTAATGGGATGGCTGTCTATCTGATTGCAGGATTTCTGCTGGCAGAATTATCGTTTGGTAAGTGCCTGCGGCGACTGCGTGTTGTTCTGCCACTCGTCTGCATGGTAGGGCTGAATATGGATTACTCAGGGACGATTCAGGTTGGGGAATATCCGGTAAGCAAACAGTATCTGCCGCAGATTCTGTTTATGGTATATCAGGAGATTTTTTGTAGATATCTGACTTGACAAACAATAGAATGCACGCTCTGCGAGCATTCTATTGTCATGAATAAACGATCGTTTACTATAATTTGATTGTAAACGGTCGTTTATTTTGCGGAGCAGGAGGTGTGGGTATGTCAAAAACTACAAAGGAAGATATCCTGATTGTTGCATTACATTTATTTGCGAGAGATGGATTTGACGTTTACGACAGTTGATTGGACAGAACATGTTTATGAAGGCAGTGATTGCAGCCGATGATGGCAGAAGCATTCCCATTATGACTATGGGACCGATCTGTATTGCACCGGAGCTTAAAAGGAAGGGGTATGGAAAGATTTTACTGGATTATTCTTTAGAAAAAGCAAAAGAGCTTGGATGCGGAGCACTATGTTTTGAAGGGAATATCGATTTTTATGGAAAAAGCGGATTCAGACAGGCGAGTGAGTTTGGCATCCGCTATCATGGATTGCCGGAAGGCGAGGATGCATCGTTCTTTCTGTGCGAAGAACTGATGCCGGGATATCTTAATGGAATTACAGGAGAGTATGCACCTCCGGCAGGGTATTTGGTAAATGAAAAGGAAGCAGAGGCATTTGATAGAGAGTTTCCGTATATGGAGAAGAAAAAACTTCCGGGACAGATTTTCTAAAATGTAGCAAACTTCATCAAATCTTTATTTTTCCCTGATAGATTATATTTCAGTGAGAAATGAAATATAGAAGGAAGGATAGTAAAGATGGAAATGATGTTGCAGACACAAAATCTATGTAAATATTTTAGAAAACAGAAAGCGGTAAATAATGTTT